>Ga0182737_1000937_pt1 | contig 32928 bp, 26 predicted proteins | sample eDN5th30CBELigOP_FD_128878 | JGI IMG/M metagenome (GOLD analysis project Ga0182737, IMG submission 128878) | Enriched Organic Plus compost microbial communities from Emeryville, California, USA - eDNA 5th pass 30_C BE-Lig OP (version 2) (version 2) ... | reverse complement strand
GCGACGCTCATACTGTCGGCGAGCGGTTTCAGTCCAGGCCATCGTGATCTCCATCGTATGTCAGAAATCCGATTGAATCATAACCTGCTGAAATCGCTCAACCCTTTTTGGAACAGGCTCTAATATCTCGAACAGTTTCTGCCACTTAAATAAGCGAGCCGTGCAACGCAGCCTTGTTTCCCTCTCTCCCCGGTTCGATCATCAAAAAGAAGGGTTGTGTTACAAAGTTTTCGTCAAGGTCGCGGGTGGTAATATTCCAGCTTTTCGGAAGCTGAGAATTTAGGCAGTCATTTCGATCAATCAGTTATTCTTTTATGTGTACGTTGGTATCTGGCTTATAATCTGAGCCTGCGCGATCTGAAGGAGATGATGGCCGAGCGCGGCATCGCACTGGATCATTCGACGGCGCGTCGTTGGGTTTTGCATTTCAGCGCCAAGCTGCTTGGCCGCTTCAACCGGAGAAAAGGTCACGCGGAAATGGAACCTCGACGAGACTTATGTAAAGGTCAAAGGCGCGTGGTTTCCTCTGTATCGCGCCATCGACAACTATTACGATACGGTCGAGTTCTACCGCAAACCGCGATCTCCAAGCTTCGAAGCGCTTTCTGCGCAAGGCTCTGGCGCGCCATGGCCAGCCGGGGCGGATCACCATTGACGTTAGCCAGACCAACCGCATGGCCACCATGCAGTGCGATGCGAAGAACCGGTTGCGGCAGGCTGGAGGATCCATCGCTATCCGATCCAAGCAAATACATGAACAATGCCATTGAGCAGGATCACCGCCGTGTCAAGCGCCGGATCCGGTCGATGCTCGGCTCCAAGTCCGAAGCCACCGCCCGGATCACGCTTGCCGGTATTGAACTGGTTCACATGCTGCCCAAGCAGCATAACTGCGTCCGGCGATAAGTCGGTTGGCGACAATCATTTGCCTGCTAGGATTGTTTTGTATTTCTGTCGCAAAGTGTTGGGATTTTTAGCCCAAGGTTCTCCCGTAGTGTTCGACCATCATACTCACTGCGGGCGAGGTCGCGCCGACGCAGCTCTGGCAGAACGAGCTCGGCAAAGTCTTCCAGACCCGCCGGAAAGATCGGTGGCATGACATTAAAGCCATCCGCGCCATAGCTTTCAAATCGCTCTTCGAGTGTGTCGGCCACGTCTTGAGCTGTGCCGACGATTTGGAGATGCCCCCGAGCTCCTGCTACCCGCAAATAAAGTTCGCGAATGGTCAGGTTTTCGCGCCGCGCCAGTTCAAACAGAAGCTCCTGCCTGCTTTTGCTGCCTTGAGTTTCCGGCAATTCAGGCACAGGACCATCGAGATCAAATTGCGAAAGGTCGGGACCAGACCAGCCCGACGAGAGAATGTTGAGCCCCACGGAAGGGTGGATGAGGTTCTGGAGTTGATCAAACTTGTCCTGAGCTTCTTGTCGCGTGCGGCCAACAACCGGGAAAATGCCCGGCATGATCTTGATGTCGTCTGCATCGCGACCATAGTGGGCTGCACGTTCTTTGACCCCCTTGTAGAAAGCGACAGCTTCCTCGACCGTCTGCTGTGCGGTGAAAACGACATCTGCACTTTTCGCCGCCAGTTCCTTTCCAGCCGCTGATGAACCAGCCTGCACAGTCACAGGACGTCCTTGCGGCGAACGTGGCACATTCAGCGGTCCCTGAACCGAGAAGTGCTTGCCCTTGTGATTGAGCACATGTCGCTTGTCCGGGTCGAAAAAACGTGCCTCTTCCTTGTCATACAGAAATGCATCTTCCTCCCAGCTGTTCCACAATCCTTTGACGACATCTGCAAATTCTTCCGCCCGTTCATAACGGTCGGCATGTTCATAATGGCGGTCGAGATTGAAATTGCGTGCCTCGAAATCGCTCGCCGAAGTCACGAGATTATAGCCCGCTCGCCCACCGCTCAAATGATCAAGCGAGGCAAATTTCCGCGCGATATGGAAAGGCTCGTTGAAACTGGATGATGCGGTTGCAACAAGACCAATATGGCGGGTTACAACCGACAATGCAGACAGAAGCGTCAGGGGCTCGAACTGCGCCACATAGCTGTGGGCCGTGCGGCTGAGAATTTCGAGATTGTCACCACGCGTTCCCGCACCATCGGCAAGAAACAGCAGATCGAATTTGGTTGCTTCTGCCAATGAAGCAATGTTGCGGTAATAGTCGAAATTGATGCCGGCATTTGCAACGGCATCCGGGTGCCGCCATGCCGCAATATGATGGCCGACCGGATAGGCGAACAAACCGAAACGCAAAAAACCGTCGCGCTTTGCCATTTCAGGCGCTCCGGGCCCGGGATGATGTTACAACAGATAAGGGCGGCAGTTCCAGATTGGCGCGGAAGTCAGAGCCGATATAATCGGTATCGATCAACGACCGGCGGCGAAGCTCCGGGATCAGACCGTTCAGAAGCAAATCTTCCTGATCCGGATTACCGATGCCATGCAATGTGAGAACGTCTACAGCACCGCTATTGAAGCGTTCTTCAATCGCATCGACGAGTTGTTCCGGGGTACCTGCAATCGACCAGTGGCCAGTTTCCTGCGCCTCGATGATCAGTTGACGCAAGGTCAAACCTTCACGCGCATAACGACGGAAGACTTCCACGCGGCCGCGGCGACGGTTGATGCTGGTGACCTCCGGCAGCAGATTTTCCGGCAGCGGACTGTCGAGCGGCAAATCGCTGAGGTCAATATGCCCGCCCAGCATATCTACAAGCTTGATCCGCCCCTGATCATAATCGATTGCCTCATGCTTATCCTTCAGGCGTCGGACAACATCCGCTTCAGAAGAGCCTATGAGCGAATGAAGCGAGTTCATGATGAAGGGCAGATTATTGCCGCGGCCAAACTGTGCGGCACGACGGCGCAATTCAGTGGCAAAGGCCACAGCGTCTTCGAGCCTTGGCTGCGATGTATAGACGACTTCTGCATAGCGCGCGCCGACTGTGACACCGGCATCGGACTGGCCTGCCTGAAACTGAACCGGACGCCCCTGCGGCAAAGGCGGTACATTCAGTGGCCCTTCGACACTGAAATGCTTGCCCTTATAGTTGATGCGATGAAACTTGTCCGGGTGGACGGAAATATTACCCGATGCTTTGCGGGTGATCGCATCGCGCTCATTTGCATCGAAGAGCGCGTTGACAATCTCGATAAACTCGCCAGCCCGCTCGTAACGTTCTTCGGGAGTAGGCAATTCGCCGCCAAAATTCTCCTCGCCGACAGAGGAAGTCACGGCATTCCATCCGGTTCTCCCGCCGCTTAAGTGATCGAGCGTGCCAATCTGGCGGGCGAGATTGTAAGGATGCAGAAATGTCGTTGAGACGGTCGCAATAAGCCCGATATGTGAAGTCGCATGTGCCAGCGCTGCAAGAGCGATCAGGGGATCCTGTGTGCCGGTGGTGCCTGCAAGGCCCGCCGGATCGAGCTGGAGAAGGTCGGCAGTAAAAAGACCGGTGATTTTCTCGGCTTCAGCCTTCTTTGCAAGCTCTATTGCGCGTTTGAACCCAAAGGTCTTGTCCTGGTCATTGTCCGCGGAAACAACATTGCTGGCACCGAACAGGGTTTTGAGACGACGGGTGCGTGTTCTGGTCATAGTGATCTCCTTAAGAAGCGCATCCCGAAAAGTGTGAAACGGTTTTCGGAAAAGATGCGCGTTAAACAGTAATTCAAGCGGCGCTTATCGTTGGAACGGCATCCAGCAGGGCGCGTGTGTAATTGTGCTGTGGTTGGGAAAAGACGCGTTCAACAGCGCCGCTTTCAACGATGCGACCGTCCTTCATCACCAGAACGCGGTCTGTCAGATGATGGACGACGCCAAGGTCGTGGGAAATGAACAGAAGCGATGTGCCGGAAGCGGCCTGTAGTTCCGCAAGAAGGTCGAGCACCTGCGCCTGCACCGACACATCAAGTGCGCTTACAGGCTCATCGGCCACCAGCAGTTTCGGACGAGGTGCGAAGGCACGCGCGATGGCGACACGCTGGCGCTGACCGCCTGACAATTCACGGGGATAACGTTTGAGAAACTGCGATCCCAAACACACGGCATCCAGCACTTCCAACACGCGCTTGCGGCGTTCTTCGCCATAGACACGAACTGAATCAAGGCTTTCACCGATGATCTTTTCAACAGTGTAGCGTGGATCGAACGAACTGAGCGCATCTTGCGCAATCAGTTGCATATGCGCACGCTGCGCGCGGCGTTGTTCCTCGCCCAGATTGCTCCAGAGCCTGCCATTGATATGCACGGCGCCATGATCGGGTTCCGTAAGGCCCAGAACAATCTTGGCAACGGTGGTTTTTCCCGAGCCGGATTCCCCGACGATGCCAAGCGCTTCACCAGCTTTCAGCGAGAATGAGACATCATTGACGGCCAAAGGGGTATTGGCCTTGCCATAATGTTTGACAAGCCCTTTGGCTTCCAGAACATTGGTGCTCTCATCAATGCGTTTTGCTGGCAGGGCCACCCTGACTTGGGGCTGGTGCGGCTGTGCTGGCGAGAGGCGATAGCCGCGCGATCCGGCCGATGGAACCGCTTCCAGTAGATGCCGCGTGTAGACTTCCTTCGGTTCATGGAGGATCTGTCTTGTCGGGCCTTCCTCGACGATCCCCCCATTGTGCATGACCAGGACGCGATCGGCCAGCCGTGATACAACGGCCAGATCGTGGCTGATCAGAAGAAGTGTCTGGCCTGTCCGGCGACGCTCGGCAAGAAGATCGAGAATCTGCTTCTGAACCGTCGCGTCAAGCGCCGTGGTCGGTTCGTCGGCAATGAGCAGTGACGGCGACCGTGCAACCGCTGTTGCGATCAGTGCGCGTTGCCGCAAACCGCCGGAAAGCTGATGTGGGTATTGCAGCAATCTGCGATCAGGGTCGGGAATGCCGACCGAACGCAGCAATGCCTTGCTGCGATCCGTGATCTCCGGTCGCCAGAAAAAGCCGTTGACGCCAAAGGCATCGGAAAGCTGCTGCGAGATGCGGCGCAGCGGATCGAGCGAAACAAGTGCGTCTTGTAGGACAAAGCCGATCTTGTTGCCGCGCAAACGCCGCCATTCCTTATCGCGGTAATCAAGGACACTCAGACCATCGATCTCGAAAAGGTCAGCCTTGACGGTTGCGCTTGGGCCTGAAAGTCCGATCAGTGCTCGTGCGGTCACTGACTTGCCCGAACCGGACTCTCCAACAAGCGCGACCGTTTCACCGTGGTGAATGGTCAAATTGACGCCTTCAACGACTTTGACCAACTGATCATCGCGCTGAAAGCTGATGGATAGATTGCGAATTTTCACAAGGGGCGTTGTCATGACTGCCTCCGGCCTTCAAAGGCAAGTTGCCAGCGCCGTCCGAGAATGCTGATGGATATCACGGTGAGTGTGATGACCAGACCGGGCCAAACTCCGATCCACCAGGCGACACGCAGATAATTGCGCGCTTCTGAAAGCATAGCGCCCCATTCAGGCACTGGCGGTTGCGGTCCCATGCCGAGAAAGCTCAGGCCTGCAGCACTGATGATTGCCGTGCCAAGACCGATTGTTGCAAGGATTGGTACCTGCGCAACAGCGTGGGGCACTATATGTCGCAGCACAAGTATATGGCGCTTCAATCCGAATGTTTTCGCCTGCTCGACATAACCGCTCTGCGCAACAACAAAGGTCTGCGCACGCACGACGCGGGCAAAACGCGGAATGATGGCAACACCAAGCGCAAAGATCAGATTGACCGTGCCAGGACCCGTGAACGAGATGAGCACCAGCGCGAGCAGCAGATCGGGAAATGAGGACACCACATCGAGAAAACGGGAGATTGCTTCGTCGACAAGGCCGCGCGACAATCCTGCCAAAAGTCCTAAAATGGAGCCGGCGAGCGCACCGATAATGACAGCGCTAAAGCCTATCAGAACGGAATAGCGCGCACCGTGGACCACGCGGGAAAATACGTCGCGTCCCAGATGATCGGTGCCAAACCAGTGTGCTGCCGATGGGGGTAACTGTGCCTGTAAGGGATCTGCAAGCAGTGGATCGGCAGATGAGAGCAGGCCCGGCCAAAACGTGGAAAATGCGATCAGCGCTAGAAAAAGCGACGGTAGTGCAAGCGTCGGGTGGGAAACGATCAGGCGGAACAGATTGAGGACGGCAGCGCCAGTTGGTTTTGCCGTGGGAGGAGTATCAAGTGCGGGGGTAAGACTCATGGCTATCTCCGGCGCTCGCTTCGCAAGCGCGGGTCAATGAGCAAATAGAGCACATCAACGATGGTGCTCATCACCACGTAGATAAACGCGGAGAAAATAGCGACCGCCAGCACCACCGGCAGGTCGTGATAGAGCACCGCGTCAACCGTTATGCGTCCAAGGCCGGGACGTCCAAAGACGGCTTCGGTTATAACCGCGCCCGAAAGCAGTCCACCAATCAGCCAGCCGGTCAGTGTGATGGCTGGCAGCGACGCATGACGCAAACCATGCCTCAACCGCAGCACAAGATTACTGGTTCCCCAGCTGCGCACGGTGAGCGCAAAAGGTTCCTCCAGCGCGCGTTCCAGGCCTTCGCGCAGCACCTGGCCAATGACCGCGCCCAAGGATAGGCCGAGCGAAAGCGCTGGCAGAACCAGCGCCGCAAGATTCCTGTCCCCTGACACCGGAAAGAGTTTGAGCGTGAAAGAGAAGACGAAAAGCAGGACAATACCAAGCCAGAAGGATGGGGTTGAAATCAGCACTAATTCAACGCCTGCTGCAATTGAGCGCGGCAGCCTTTTACCGGCCGTCAAGACGGCGCTGACGACAGCAAAGACGATAGCGACGACAAGTGCCGCGCCAGCCAGTTTCAGAGTGGGCCACATCTGCGAAAACAGAAGCTGCGACACATCTGTCTGCAGATAATAGGAGCGGCCAAAGTCGCCATGCAGAATACGTCCGAGGTAGGACAGGTATTGCATGAAGATAGGATCATCGAGCCCCCATTCTGCGCGAATGGCGGCTTCAACTTCAGGCGTGCGCAGTTGCTCGCCGATCAGGATGCTGACAATATCACCGGGTGCGAGATGGACGCTGATGAAGCTCAGCGTGATCGCTGCCCAAAGGACCAGAAGGCCCGAACCTATACGCAGAGCGATTTGTCCCGTCAGACCCGTGCGGGGGACCTCGAAACGTCGTGGCAACCAGCTAGCGGGTGCCCGACCGATGGTGGTGGTATTTTCAGCATCCATGATCTGTCGCTCCTCTGTGCCGAAGTCCGCGGGAAGGCGTAGCTATTCGCTGCGCCATATGTCGTATGCGCTTTCCGGAAGTTGCTTGAAGGGACGGAAGCTGATACCCTTGACATAGCTTGCAGCAGCAATCTGATCCTCCGGCTCATAGAGTGGCAAGGCATAGGCTTGATCCAGAATGGCGAAATTCTGCAGCTTGCTGTAAAGTTCAAACCGCTTGGCCTGATCGAGCGTTGAGGCGGCTTCATTCAGCCATTGCGCCAATTCAGGTGCTGAAGCGCGGCTGTAATTGATGTAACCACCCTTATCGAGCGGCAGGTAATGCAGCTCGATGTCGATAGCATCTGTTGGCGTATTGGAATTGGCAATAGAGCCAAATTCGCCGGTCTTGCGGCGATCTGTGTAGGTTCCGGCATCCACATATGCGATCTTGAGATCAATGCCTGCACTCTGGCGCGCCTGTGCCTGCAAAGCCTGCAAAAGAACGTCGCGCTGATCGCGCACGGTTGCCTGCGCCTGAATAATCTCAATTGTCAGAGGATTGCCGTTCTTGGTGCGGAAACCTTCTGCATTGCGTTCGGTCCAGCCCGCTTCATCGAGAAGCTTGTTGGCAAGCTCTGGATTGGCGCCGTATTTTCCTTCGATGCTTTTGTCGTAGAATTGGGGATCGATCGGTGAAGTGATGCCCCACGCGCGGGTGCGTTCACCGCGATAGACTGACTTGAGTACGGCATCGACATCAATCGCTGCAACCAGGGCTTTGCGGACATTCAGTTCCTGCGTCGGACCCCATTCGACGTTGAGGAAAAGTGAATAAGGCGTCCCGGTGTTCAGGGCTGTCTGATAGGTAAAATCCGGATTGTCCTTGAACAAGGCCGCGTCATTGCCGGAAACGCCTTCAATGACGTCAACCTGGCCCGACGTAAGAGCGCCGGTTCTGACCGAGGATTCACCCAAGAAGCGGTAGGTCACCTCATCGAGATAGGCCGGACCCTGATGGCCGGCATTTGCCGGCGCCCAGTTGTAATCCGGGTTTTTTACAAAATTGAGTTCCTGTCCCTTGGCATAACGCTTCAGAATGAAGGGGCCAGTGCCTGCAATATGTGGTCCGCCGGATTTGATTTCTTCTGATTTGAATGCAGCAGGCGAGAGAATTTCCAGGCTGGCAATATAGTCTAGAAATGGCGCGTAAATGCCCTTGAGCGTGAAACTGACGGTGTTTTCGTCTAGCGCTTTCACTTCTGCGATGCGGGAAACCGGTCCGGTGCTCGTGCTGCCTGAATAGGCTGGATCTTTGAGCGCCGTGATATTGGAGACGACGGCTTTTGCATTGAACTTTTCGCCGTCCGTGAACTTCACATCATCCCGCAGTGAGAACGTGTAGGTTTTACCGTCATCCGAAATCTTATGGTCCTTCGCAAGCCAGGGTACATAACCGCCGTCGGCTGTGCGTGCGAGAAGCGATTCATAGGAATTTCGCAGCAGAAGTTTGGTCTTGTCCTGACCGTTGAGCTGCGGGTTAAGGGTCGCCGGTTGGGTCTCGACGCCCCAGACCAGCTTGCCGCCCACAACGGGTCTGACATCTTCCGCGGATGCCGTCATTGGCAATGCGACCGCCGCGAAAAGTGCAGTTCCAAGCGTGAGAAAATAATCGCGATTAGGCATTTATCGGTTTCTCGCAAGCAGATGAAATTAATCTTGAAGCCAGATGTCGTAGGCGTTTTCTGGAAGCCGCTTAAAAGGGCGAAAACCGATGCCTTGAACACGAGATGATGCGACGATCTGATCGGCGGGCACATAAAGCGGCAGGCCGTAAGCCTGATCGAGCAGCGCGAAACGTTGCAGTTCGGCGTAGGCTTCAAAGCGCTTTTTGGGATCGAGAGTGGACGCACCCTGCTCCAGCCATTCGGAGACTTTCGGGTCTTCGGTTCGGCTATAGTTGATCGAACCGCCCTTATCGCGGGGCAGATAATGGAAATAGATGGTGACGCCGTTTTCCTGCGTTGTCGTCGAATTTGGAATGATGCCGTATTCACCGTCTTTCTGACGGCTGGAATAGGTGCCCGCATCAACATACTGCAGAGCGATATCGATGCCAGCATTCTGTCGGGCCTGGGCTTGCACCGCCTGCAGCAGAATGTCACGCTGATCACGCACGGTGGACTGTGACTGCACAACCTCGATTGTCAGGCGCTTGCCGTCCTTGGTGCGAAATCCGTCCGCATCGCGCTTTGCCCAGCCCGCTTCATCAAGAAGCCTGTTGGCAAGTTCGGGATTGAATCCGTAAGCATTTTCAATCGACTTGTCGTAAAAATCGGTGTCGGCGGGGGTAAGGATGCCCCATGCGCGTTCACGTTCTCCGCGATAGACCGACTGAATTACGCGTTCGACATCGATTGCAGCCAGAACTGCCTTGCGCACATTGATATCGGAAGTCGGCGCACGATTGACGTTGAGGTAGAGCGTATAGGGCGTTCCGGTATTGATTGAAGTCTGGTAGGTAAAATCAGGGCTGTCCTTGAAAAGTTGCGCGTCATTGCCGGAGATACCCTCCGCTGCATCGATCTGGCCGGAGGTCAGCGCGCCGATCCGCACCGAAGATTCCGGCAGGAAGCGATAGGTCACGTCATCAAGAAAAGCTGGACCTTGGTGGGCCGCATTTTCAGGCGCCCAGTTATAGTCCGGGTTCTTGACGAAGCGGATTTCTTGACCCTTGACATAACGGTCGAGAATAAATGGGCCGGTTCCCGCGACGTCTTTTCCGCCGGCCTTTAGCTGCGCAGACCCGAATGCTTTGGGCGAGATCAGTTCAACGCCGGCTGCGCCATCTAGGAAAGGTGCGTAAACGCGGTCAAGCTTGATGACGACGGTGAACGGGCTGACGGCAGTGACTTCGCTGACACGCGCGACGTGGCCCGCACTGATGCTTCCCGAATAGGCAGGTTCTTTGAGTTTGGTAAAGTTGAGCGCAACGGCCGCCGCATCGAATTTTTCGCCATCCGAAAATTTCACGTCTTCGCGGAGTTTGAACGTATAGGTCTTGCCATCTTCCGAAACTTCATAGCTCCTGGCTAGCCAGGGCACGTAACCACCGTCCGGCGTGCGGGCAAGAAGGGATTCATAGCTGTTGCGCAGGATGAGTTTGGCTTTGGCCTGGCCGTTCAAATGGGGATTGAGCGTGCTTGGCTCCGTCTCAACACCCCATGTGAGCGAACCACCCTTGATTGGTTCGGCGTGCGCTTCCGTCGATGTGATTTCAACCCCGGTGGCGATCGTCAGTGCGATACCACTTGCGCCCGCCAGAAAATCTCTTCTTGTTATCACGTTGAATGTCCAGTGCATGGAATTGGGAGTGTTATGCCGCGATTGCCGGGCGGTTGTTGGCGAGCAGCTCAATAGTTTTGAGGCGGTGGCTGCCTTCAGAAATTGGGCAGTCGATCACAAATTCGGCGATGGAGAGCTCGCGGTGCAGTCGATGGAGTTCAGCGTGAACATCCATGGCTGAGCCACGGATTACGCGGGGCGTGCGTTCTTCGATGCTGTATTGTGTAGCACCGGCCTGCCGCACATATTCAAGGGCTTGTTCATGACTGCCGACATTGACCGGCTGAAGACCGTCAACCGCGACACGAAAGCGGCGAATATTGCTTGCCAGTTTTTCCACCTCGGCATCGCTCTCCGCAACGATGACACTGACCGCCAGAATGGCAGGGCGGTTTGCGATTGCCCGATAGGCGTCAACCGCTTCTTTGATGGCGGTCGGATCGCCCTGGATATGCCCGGCAAAGACGAAACTCCAGTTGAGCCGCGCAGCAAGCTCCGCACTTTCGACGCTACCACCCAGCAGGAAACGTTCCGGCCTTTGTGGAGGCGCCGGATATGCAGCGATGCCGTCCTCGCCATCGGATTTTTCAGAGCTATGATCCAGAAAGCCGTCGAGCTCTGCCAGTTGCTGTTCAAACGATGGTTTTCGGTCCGGATCATAGGCCCTTTGCAGGGCGCGGGTAGAAAGTGGCAGGCCACCGGGCGCTTTTCCGATCCCCAGATCGACCCGACCAGGAGCAAGAGAAGCAAGAAGATTGAAATTCTCTGCCACTTTATAGGCGCTGTAATGCTGTAGCATCACGCCACCCGAACCAATCCGGATATGGCGGGTATGAGCCAGCAAGAATCCGATCAGCACCTCCGGCGACGAACTCGCGAGTTCCCGCGAATTGTGGTGCTCCGCCACCCAAAAACGAAGAAAGCCTGCGGCTTCCGCTTTCTGCGCAAGCTTTATCGTGCGGGTCAGCGCCGTCTCGGCTCTTTCGCCATCATGAATGGGACTTTTATCGAGAAAACTAAGCGCGTAGGGCATCTGATCCTCACCAACAATTCCACGAGCAGATAATCTATGTTTTTTATAGAATATTAATCGAGCAACGATCTTCCAATATTTGCACGCTGATTAAACGTTCATGCCGTGCAAACGGGCGAGCAAAGAGGCACCGTTAAAGGAGACACTGTTCGATGGCGGCCTTTGCCTCCACGCAACACAGGTTGGACAGCATTTGTTTCAGCGGAGGCTTTCTATGGTTGATATTATCGTCCAGTCTTCTCTTTTGGACCCCGCCGCACAGCCGCTTATTGACGGTTTGGTCCATGAATATGATAGCCGTTATGCAAATCTGGACCGACCGGGCGGCGCGCGCACCGAAATTCTGCGCTATCCCGCAGAGGTGTTTGCACCGCCGCTTGGCGGTTTCCTGTTGCTGCAACGCGATGGTGAAACCATTGCCGGTGGCGGCTATATGAGCCACGACGAAGAAACCGTCGAGCTGAAGCGGATATGGACCGCACCGCATTTGCGCAGACAGGGGCTGGCGCGCCGCATCGTTCTGGCGCTTGAAAAAAGTGCCGGCGATCTGGGTTACACACGCGCCTATCTTTCTACCGGCTTTCGCCAGCCTGAAGCCACCGCGCTTTATATCTCGCTGGGCTATCGTCCGCTTTTCGATACCTCGGTTGATGTTCAGCGATATCGCTCGCTGCCCTTTGAAAAGCACATCGGTGCCAAGCTGGGCCAGCAGATATCGTCGCCGCTCTATCCCTCATCGGCCTCGTTTGAAGAGGCAACGCGGCGCGTGCAGGAGCGCAAGGCGGAGCAGGAAGCAAAAATTCTCGCGCGGCTTCAAAGCCATCGCGAAACCGCTGCGTGAGCGGGAGCAAGCCATGCCCCTTTCACATATCGAACATTTTGCCTTTCTCATTCCGGGCAGTCATCACGAGAATGATCCCGCAAGGGGTTTGGAGGATACGCTTCAGCTTTTCGAGCATGGAGAGCAACAGGGATATGACAGCGCATGGGTTCGTCAGCGCCACCTCGAACGCGGTATCTCGTCTGCGGCCACCTTTCTCGCTGCTGCTTCGCAGCGGACGAAGCGCATCGGTCTTGGCACTGCGGTCATCCAGCTTGGCTATGAAAACCCGTTCCGGCTCGCCGAAGATCTTGCGACTGTGGACCTGCTGTCACATGGCCGGTTGAATGTCGGTGTTTCGGTGGGGGCACCGCCATTTGCGCATCTGATCGCCGATTTCGTGGATGCCGCTCCTCGAGCTGATTACAGCCATAAGCGCGCAGAAAAACTGGCGCAGGCTCTGCGATCGGAGCCACTTTCCGGTGAAACAGAAGCAGGCAATGCCGCTGGTGCGCAGATCCCGCGACTAAGGCCTGTTGCCGAGGGGCTGACCGACCGCCTTTGGTATGGTGGCGGATCGCAGAATTCCGCTCGTTGGGCGGGCCAGGCCGGATTCAATCTTCTGACGGGAAACATTGTCAGCGGTGAAAACACAGATGATTTTCTGACGGCTCAAAAAGCGCTCATAGAACGGTTCCGCCAGGAATGGGCGCATGAACGTGCACCTCGTGTTGCACTTGGCCGGGTGATCCTGCCAACCGACAGTGCAAGTCCCGATGCGCGCCGCCGTTATGCGCAGTTTGTTGCCGAGCGCGACAAGCGTACGGGTTTCGCCCATGGCCCGCGCCGCACTTTGTTTCTGCCCGATATCGTGGGCACGACAGAGCAAATTCTGGAAACACTCGGAGCCGATCCAGTCCTGCCGCTTGTCTCCGAATTTCGACTGGAGCTGCCTTACGAATTTCGCGCTGAAGATTATGCACAAATCCTCACGGACTTTGCGCAACTTCTCCCCGCGACAAACACGAGAAAACCGGCGCTGAGCGCAGTTCGGGCGGGTTAGCCGCTCAATCCATTCATCCAAGATCGGAATAGAGACATGACGCAGTCAAAAAGCCTGCTCCTGGGCGTTGGTATCAGCGCCGGAGCCGCACTTCAAACTGACAGTAAGCAATCGCGGCAGTTCTGGGAAGAGCTCACAAAATCGTTCGATGGTGCGTTTGCATTTCTGACGCTGGAAGACGAGTTTGCCAACAAGGGGCTCGATGCGATCTCGTTGGCAAACTGGCTGGCGCCGCGCCTCACCGACATTGGCATCATCGCCGGTGCGCCGCTGAATTTTTTGGAGCCTTTCCACGTGTCTACAGCCATTGCGACACTTGATTATGTCAGCGAAGGGCGCGCTGGACTTCTTGTGCAGCAGCTCTCAAATCAAAGCAATCAAGAAGCTCGCAAAGCACTGGGCACATTGAACGGCTACCCTTCGCTTGAGCCGCAGGCGTTGAAAGCGGATAATCAGGACGCGGTTGAAGTTATCCGGCGGCTTTGGGACAGCTGGGAGGACGATGCGGTTATCCGCGATGAGAAAACGCAGCGATTTCTTGATGCGTCCAAACTTCATTACATCAATTTTGAAAGCGACAATTTCCGGATTCTCGGACCTTCGATTACGCCGCGTCCACCGCAGGGGCAGCCGGTCGTGGCCGTTGCGCTTTCAAATCCCACTAGGCCGAGCATCGCCCATGGCGCGGATGTGGTTTTTGTTCCAGCAGACGAGCAGGTTATCAAGACCGCAGGCGCATCCGTAGATGATCGCGCCGTGCCGTTCGTCGTCGCTGATATCGTACTGTCCGACAGGTCGGATGTTCAAGGAACAATCGATGCCGTTATACAGAGCCGGACGTGGGGTGCTTCGGGCATAAGATTGCTTCTGTCTGATCCACAAGCGCAAGGCGATTTCGCTGTGCAAGAGCTGTTGCCAGCGTTGCAGGCTCGAAAGCTGGTTCACAAGGCCTATGGCGCCACGCTGCGAGCGCGGTTTGGTTTGCCGGGTGCAATCAATCGTTATTCATCAGCGGCATGAGTGAAGGAACCGGGAAAATGACAAAGCTGAAACAGGTTATTCTCGGAGCACAATTTCCGGGCGTCAACAATTTCACCGTTTGGAGCGATCCGGCAGCAGGAAGTCAGATCGAGTTCTCCTCATTCAGGCATTTCGCCAAAACGGTGGAACGCGGCAAGTTCGACTTCATCTTCCTTGCTGAAGGCTTGCGGGTGCGCGAGCAAAAGGGAAAACTTCACGAACTGGATGTTGCCGGTCGTCCCAATACGCTCGCTATCCTTACCGCGCTTGCTGCGATCACCGAGAATGTGGGGCTCATAGGCACACTGACAACCACATTTAACGAGCCTTATCCGCTTGCGCGGCAGCTTGCTACTTTGGACGCTCTTTCCGGCGGGCGGGCCGGATGGAACGTGGTAACGTCGCCAGGCGCCTTCACTGGTGCAAATTTCAGGCGTGGCGATCATTTGCCATTCAAGGAACGTTATGAGCGTGCCCGGGAATTTATCGATGCCGCGCAAAGGATATGGGCCGGCGGCGATTTCGCTTTCAAGGTCAATCATTTCGACATCGCCGGGCGCTCGGATCTGTTGCCGCCGCAAGGGGCACCTGTTATTGCGCAGGCGGGTGACTCCCAGGAAGGACGGGAGCTTGCTGCGAGCCATGCCGATCTCATCTATTCCCGTCACGGGACACTGCAAGCAGGGCAAGAGTTCTACCGCGACGTGAAGCAGCGTTTGGCTCGTTACGGGCGCGGCCGGGACGCACTCAAAATTCTCCCGGGCGCAACCTTTGTCCTCGGTGACACGCAAGAGGATGCGGAGGAAAAGCTGCGCGAAATTCGTTTGCAGCAGGTCAGCCCGAAATCCGCGATCACTTTTCTGGAGCAAGTATGGAACCGCGATCTCTCCGCTTATGATCCAGATGGTCCGTTGCCGGAACTGGAGCCGGATGTCGTGCATGAGCAGTTGGCTCTGGGACGCGCAACACGCTATGATGACCGCATAGAGACCGCTCGCACATGGCGCGAACTGGCAGAGCGGGAAAAGCTCAGCATTCGCGATCTGATTATTAAAGTCACAGCGCGCCAGCAGTTTGTAGGCACGCCGCAGACAATAGCCGACGAAATCAACACCTATGTGCAAGCGGATGCAGCAGACGGGTTCGTGTTCGCGCCCCATCTCACGCCCGGCGGCTTCGACGAGTTTGTCGAGAAAGTCGTCCCAATTCTTCAGGAAATGGGGGTGTTCCGTAGCGGGTACGCCGGAGGAACCCTGAAAGAAAATCTCGGCTTGTATGCGTGACCGCCAAAAGCATTTCCAGCAAAATGCGAAGCGCTTGCGTGGGAAATCAGTTCACTGGACTGGTTTCTGGTCCAGTTTCCGCGCCAGGCTTTAATTTTCTACAAAGTCAGTAGAATATAGAAAGTGCATTCTCGGCCAATCTTTCGGGCGCTGCTACCGTGTGGAAATGATAAATCGGAGTAGTATACATGGGATCAACGGTAACGTATCTCCGCGAGAGTATTCCGCAATATGTAGAAGAACCTGCAGAGATCGAAGTTTCTCCAGGTGAGCTCAAGGCAGCAATGCGTCATCTCGCAGGCGGCGTGAGTGTGGTCACTGCAGGTTTCGATGAAGGGCGCACAGGCGCGACGGTGACTTCGGCCACTGCGCTTTCCGTTGAGCCGCCGACGATTATTGTAAACATCAATCGCGGTTCGTCAGTCTGGTCCGCAATTAGCCGCAACAACCATTTCTGCGTGAATGTGTTGTCGTCCGGCCAGCAATTGATCGCGGACCGCTTTGCTGGCAAGGGCGGCATCAAGGGGGTCGAACGCTACGCGGATGCAGAATGGTATACGCTCGAAAGCGGTGCACTGGCGCTAGCTGGTGCACTGGCCTCGGTTGATTGCGCGGTGGAAGATGTCATCGAGCGGCATACCCATGCGATCATAATCGGCCGCGTCCTGAAGATCGTCACCGGCTTGGGGGAGCCACTCCTCTATCACAATGGTAGCTATCGCCTTCTGGATGCGCTCTCAGGCACTTAGCTGCGCCCATGCGGGCGCAGAACTGTCGTCTTCCAGCCCGCCATTCCGTGCAAACTGTTCGAGCGTCATTGTGTCGAGAACGCCAGCTATAGCCTCGCGCACCAGCAGCATGGAACGGCGAACCTGACAAGCGCGATGGTCCTCGCAATCGTCGCATGGCTCGTAGGCCGTGCGGCTGGCGCAGCGGATAGGCGCCAGCGGTCCGTCGAGGACGCGGACGACTTGCCCGATGGTAATTTCGGACGCCGGTTTGGAAAGACTGTAGCCGCCGCCCGGGCCTTTCTTCGACCGGAGAATCCCGTCATTGCGCAACTCCAGCAGGATCGCGTCGAGAAACTTCTTGGAAATATTGTTTCGGGCGGCAATTTCGGCGACAAAAGCGCTTTCACCTGGTGCAAGCGCCGCAAGGTGAGCCAGAGCCTTCAGACCATACTTCCCCTTCTTGGTAAGCATATACACTCCGCCGATGTTTCGTTAGGCTGCTTTTGCATGAAATCGAGAGAATTAATAGCCTATGGTCATTGGCCGAGTGTCGCAGGAGAGCGGATTGTCCCGATTTCGCGCGATACGGTCGATGTATAAAATGAAGCGGGGAATTATTCCGCGGGAATGGTCAGGACATCAGTCATCTGATCGGGTGATTATTCGTAGACGCAGTCCCTGAACTCGCGACTGCCAAAAAGGAACGACATCCCACTCTCTCCATCCTCTTATGGATTCTGCACCGCGCCCCTTCAAGCTGCGTCGCAATTTCAAAGTATATAAAAATTATAGAATTACTTTTCTTACAGGCGGGCGAGTGTGTGTTTAGTCTGTTTCAGATGGAAAACGGCAAGCTGCTCGATGCGATTGCAGCGCTACCGGAAACCGCGACATGGACGCCTGACGTCGGAATATTTCCTTGGAGAAATGACATGAGTGAACGAAAACAAATTACGTTTGGCGTCATGCTACAGGGCGCCGGCAGCCATATGAACGCTTGGAAGCATTCCAGCGGCCCTGCTGATGCCAGCACCAATTTCGAGTTTTTCGTCAATACCGCGCGCAAGGCGGAGGCGGCAGGGATCGCCTTCGCTTTCGTTGCAGACGGACTTTACGTCAACGAGCAGTCAATACCGCATTTCCTCAATCGTTTCGAGCCGATCTCGATTCTGTCGGCACTCGCAGCTTCCACCTCGAAAATCGGTTTGGTCGGCACGGTGTCGACGTCCTATAGCGATCCGTTCACTATCGCACGTCAGTTTGCGTCACTCGATCTTATTTCCGGCGGACGCGCCGGATGGAACGCCGTTACCTCACCGCTGGAAGGTTCTGGCCGCAATTACGGTCGCCCGCATCCGGAACACGAACTACGCTATGAAATTGCGGACGAATATCTCGACGTTATCAAGGGGCTATGGGACTCCTGGGATGACGACGCTTTCGTCCGCAATCGCGAAACCGGCATTTATGTCGATAAAAGCAAATTGCGGCGCGTCAATCATAAAGGGCGCTTTTTCAATGTTGAAGGACCGCTAAATATCAGCCGCTCTAGGCAGGGACAGCCGGTCGTGTTTCAGGCCGGGTCGTCGGATTCCGGTATCCGGCTGGCAGGTAAACACGCCGATGCGGTATTTACGAACGGAGCCAAGATCGAGGAGGTGCGGTCTTTCTATAGGCAGGTAAAGCAAAGTGCCGTCGCTCAAGGGCGCAGTTCTTCCGATGTCGGGATTTTCCCCGGTATCGGCCCGATTGTCGGGCGCACGCAGGAAGAAGCTGAGGCAAAATATCAGGCGATCCGTAATCTGGTTTCGGTCGATGAGGCGCTGCTTTATCTCGGCCGCTTCTTCGACCATCACGATTTCAGCGTCTATCCGCTCGATGAGCCTTTCCCTGAGCTTGGCGAAATCGGCAAGAACAGTTTCCGCGCCACGACAGATCGCATCAAGAAAACCGCGAGGGAGACCGGCGCGACGCTGCGCGAGATTGCACTCGATGTGGCGACGCCCCGCACCGCCTTTATCGGGACGGCGGAAACCATTGCCGATGAACTGATAGACTGGGTGGAAACCGAAGCTGCCGATGGATTCATTTTGGGCTTTCCCGTCATTGCGGAAGGCCTCGACGACTTCATTCGCTACGTCCTGCCGATCCTCGAAGAGCGTGGTTATTTCACTCCAAAACTGCGCGGCGAAACACTGCGCGATCACCTGGGGTTGCCGTTCCGCGAAAGCCGCTACTCATCTGTGGCGGAACAACCGGCAAGCAAGGCCGCGCGAGCCTGAGGAGCCGGTTTCATGGACGTCACCTCCCGTTCCCGCAACAGGCTCGATGCAGCGAAAGAAGGCATTGGTGCGCATCTCGACGAATTCGTAGCGCTTCGCCACGACATTCATCAGCATCCGGAGCTTGCTTTCAACGAGCATCGCACGAGCCGTCTCGTTGCTTCAAAACTCGCCTCCTGGGGCTTTGAAGTTGCAACGGGGATTGCAGGAACGGGTGTGGTTGCGACCCTGGCACGGGGTCGGGGACGCCGCCGTCTTGCGATCAGGGCCGACATGGATGCTCTTCCGATTGAAGAGGCCACGGGGCTTGCCTATGCCAGTCGGAACAAAGGCGTGATGCACGCCTGCGGCCACGATGGGCACACAACGATCCTGCTTGCGGCGGCGCGATATCTGGCCGAGGAGGGGGACTTCAGCGGTACGCTCGATCTTGTTTTCCAGCCGGCAGAGGAAATCGGTGCCGGAGCACGCAAGATGATAAGCGAAGGGCTTTTCGAGCGTTTTCCTGCGGAAGCGATTTTCGGATTGCACAACTGGCCAGGCATTCCCACAGGACAGTTCGGGTTTGTCGCCGGGCCAGCTATGGCGTCAGTCGACAAGGCGGTCATCAAGGTCATCGGCAAGGGCGGCCATGGAGCCGAACCGCATAACGCGGTCGATCCTATCGTAGCCGCGGCCTCGATCATTACCAACTTGCAAAGCGTGGTTTCACGTAACGTCGATCCCCGCGAAATGGCGGTTATCACGGTTGGTTCCATTCATGGCGGTGAAGCGTCAAACGTCATTCCCCGTTCGGTAGAGCTTCGACTGACGATCCGCTCCTACAGCGAAGAGGTGCGTCGCACGTTGCAGATACGCATCCCGGCGCTCGTCCGGGCGCAGGCGGAAAGCTTCGGCGCCGTCGCAGAGGTTGATTATAGGCTGGGCTTTCCATCCGTCGTCAACCCGACCGCAGAAACGGCGTTTGCCCGTCAGGTTGCAGTCGATGCTCTTGGCGAAAACAGTATCGATCAAACATTTTTGCCCCGCACCGCGAGCGAGGATTTTGCCTTCATGTTGCAGGCAAAACCCGGCAGCTATCTCTTCGTCGGTAACGGCGACACCGCTCCGCTGCACAGTGCCGAATACGATTTCAACGACCAGATCATCGCGCCAGCCGCCCTCTATTGGGTGCAGCTTGCCGAAACCTTTCTCAAAGAAAACAGACGGTGAAGGTGATGAGCGACAGTTTTTTATACACCAGCCCTCTCGATCCGCGCGCGGGGCCTCTCATAGACGAACTCTTGCACGAATATGACAGCCGATACGGCACCTATTTCAACGCGGAGGGTGCGGCGGCGGAAATGAACCGCTATCCGCCTGAAGCGTTCGCACCACCGAGCGGCAATTTCGTGCTGCTGATCCGCGATGGAGAAACTGTTGGCGGCGGAGCCTTCAAAGCATTCGATGCGCGCACAGCAGAGTTCAAGCGCATATGGACACGGTCGGACCTGCGGCGTCAGGGGCTAGCGCGCAAACTGCTGGTTGAACTGGAAGCGCAGGCGGCGAGGCAGGGTTATTCCCGCATCTATCTGACGACTGGATTCCGTCAGCCGGAAGCTGTCGGTCTCTATCTCAACAACGGTTATACGGCGCTTTTCGATACGAGTGCAGATCCTGAAATCTACAAGACGCTGCCCTTTGAAAAGGAAATCGGCCATCTGGCCGCTCCCCTGCGGCATGGTTCGGATCATCGCATCGCGGACGGATTGCATGTCGCGAGCCGGTAACTTGCCACAGGGCGAAGGCCAAGGATTGACCAGATGGCAGTAACGACAGAATTCTCAAACGTTCAGATTGCAACCCGCCCGGCGGAGCGCAAGCAGGACTATTCGCGCTACAGGATCGTTCCGGCAAAGCATCCAGCACGCTTTGCCGGTAGCGTGTTCGCAGCTCTTGTGATCGGTCTTGTGCTCTATTCGATCTTCACCAATCCGCAGTGGGGCTGGAACGTCTTCGCTGAATGGTTCTTTGCCGAACCGGTGCTTGTTGGCCTCGGGCGAACACTGCTGCTGACGGCGCTTGCAGCTGTGTCAGGTTCTATTTTCGGCACCTTGCTTGCCTTGGCGCGTGTCTCGAGATCGCCACTCCTTGCTGGCCTGTCGTGGGGCTATATCTGGCTGCTGCGCTCCATACCACTGATCGTCCTGCTGCTTATTCTGAATAATCTCGGTTACCTCTATGCGAACATTACGCTGGGTGTGCCGTTCACGGATCGCATATTGTTCGATTATCCAACGGTGCAATTACTGACACCGTTTGCAGCAGCCTTCCTCGGCCTGACGCTGAACCAGTCTGCCTTTTTCGCCGAGATCGTGCGCGGCGGCATTCTTTCGGTCGACCAGGGGCAACATGAAGCTGCGGCGGCGCTCGGCCTGCCGCGCATCCGGCAAGCCTTGCGGATTGTTTTGCCGCAGGCCATGCGGTCGATCCTTCCAACGGGTTTCAACGAGATCATCGGTCTGGCCAAAGGCACCTCAATGGTTTACGTGTTGGCCCTGCCGGAACTGTTCTACACGGTTCAGGTGATCTACCGGCGCAATCTGGAAGTCATTCCACTGCTAATGGTGGCAACCGTCTGGTATCTGGTCATCATGACCGTGCTTTCGGTGGCGCAGTATTACATTGAGCGCTATTTCGCCAAGGGTGCGGTTCGCAATCCCGTCCCCCTGCCATTTCAGTCATTCTTTAACCGCTTCAAACGTCCCCTGCCGACGGTCTCGATGCCGAACGGGCAGGTGCAACGCACGGTGGCTATTGCCGGTTTCCGCGATGCCGGCACGGTGTCTGCTGGCGCGCCTATTCATATCCACGATATTTCCAAGCGCTTCGGCACGAACACGGTGCTGAACCATGTGGAGCTGTCCATTCCTGCGGGCAGCGTGACGGCAATTCTCGGACCGTCCGGTTCAGGCAAATCCACGTTGCTGCGCTCGATCAACCATCTGGAGCGCGTGGATGAGGGTTTCATTTCCGTCGATGGCGCGCTGGTCGGTTACCGTCAGGACGGAGATACGCTCTATGAGCTGAAGGAAAAGGAAATTCTCAAACGCCGTGCCGATATCGCGATGGTGTTCCAGAACTTCAATCTCTTTCCGCACATGACAGTTCTGGAAAACATCATCGAAGCGCCGATTCAGGTACGCGGCCTTGCACGCGATGCAGCGATCCGGCTGGCGCTTGATCTGCTGGCGCGCGTTGGTCTGGGCGACAAGGCGGAAGCCTATCCGCGCCAATTGTCCGGCGGACAGCAGCAACGCGTGGCGATCGCCCGGGCTTTGGCGTTGCGCCCCAAGGTCATCCTCTTTGACGAGCCGACTTCGGCGCTCGATCCGGAACTGGTTGGCGAAGTTCTCGACGTTATCAAGGAACTTGCCCGCACCGGCACAACGCTTGTGATCGTTACGCATGAGATCGGCTTTGCACGGGAAGTGGCCGATACGGTCGTCTTCATGGAAGCCGGACAGATTGTAGAAGCCGGCCCGCCTTCCCGCATTTTCAACGAAGCGCAGCATCCGCGCACACGCGAATTTCTGGCCAAGGTTCTTTGAACTGAAGGCCGAAGAACCGAATATAAAAAGGAGATGGGAAATGACTTTTATCAGAAAGGCGCGCTACTGGAGCGCCGCAATTGTCGCGGTCGGGTTGTTTGGTTCCGGTGTTGCGCGAAGCGAGGGCAAATTCGATCTCAGCCCGGAACAACCGAACCGGCTGCGCGTCGAAAAGATCGACAAGCGTGTCGAGGAGATCAAGGACTTCAAGCTCGTCAAGGATGGCGTTCTGACCATCGGCATCAGCACCAGCGGACATCTGCCGTTGCATGACTATGCGTCGGATTCCAAGACCGTCATCGGCTACGACGTCGATCTGGCACAGATCATCGCCGATAGTCTGGGCCTCAAGCTGGAACTGGTTTCCGTCGCATGGGCCGACTGGCCGCTTGGCCTTTCCTCAGGCAAGTTCGATGCGGTTATTTCAAACGTCACGGTAACGGAAGAGCGCAAAGAGAAATTCGATTTCTCCACCTATCGCAAGGATGAGCTCGGCTTCTACGTGAAGTCGGACAGCAAGATCGGCGAGATCAAGTCTCCGGCTGATATTGCGGGTCTTAAGGTAATCACTGACGCGGGCACCAATCAGGAGAAAATCCTGCTGGAATGGGATCGCCAGAATGTCGCTGCCGGTTTGAAACCCATTGAGGTTCAATATTACGACGACGATGCGGTCAAGGATCTGGCTATCCAGAGTGGCCGGGCCGACGCGGTGTTCAGCGTGAATGCGACCCAGGCCTATTCCGCCGGCATCAATGGCAAAACCAAGCTTGTCGGGACTGTGAGTGGAGGCTGGCCGATCACGGCTGAGATCGCCGTCACGACACGCAAGGGAAGCGGTCTCGCTCAGCCTTTGACCAATGTCCTAAATGATCTGATCGCAAGCGGCGCGTATCAGAAGGTTCTGGATACCTGGAATCTTGGACCGGAAGCGATCACCGAAGCCAAAACCAACCCGCAGGGTCTGCCGAAAAGCGGTTCCTGAGCCGAAGGGCGAGGGGCGGGTCAGCTTGAGGGGACGCGAGCTGGCCCGCATATTTCTGTAATCCTGGAGAAAGTTAGATGAGAGCTGGAGCTCTGCTAATTGCTGCCCTTGCATGGGCGACTTTCCCGGTTCTGACTGCCTTGGCTGAGGATGGTTTCGACCTCTCGCCGGAGCAGACTGGCCGTATTCACGCAAAGAAGAACGACGCGGCAGCCGCAGCTATTCCTGCCGACTTCAAATTCGTCACGCCCGGCAAATTTACTGTGGCGGTGGCGCCCGGCGGCCCACCACTGGCAACTTATGCCACGGATGCGAGAACCGTTGTCGGCGCCGATCCAGAATATGCTTCAGCAGTCGCCGAAAGCCTGGGCTTGCAACTGGAACTTGTTCCGGTCGCGTGGATCGACTGGCCGCTGGGGTTGGCTTCCGGCAAGTATGATGCCGTCATTTCCAATGTCGGCGTAACCGAGGAACGCAAGGAAAAATTCGACTTTTCGACATACCGGCAGGGCCTGCACGGGTTTTTCGTCAAGTCGGACAGCCCGGTCAGCTCCATCAAGGAGCCGAAGGATGCCGCGGGCCTGCGCATCATTGTTGGCGCGGGGACTAATCAGGAGCGCATTCTCGTCAAATGGAGCGCGGAAAACGTTACGGCGGGCCTGAAACCGATCGAGCTGCAATATTACGACGATGAAGCCGCAAGCTTGCTCGCGCTCCGATCAGGACGGGCTGACGTCATCGTGCAGCCGCATGCGCAGCTCGTTTTCATTGCTGCGCGCGACAAGAATATCAAGCGGGTCGGAACCCTGAGCGCGGGGTGGCCGGATCGTTCTGATGTTGCGATCACGACCCGCAAGGGAAGTGGCCTAGCCGACGCGCTGACAGTCGCCACCAGCGGCCTGATTGAAGATGGAAGCTATGCCAAAATTCTCAAACGCTGGCATTTGGAGGAAGAAGCGCTTCCTCGTTCCGAAACAAATCCGCCTGGATTGCCGAAGTTCAACTGAACCGGGACGTTATTTCCCCTGCAATTGAAGGATCGAAAGTGGCAAAAACTGTTGAGTATTTCTTCTCTATCGGGTCGCCATGGTCATATCTGGGACTGGATACACTGGAGGAATTGTCATCAAGGCATCTGGTGGAGATCAAGCCATATCTGGCTACTATCATTGAGGAGAATGGCGGGATATTCGCCAGAAACCGTCCCGACGCGCGCCGTGCCTACGGCTCTCGTGATCTGAAACGATGGGCGAAATTTCGTGGCAAGCCGCTGCTGCTCGAAAATCGTCCAGCGCTCGGAGACCCGACACCAGCTTCCTTTCTGGTCATTGCTGCTTATCTTGACGGCGAAAACTGGTTTCAGCTTACCCGGGCGTTGCAACATGCCTTCTGGGAAGAAGCAAAGGACATAGGGCAGCCCGAAGTCCGTTGTGCGGTGGCTGACGCTGCAGGATACAACGGCACTTATCTCCTGTCGCGCGAACAGGATAGTGAGGTTCTAAAGAAGTGGAAACAAGACCGCGAAGTTGCGACCGAAAGGGGCGTGTTCGGATTTCCAACCTATATCTATGAGGATGAGATCTACTGGGGCCAGGACAATCTGGGTTTCCTGTCGAACCATTTGCGCGGTGAGGCGCCGTAGTTCAGGACGCCGTCCGAACATTTCTGCTTTTGTCTCATTACGTGAGGATTTACCTAACGCCAGCCCGTTTTGTATCCATCAACTTAAAGCGATGCGAAAGTTTTGTTGGCCTTCAATCTCATGACGGGCCACGTGATGCGCTTACACTTTACTGCAAGCCGTCATCGATAATTGTAGACCTGCCAAATATCCGACCGTGACAGAAATCCTTGCACTCTGCTCCATTTTGGTCAGTTCCGGTAAATTGCAGCGGTAACTTATAATGACGCGTTCTGGCGCGTATTATTGTGATGTTCTTGCCATGCCGTGCGTAATAAATGAGGTTTTGCCCGCCGGTGCCGTGCCTCATTTGATCGGGCGTAAAACCTTGCCGGTGATCGCATCCATTCTGGAAGTATTAATATCGTGTTAATTCAGCAGGTTGCTCAATATGGCTGGGGCGTGTGACCGATTGATTCCATATTGGGCACAGTTTTGCATGAACTTGATGCCTTGATGGTCCAATTAGCTACCAGAACCGGCTGCATCGGAAGACGAAAGCCAGCCGGAAGGAGCAAGAGCTCCGGATTTGGAAAGGCTGGTGGGTTATGTCTGTTGCTGTCCCATTAAAATTGCACAGGGCATCGTCGTCCAACCACCGTGCGGTGAAAGAAGAGCGCTTCAGCGCTCCGGTCATGATCGCCGTCTGGACAGGAATGCTCGCATTCTGTGCCCTGTTCTGGGCGGTCGCTCTCCACCTCTTTCTCATCAGTCTTTGACATCGGCGGACGACCCATTGCGCCGGCACGCCAATAATATTCAAGGTAACCAACAAATGCTGAAGCAATTCATTTCTGGCGCTGCAGTGTTGAGCGTGGCCGTGTTTGTCGCTGGCGTAGCTGCAGCCACCGAACCGAGCCTTCCGAACGGAGCGACATCGTTGCGCGAGCAATATGCGGACTGGACGGTCTTGTGCGGCATTGCTGTCGACGGCGACAAGAAGAGCAAGGTCTGCTCGATGCAGCAGGAACAGGTGCGCCAGGTCAAGAACGGTCCAAGCCAGCGCGTGCTGGCCATTGAACTGCAGCCGAAGGACAAGGGCCTTCAGGGCGTTCTGGTTCTGCCGCTTGGTCTCAAGCTGGAAAAGGGTGCGACGTTAAAGGTCGATGATGGCAAGGCTTCCGATGCAAGCCCGTTTCGTACCTGCGTCTTTGCAGGCTGCATCGTTGATATCAAGGCCGATGACAAGATGACGACCTCGCTTGCCAAGGGCAAGACAATTGCCGTGAAGACAACGACGGATGAAGGCAAGGATGCCGATTTCGCAATCTCGCTCAACGGTTTCCAGAACGCAATGAACCGCATTAGCGAATTGATGAGATAATCCATCAGCTTCCGCCTCCAACCCCCGAAGGCGGACAGCGACTGGAAGGACCGCATTCCCGTCGGTTTCCGGTCCTTCCAGTTCGCGAATTCAACAACACCACAGGCTGTCACTGCCGCCCGCGTTGATGACGATACGCGAAGGGTGGGCGTGCGCCTGATTTAGCCGGGAGATACGGCTTCCAGAAGAGAGACAATAACATGTCAACCCACCCATGCCTTGAAAAAAATACGGCGATCCGCAGTTCGATCAGCAAACTCTGTTTGTCCACGGCAATCCTTACGATACTTGGCGTGCCTGCGCTGGCACAACAGGTCGTCGCGGATGGAACGAATGAAACGGCTCCCGCAAATACGAACATCCACACAACCGCGGCTTATGCAAATGGCAGTGGGCTTTGGGCGCTTAATGGCGGCACTATCACGGCGGCCGGCCCGATCAGTATTCTGACCGAAGGCAGCTATGCCAGCGGCATCGTTGCAGCTACCGGCGGCATTATTGACGTCACGGGCGCCCGGATCGAGACGCTGGGTGATGGTGCCCTTGGCATCGAGGTTTCCGGAACCGGCTCTGCGGTAACAGCCAGCAACAGCTCGATTGAGACCAGTGGTTATTACTCCATAGGCGCCTCTGCGCACACGAGTGAACTCGTCCTTGATAATGTCAATGTCACGACAAATGGGATGACATCGCACGGGGTTTCGGCAGACTATTCCGGTACGGTTACCATGAATGCCGGCTCCGTCACGACCAACGACATGAACGCTTATGGCCTGCTCTCGACACAGACAGATGCCCTGCTGACCGCAAATGACGTCAAAGCCACGACCAATGGCGAAAGAGCCGTTGGCGCGGCGGCGGTTCAGGGCGGAACTTTGCATCTGAACGGCGGCGAGATCGCCACATTTGGTGACAATGCGTCCGGCGTTCTGGCCGCATATGGCGCGACGACTGTTGAAATCAATGGTACAAAAATCCGTACCTACGGTTCCCATGCAGACACCGGAAGTAGTGCGGTTTCGGGAACAGGTTCCGTCGGTGTTTACGCGACCGATGCTGCTGATGTGTCGATTAGAAGGGCCGATATCGAAACGGCTGGCACATTGAGCCATGCCGTCCAGGCGGATCGCGGTAGCACGCTAACTATCGCGGACAGCAATTTGGCGACCACGGGGTTGACCGGCTATGGGGTCCGATTGATCGGCTCGGGTACTTCGGCTGATATCGCCCGAACCAATATTGAAGCTAAGGGCGACAATGCACGTGGTATCATCGCCAGCGAAGGCGCGAGTTTTGATGCCGAAAATGTTACGATCAAAACAACCGGCACTAATTCTTTCGGCATCAACACGCAACATGCAGGCTCGCGTGCGGATTTGTCCAAGGTATCGGTCACGACGACCGGCGTGGGTTCCCATGGTCTGTTCGTGAACTCCGGCAGCGCTGTTGACGCCGTGGGACTTGCTGTCGCGACGGATGGTGAAGCCGCGCACGGCCTTTTGGTGCAGGGCGTTGACTCCACTTTGAATGTTGGAAAAGCGGACGGGACTGCAAACAAAATCACCACGACGGGTGAGGGATCTATCGCCATCCGTGCGGCCAATGGTGGTGTAGCCAATGTTGCTTACGCGATGATCACTGTCGACGGCAACAATGCTGCCGGGGCTTCGGCGTCCAGTGCCGGCTCACAAGTCGATCTTGCAAATAGCAATATCGTTACGGTTGGTGATGGCTCTGCCGGCGCTTTTGCAGAGAATGGCGGCAAGCTCGCTATTAACGGAAGCATTATCCAGACGACGGGATATGGAGCAGACGGCGTTTCACTCTATACCGATAGCAGCGCCTTTGTTGGTGACACCAAGATCGTCGCTTCCGGATATGGTGTTCAAGCGTTTGAGAACAATGCTGTTACCGTGGCTGACAGCTATATCGAAACCACCGGAGAATATACGGCAGGCGTTTCCGTAGGTATTAATAGCCATGCCGATATTTCTGGATCGACGGTGAAGGCATCACATTACACCGCGCTTATGAGCGGCGACGCCACAATGAATGTCGCCAATTCATCGATAATTGGTTCGGGTACGGCTTCTGCTCTGATGACGTGGGATGCGCGTGCGGCTTCGGATTCGGCAAACAACATTGTCCTCGACAACAGTGTGCTGCAGTCCGAGCAGGTTGCAGCCGTTCAGGTGATCCGTAATGCTTCCGAAATCGTTGCCCGCAACGGGACCCAAATAGTTGGCAATGGCGGCACGCTGCTCGAGACGTGGAATGGCGTTGCCAGCCTCGTCGCGGACGGAAATGTGCGGCTTTACGGTGACATGATGGTCAATCACGAATGGGACGATCTCTATCCAGATCTTCCGGGAAACATTCATGTCAGTCTGAAGAACGGTTCCTACTGGAACGGGGCGGGGACGGAAGTTACGACGCTCGCGCTTGACGCAACCAGCCGCTGGAAAATGACCGGCTCTTCGGATGTGGGATCTCTCGTCAATGATGGTGTTGTGGATTTCGACGCAGCCAACTCGTATAAGACGCTGACCGTTGGCAGCCTCGCCGTGAATGAGGGTTCATTCATCCTCAACACCAGGCTCAACGAGGGTGGTATGGCGAGCGAGACTGACAGGATCGTCGTCAAGGGTGATGCGACGGGCAATGGCTTCATTCATGTGAAGAATAATGGCGGAGCGGGTGCCTTCACCGGTACTGGCGCAACCGACGGTATTCGGATCGTTGAAGTTGGCGGTGCAAGCGATGCCGAGTTCAAGCTTGGTTCGGCAGCGATCGTAGGCATCTATGACTATCAGCTGAAGAAAGCCGATGGACAGAATTGGTATTTGCAGACCGAAGGCAGCGATGTCGTTGATCCGGTTACTGGCAATCCAGGTACGGGGAATCCCGGAACGGGTCATGTCGTGGATATCGTGCCGGGTTACAACATTGCACTGTCCGCAGCGCAGAACCATGTTCTGACCACGCTCGACACGTTCCATGAGCGTCTGGGCGAATTGCGCGCCGAAGAACTCAATGACGGCTACCACGCCTGGATGCGCGGCATCGGCAAGACCGGTTCCTATTCGCCCAAGAGCATCACTGGCTATAACGGCCATGGTTTTGACATGACCACGGCCGGTGTGCAGATCGGTGCGGACTATTCGAAAAGCGATGTGTTCGTTGCAGGCGATAAGTTCACTGTCGGCATCTTCGGCGAGTATGCCAATTCGAGCTTCGATGTGCGTGGCCGCACCGCTGACGGTTCGATCTCGTCGAAAGGCCTGGGTGGTTATGTTACCTGGCAGCAGAAGGCTCCAACTGATCGCAAGCCTGGCACCGGCGCCTATGTCGATGCTGTGGTGAAGCAGGACTGGCTCGACTTCGGGGTCAGTGCCAAGTCGGTCTCCGGATTCGATCTGCAAAACGGTTACAAGGGCAAGGCCACGACTGCGTCGATTGAAGCGGGCTATGGTTTCGATCTTGGCAATAATGTCGTGTTTCAGCCGCAGGCGCAGCTGACCTGGTCGAAGGTGAAGGCTGACAGCTTCACCGACAGCTATGGCATCGCCGTGCATGGTCAGGAAGCGGAATCGCTGATCGGTCGCGTCGGTTTACGTCTGGAAAAGACCTTCTACTTCGGCGGCGAGGAAGAAACGATTGAAGCCGCTCCCACGCCAGCAGCGAAAGTGCAAAAGCAGGTGAAGGGCAAGAATGGCAAGAATGCCAAGGCGATGCCTGCCGCTGTGCTGGAAGCACCGAAGAAGAAGTTCGTCAAGTCGGTCACAACCTATGCGGACGCCAATGTGAAGCACGAGTTCAAGGGCAAGAATGGCCTTGTTGCCTCGAACACCGGCATTGGCAATGACATGGGCGGCACGCGCTATGATGTCGGCGTCGGTATGGTTGCCCGTGTGTCGGAAAATGTCAGCCTGTTCGGGCGTGGCGCTGTCGAATTCGGCGGCTCCACCAATGTCGCAGGCAAGGTCTCCGGCGGCCTCAAGATCACCTGGTGATCGAGAAGCCGCAGAGGAGCTCCCGGTCGCCAGTCAGCCCCCGCTAACCCAGCGGCGACCGGGAGACCAATACCTCCAGGATGTGCTGTGGATCTCCGTTCCTATGAGAACAGCACGTTCGGTCCGGTCGGTGCCCTCGCGCCGGCCGGACGGTTCTTCCTGATTGTTTCTCCAACGTCTGTTCCGGAAACTGGAAAAACGGTCCGCTGTGGTGAGCCGAAACCGCCACGCCGGACATCAACAAAGGGAGGTCATCGTGCATAAATTTCTTGCCTGCGCGGCATTGTCCGTAACCCTCTGGTCAGCTGATGCCAGTGCGGAAAATACCGAGATTCAGGTCAGTGAACTTGAGCGGCGGATAAAAATGGGGCTGCCGCCAGACGGCCAAACACTCTTCGACAATGTTCAGAGCGCATGGAAACAATATCGGGACCTCAACTGTCAGCACCGTCAAACGAGTTTTCCACTCATGGTCTCTGAACATGAATGCCGGACAGGGTTTGATTCGATCCACATAAATGAGCTTCGCATGGAACTTAAATGGCTGACCGGCATAGCCGGCAAGTTTCCCTGATCTCGGAGCATCCACGATCCGTGTTCCGGCATCAGAAGAAGGGCCGCTCTGACTATACAAGCGCATCTTTCGGCCGGGCTGAGGAGGATTAAATACCGGGCGTCAATATGCCCGATCCTTTCAAGATATCAGTGCATCAAGCAAGAAAAGATTGCCTTGAATTTTTCCCCACGGATAAAGTGCAAGAATTGACAGGTCAAAATTTTGGAAAGGCTGACAAAGATCGAACGCCGGACATTACGTTCTTATTGGCTTTCTGCAGCTATTGTCATGACGATAGCTCTTTTTGGCGCGGTTACCATCATTTATCGGGACTACAAGGGCAGGCTGGATGATGCGGGCCAGCACGTCATGTATCTGGCACAGGCGCTTGCGGAACATACTACACAGATTTTCGTCAAACTTGATGCGCTCAGCCGTGCCATCGTGGAAGATGCGACCGACCGTATCGTCGATGAAAATATGCTGTCGGAAGTAATGCGCAGGCGCGCTGAGGCTGAACCTGCTGCCATGGGCATTGCGGTGATCGACCGGAATGGAAGGATTCGTGCAAGTGGCGTGGATAACTATCCGGTTGGCAAAGATCTCAGCAAAACAACGGATTTTCAGGTTCTGAGCAGGCAGGATGCTCCTCATTTTTATATCAGTAAACCGTATCGGTCGGATTTGAGCGTACCCGGCGATTATAGTGGCTGGACAATGAGTTATGCGCGTCGCATCAACGACCCGCTAGGTCATTTTGATGGCTTTGTCCTCATTATTGTAGACGAGGCCTACCTTTACGGGTTCTACAACAGGCTTAATGAGGAGCCCGGCATGGTCGTCGGACTGGTGGGGCAGGATGGGGTTATCCGGGCCTCAAACGTTCCGCAAGTCATTGGCCGCAACGTCGAGCCGAACATCCGCGAGCAGATAGCAGCCGGTGAAGGCATTAAGATCAGCCCGTCAGTTCGTACCGGGATCGTACGGATTTTTGCTTATTACCGATCATCTGCGGCGCCACTCCTGGCTTATGTCGGTGTGCCGGTGGCGCCGATTTACAAAGCATGGGCGATTGCATCTTCCGTTATCGGTATTGCACTTGCGGCGCTGTTTGCTACCCTTGTTTTTCTCGGAATTATATTGGGCCGGTATGCCCGTAATCGCGACTCCCTCATGCGCAGTATGGTGGAAGCTTCGCAGCAGCGCCGGGAAAAGGAATTCCTTGAGACTATTGTCAACACCGGCGGCGTGCTCATGGCAGTTACCGATCCTGACGGGCGTCCGGTCGTCGCCAACCAGGCGATGCATGATTTGTTCCCGGCTATCGATTTTGCGAAGAGTGACGCACATACGATGTCGAGAATATTGGGTGAAGCTTTCAATGCTGTCGTTGTATCCCTTCCCTGGCAGGGCGTGCGTGATGTAACCCTCGATGGGGGCAAAAAGCGCGCGCTTTCCTGGTCGGTTTCACCGATCCTGGACAAGGACGGACGGATTAAAAATCTCGTTGTCGTCGGTCTCGATATCACCGAGCGCCGGGAAGCGGAACTTGCGATCTACCAGTCTGCAAAACTCGTGACTCTTGGCGAAATGGCAACAGGTATTGCGCACGAGATCAATCAACCACTCGCAACACTCGCAATGGCGGTCGATAATATCCAGGCCAATATAGATAGCGGACAGACCGATCTGAAAACCGTATCAGAGAATCTCGAGCTGGTTAGCAATCAGATCGACAGGGCTGCCAATATCGTACGCCATATGCGTATTTACGGGCACCGGAAAGGTGGGGGGCTTGTGCCGATTGATCCTGCCGAAGCCATCGAAGGCGCGCTTGCGATTGCTCGTGCACAAATTACGCAGCATGGTATTGAAGTCAGATGTGAGTTCAGCGCAAACACTTATCTTGTCATCGCAGACTTATTGCTGGTCGAGCAGATTATTCTGAATTTACTTTTGAATGCGCGTGATGCAATTCTTGAAAAGACAGGTTCTGAATCGGCAGATGGAGAACT
>Ga0182737_1000928_pt1 | contig 33254 bp, 36 predicted proteins | sample eDN5th30CBELigOP_FD_128878 | JGI IMG/M metagenome (GOLD analysis project Ga0182737, IMG submission 128878) | Enriched Organic Plus compost microbial communities from Emeryville, California, USA - eDNA 5th pass 30_C BE-Lig OP (version 2) (version 2) ... | reverse complement strand
TGTGCAATATTCCCCACTGCTGCCTCCCGTAGGAGTCTGGGCCGTGTCTCAGTCCCAGTGTGGCCGGTCACCCTCTCAGGCCGGCTACCCGTCGTCGCCTTGGTGAGCCGTTACCTCACCAACAAGCTGATAGGCCGCGAGCTCATCCCGAACCGAAATTCTTTCCACGCGGAGAGGATGCCCTCCCGCGTCGTATCCGGTATTAGACGCCGTTTCCAGCGCTTATCCCAGAGTTCGGGGCAGATTGCTCACGTGTTACTCACCCGTTCGCCACTGATCCAGAGGAGCAAGCTCCTCTTTCACCGTTCGACTTGCATGTGTTAAGCACGCCGCCAGCGTTCGTCCTGAGCCAGGATCAAACTCTCCATTAAGGCTTGGCGCACGGCTCCGAGGAGCCGGCAAACCGTTTGCTTCTCCACCGGGAAAACGGCGGATCCGCGAGTTGATCTGACTGTCCGAATGTCACTGACATTCATTCAATCCAAAGGAATCTCTACGACTGAGCGAGCTCAGCCGACGAGGTTATTTGGCATTTGACATGTGCACGCTGTTGAGTTCTCAAGGATCGGGCGCTCCAGCGGCTTCCCGTCTCCGGTCTGCCGCAGGGCAACTTCTCCAACCTAGACCGGACGCACGCGCCGATCAAACCGACACGCCGTCTTCACGGTCGAAGGTTCATCCTAGTCCGACCTCGGCGCGCCTACAAGAGGCGTTCCGATTCCGGAGGATGGTCCCCGCTTGGGGTCCGACGGCCGGCCCGGCTCCTGACTGGATCCGTTCCCTGCTCGCCGACCGCTTGGGGCGACTCGAATACGTTACATGGAGGTTTCGCGGAGACCAAATCGGGCGCATCCCGGGCGTGTCGTGGGCCCGCGACGGTTCCGACAGGCTCAGCCGGCGGAGACGCCGGCGGTGAAGACGCCGGCGAGCGACTTCTTGCCTCGCCGCAGCACGACCATGCCCCCCGCGAGCGCCGGCGCGATGACGGCGTCCTCGCCCGTCACCTTCACGTTGTCGACGTAGACCCCGCCCTGCTGGATCGCCCGGCGCGCCTCGCCGTTCGAGGCCGACAGCCCCGTCGCCACGAGCGCCTCGACGACCGTCGCGCCCGGCGCGAGCCGCGCCGTCTCGAGCTCCTCGAGCGCCGCGCGCAGCACCGGCTCCGGCAGCGCCGCCAGGTCTCCCCCGCCGAAGAGCGCCTCGGAGGCCGCGATCGCCGCGCTCGTCGCCGCCTCGCCGTGCACGAGCGAGGTGGCCTCCCAGGCGAGCGCCTTCTGCGCCTCGCGCGCCCACGGCGCCTCCGCCGCGGCGCGCCCCAGGCGCTCGATCTCCGCCCTCGGCAGGAAGGTGAACACCTTCAGCCGGTCGACGACGTCGGCATCGGCGGTGCCGAGCCAGAACTGGTAGAAGCGGTACGGGCTGCACATCTCCGGGTCGAGCCAGATCGCGTTCCCCTCGCTCTTGCCGAACTTCGTGCCGTCCGAGTTGGTGATGAGCGGGGTGCCGATCGCGTGCGCCGAGACGCCCTCGACCTTGTGGATGAGGTCGATGCCCGAGGTGAGGTTGCCCCACTGGTCCGAGCCGCCGGTCTGCAGCACGCAGCCGTAGTCGCGGTAGAGCTGCAGGAAGTCGTCGCCCTGGAGGATCTGGTAGGAGAACTCCGTGTAGGAGATGCCGGCGTCCGAGTTCAGCCGCGCGGCGACGGCGTCCTTCTTGAGCATGGTCCCGACCCGGAAGTGCTTGCCGACGTCGCGGAGGAAGTCGATCGCCGAGTACTGCCCGAACCAGTCCAGGTTGTTGACGATCCGCGCCGCGTTCTCGCCCTCGAAGGACAGGAACCGCGAGACCTGCTCGCGCAGCCGGTCCACCCACTCGGCGACCGTCTCGCGCGAGTGGAGCGTGCGCTCGGCGGTCGGGCGCGGGTCGCCGATCAGCCCCGTCGAGCCGCCGACGAGCCCGAGCGGCCGGTGTCCCGCGAGCTGGAGCCGACGCAGCAGCAGCAGCTGGACGAGGTTGCCGAGGTGGAGCGAGGGGGCCGTCGGGTCGAAGCCGCAGTAGTAGGTGATCGGCTCGCCGCCGAGCAGCTCGCGCAGCTGCGCGGGATCCGTCGACACCGCGACCAGGCCGCGCCACTCGATCTCGTCCCAGATGGTCTCGAAGCTCGGGTCGTTGGACTGCGCAGGCACGAGGAATACCGTACCGGGCCGTCCGGCCGGCGACGCCGCCGGGCTCAGCCGGCCGGGGTCGGCGCGTTCTCCGGCTGCCGCCGGCGGTTCCAGGGCAGGATGCGGCGGACCGCCTCCCAGCGCTTCCCGGTGCGCGGGAACGCGGCGATGCCGACCGCGACGAGCAGCGCCGCGCCGTAGAAGAAGTCGTCGACGTACGGCGGCGCGCCCGCGAGCTGCAGGCCCTTGATGCCGACCGCGAGCACGTAGAGCGCGAAGACCGCGCCCCAGACGTTGAACCGGCCGCCGCGGAACTGCGTCGAGCCGAGGAACACGGCGGTGAGCGCCGGGAGCAGGTACGAGATGCCGATGGTCGGGTCGCCGTCGACGTAGCGGGCCTGCAGCAGGGCGCCCGCGAGCCCGGCGATCGCGCCGCCCGCGACGAGCGACCAGATGACGAGGCCCTTGATCCTGATGCCGGAGAGCCGCGCGCCGTCCGGGTTGAAGCCGATCGCGTACATCCGCCGCCCGACCGGCGTGCGCTCGAGCACGTACCAGGAGATGAGCCCGACGACGATCATGACCACCACCGGGATGGTGATGCCGCTGCCGAAGAGCTGCGTCGTGCTCAGCAGCTTGTAGTCGGGCGCGTTGTCCGCGTAGCGCACGCGCAGGCCGCCGTTGGACACCCATTGGATGGCGCCGAGCAGCAGCGAGTTGACGCCGAGCGTCGCGATGATCGAGTCGATCCGGACGTAGACGATGAGGAGGCCGCTGATCGCGCCGACCGCGGCGCCGATGAGGATGACGAGCGGGAACTGCACGTACATCGGCAGGCCGAGCGGTCCCAGGAAGACCGCGGTGAGCATCGCCGCGAAGCCGACCTGCGCGCCGATCGCGAGGTTGATCGCGCCCGTGACCATCGGGATGACGACGGCGATCGCCGCGAGCGCCCCGATCGACTGCTGGTCGAGCAGCGAGCGCCACATCTCGGCGCGGAGGAACTTGTCCGGGATCCAGATCGCGAACACGATGAAGAGCACGATGAACAGGTAGACCGCGCTCATGTTCCCGAACCCGAAGAATCGGGCCACGTCCCGCCGTGCGGAATGCGTGTAGCCGGTCTGCGTCTTGTCCTGCGTCGGCACCGACGTCGTCGGAATCACTCGTGCCCTCTCGTCCTGGGTTCTCGCATGGTGGGCCCGGCCGGCGCCCGGTGGACGCCGGCCGGGCCGCGGGTGTCGGCTAGACGCCCCAGTTCAGGGCGAAGCGCTCCTGGTAGTCCGGGACCGCCAGGTAGCCGTGGAGCGCGTCGTACTCCGGCGCCGTCTCCTGGTCGAGCAGCTTCATGACCGCCGGGGCGCTCACCTCGGGCGCGGGCCACTCGTAGGGCGTGTCGGTGATCTCGCGGAACAGCTGGTCGACGACCGTCCACATGAACAGCGCGAAGTCCTCGGCGAACGTCGCGTCCGCGAGCCCCTCGGCGACCTGCGTGAGGTTCGGCGGGATCGACCAGGTGCCGTAGCCCTTGGTGGTGACGCCCGCGAGCTCGAGGCGCTCGGGCATGCCGACCGTGATCTCGTCCGCCGCGGCGACGTAGTACTGCGTCTGCGGGTTCGCCTCGAGGTCGCTCACGATGCGCGAGTTGTCGACCGCGATGACCTCGTCGATCGGGATGCCGACGTCGCGGACGTTGCAGTCGGGGCAGAGCTCCGCCATCTTCTCCATGAAGCCGTCGCGCTGGAAGCCGGTGAACTCGAACTCGTTGACCGGGTAGAACACGAACTCCGTCGCCTCGCCGTTGGTCCGGACGATCGCGGCCGCGGCCTGGGCCCGGCCGACCTCCTCCATGAACTCCGGCCCGTTGAAGCCGGTCGGCAGCCCGTACTCGTCCGTGTGCATGACCGACGCGGAGGCGATCGGGATGCCGGCGTCGACGAACTTCTGGGCCTGGTTCGGGTAGAACTGCGGCTCGGCCGTCACGTTGATGATGCCGTCGTAGCCCTTCTCGAAGACGGCCGCCATGCCGGCGTCCTGCGCCTCGGGCGTCGCGCCGATCGGCTCGCGCGTGAGCGTGATGCCGGCGAGGTCGACGATGGGCTGGATCAGGTCCCACATGACGCCCGCGACCGGGGTGCCGACGTCGAGGAACGCGATGTCGAGCCCGCTCGGGAGGGGCGAGGCGAGCGGCTCGTCGATGACGAGGGACTTCTCGTCCGCCTGGTACGGCTCGAGGAACGCCTCGGCGGCCGCGAGGTCCGCGCCGCCGGCGGGCGCGTCGCCGCCGTCCGTGGGTGCGGGGGCGTCGCCCCCGGAGCAGCCGGTGAGCGCCAGCGCCGCGGCGCCGACCACCGCGCCGGCCGCGAGGCCGAACTTGCGAATGCGAATGGACATGTGTCTCCTGTAGGACGTCGTTGTCGTGCAGGGGCGGGCGGTGCCCGCCTTCCCCGGCAAGCTACCAGTGCGAACGTCTGATCGCCAGACAATCCGTGGGGGTACCCGCCGAATTTCAATCGGTTGTGATGAGAACGTGATCAACAGCGTTGCGCAGCCCGCTGCTCGGCGAGGCGCGCCCCGAGCGCAAAGGCAGGGCTTTGCGCTGATCGAATGCAAAGCAATTGCTTTGATTGATGCGCGTGCAAAGTGATAGCTTTGCGGAATGATCGCCCTCACCGCCGATCAGGTGGACAGCCGGCACAGGCCAGACCGCGTCGCGACCGTGATCGCGCGCATCGACGCGCTCGCGGCCGGCCGGCTCGTCCGCGCGCCCGAGCGGACCGCCGGCGACGAGCTGCAGTGCCTCGCGGACGAGGCCGAGCCGATCCTCCGCATCGCGCTCGACCTCGTCGACGGCGGCGAGTGGCGGGTCGGCATCGGGATCGGCGACGTCGAGCGGCCGCTCCCCCCCTCCGTGCGCGAGGTCCGCGGCGAGGCGCTCGTCCTCGCCCGGGAGGCGCTCGACGGCGTCAAGCGGCGCCCCGGCGCCGCGAGCGCGCTCGCCATCCGCGTCGGCGCCGATCGGCGACCGGACGAGCACGCCGTCCAGGCCTTCATCGACCTGCTGCTCGAGCTGCGCGCCCGGCGGACCGACGGCGGCCGGGAGCTCGCCGCCCTGCTCGATCGCGGCCTGAGCCGCAGCGAGGCCGCGGCGGAGCTCGGGCTGACGCCGCAGGCGGTCAGCGCCCGCGCGAAGGCGGCCCGGCTCGAGCTCGACGCCCGCGCGCGCGCCGGGCTCGTCGAGCTGCTGGATCTCGCGGAGCACCGGGCCGACGTCGCCGGTGGGCGGCAGAATGCCGAGCATGCCGGCTGAGGTGCACGCGATCGTCGCCGTCGCCGCGATCGCCGTCGGCGTCGGGGCGCCGATCGTGGCCGCGACCCTCGACCGTGTCTGGATCGCGCTCGGGCAGCTCGTGCCCGTGCTGCTCGGGCTCGGCGCGCTCGCGGCGCAGGCGCCGCTGCTGCCCGAGGACGGCGCCCCCTGGACGACCGCGGTGCTCCGCCTCGCGAGCGCCGCCGTCCTCGTCGCCCTCGCCGTCGTCGGCGGCAGCCCGCTCGTGCGGATCGTGCTCGACCGGCTCGGCGGCGGCGCGCCGGAGGGCGACCTGCCGCGCGGCGGCCGGTGGATCGGCTTCGCGGAGCGCGCGCTCGTCGTCGGCGGCGCCGCGTTCGGCCACCCCGAGGCGATCGCGTTCGCCATCGCGGTCAAGGGTCTCGGCCGCTTCTCCGAGCTGACGAACCCGCCGGCCGGGTTCCGCGAGCGGTTCATCGTCGGCACCCTCGTGAGCTACGTCTGGGCGGCCGCCTGCGGCTTCCTCGTCGCGCGGCTCTAGGGCCCCGCGACCCCGCGCCGCTTCGGCACGTGGGGGCGGTACGGGGAGACGCTCGGCTCGCCGGGCAGCCAGAACCGCCACGGGAAGGCCAGCGCGTCCCCGCCCGGTCCCGACACCCCCGTGCGCGGACCCGCGGACCAGGACTGGGGCGCTCCGGGGACGGGGTCGAGGCGGATCTCCGGGCCGGCGAGGTCCGCGCCGTCGTCGGCACCCGTGATCCCGAGCGCCACGGTGAGCCGCGCCGGGCCGCGCGCGAGCTCCGCGTCCCGCCTCGCCGACACCCGGCGTTCCCGCGCCGCCTCGACGCCCTCGACGATCTCGCCGGCGCGCAGCAGCACGGCGCTCGCCGCGCCCTCCGGACCGCACACGACGTTCGCGCACCAGTGCATGCCGTAGGTGAAGTAGACGTAGAGGCGGCCCGCCGGCCCGAACATCGTCGCGTTCCTCCGTCCCGGCCCGCGGAAGGCGTGCGAGCCGGGATCCTCCCCCGCGCCGCCGTACGCCTCGACCTCGGTGAGCCGCACGCTCACGCCCCGCACCCGCAGCACCGCCCCCAGCAGTCGCGGCGCGACCTCCACCGCGTGCCCGGCGAGCAGCCGTTCCGGTGTCACTCGTGGTCGCTATCCGCGGTCCAGAGCGACCACGAGTGACACCGGAACGGCGCGCTCATGCCAGGCGACGGGAGAGGTGGGCGGTCCAGTTCGCGAGGTCGGCGAGCTGGCGGGCGACGCCCTCGGGGGCGGTGCCCGCGTAGCCGGCGCGAGCGGCGATCGAGCCGTCGACGCTGAGCACCTCGCGCACGGCCGGCGTCAGCCGCGGGTCCACGGACGCGAAGTCCTCGTCGCTCAGCGCCTCGAGCCCGACCCCGCGGGACTCGGCGAGCCGGACGAGCGCGCCGGAGCGCTCGTGCGCCTCGCGGAAGGGCACGTGCTGCCGGACGAGCCACTCCGCGACGTCGGTCGCGAGCGAGTAGCCCTCCGGCGCCAGCTCCCGCATCCGCTCGGTGTGGAACGTCAGCGTCGCGATCATGCCGGTGAACGCCGGCAGGAGCGTCTCGAGCGTGTCGACGGAGTCGAAGACCGGCTCCTTGTCCTCCTGCAGGTCGCGGTTGTACGCGAGCGGGAGCCCCTTCAGGGTCGTCATCAGCCCCGTGAGGTTGCCGATCAGCCGGCCGGCCTTGCCGCGCGCGAGCTCCGCGATGTCCGGGTTCTTCTTCTGCGGCATGATCGAGGAACCCGTCGAGTACGCGTCGTGCAGCGTGACGTAGCCGAACTCGCGGGTGTTCCAGAGGATGACCTCCTCCGCGAGGCGCGAGAGGTCGACGCCCAGCTGGGCCGCGACGAACGCGAACTCGGCGACCTTGTCGCGCGAGGCGGTGGCGTCGATCGAGTTCGGCTCGAGGGCGTCGAGGCCGAGCTCCTCGGCGATCGACTGCGCGTCGAGGCCGAGCGTGTTCCCCGCGAGCGCGCCCGAGCCGTACGGGGAATGGCTCGCGCCCTCGCGCCAGGCGGCGAGCCGCTCCAGGTCGCGCCCGAACGCCCAGGCGTGCGCGAGCAGATGGTGCCCGAGCAGGACCGGCTGCGCGTGCTGCAGGTGGGTGCGCCCGGGCATCGGGGCGTCCGGATGCGCGGCGGCCTGGCTCGCGAGCGCGTCGATGAGGTCGACGAGGAGCCCGCCGATCCGCGCCGCCGCGTCCCGCAGATAGAGCCGGATGAGCGTCGCGATCTGGTCGTTGCGGCTGCGGCCCGCGCGCAGCCGGCCGCCGAGCTCGGGGCCGACGACGTCGATGAGCGCCGCCTCCAGCGCGCCGTGCACGTCCTCGTCCGCCTCCCGCGGCACCAGCTCCCCCGCCTCGATCCGGCGCGCGAGCTCGTCGAGGCCGGCGTGCATCGCGTCGCGCTCGGCCTCCGTCAGGTAGCCGGCCTTCGCGAGCGCGTTCGCGTGCGCGTGCGAGCCCGCGAGGTCGTACGGCCACAGCCGCCAGTCGAAGTGGGTCGACTTGGACAGTCGCGCGAGCTCCGGCGAGGGGCCGCCCTCGAAGCGCGCGCCCCAGAGGGAGCCGTCGTTGGTCTCGGTCATCGGCGTGCTCCCCGGGTGGTTCCGACAGGCTCAATCACCGGCGGACCTCGCCTGCTCGAGGAGCCAGATGAGGAGCGCCTTCTGCGCATGCAGGCGGTTCTCCGCCTCGTCCCAGACGACCGACTGCGGACCGTCGATGACCTCGGCCTCCACCTCGTAGCCGCGGTCGGCCGGCAGGCAGTGGATGAAGATCGCGTCCGGCTTCGCGAGGGACATGAGCTCGGTCGTCACCTTGTACGAGCCGAGGTCGCGGATCCGCTCGAGCTTCTCCTCCTCCTTGCCCATCGAGACCCAGGTGTCCGTCACCATCACGTCGGCCCCGGCCGCCGCCTCGAGCGGGTCGGTGTAGAGGGTGACGCTCCCGCCCGTCTCGGCCGCGATCCGGTCGGCCGCGGCGACCACGTCCTCGCGCGGGCCGTACTTCGCCGGCGAGGCGACGCGGACGTGCATGCCGGCGGTCGCGCAGGCGAGCACGTAGGAGTGCGCCATGTTCGATAGGCCGTCGCCGAAGAACGCGAGGGTGAGGCCCCGCAGCGCGCCCTTGTGCTCGCGGATGGTGAGCAGGTCGGCGAGGAGCTGGCAGGGGTGGAAGTCGTCCGAGAGCGCGTTGATGACGGGGACGCGGGTGCCCGCCGCCATCTCCTCGAGCCCCGCCTGGGCGTAGGTGCGCCAGACGATCGCCGCGACCTGGCGCTCGAGCACGCGCGCGGTGTCCGCCGGGGTCTCCTTGCCGCCGAGCTGCGAGGACGCCGTCGTGATGTCGAGCGGCGAGCCGCCGAGGTCCGCGATCCCGGTCGCGAACGACACGCGCGTGCGCGTCGAGGACTTGTCGAAGATGACGGCGACGGTCTCGGGCCCGGCGAGCGGCTTGCGGCCCCAGCGGTCCGCCTTGACCTCGGCCGCGAGGTCGAGGATCTCGGACTGCTCGGCGGGGGTGATGTCGTCGTCGCGGAGGAAGTGGCGGATGGTCATGCGTCGTGGTCCTCGGTCGGGGCGGATTCGACGGCGGCGAGCGCCGCCGAGAATCGCTCGGTGAACTCGGCGATCTCGGCGTCGCCGATGATGAGCGGCGGCGCGAGGCGGATGCGGGACTCGGTCGGGGCGTTGACGATGAGCCCGAGCCCGAGCGCCGCTCGCATCACCTCGGGCGCGACGGCGGAGGCGAGCTGGACGCCGACGAGCAGCCCCCGCCCCTCCACCGCGGTGACCAGGCCGGAGCCGATCCCGAGGATCGCCGCCTGGAGCTCCCGGCCCCGCCGCGCCGCGTTCTCCACCAGGCCCGCGCGCTCGATCTCGCCGAGGACCGCGTCGGAGACGGCCGTGACGAAGGGGTTGCCGCCGAAGGTCGAGCCGTGCTGGCCCGCGACGAGCAGCTCGGAGGCGGCGCCGAAGGTGACCAGCGCGCCGATCGGCACGCCGCCGCCGATGCCCTTCGCGAGCGCGACCGCGTCCGGCACGACGTCCTCGTGCTGGTAGGCGAACCACGCGCCCGTGCGGCCGGCGCCGGTCTGGATCTCGTCGACGACGAGCAGCACGCCGTGCGCCTGGGTGATCGCGCGGGCGGCCGCCAGGTAGCCGGCCGGCAGCGGGATGACGCCCGCCTCGCCCTTGATCGGCTCGACGACGAGCGCCGCGACGTCGGGCCCGATCGCCGCCTCGAGCGCCTCGATCGTGGACTCCAGGTGCTCGACGTGCGGGATGAGCGGCTCGAAGGGCTCGCGCAGCGCGGGCTTGCCGGTCAGCGCGAGCGCGCCCATGGTGCGGCCGTGGAACGAGTTCGCGAGCGCGAGGATGCGCGGCCGCTCCGTGCGCCGGGCGAGCTTGATCGCCGCCTCCATCGCCTCCGTGCCGGAGTTCGCGAAGAACACCCGGCCCTCCGCGCCCGCGCCGGTGAGCCGCAGCAGCCGCTCGGCGAGGGCGAGCTGCGGCGCCGTCGCGAAGTAGTTCGAGACGTGCAGCAGGGTCGCGGCCTGCCGGCTCGCCGCCTCGACGACGACCGGGTGGGCGTGGCCGAGCGAGTTGACGGCGATGCCCGCGAGGAAGTCGAGGTACTCGCGCCCCTCGGCGTCCCAGACGCGGGCGCCCTCGCCGCGGACGAGCTCGAGCAGCGGCGGGGCGAAGGTGCGCATCATGCGGCGGGCGTAGGCCTCGCGCCACGCATTCGTGGGGCCGGTCTCGAGACTTCGGTCCCTGAGCCCCGTGGAAGGGTCCTCGACTGCCGGTGACTCGTTCACGCGACGACCTCCGTTCCGATTCCGGTGTCCGTGAAGATCTCGAGCAGCACCGAGTGCGGCTGCCGCCCGTCGATGACCGCGGCCTTCGCGACCCCGCCCTCGACGGCGGTGAGGCACGCCCGCATCTTCGGGATCATGCCCGAGGCGAGCGCGGGGAGCATCGCGCGCAGCTCCTCGCCGGCGATGTGCGAGATGAGCGAGTCGGTGTTCGGCCAGTCGGCGTAGAGCCCGGCGACGTCGGTGAGCACGATCAGCTTCGCCGCACCGAGCGCGACCGCGACCGCGGCGGCGGCCGAGTCCGCGTTGACGTTGAGCAGCGCGCCCGTGCCCGCCTCGCGCGCGGTCGTCGAGATGACGGGGACCTTGCCCGCGTCCAGCGCCGCCTCGATCGCCGCGGGGTCGACCCGCGTCACCTCGCCGACCAGCCCGAGGTCGACCTCGACGCCGTCGACGACGACGCCCTTGCGCACCCCCTCGAGGATGCCCGAGTCGCCGGGGAGACGGACGCCGAGCTCGCCGAAGCGCTCGAGCTTCGCCGTGATGCCGGCCGCGACCTGATCGACGAGCACGTCCCGCACGACGGGCATCGCCGCCGCGGTGGTGACCCGGTAGCCGCCCCGGAACTCGCTCGGGATGCCCTGCGCCTCGAGCGCGGCGGTGATCTGCGGTCCGCCGCCGTGCACGACGACGGGCCGGATGCCCGCGAAGCGCAGGAACGCCATGTCCTGCGCGAAGGCGCGCGTCAGGCCGAAGTCGACCATCGCGTTCCCGCCGAACTTGACGACGATGACCGCGCCCTGGAAGCGGTGCAGCCACGGCAGCGCCTCGACGAGCACCGCCGCCTTCTCCGCGGCCTCGGCCGGCGTCGTCGTCAGCCGCACGGTCTGCGTCTCCGTGCCGACGTGTTCGCCCATGTCCGTCCCCCTCACGAGCTGTACGCCGAGTTCTCGTGCACGTAGTCGTGCGTGAGGTCGTTCGTCCAGACGGTCGCGACCGCGTCGCCCGCGTTGAGCCCGATGCGCAGGTGCGTGCCGCGCGACGTCATGTCGACCTCGGTGCGCGGCCGGTCGGGGCCGCCGGCGTGGCAGACCCGGACGCCGTTGATCGACACGTCCACGTCGTAGGGGTCGAACGCGGCGCTCGTCGTGCCGATCGCGGCGAGCACGCGCCCCCAGTTCGGGTCGTTGCCGAAGACCGCGGCCTTGAACAGGTTGTTGCGCGCGACGCTGCGTCCGACCTCGACGGCGTCCTCCTCGCTCGCGGCGCCGACCACCTCGATGGAGATGTCATGGCTCGCGCCCTCGGCGTCGGCCATCAGCTGCCTGGCCAGGTCCGTGCAGACCTCGACGAGCGCGGCGCGGAACGCCGCCGGGTCGGGCGCGACGCCGGAGGCGCCGCTCGCCATGAGCGTGACGTGGTCGTTCGTCGAGGTGCAGCCGTCGGAGTCGAGCCGGTCGAAGGAGACCCGCGTCGCGGCGCGCAGGTGCTCGTCGAGCTCCTCGCTCGACAGCACGGCGTCCGTCGTGATGACGACGAGCATCGTCGCCAGCGCGGGCGCGAGCATGCCCGCGCCCTTCGCCATCGCGCCGATCGTCCAGCCCTCGCCGGTGACCGAGGAGGTCTTCGGCACGGTGTCGGTCGTCATGATCGCGAGCGCGGCGTCGCCGCCGCCGTCGCCGCTCAGGACGGGGACCGCGGCCCGGACGCCGTCGAGCACGCCGTCGCGGAAGGCCTGGTCGCCCTCGCCGATGAGCCCCGTGCTCGCGACGAGGACGTCGCCGGCGCCGAGGCCGAGCAGCTCCGCGGCGAGCTCGGCGGTCAGGTGGGTGGTCTGGAAGCCGAAGGCGCCCGTGAAGCAGTTCGCGCCGCCGGAGTTGAGCACGATCGCGGTCGCCCGGCCGTCCGCGATGACCTGCTGCGACCAGATGATCGGGTTCGCCTTGGCGCGGTTGCTCGTGAAGACGGCCGCCGCCGCGTCGAGCGGACCGCGGTTGACGACGAGCGCGACGTCGAGGCCGCCCTTCGACTTGAGCCCGGCGGCGACGCCCGCCGCCTCGAATCCCTTCGGCGCGGTCACGGTCACGGCGCGACCCCGTCCACCGTGAGCCCCGCGCCCTCCGGCAGGCCGAGCGCGAGGTTGATCGACTGGATCGCGGCGCCCGCGGTGCCCTTGACGAGATTGTCGAGGACGGAGAACGTCGTGACCCGGCCCGCGCGCGCGTCGACGGCCAGGCCGACCAGGCAGGTGTTCGCGCCGACCGTGTCGGAGGTGCGCGGGAGGGTGTCCTCGGGAAGGAGCCGCACGAATGCCTCGTCGCCGTACGCGTCCTCGAACGCGGCCCGCACGTCCGCCGCCGTCGCGCCGGGGACGAGTCGCGCGGCGTTCGTCGCGTGGATGCCGCGGGCCATCGGGACGAGCACGGGGGTGAAGCTGAGGCTCGGGTCCTCGGCGCCGGCCTTCGCCAGGTTCTGCCGGATCTCCGGGTTGTGGCGGTGCCGCCCGCCGACGCCGTAGGCGCTCGCCGAGCCGAGCAGCTCGGCGGCGAGCAGATCGGTGCGCAGCGTCTTGCCCGCGCCCGAGGGCCCGACGGCGAGGACGCTCACCAGGTCCCGCGGCTCGATGACGCCCGCGCGCACGGCCGGGGCGAGGCCGAGCGTGACGGCGGTGACGTTGCAGCCGGGGACGGCGATCCGCCGTGCGCCGGCGAGCAGGTCGCGCTGCCTCCCGCCGCCGGCGAGCACGAGCTCGGGCAGGCCGTAGGCCCAGGCGCCGTGATGCTCGCCGCCGTAGTACTCGGCCCAGTCGGCCGCGGACTCGAGCCGATGGTCCGCGCCCGCGTCGACGACGAGCACCTCGTCGGGCAGCGTCGCCGCGATCTCGCCCGACTTGCCGTGCGGGAGCGCGAGGACGACGACGTCGTGGCCGGCGAGCACCTCGGGCGTCGTCGCCTGGAGCGTGAGGTGGGCGAGCGAGCGCAGGTGCGGCTGGTGTCGGACGAGCGGCGCACCGGCGTTCTGATGCGCCGTCACGGTCGTGACGTCGAGGTCGGGATGGGCCGACAGCAGGCGCAGCAGCTCGCCCCCGGCGTAGCCGCTCGCGCCGGCGACGGCGACCGAGTAGGACATGGTGACCACCTTAGATTCTGGGCCCGGGGCATCCGTCCCCGGGGCGAAGCGAGTCGAGGGGATCGGCGACGCACGTGGCACGCGGAGCGTGCGGGGAGGCGCGTCGCCTAGCCTCGGCGCGCGGTCCCGCGACGGCGCAGCACGGAGCGGCGCGAGGCGCGCTCGACGATGCCGGCCGGGAGGTTCACGAGGTCGAGCATAGCCCAGCCGTCGGGCGCCGGCGCGCTCTACCCGAGATCGATGCAAGTGGATACTCTTATCGCGAACCCCGACCCGAAGAAGGGACTTCCCATGGCCGAGCTCGACGACATCATCGGCGCGATCCCGATCGGCGACATCGCGAAGCGGCTCGACATCCCCGAGGCCGACGCCCAGGCGGCCGTCGCGCAGGCGGTGCCGACGATCCTCGCCGGCATGCAGGCGAACGCCGCGCAGGGCGGCGCCGGCTCGCTCGAGGCCGCGCTCGGCCGGCACGAGGGCAAGGCGACCAAGGGCGTCAAGCTCGACGACATCGACACCGAGGACGGCCGCAAGATCGTCCGGAACGTCCTCGGCGGCAACGAGGACGCCGTCGCCGCGAAGGTCGCCGACGCCACGCCCTCCGGCTTCGTCGGCCAGGACGTCATCATGAAGGTGCTGCCGATCGTCGCGCCCATCGTCATCGCGTTCCTCGCGAACAAGTTCTTCGGCCAGAAGCAGGAGTCGGTCGTCCCGCAGCAGCCCGCGCCGGAGCCGTCCTCCGGCGGCGGGCTCGGCGACCTGGTCGGCAGCGTCCTCGGCGGACTCGGCGGCGCGGCGACGACGTCCTCGGGCACATCGTCCGACGGCGGCATCGGCGACCTGATCGGCGGCATCCTCGGCGGCGGCGGGCTCGGCGGGCTGCTCGGCGGCGGCTCGTCCTCGTCCTCCTCCGCGACGGCGTCCTCCGGCGGCGGCCTCGACCTCGGCGGGCTCCTCGGGGGACTCGGCGGGCTGCTCGGCGGCGGGAGGAAGTAGCCCGGGCGGGCTCAGCGCCGGAAGTACGCCGCGGCCCGGCCGGACCAGAGCAGCAGGATCCCGACGATCGCGATCGCGAGGTTGACGATCCCGCCGACCACGCCGCCGCCGACCAGCTGCACCACGGCGCCGATCAGGTTGACGACGAGCATGATCGTCACGACGACGCGCGCGACGCGGCTGCCGCGCAGCAGCGCGAACGCGACGAAGAACAGGATCACGCCCCAGACGATGCCGAGCAGCCCGGAGCCGAGCGAGGACGCGGCGAAGCCGAGGTGGAGCGTGAACAGCCCGAGCGGGACGCCGACGAGCGTCAGGATGCCGACGATCAGGTTGAAGAGGCCGAGGATCCAGACGAGGACGGCGACGAGCGTGACGCCGCCGGGACGAGAGCCGGTCATGGTCCCACGGTAGCGGGTGGCACGCTCGATAGACTCGGTAGCCGTGTCCAGAGTCCTCACCCAGCTCCCCGTCGGCGAGAAGGTCGGCATCGCGTTCTCCGGGGGTCTCGACACCTCGACGGCCGTCGCCTGGATGCGCGACAAGGGCGCCGTGCCCTGCGCGTACACCGCGGACATCGGCCAGCCGGACGAGCCGGACATCGCCGGCGTCCCGGACCGCGCGCGGCAGTACGGCGCGGAGATCGCGCGGCTCGTCGACGTCCGGCGCGACCTCGTCGAGGAGGGCCTCGCGGCGCTCGCCTGCGGCGCCTTCCACATCCGCACCGGCGGGAAGACGTACTTCAACACGACGCCGCTCGGCCGCGCCGTGACCGGCACCATGCTGGTGAAGGCGATGCAGGCGGACGGCGTCTCGATCTGGGGCGACGGCTCGACCTACAAGGGGAACGACATCGAGCGGTTCTACCGCTACGGCCTGCTCGCGAACCCGGAGCTGCGCATCTACAAGCCGTGGCTGGACGCCGCGTTCGTCGCCGAGCTCGGCGGCCGGACGGAGATGAGCGAGTGGCTCGTCGCGCACGGCTACCCGTATCGCGACGCGACGGAGAAGGCGTACTCGACGGACGCGAACATCTGGGGCGCGACCCACGAGGCGAAGGACCTCGAGGAGCTCGGCACGAGCATGGACATCGTCGAGCCGATCATGGGCGTCGCGCACTGGCGAGAGGACGTCGCGATCGCGCCCGAGGAGGTGACGATCGGCTTCCGGGCCGGCCGACCCGTCTCCCTGAACGGCACCGAGTTCTCAGACCCGGTCGCGCTCGTCCTCGAGGCGAACGCGATCGGCGGGCGCCACGGGCTCGGCATGTCCGACCAGATCGAGAACCGGATCATCGAGGCGAAGTCGCGCGGCATCTACGAGGCGCCCGGCATGGCGCTCCTCCACATCGCCTACGAGCGGCTGCTCACGGCGATCCACAACGAGGACACGCTCGCGAACTACCACGCGGAGGGCCGGCGGCTCGGACGCCTCATGTACGAGGGCCGCTGGCTCGACCCGCAGGCGATCATGCTCCGCGAGTCGCTGCAGAAGTGGGTCGGCTCGGCCGTGACGGGCGAGGTCGTGCTGCGGCTGCGCCGCGGGGACGACTACACGATCGTCGACACCCGCGGGCCGGACCTCAGCTATCGCCCCGAGCGGCTCAGCATGGAGCGGGTGGCGGACGCGGCGTTCGGGCCCGAGGACCGGATCGGCCAGCTCACGATGCGCAACCTCGATATCGCGGACTCCCGCTCGCGGCTGGAGCAGTACGCGGCGCTCGGGATCGTCGGCGGGGAGACCGCGGCGCTCGTCGCCGACGTCGTCGCGCCGCCCGAGCTCGAGTCCTAGACCCGGCCCGGCGCGGCTCGCCCGCCGCTACGCGGCCCGCCGCCCCACCTCCGGCACCCCCACCCGCCGCTTCGCCGAGCCGTCACTCATCGCCCGTCTCCGCGCCGGATCGGCCCGATGAGTGACGGCTCGGGGAGGGGACGCGGGGGTGGGGCGGCGGGAGGCCTGGCCGACGAGGATGCCGGTGAGGACGAGGGCGATCCCGAGCCACTGCGGCCAGCCGAGCAGCTCCCCCGCGGCGAGCGTGCCGAGCAGCACGCCCGTGACGGGGTTGAGCAGGCCGACGATGCCGACGGTCGCCGCGGGGAGCCTCGCCAGGCCGGTGAACCAGGCCCAGTAGGCGAGCGCCGTCGCGACGAGCGTCAGGAAGGCGAAGCCGGCCCAGCCGAGCGGCCCGACCGCCGGGGGGAACCCCTCGAAGCCGAGGGCGAACGGCAGCAGCACCGCGCCGCCCGCGACGAGCTGCCACGCGGTCACCGCGAGGACGGGCGTGCCGTCCGCCCAGCGCTTCGCGAGCACCGCGGAGACGGAGGAGAGCATGACCGCGGTGACCGAGGCGGCGATCCCCCAGCCGTCGAGCCGCCCGCCGCCCGCGCCGACGACGAACAGCACGCCGCCGATGCCGAGCGCCGCGCCGATGCCGATCCGCACGGTCGGCCGCTCGGCCGCGAGCGCCCACGCGAAGCCGGCGAGCGCGACGGGGGTGAGCGCCTGCACGGAGGCGGCGATGCTCGACGGCAGGAGCTGCGCGGCGAGGTAGACGAGGATGAAGAACACCGCGACGTTGAGCACGCCGAGGACGGCGCTGCGCCACCACCATGCGCCGCGCGGCAGCCGGCGGGCGAGCGCGAGGAGCAGCAGGCCCGCGGGCAGCGCGCGGATCGCGGCGCCCCAGAGCGGCGCATCGGCGGGCAGCGTATGCGCGGTGACGAAGTACGTCGACCCCCACGCGATGGGCGCGATCGCGGTGACAAGCACCCAGCGCCAGTTACTTTCCATGGAAACTATAATAGCTTCCAGGGAAGGTATTATTCCCGCATGCCCGAGCGCGAGCCCCCCGGCGCCGACTTCGTCGGCTGGGTCCAGGACCAGTGGCGCCGCGAGCGCCCCGACCTCGACGTCTCCCCCATCGGCGTCATCGCCCGCCTGCACCGGCTCGCCGAGCGGCTCACCGACGAGCTGCTGCTCGTCTACGGCCAGTTCGAGCTCGGCGAGGGCGAGTTCGACGTCCTCGCCACCCTGCGCCGCAACGGGCCGCCCTACGAGCTCGTCGCCGGCGAGATCGCCCGGTACACGATCGTGACCACCGGCGCCGTGACCAAGCGGGTCGACCGGCTCGAGGCGGCGGGGCTGGTCAGTCGACGCCCCGCCGAGCACGACGCCCGCTCGCGCGTCGTCGCGCTCACCGACGCGGGCCTGCGGGTCATCGACGCCGCGTTCTCCGCCCACATCCGCAACGAGCACCGCCTGCTCGCCGCGCTCGAGCCCGAGGAGCGGGCGAAGATGGAGGCGCTGCTGGTGAAGTGGCTCGCCGCCTTCGACGGCTGAGCGCTCAGTACGCGACGCCGATGTGCCCGCGGTGCCGGTGCCGCTCGATCTCGTCGACGAGCGCGATCGCGAGATCCTCGCCGGACAGCGCCGAGACGCCCGCGGCGTCGAACAGCGCGACCTCGCCGCCGATCCGGTAGCGACCCTTCCGCTCCCCCGGCGAGTACGCGCCGAAGTCGCCCGCGGGGCTCACGAACGTCCAGTCCAGCCCCTCCGGGGCGTGCTGGTTCAGCCAGTCCAGGACGTCGACCATCTCCAGCGCCTCCGCCCGGAACTGCTCCGGCACGTCGCCCTCCGCGAAGCGCGGCGCCCCCGGCGCGGGCCGCAGCGCGCTGAAGCCGCCCATCACGATGAGCCGCGCGCCGGCGTTCGCCGCCGCGCCCGCGATGGTCCGGTAGCACGGAAGCACCCGGCCCGACATCTCGCCGCGCGGCGAGAGGGCCGCGACGACGACGTCCGCGCCCTCGACCGCCTCGGCGACGAGCGCCGGGTCGTCGATGCTGCCCTGGCGGTAGTCGACGCCCTCAAGCGGCTCGGCGGGCGCCGTCCGACTGATCGACTTCACGGCGTGACCGCGGCCGGCCGCCTCCGCGACGATGCGCGAGCCGGCGTAGCCGGTGCCCCCGATGACGGTGATGCTGCTCATGATCCGGTCTCCTTCGACGTGGTCGGCGCTGCCGTTCTCAGCGCCGGGCGGCCGCCCGGTATTCCCGCGCGGCGACGACGATCCACGCGACGAGCAGGCCGGCCAGGAGCACGTCGGCGACGACGTAGAGCGTGTGCAGGACGGAGTCGCCCGGGTCGACCCCCGCGAGGACGAGGTCGGTCCTCGCGTTCAGCAGCGGACGGATGACCGCGACCTGGACGGCGAGCACGGCCCAGAGCCCGGCGAGCAGCCAGCGGGCGAGCGCGCCGACCCGCGGCCGGACGAGCGCGAGCGCGGTCGTCGCGAGGAGCAGCGCGGCGCTCGCGATCTCGGCGGCGGTGAGGACGATCCGCCCCAGGCCGAGCGCGAGCTCGAGGGTCATGCCGGGCGCGAGGAACTTCAGCGGCGTCTCGATGAACGCGAGCGCGCCGACGAGCCCGAGCCACACGGCGGGGACCACGAGCCGGCTCGAGCGGACGCCCCAGCCGCCCTCAGCCGGCACGGCCGACCTTCCAGTAGCCGGTGAACACGATCCGCGACTTGGGGACGCCGGCCGCGACGAGATGCCGGCGTCCCTCGACCGGGATCGTGTGCTCGCCGACCAGGTACGCCTGCAGCGTCTCGGGACGCGCCGGACGGAAGCCGCGCAGCGCCTCGAGCGCCCGCACGCCCGGCTGGGCGTGGGCGTCGTCGCGGGCGATCCAGCGCACCTCGAACCCGGCCGGCGCGTCGACCGGCTGCGCGTCCGAGGCCTCCGGGATCTCGATGACGGCGAGGCCGCTCGCCTCGCGCGGCAGGTCGGCGAGGATGCCGGCGATCGCGGGCAGCGCCGACTCGTCGCCGACGAGCAGCGTGAAGTCGGCGTCCTCGAGCGGGTCGAAGCCGCGGCCCTGGTCGATGAGGGCGACCCGCTCGCCCGCCCGCGCGCGCTGCGCCCAGGGCCCGGCGACCCCCTCCGTGCCGTGGGCGACGAAGTCGACGTCGAGCTCGCCCGCCTCGGCGCGCAGCGCGCGGACGGTGTAGTTGCGGAACGGCGGGCGGGTGCCCGACCGGGAGGTCAGGTACTTGAGGTACCCGGCGACGCCGAATCGCTCGGGCACCGCGTCGAAGTCGGTCGTGCCGTCCTCGCGGGGCAGGAACAGCCGGAACCACTGGTCGTAGCCGCGCGCCGGCAGGCGCGTCAGGTCCTCCCCGGCGAGCGTCACGCGCATCATGTGCGGCGTCACCCGCTCGGTGCGCGCCACCTCCGCGAAGTAGAGGCCCGCGAGCCGGCGGCCGTCCGTGAATCCCATGCGTCCCCCGAGGTCTCGTTGATGTAGGCAAGCCTAACCTCATTCGCCCGAGCGACGCGGGACCGCGATGTCCGAGGTCGGGTGTTGGATGGTCTGGTGACTCCTCGGGGCATGCTGCTGTTCGCGGCGATCGGCGTCATCTGGGGCATCCCCTACGCGCTCATCAAGATCTCGGTGGCCGAGCTCGAGCCGGCCATGATCGTGTTCGCGCGCTCGGCGATCGCGGCCGTCGTGCTGCTCCCGATCGTGCTCGCCCGCCGCCAGCTGCGGCCGGTGCTGCGGCACTGGCGAGTGCTCCTCGTCTACACCGTCGTCGAGATGGTCTTCCCCTGGCTCTTCCTCGGCTTCGCGGAGCAGCGCCTGCCGAGCTCGACCACGGGCCTGCTGCTCGCCGCCATCCCGCTCGTCGCCGTCGGCGTCGCCTTCGTCCTCGGTCGCCGCGCGCGCCTGGCCTGGTGGAACTGGACCGGCATCGCCGTCGGGATGGCCGGCGTCGCCGCGATCGTCGGCCTCGACGTCGCCGGCACCGACCTGGTCGGCGTGCTCCAGCTGCTGGTGGTCGTCGTCGGCTACGCCTTCGGCCCCGCGATCCTGTCCAGGTGGATGGGGCACCTGCCCGGCATCGGCGTCACCGCGGCCTCGCTCGCGGTCGCGGCGATCATCTATCTGCCGATCGTGCTGCTGACGGGCGCGTGGCCGACCGTCATGCCCTCGGCCCCCGTCATCGGCTCGGTGCTCGGCCTCGCGCTCGTCTGCAGCGCGCTCGGCTTCATCGTGTTCATCGCGCTCATCGGCGAGGTCGGGCCGGTCGGGGCGACCGCCACGACGTACATCAACCCGGCGATCGCCGTCCTCGTCGGCGTGCTGCTGCTCGGCGAGCAGATCACCGTGTGGACGGGCGTCGGCTTCGTGCTGGTGCTGCTCGGCGCCTGGCTCGTCACCAAGCCGCGGAAGGCACCGCTCGGCGTCGAGGTCGAGCCGGCCGAGGGCGCGGCGGCGGTGCTCCCTCGCGACTGACGCCGGCTATTCGCGAAGTGTCGCCCCGAACCGGCTCGCGGCCGCCGCGAGGCCGGCGAGCTTCGCCTCGGTCGCCTCGGCCTGGGTCAGCGTCCGATCCGGCGCGTGGAAGCGCAGGGCGAAGGTGAGCGACTTCGCGCCCTCGGGCACGCCCGTGCCGCGGTAGTCGTCGACGAGGCGGGCGTCCTCGAGGAGCGGCCCGGCACCCGCCACGAAGGCGGCGAGGAGCTCGCCGACGACGGTCGCGGCCGGCACGACGAGCGAGACGTCCTGCGTCGCGGCGGGGAACGAGCTGATCGGGGCGGCGCGCCCCTCGACCCGGCCCTCCTCGCTCAGGGACCGGGCGCGGAAGGCGACGAGCGCGTCGAGATCGAGCTCGAGCACCGCGACCACCCGCGGCAGGTCGAGCTCCTCGGCGAGCGACGGCAGCAGCTCCCCCGCCCAGCCGACCGGCGCCCCGTCAAGGGAGAGCACGGCCGCGCGGCCCGGGTGCAGCGCCGGATGCCCGCCTCGCGCGACGATGAGCTCGGCACCGAGCGCCGCGGCAAGGTGGCGCGCCGCGCTCACGGCGTCCGCGATCCCGGCGGGGACCGCGGCGACGCCCGGCTGCCGGAGGACCGCGTCGCCGAGGAAGAGCGCCCCGACGCGCCAGGGCTGCGGCGGCACGCTCGCCTCGAGGCCCGCGAGCGCGGCGTCCGAGGGGCGGGCGTCGGCGGGCGGCAGCGCGTCGGAGCCGTAGCTCGTCCCGGGCTCGGGAAGGAAGACCCGCCCGATCTCGAACAGGCCGAGGTCGGTGAGGCCGCGCGCGAGGTTGCGCCGCGCCGCCTGGACGAGGCCGGGCCAGAGCGAGGTGCGCAGGAACGGCGCGGCGCCGTCGATCGGGTTCGCGAGCCGGACCGCCGGGCGGCCGGGCGTCCAGCGCTCCGCGTCCGCGGCGCCCGTGAACGGGTACGAGAGCACCTCGACGAGGCCGGAGCCGGCGAGCGAGGCCGCGGCCGCGCGGCGCAGGCGCTGCGGCTCGGTGAGCCCGCGGCCCGGCGGGGCGATCGGCAGCGCCGCGGGGATGCGGTCGTAGCCGGTGATCCGCGCGACCTCCTCGGCGAGGTCCGCCTTGGTGCGCAGGTCCGGACGCCACGACGGCGGGGTCACCTGCCAGCTCGACGCCAGGGGGGTGCCCTCGACGCGCAGCCCGCGAGCCTGTGCCGCCTCGACCACCGAGGCCGGGGGCGTGCCCCCCTCGCGAGACCAGCCGCATCCGATCGCCGAGAGCGTGCCCGTGATCTCCTCGTCGCGGTACTCGACGCCGACGAGCCGGTCGACGTAGCCGACCGGGAGCTCGATCGCCTCGCGCGGGGCGACGGTGGCCAGGCGGGCGCCGACGGCGTCATCGGCCCGACCCCCGGCGAGCTCGACGAGCAGGTCGACGACCCGCTGCGCGGCGAACGGCCCGACGAGCGGGTCCACCCCGCGCTCGAAGCGCCGGGACGCCTCCGACCAGAGCCGGTGGCGCCGCGCGGTCCGCGCGATCGAGGCCGCGTCGAAGTGCGCCGCCTCGACGAGCACGTCGGTGGTGGCATCGGTGACCTCGGTGCTGAGCCCGCCCATCACGCCGGCGAGCCCGATCGGCCCCGACTCGTCCGTGATGAGCAGGTCCTCGGGGTCGAGCGCGCGGTCCTGGCCGTCGAGCGTCGTCAGCCGCTCGCCCGGCGCCGCGCGGCGCACCGTGATGCCGCCGCGGAGCGTCGCCAGGTCGTAGGCGTGGATCGGCTGGCCGAGCTCGAGCATGACGTAGTTCGTCACGTCGACCGGGAGCGAGATCGAGCGGACGCCGGCGAGCCGGAGGCGGGCGACCATCCACGGCGGCGTCGGACGGCGCACGTCGACGCCGCGGACGACGCGGGCGGCGAACGCGTCGCAGCCCACCCGGCCGCGGATCGGGGCGGCATCGGCGACCTCGACCGGGAAGGTCCAGGCGCCCCTGCCGGCGAGCTGCAGCGCCTCCTCGGCGGCGGCGACGCGGCCGAGCAGCCCCTCCTCCCGGGCCGGGTCGCGGTACGCCGCGCCGGTGGCGTGCGCGTACTCGCGCCCCACGCCGCGGATGGAGAGCGCGTAGCCGCGGTCGGGCGTCACGTTGATCTCCACCGCGGCGTCGGCGAGGCCGAGGATCGGCAGCAGGTCGGTGCCGGGCGGCACGTCGATGCCGCGCCGGGTCAGCACGATGATGCCGCCGTGGTCCTCCCCGAGGCCGAGCTCGCGCTCCGAGGCGATCATGCCGTCCGAGACGTGGCCGTAGGTCTTGCGCGCGGCGATGACGAAGGGCTCGTCCGGCGTCGGGCCCGGCAGCGCGGCGCCGGGCAGCGTGACGGCGACGAGGTCGCCGGCGTCGAAGTTGTGCGCGCCGCAGACGATCCCGCGGGGCTCGCCGGCGCCGACGTCGACCTGGCACCAGTTGATGGTCTTGCCGTTCGACTGCGGCTCCGGCGTCCTCGACAGCACGCGGCCCGCGACGATCGGGCCCGAGACGCCGAAGCCGTGGACGGCCTCCTCCTCGAAGCCGACCCTGACGAGCGCCTCGTGCAGGTGCTCGAGCGTCACGTCCTCGGGCAGGTCGACGACCTCGCCGAGCCAGCTCACCGGGATCCGCATCAGATCACCTGCCCGAACTGCCGGGAGAAGCGCACGTCGCCCTCCACCATGTCCCGCATGTCGTTCAGCCCGTAGGCGAACTGCAGCGTGCGCTCGATCCCCATGCCGAAGGCGAAGCCCTGGTATTCGTCCGGGTCGATGCCCGCCGCGCGCAGCACGTTCGGGTTGACCATGCCGCAGCCGCCCCACTCCACCCAGCGGGCGCCGCCCTTCGCGTGCGGCTGCCAGACGTCCATCTCCGCGCTCGGCTCGGTGAACGGGAAGAAGTTCGCCCGGAAGCGGATCTGCGCGCCCTCGCCGAACATCGCCCGCGCGAGGTGCTCGAGCGTGCCGCGCAGGTGCGCCATCGTCAGGCCCCGGTCGATCGCGATGCCCTCGATCTGGTGGAAGACGGGGGTGTGCGTCGCGTCGAGGTCGTCGGTGCGGAACACCCGGCCGGGCGAGACGACGTAGACCGGCAGCTCGCGGCTCAGCAGGCTGCGGATCTGCACGGGGCTGGTCTGGGTGCGCAGCACCAGATGCCGGTCGACCGGCTCGATCCAGAACGTGTCCGACTCGGCGCGCGCGGGATGGTCGGCGTCGACGTTGAGCGCGTCGAAGTTGAACCACTCGTTCTCCAGCTCCGGCCCCTCGCCGACCTCCCAGCCCATGCCGACGAAGACGTCCGCCATCCGCTCCATGAGCATGCTGAGCGGGTGCCGCGCGCCGAGCCGCGCTCGGTCCGGCAGCGCCGTGACGTCGAGCGCCTCGGCGGCGAGCCGCTCGCGCTCCTCCGCGGCGAGCACGACCGCCTCCTGGCGCTCGAGCGCCTCGCTGACGCGCGCACGCGCCTGGCCGACGAGTCGGCCGGCGGCGGCCTTCTCCTCGTTCGGCAGGGACTTGATCGCGGCGTTGCACTGCGCGAGCGGGCTCGCCTCGCCGGCGTGCGCGGCACGGGCGGCGCGCAGCCCCGCGGAGTCGGACGCGCCCTCGATCGCGGCGAGCGCGGCGGCCACCGCGGCGTTGACCGCGTCTTCCGTGATGGGGCTCGACACGAACAGCGAGTCTATCGGGGGCGGCCCTTCGACTCGCCCCACGCGCTCAGGGACCGAGGCGGGGGTGTCCCTCACCCTCGGTCGAAGCGCGCTACTGCTTGCCGAGGTCGTCGGCGAGGCCGCGGAGGGCGTCCCGCACGTCGCGCCCGAGCCGCGCGTCCTCCCGCGCCGAGGCGCCGGCCCGGTACCGGGTGTCGGGGCGCAGCACCGAGTGCACGGCGTCCGTCCACGCGGCGCCGTCCCACCACCGGTAGTCGACCGGGTGGTGCGGGTCCGGGTACCATCCGGCGGGCGGCAGCGGTGCGGACGACTCGACGGCGACGTGCGGGTGGACCGGCTGCGGCTCCGCCTGCGGCTCCGCGGGCGCGGGATCGGCCGCCTCGTCGAGGCTCGGTGCGAGCGTCGCCTCCGCCTCGGTGAGCTCCTCGTCCCACTCCTCCGGCCCGGTCATGCGAGCCGCCTCGACAGATAGCGGGCGATGAACGACACCGTGAAGTTGATGACGAGGTACACCGCGAGGCAGACGAAGAACAGCGAGAACAGGTAGCGGTTGCCGTAGAAGCTCGACAGGTTGTTCATCATCACGCGCAGGATGTCGCTGTAGCCGACGATGTAGCCGAGCGAGGTGTCCTTCAGCAGCACGACGAGCTGCGCGACGATGATCGGCGTCATCTGGCGGAACGCCTGCGGGAACTCGATGGCGAGCCGCGTCCGCAGCGGGCTGAGCCCGATCGAGAGCCCCGCCTCGCGCTGGCCGCGGGGGAGCGAGTCGAGACCCGCGCGAAGCGCCTCGCCGATGATCGCGCCGTTGTAGAGCGCGAGCGCGCCGACGACCGCCCAGTACTGGCCCGTCGAGAGCACGAGCAGGATGAACAGCATCATGAGCAGGACCGGCACGCCGCGGATGAACTCGAGCACGATCGTGATGGGCACCGTGATCCAGCGGGTGCGGGCGCTGCGCAGCAGCGAGATGACCATGCCGAGCAGGATGGCGAGCACGGCCGCGAGGCCCGCCGCCGAGAGCGTCCCGACGACGCCGCCCCAGATCGCCCGCCAGGTCGTCGCCTCGCCGAAGATGTCCCACCGGCTCGGGTCGAAGAGCCCCGGCACGGTCACGCCGCCCGAGACCCGCGGCGCGGCGAGCGCCGCGATCAGCGCGCCGAACAGCGCGAGCAGGACGACCGCCGCGACGAGCGAGACGACGAGCGAGAGCCGCCTCGCCCTGGGTCCGGGCGCGTCGTAGAGGACGGAGGTCATCGCAGCACCCGGAGCCCCTTCTCCACCCGGCCCGCGACGAGGCCGAGCGTGACGGTGATGACGAGGTAGAGGATCGCGACGGCGAGCAGGATCTCGATGACCGCGTTCCCGTTCGCGTTCGCGAGCTGCCGGCCGGTCGCGACGAGCTCGACGATGAAGAAGCCGCCCGCGACCGAGGTGTTCTTCGTCAGCGCGATGAGCACGTTGATGAGCGGCGGGACGCTCATCCGCAGCGCCTGCGGCAGGATCACCAGCCGCAGGATCTGCCCGAAGCCGAGACCGATGCTGCGCGCGGCCTCCGCCTGGCCGACCGGGACGCCGTTGAAGCCCGAGCGGAGCGCCTCCGCGACGAACGGCGAGGTGTAGGCGGTCAGCGCGACGAGGGCGAGCGGCAGGAAGTCGATGCGGACGCCGAGGGACGGGACCACGAAGATGCAGAAGGCGAAGACGAGCGTCAGCGGGGTGTTCCGCAGCAGCTCGGTGTAGCCGGTCGCGACCCAGCGCAGCGATGGCACGGGCGAGATGCGCATGACGGCGGCGACGACGCCGATCAGGAGGGCCGCCGCCCCGGAGACGACGAGCAGGAGCAGCGTCATGCCGAAGCCCTCGAGCAGCAGCGGCAGGTTGTCGATCACCGCCTGCATCGCGTCCTCCTCCTCTCTCCCGCGAGGAGCGGTGCGGAGGGCCTGCGCCCTCCGCACCGCTCGCCCGGCGACTCAGTACCGGTCGACGGCCGGCGGGGTCGCCGGCGGCAGGACGGTGCCGGCCGTCGCGTTCCACGCGGCCTCCCAGCTGCCGTCCTCGGCGATCTCCTCGAGCACGTCGTTGATCCACATCCGGAACTCGGTGTCGTCCTTCGGCAGTCCGATCCCGTAGGGCTCCTCCGTGAACGGCTCGCCGACCACCTCGAACTCCCCCTGGTTCTGATCCGCCAGGCCCGCCAGGATGACGTTGTCGGTGCTCACCGCGACCACGGCGCCGTTGCGCAGCGGCTCGAGGCAGTTCGAGTAGGTGTCGGTCGCGATGACGTCGGCGCCGAGCTCGATGAGCTTCTGCTCGGGCGTGGAGCCGGTCACGGTGCACACCGGCTGGCCGACGAGGTCGTCGGGGCCCTCGATGCCCTCGGGGTTGCCCGCGAGCGTGAGGATCGACTGGCCGGCCACGTAGTACGGGCCCGCGAACGAGACCCGCTCCTTGCGGGCGTCGTTGATCGTGTACGTCGCGATCACCAGGTCGACCGTGCCGGCCTCGATGAACGGCTCGCGGTTCGCCGAGGCGGTCTCGACCCACTCGATGTCCTCCGGCGCGATGCCGAGCCGGCCGGCGATGATCTTGCCGATCTCGATGTCGAAGCCCTCCGGCTGGCCGGTGCCCGGGTTCATCTGCCCGAAGAGCGGCTGGTCGAACTTGGTGCCGATCGTGATCGTGCCGGCCTCGGCGAAGGCCGCCATGCTCGAGCCCTCGGGGAACTCGGAGGGCTCGACCGATTCGACGGGGGCCGTCGGCGACTCGCTCGCGCAGGCGGCGAGGCCCAGGACCGTGAGCGCTGCGGCGGCGAGGGCGATTCCGGAACGTGCGATGGTTCTCATGCGTCTCTCCTTCGTTGGTGCTTCCTTGTGGGTCGCGGTCTCCCCCGGTCAGTGGGCAAGGATCTTGGACAGGAACTCCCTGGCTCGGGACGAGCTCGGGGCGCTGAAGAACGCCTCCGGCGCGCCCTCCTCGACGATCTGGCCGTCGGACATGAACACGACGCGGTCGGCCGACTTCCGCGCGAAGCCCATCTCGTGCGTGACGATGATCATCGTCATGCCCTCCTCCGCGAGCCCCACCATGACGTCGAGCACCTCGCTGATCATCTCCGGGTCGAGCGCGCTCGTCGGCTCGTCGAAGAGGACGACCTTCGGCTGCATCGCGAGCGAGCGGGCGATCGCGACCCGCTGCTGCTGGCCGCCGGAGAGCTGCGCGGGGAGCTTCCGCGCCTGGTCGGCGACGCCGACGCGCTCGAGCAGCACCATCGCGCGCTCCTCGGCCTGCCGTCTCGACAGCCGCCGCACCTGGATCGGCCCGAGCGTGACGTTCTCGAGCACCGTCTTGTGCGCGAAGAGGTTGAACGACTGGAACACCATCCCGACATCGGCGCGGAGCTGCGCGAGCGCGCGTCCCTCCGCCGGCAGCGGCTGGCCGTCGATCGTGATGGTGCCGGAGTCGATCGTCTCGAGCCGGTTGATCGTCCGGCAGAGCGTCGACTTGCCCGAGCCCGACGGCCCGATCACGACCACCACCTCGCCGCGGGCGACCGAGAGGTCGATGTCCCGGAGCACGTGGAGCGGGCCGAAGTGCTTGTTGACGCCCTCCATCACGACGAGCGGCTCGCCGCGTCGCGCCGCGAAGGCCTCGGTCGTCGGTTCTACGGTCACCATGCGGCTCCACGCTACGTCGCGGGCGTTACACCCGTGTAACGCCTCGATCGCGGTTCTATCACGCCATCCGGCGGACGCGCTGGGCGCGGCGCATCGATCGACCCTCCCCCGCCCTTCGGTCCACGAGCGAGCGCAGCGAGTCGAAGGGCGCTCGGCCCCTTCGACTCGGTCGCTCCGCTCCCTCGCTCAGGGACCGGGACGAAGGGCGCTCAGGGGCGGGGCGTGCGCTGCGCGAACGCGCTCTCGTAGAGGCAGACGCTCGCCGCCGTCGCCAGGTTCAGCGACTCCGCCTCGCCGTAGATCGGCAGCCGCAGCGCGCGATCCGCGAGCGCGAGCCGCTCGGCGTCGAGGCCGTGCGCCTCGTTGCCGAAGACCCACGCCGTCGGGCGGGCGAGGTCCGGGCGCGCCTCGAGCAGGTCGTCCCCGGAGACGTCCGCGGCGAGCACCTGCAGGCCCGCCGCGTGCAGCGCCTCGACCGCGTCGGCGAGGCTCACGCCGACGACGTGCGGCACGTGGAAGAGCGAGCCCGTCGTCGCTCGGACCACCTTCGGGTGGTACGGGTCGACGGTGAGGCCGGTGAACACCACCGCGTCGGCACCCGCCGCGTCCGCCGCCCGCAGGATCGTGCCGGCATTGCCGGGATCGCGGATCTCCTCGAGCACCGCCACCAGCCTCGGGCGGAGCGCCGCGACGTCGTCGAGCGTCGTCGGGAACTGCTCCGCGACCGCGACCACGCCCTGGGGCGTGACCGTGTCGGCCATCGCCTCGAGCACCTTCTCGCTGACCGCCGCCACCTCGAGCTGCGCATCCTTCGCCGCCCGGGCCAGCTCGCCATGGCGCTCCATCGCCGCCTTCGTCGCGTAGACCTCGGCGACGAGCCCCGGACGGTACGCGATCGCCTCGCCGACCGCCTGCGGCCCCTCGAGCAGGAAGCGACCGGTCTCGCGCCGACCGGCGCGCTTCGCGAGCTTCGCCACGGCGCGCACCCGCGGGCTGCGCGGGTTGTCGATCACGCCGACAGCCTAGGGCCGCGGGGTTGAACGCCCGGTGAATTCGTCCATCGTCGCGTTGATGCCGAGCAGGTCGGTGACGGCGTCGAACGCGGCCGGCGGGAGGACGCGCAGCAGGGGCGTCAGGCGCGCGAGCGGCGGCATCACGAGCTGCTGGCGTCCCGACTCGATCGCGTCGAGGATCCGCCGGGCGACGTCCCGCTCCTGCAGGATCGGCAGCAGCAGCGGGAAGCGGGTGCGCACGCCCGAGAACATGCCGGTGTCGATGTAGTACGGCGCGACGACGAGCGTGCTGACCGGGCTCCCGTCCTTGCGCAGCTCGGCGCGCAGCGACTCGGCGAAGCCGAACGCCGCCCACTTCGACGCCGAGTAGTCGGTCTGCCGCGAGACGCCGACGAGTCCCGCCGCCGAGGCGATCGTCACCACCTTGCCGCGACCGCGCTCGAGCATGCCCGGCAGGAACGCGCGGGCGGTCCAGAAGTGGGCGAGAACGTTGACCTCGAAGGTGCGGCGGATCTGCGTCTCGCTCGCCTCGAGGAGGCGCCGGCCGGTCACCACGCCGGCGTTGTTGACGAGCACGTCGATCGGCCCGGCCTGCGCCGCGGCCGCGGCCACCGCCTCGGGATCGGCGACGTCCACGTCGGCGTCCGCGCCGGCCAGATCCCAGCCGACGACCTCGGCGCCGCGCTCCCGCGCGAACCGCGCCATCCGGCGCCCGATGCCCGAAGCGGCGCCCGTGATCAGGACACGGGCGCCGCTCAGGGGCATGCTCCGACTCATCGTCGTGCCGTCGGTCCGGGACGCGCGCGCCGCCGCCTCGAGACCGGGGAGGCTCAGGCCGCCGACTTCGGCGCGTTGACGTCGGACGGCAGGGCCGCCTTCGCCGCGGCGACGAGCGTCTTGAACGTCGCGGCGTCGTTCACCGCGAGCTCGGCGAGGATGCGGCGGTCGACCTCGATCCCGGCGAGGCCGAGACCCTGGATGAACCGGTTGTAGGTGATGCCCTCCGCGCGGGCGGCGGCGTTGATCCGCTGGATCCAGAGGGCGCGGAACTCGCCCTTCTTCGCGCGGCGGTCGCGGTACGCGTAGACGAGGGAGTGGGTGACCTGCTCCTTCGCCTTGCGGTACAGGCGCGAGCGCTGCCCGCGGTAGCCCGCGGCCCGCTCGAGGATCGTCCGACGCTTCTTCTGGGCGTTGACCGCCCGCTTCACACGTGCCATTGCTGTTCTCTCTCTCGCGTCGTCAGGTCACTTGCCGAGCAGTCGCTTGACGACCTTGGCGTCGGCGGGGGCGAGGACCTGGTCCTGGTTGAGGCGGCGCTTGACCTGCGAGCGCTTCACCTCGAGGTTGTGGCGCATGCCCGCCTGCTGCTTCATGACCTTGCCGGAGCCGGTCACCTTGAAGCGCTTCTTCGCACCGGAGTGCGTCTTCTGCTTCGGCATTTCTCTTCCCTCTACTCTGCAGTCTTCTCGTGCTGCGTCTCTGGCTCCGCCGGGGCCCTGTCCGCGGCCTTCGCCGCCGTCGCCTCCGCCTTCACCGTGGCCTTGTTCTTGTGCGGGCCGATGATCATCACCATGTTCCGGCCGTCGATCGTCGGGGTGGACTCCACCGAGCCGAACTCGGCGACCTCCTCCGCGAACCGCTGCAGCAGGCGGAAGCCGGCCTCCGGCCGCGACTGCTCGCGGCCTCGGAACAGGATCATCGCCTTGACCTTGTCCCCCTGCTGGAGGAACTCGATCGCGTGCTTGCGCTTGGTCTCGTAGTCGTGCTTGTCGATCTTGAGACGGAACCGGACCTCCTTGAGGACCGTGTTCGTCTGGTTGCGCCTGGCCTCCTTGGCCTTTCGCGCCTCCTCGTACTTGAACTTCCCGAAGTCCATGATCTTGACGACGGGAGGCTTCGAGTTCGGCGCGACCTCCACGAGGTCCAGGTCCGCCTCCCGGGCGAGGCGCAGCGCGACCTCGATGGGAACGACGCCGACCTGTTCGCCCGTCGGCCCCACGAGGCGGACCTCGGGGACGCGGATGCGGTCGTTGGTGCGCGGATCGCTGATGCGGTGCTCCTTATGCTCTGACGTCTGCTTCGACGGAGGCGGAGCGCTGCGGCCCGAGGGCGCGTGGGCACGCGACCTCTCGCACCCTTCACAGCTGCCGGTGCCCGGCGGGGTGCAACTACCCGCTAACCTCGTAAGTCGGCTATCAGGTGGGAATGAATCCGCTTCCATCTCCCGTGGGACTCGCCCGCAGGACCGCACAAGCTTAGCAGAGAGCACGATGACTGACGAGAACCCGGTCCCCCACGACGACACCGCCTACCAGGACGAGCTGATCGCCGACGCCACCCGGGACATTGCCGACGTGCCCGCCGTCGAGCTCATCATGACGGTCTGCGTCCACCTGATGTCCGCCGCCGCCGTGAAGCTCGGGCTCGGCGAGGACGCCGACGCCGCCGAGGAGCTCGATCTCGACGAGGCGCGGAAGCTGATCAACGCGCTCGCCGGCCTGGTGACCGCCGCCGCGCCGGAGATCGCCGACGTGCACGCCCGCCCGATCCGCGACGGCCTGCGCAGCCTGCAGCTGGCGTTCCGCGAGGCGAGCCCCATCCAGGACGCCCCGGGCAAGGGCCCGGGCGAGAAGTGGACCGGCTCCGTCATCTGAGCGTGCTCCCATCCTCGCCCTCTCCCCTTCCCCTCCCGCCCGCGGTTCCAGTGTCACTCGTGGCTGCTATGCCGCGCCCATAGCGACCACGAGTGACACCGGAGCGGCGGGGAGGGGTGAGGATCAGGTGCCGTCCCAGGGGTCGCCGGTCGCGATCGCGGCGAGCATGCCCCAGGTGAGGGCGCAGAACGTCGGGCTGCCCGGGTCGATGACGACCGCGTCGCCGTCGCGCCCGGCCGAGAGCGCGACGAGCCGTGCGTCCGCCGGGATGGGCCGCGCGTCGGGACGCCAGGCGCGCATCGCGTCGACGCTCGAGAACGCCGGCTGCACCGTCTCGCCGCTCGGCCCGGCGACCTTGACGAGCGAGAGCTCCTGCGTCTTCTCGACGAGCCGCCCGCTCGCGGTGCGGCCGACCGTGCCCGCCTCGGCGAGGAGCGGGACGAGCAGGCGCGCCGTGCGGAGCGCCTCGACGACGGCCGCCGCGTCGCGCGCGGTCAGCGCCGCGAGCAGCGCGGGATCGGCGCTCCCGTCGTCGGCCGCGTGCGGGTTCGGACGGAACTCGCGCCCCGCCCAGGCGTGCCCGGCCGAGTCGTGCTCGTCGCTCGAGCCGTACCGGTGGCCGTCGGCGGTCATCTCACGCCCCGGCGACCTCGAGCGCCTGGGCGAGCGTGAACGCGCCCGCGTAGAGCGCCTTCCCGACGATCGCGCCCTCGACGCCCTCGGGCACGAGGCCGCGCAGCGCGGCGAGGTCGTCGAGGCTCGAGACGCCGCCCGAGGCGATGACCGGGCGCTCGGTGCGCCCGGCGACCTGCCGCAGCAGGTCGAGGTTCGGGCCGCGGAGGGTGCCGTCCTTCGTGACGTCGGTCACGACGTACCGCGGGCAGCCGGCGTCCTCGAGCCGCGCGAGCACCTCCCAGAGGTCGCCGCCCTCCTTCGTCCAGCCGCGCGCGGCGAGCGTCGTGCCGCGGACGTCGAGGCCGACGGCGATCCGGTCGCCGTGCGCGGCGATCGCGCGAGCCGTCCACTCGGGGTCCTCGAGCGCGGCGGTGCCGAGGTTGACGCGCCGGACGCCGGTCGCGAGCGCCGCGTCGAGGCTCGCGTCGTCCCGGATGCCGCCGGAGAGCTCGACCTGCACGTGGGCCGGGATCCCGGCGATGACCTCGCGGATGAGCGCGCGGTTGTCGCCGCGGCCGAACGCCGCGTCGAGGTCGACGAGGTGGATCCACTCGGCGCCCTGGGCGACCCAGTCGGCTGCGGCCGCGGCGGGGTCCCCGTAGCTCGTCTCCGAGCCCGCCTCGCCCTGCACGAGCCGCACCGCCTTCCCGTCGGCGACGTCGACGGCGGGCAGCAGGATCAGAGGCGCGGACACGGTCCCCCACCCTACCGGCGACGGAGACGGTGCACTTGCGACTGCTCAGCGGCGGCAACCGTGCACCTGGGGCGCAAGTGCACCGAGGAAACGGTGGCGGTGGCGGTGGCTAGAGCGTGGCGAGCCAGTTGCGGAGC
>Ga0182737_1000926_pt1 | contig 33312 bp, 31 predicted proteins | sample eDN5th30CBELigOP_FD_128878 | JGI IMG/M metagenome (GOLD analysis project Ga0182737, IMG submission 128878) | Enriched Organic Plus compost microbial communities from Emeryville, California, USA - eDNA 5th pass 30_C BE-Lig OP (version 2) (version 2) ... | reverse complement strand
CGTGCTGAGAACATAAAGCAGGCCGTTGACGACCTCGCGCACGTCGACCTCACGCCTGCGACCACCACGCTTGGCAGGAGGAATCAAAGGCTCAACCAGCCCCCATTCCGCGTCCGTCAAATCGCTCGGATATCGCAGACCATCGCGATTGTATTTCCCGCGGTTCGCCTTCGTCCACATCGCTCCATGCCCCCGTCGAACCAACTCAACTGCTTGGAATCACAAACGATTCATATCATTCAACTTCTTTGTGGACCGACACTGAGACCGGAGGGGGCCAATTCACGCCGTCGCCAGACGGTCCTCGCCCGTGCCAACGCATTTTTTCTCTCAAGGTCACGGGCATCGCAATCGCAGGAGCTTCATCCTCTCATACGTCTGATGGGCTCGGGCTTGCGACCGTCGGGTAACAGATCGCGCAGGTGCTGGTGGACGACGTCCGCACTAAAGGGCTTCTGAATAAACACGGCTCCATCCGGAAGCTGGCCCGGTTCTGGCGTTATCAGACCAGAAGCAACCAAGATGGTAATCGTTGGCCAGCGTGCGGCCACCTCACGCGCCAGATCAAACCCGTCCCGGCCGCCGGGCATCTGCACGTCTGTGAATAAAAGGGCGATATCGGTCGTGTGTCTTTCGAGATGTGCGATCGCGGCATCCACGTCACAGGCATCGAGCGGGCGAAATCCTGCCTCCCGTACCATGGCGCAGGCATCGAGAAGTATGAGCACGTTATCATCGACAACGAGCGCGTATGGGGAATTCGGAGAATCTGTCATAGGCCACCAACACCGGTCACGAGGATATGTTTCATCACAACCGCGTGTCGACGCGCCTCTGTTCTCACGTTCGGCGCAGGAGTTGCTGTAGCGGCACTGCCAAGGTGAGAGACAAGCCATTGTCATGCCAGTTGCGAGAAAGTTCGCCATGCAATCCCTGAAGGGAGGCTCGTTCCAGCGTTGTGCCGAACCCTTCGTGGCGTGCCTCACCCGCAAGCGCGATCCCGCGCTCATCCCAGCGCATCTGCAACCGGTCATCAGACACAGTGAGACGGATTTCCAAGCGTCCCTCCGTGGTGGACAAGGCGCCATACTTGGCGGCATTCGTGGCAAGTTCGTGCAAAAGCAGCGCCGCCGAAGTCAGCGCGTTGCCGCCAATCGGCGCGTCCGCGCCAGAGATCGATATGCGCGAGCGGAACTGAAGTTCGTGTGGTGCAAGGATCGCCCTAAGAAGCGCGGTGAATGTCGTGTCGGTTTCCGTACCACGATCGCTGTTAAAGTCGGGAAGCGTCAATGAATGTGCGCGCGCTAGAGCCTGCATGCGCGCGCTGAGGTCGGCGGCGAGATCCGATGTGCTGGTGGATGCCTTTGCGCTCAGTGAGATCAGCGCGGTCGCCATTGAGAAGAGGTTTTTGATGCGATGGTGCATTTCGCGAAGCATGATCGACTGCTGCGCGGCCGCCCGCTTCTGCGCGGTAATGTCACGGGCGATCTTCGAAGCACCCAGAATTTCGCCCGCCTGGTTGCATACCGGCGATACGGTCAGCGACACCTCAATGAGTTCGCCGTCCTTGCGGCGGCGAACTGTTTCGAAATGGTCGACCCGCTCACCGGCGCGCAACCGACGCAGGATCTCGTCCTCTTCATGATGACGATCCTCCGGTATGACGAGCATAACCGGCTTCCCGATGGCCTCGGCGGCGCTATAACCAAAAAGGCGTTCTGCGCCGCGGTTCCATGTGGTGATGATCCCGTCGAGGGTCTTGCTCAGGATCGCATCGTCTGAGTTCTGGACAATCGCCGCGAGCCAAGCGGAGGCATCGGGTCCACGCCATCGATCATCCAGGCCTGGCGAGACGGAATGGAGATCGCGTTCGCTGTGGATGGATAAGTCTGTCATAAAAACCTCCGGGGACCGACATCGTCCTCAAGAGGATCTTGCCAAACGGGTTCAACCAAAAAATGCGCGCTCTCATTATAAACCGGATTGCGTGCATTGTAAGGCAGTGTTTTCCTTCACCGCCCGGCGAGAAGCGGCCTAACAACAAGAAGATCGGCGCGGCGCGATGCAGATAGGTATACCGCGGGGCGGATGCCAACAAAAGGCAATCAGTTACTGTGACTGCGAAATGGACTGGCGCTCGTTTCGCCGCGTCGCGTTTGAAGGACGCTTTCCCGCATGCGCTCGCCATTGTGGGATCACGGATAGTGGAGCGCGATCTTGATGGAGGCTTAGGTCGCATCCACAAGGACCGGACGTTCCGACATCAGACTATGCTAACCATCGAACCGCAACTGACGGCTCCGTCCAAATGTCTAGGTGGCAGGGCCGAGCGGGTGCGTTCACGCTATTCCTGCGTCTCATGCGGTGTCGCCGTAAGAAGTGCCCTGCCCAATAGTTCGGCTAAGGCGCGGGCATAATCATTGGTCCCGGCACTTGCCGTCGCACCTCCGTCGTTTTCGGATCGTCGACTGATCGCCGTGGCGATCGCTGCGCCATGCGTGAAGTCGACCAGGATGCTCAACCAAAGCTCTGACCGCGACGGCGGCAGACCATACTCGCGTAGCAGCGTCCGCACGTCTTCGGTGATACGCTTGGCTTGACTGGGAAAAACCGATGGTCGGGCGAAGATGGCGAGCGTGAGGCCTGGATGCCTTACCACCTGCGAATGATACGCCAGTAGGAGCCCCTCCAAACGCGTCGTGACACTCCCTTCCGCCGGAGCGGCCACACCCGTGTACACGCGTTCTGAAAGCGCCCTGATGAGCCCATCGCGATCTCCGAAGTGGTGGTATATCGTCATGGGATTGACCCCTAAACTCCTGGCCAGCGCACGCATGGTCAGTGCTTCGGTGCCGTCAACGTCCAGGATCACAAGGGCGGCGGAAATCATCTCCTCGGGGCTCACACCTTCCTGATCGCGAGGCGGTCGTCCGCGCTTACGTGCAGTCACGTGCCACCCTATAGCTCGATTGAACGAGGCCAGACGGAAAAGATCGGGTCTCTTTATGGATAAGACAAATGTCCGATGCCGTCTGACCGAACAGGGATCGGCCGCTTCCCAGCACGATCGGCACCCGTGTAATTACCATGTCCTCAATCAAGCCTTGCTGCAAAAACGACTGAATGGTCAGTCCACCGTCGACATATACGCGACGGCATCCCTCGGTCTCTAGCATGGCCATCGCTTCCCGCGGAGACTTCTTACAGATGCGTACCTTATCTTCCAGTCCATCAGGCACTGGCTGATCGGCGAGCGTGGCAGACAGAACAAGAACAGGGCGCGGATAGAGCCAGGGACTGATGTCTCGGACCGCTTCGAAAGTGCCGCGCCCCATAATGATTGCGTCCATTTCTTCAATGAAGTCGTCGTAGCCGTGGTTCTCGGATGGATCGTCGCGCTCGAGCAGCCATTCGATGGTCCCATCATTCCTGGCGATAAAACCATCGACGCTCGTTGCAATGAATACATGGCCACTGATCATCTCAAACTCCATAATTATACGCCGTATAATTAATTGGAACTCGTAAAAAGTGTCAACCCCAGGCAAATGCCATACGGCGACGCAGCTTGCGGCGTCTTTGAAATCCTGGACCGGCCTTGCATGTGACGCCCGTCCCTGCGTTTGCGCTATTGCGGGGTTGAAACGACACGGCGCCATTGAAGACCGCAGGACGCCGGGCAGCCTGGAACAGATGCAGCGGCTATTCGACCTTCATCTTTCCCGCCTGGCTTCGTGCCGGGCTTGTCCGACAAGAGATTTTCGCCCTCTTCGCGTCACAGTCACCTGCGCCGTGCGCCTCCTGTGCGTCCGCGACTGCAGGAAGCACGACACGGGAGATCTGCCTTGCGCCTCATCCCCTTTTTTGCGAAATCGCCGTTGACCAAGGCTTAGCGGTTTCTATAACGGCACCTAATCGCCCCGGACCCGGTGAAAATCCGGGTGGCTCTTCTGGCCGCCGATCCGCCAGACAACGCAAAAGCATCAACCAGCTCACATACCGGAGCCGTACCGGTCTGGATGCACTACTCTTGCGGACTTTACCATGTTCAATCCCACGACCTACAAGCGCGAATGGCTATCCAATATTCGTGCCGACATTCTCTCCGGCATCGTCGTCGCGCTTGCCCTTATTCCCGAAGCCATCGGCTTTTGCGTCATTGCCGGGGTCGACCCCAAGGTCGGCCTCTTCGCCTCCTTCGCGATCGCCTGCACATCGGCGATTTTCGGCGGCCGTCCGGGTATGATTTCAGCGGCGACCGCCGCCACCGCCGTGCTGATGGCCTCGCTCGTCAAGGAACACGGCCTCGACTATCTCTTCGCCGCAACCATGCTCATGGGGCTCATCCAGATCGCTGCCGGTGTTTTCAAGCTTGGCCGGGTGATGCGGTTTGTCTCCCGTTCGGTGATCACCGGCTTCGTCAACTCGCTTGCCATCCTCATCTTCATGGCGCAATTGCCGGAGATCATCGGCGTAGCGAGCCTCACCTACGCTATGATCGCCGGTGGTCTTGCGATTATCTACCTCTTTCCTTACCTCACCAAAGCCGTCCCATCGCCTCTTGTTGCCATCGTCGTGCTGACGGGCATCGCATGGTGGGCCGGAATGGACATCCGCACGGTCGGTGATCTCGGTGAACTGCCCTCGACCTTGCCGGCCCTAGCGCTGCCGCAGGTGCCGTTCACGTTCGAAACCCTGCAGATTGTCTTCCCTTATTCCGTTGCGCTCGCCGCCGTAGGCCTGCTTGAATCGCTGCTGACGGCACAAATCGTCGACGACATGACGGATACCTCAAGTTCCAAAAGCCAGGAATGCATCGGTCAGGGGGCAAGCAACATAGCGTCCAGCCTCGTCGGCGGAATGGGGGGCTGCGCCATGATCGGCCAATCGGTCATCAACGTCAGCTCAGGCGGCAGAGGACGGCTTTCCACATTTGTGGCGGGAGCCTTCCTGCTTTTCCTAATCCTCGTGCTCGACGATCTGGTGCGCATGGTTCCGATGGCCGCCCTCGTCTCGATCATGATCATGGTCTCGATTGGCACCTTCTCCTGGCGATCGATTCTCGAGCTTCGCAGTAATCCCCTCACTTCATCGGTTGTCATGCTGGCAACCGTCGCGACGGTGGTCGGCACCCAGGACCTTGCCAAGGGCGTTCTCGTCGGCGTGCTTTTGTCCGGCATCTTCTTCGCCGGTAAGGTCTCCAAGCTCTTTCATGTCCACTCGACGTTGAGCGCGGGCGGCACAGAGCGGACCTACCATGTCGACGGCCAGATCTTTTTTGCGTCGGCAGAGAGCTTCATCACGGCCTTCGACTTCACAGAGCCGCTGCGTAAGGTGACGATCCAAGTGGCTGATGCACATTTATGGGACATCACGGCCGTGGGCGCCCTCGACAAGGTCGTTCTCAAGTACCGCCGCCTGGGCGTCGACGTTTCCGTCACCGGTGTCAACGAGGCGAGCGCCAACATGCTCTACCGCTTCGCCCTTCACGACAAGGAGCGCCCCGTCTTTGCCTCTCAGGGTAATCACTGACAGGCATTTGTCTGCGCTGCCGACGTGAACGCGAAATCAGCGCTAGGCAAGTCGATAAGCGTGCAGCATCTTTGTCACGCCGCAGGAATGTGCAATCGCGTCTATTGCGCGGCTTGCCGGGCACGATGAACGTCCGCGCTGCGCCACGGACCTCGCTGGCATGGCAGCGACGCCGCAGACACCGGCATCGCGGTCGGGACGCTGGAACGGGCCCCGCCGCTTCATCCTGATCGGCCAGGCACAGGCGCGCAAGCGCGTTCCGCCAGATGGATCAGCCGCGTGACCAGTCAGTTATGCGTTCCGCCGCTACGGGCATCTTTAGCGGCCAGAGGACGCGACGGCAGGTTGACAATTGTTAACTCGCTGAACATGCTGGCGATCTTTATCCGGGAGGTCCTAATGAGCTTTACGATTACTCGTCGCGCGTTTACCATCGGCGCAGCCGTTGCAGGATTTGCGGCGGCCGGCATTGCTCCGGCTCGTGCGCAGCAGGCGTTTTTCCGCATCGGAACTGGCGGGACCTCAGGGACCTATTATCCGGTCGGCGGCCTGATCGCCAATGCGATCTCCGCCACGGGAGCGGCAGGCGTGGAGGGCCTGGTTTCGACGGCGGTATCCTCGAACGGTTCGGTGGCCAATATCAGCGCCATTCAGTCGGGCGCGTCTGAATCCGGCTTCACGCAGTCTGATGTTGCCTATTGGGCCCATTCGGGAACCGGCCTTTATGAAGGCAAGGCCAAGGTCGACGAACTGCGGCTGATCGCGACGCTCTATCCCGAAACCATTCATCTTGTTGCCCGTGCCGATGCCGGCATCAAGTCGGTGGCGGACTTGAAGGGCAAGCGCGTCTCGCTCGATGAACCCGGCTCCGGCACCATCGTTGATGCTCGGCTCGTGCTCGGGGCCTACGGGCTGACGGAAAAAGACGTCGAGCCGGAATACCTCAAGCCCGGCCCGGCCGGCGAGCGTCTGCAGGACGGGGCGCTGGATGCCTATTTCTTCGTCGGCGGCTATCCGACCGGGGCCATCGTCGAGCTCGCGAGCACCAACAACATCACGCTGGTGCCGATCTCCGGTCCGGAGGCCGACAAACTGCTGTCGGAACAGAAGTTCTTCTCGACCGACACCGTGCCGGACGGCACCTACAAGAATGTTGGCGAGACCAAGACGATATCCGTTGCGGCCCAGTGGGTGACCAGCGCCAAGCAGCCCGACGAGCTCGTCTACAGCATCGTCAAGTCGCTTTACAGCGACGAGACCCAGAAGGCGCTTCAGGCCGGCCATGCCAAGGGCAAGCTCATAACGCTTGAAAATGCCATTACCAGCGCCGGCATTCCGTTCCATCCCGGCGCGGAGAAGTTCTACAAGGAAGTCGGCGCCCTGAAATAACCCCTTCCAAAAGACTGGCAACGGCGGGGCGGAAGGCGAGCTTTCCGCCTCTTCTGTCTGAAAAGTCAAAAAGGGAACCGGCATGAGCGACGGCGGCAGCGACAAGATCAAACTCTCCGGCATGGAATTCGACGAGGAGAAGGCGCGGGAGCTGGAGGAGAAATTCGACTCCGAAATACGCTTCCGGCCCCTGACGCCGACCGCCGGTTGGCTGGTCGGCTTTTTGCTGGTCGCCCTGTCGCTGTTCCACTATTACACTGCCGGCTTTGGCCTCCTGCAGGAGATGCTCCACCGGGGCATCCATCTGTCGATGGTCCTGGCACTGGTCTTCCTCGTCTTCCCCATGGTGAAGTCGGGTTACGACGCGCCCGCGCAATCCAGCCTGCTGCGCCCGCTCGGCATATCCATTTTCGACTGGCTGCTTGCGATCGCCGCCGTGGTGGCCGTCATGCACGTGCCGATGATCCCGCTCGACGACCTGGCCTTTCGCGTCGGCAATCCGACAGGGCTGGACGTGGTGCTCGGCCTCATCCTCATCGTGCTGCTGCTCGAAGCCACACGGCGTTCCGTCGGCATTCCGCTGCCCATCATTGCCGTCGTCTTCATGGCCTATGCGCTGTTCGGCCCCTACATGCCGAGTATCCTCGTCCATCCCGGGGCATCCGTCTCCCAGCTCGTCGACCATCTTTACCTCACGACGCAGGGGATTTACGGCATCGCCCTCGGCGTCGTGGCAACCTACGTCTTCCACTTCGTCCTTTTCGGTGTCTTCGCGACCCGCATCGGCCTTGGCCAGCTCTTCCTCGACTGCGCGGCATGGGTTGCCGGCCGCTATGCGGGCGGCCCCGCCAAGGTGTCGATCTTCGGCTCGGCGCTATTCGGCATGATCTCCGGCTCGTCGGTCGCCAATACCGTCACCGTCGGTTCCCTGACCATCCCGGCGATGATCCGCCTTGGCTACAAGAAGCATTTCGCGGCGGCAGTTGAGGCGGCCTCCTCCACCGGCGGACAGGTGACGCCGCCGATCATGGGCGCAGCCGCCTTCCTGATGATCGAGTTCCTGGAGCTGCCCTATACGACCATCATCCTGGCGGCCATCGTTCCCGCCTTCATGCATTTCTTCGGCGTCTTGATGCAGGTGCATTTCGAAGCCAAGCGCACCGGTCTGAGGGGCCTCAGGCCGGACGAAATGCCCGACGTCGCCGCGGCGCTGAAGCGGGACTGGCCGACGGTCATCCCCCTGGTCGTTCTTATCGGCGTCCTGCTTTCCGGCTACACGCCCTACATGGCCGCTTTCTGGGGCATCACGATGTGTATCGTGGTGGGCCTCCTCAATCCGCGGCGACGCATGTCGATCGCTGAGATCGTGGTTTGCCTGCGCGACGGTGCCAAATATGCGCTTGCCGTGGGCGCAGCGGCCGCCACGGTTGGCGTCGTCGTCGGCGTCGTGACGCTGACGGGTGTCGGCTTCAAGCTTTCCTATATCGTCACCTCGACGGCGGGGAACCTGTCGCTGCTGTTCAGCACCTTCGTTCCACAGATGATCTTTACGACCCAGGGACTGACGCTGCTGTTTACCCTGCTGATGACCGGCGTGGTCTGCATCCTCATGGGCTGCGGCATCCCGACGACGGCCAATTACATCATCATGGTGACCATCGCGGCGCCGGCGCTGGTCATGCTCGGGGTCGAGCCGATCGTCGCCCACTTCTTCGTCTTCTACTACGGGCTGCTGGCAGACATAACGCCGCCTGTGGCGCTTGCGGCCTATGCGGCGGCCGGGATGGCCGGTTCGGACCCGTTCAAAACCGGCAACACCGCGTTCCGGCTTGGTCTCGGCAAGGCACTTGTGCCGTTCGTCTTCGTCTTTTCCCCCTCCCTGCTCCTGGTGACAAAGGACTTCAATTGGCCGGACTTCTTCCTGGCCTTTCTCGGCTGCATCCTCGGCATCACCTGTCTTGGTGCTGCGTTGTCGCGCTACCTGTTGGTGCGCACACGCGCGTGGGAAAATGCGCTTCTGGTACTGGCCGCCCTGCTGCTCGTTGCGCCGGAACTCTATTCCTCGCTCCTTGGCGTTGCCCTTGTCATCCCCGTCCTCATCCGTCATTTGCAGGCGCGCAGCGCCGAAGGCGCGCAGATCGCCTGAGCCCCGGCGGCGCCGCCCAGTGCAAGCGGTGGGCGGCGAACGCGCATGCCAGAAGGACGGCACGCATGCAGGCATGATTTTGCCAAAGACGCATGTGGTTGGGCAATATTCCGCCGGAATAGCCAGGCGGGTGACGACTTCCCCGTTCAAATACAATGACTTAACATTTGGCCCAGGACTTGCTGGTCATGCGGTACGGCGCGCAGGAGAGCCGCGTCGGTTCAATCCAAGGGAGGATTTCCATGAAACAGATGATGCACCGCATCGCCATTGGTGCGATCGCCAGCCTGTCCATCGCCCTGCCGGGCACGTCCGCAAGAGCGGAGGAATTCATCAACATCCTGACGGGCGGCACCTCCGGCGTCTACTATCCGCTCGGTGTCGCACTGTCGAAAATATACGGCGACAAGATCGACAACGTTCGCACGCAGGTTCAGGCGACCAAGGCGTCGGTCGAAAACCTCAACCTTCTGCAGCAGGGCCGCGGCGAGATCGCCTTCGCGCTGGGCGATTCCGTCAAGCTCGCCTGGGAAGGCGATACTGAAGCCGGCTTCAAGGCTCCGCTCGACAAACTGCGTGGCATTGCGGCCATCTACCCGAACTACATCCAGATCATGGCATCCAGGGAATCCGGCATCGCCACGCTCGCCGATTTCAAGGGCAAGAGCCTTTCGGTCGGCGCGCCCAAGTCGGGTACGGAACTCAATGCCCGCGCCATCCTGACGGCCGCCGGCATGAGCTATGACGACCTCGGCAAGACGGAATATCTGCCCTTTGCCGAATCCGTCGAGCTTATGAAGAACCGCCAGCTCGACGCTACGCTGCAATCGGCCGGCCTCGGCGTTTCCTCCTTCAAGGACCTTGCGACCTCGCTCGACGTGCAGATGGTGGCCGTACCGGAAGACATCGCCACCAAGCTTGGAGCGCCTTACATCGCCGCGACAGTTCCGGCCGGTACCTACGAGGGCCAGGACAAGGACGTTCCCACCGTTGCCGTCGTCAACTTCCTCGTGACCCATGCCGACGTATCCGACGAGACCGCCTACCAGATGACCAAGCAGCTCTTCGAGAACCTGCCGGCCATGGTCGCGGCCCACAAGGCGGCCGAGCAGATCGATCTCAAGCAGGCCCTGAAGGGCATGCCGATCCCGCTGCATCCGGGTGCAGAGCGCTACTACAAGGAAAAGGGTCTGCTCTGACGGTCAGGGACTATCCATGCGGCGATGGAGGATCGCCGCATGGACATCCGATATCCGACGATCATCCGGGAGGAACCAATGCACGACACCCATGGACCGGCCGGCGATGGCGCCGCCGAGCTTAGCAAGCATGACGCGCTCGCGGGCGCTTTTCCAACCACGCCGGAAGGGCGCCTGCTCTTTGCAATCGCCTTCCTGTTTTCCGTCTTCCAGATCGCAACGGCTGCCCACCTGCTCGATCCGCCCAGTCAGCTCGTGCGGGCGATCCATGTCGGCTTCGTCACAGTGCTGATCTTTCCGCTGCTCGCCGCCATATCCGGCAAGGGGACGGCCGTGCGCGCCGCCGCCTGGGGCCTTTCCGTTCTCGGGGCTGGGGTCGCTTTCTATCAATGCTATGAATATGGCGATCTCCTGGTGCGCGCGGGTGATCCCCTGACGCAGGACATCGTATTCGGAGTTGTCGCCATTGGCGTCGTTTTCGCCGCGGCCTGGGTGCTGATGGGGCCTGCGCTGCCGATCATCTCCGGCGTCTTCCTCGGCTATTGCCTTTTCGGCGAATACCTGCCCTCGCCGCTCAACCATCGCGGATATGCCTTTTCCCAGGTCATCGACCATATGGCCTTTGGAACGGAAGGCATCTACGGCATTCCGACGCTGGTCTCGTCAAGCTACATCTTCCTGTTCATCCTGTTCGGCGCCTTCCTAGAAAAGGCAGGGATGATCCAGCTCTTCAACGATGTCTCGCTCAGCCTCGTGGGGGGACGGCGCGGCGGGGCGGCGAAGGTAGCCATCATCTCTTCGGCGCTGATGGGCACGATCTCGGGCTCCGGCGTCGCCAACGTGGTCACCACCGGCCAGTTCACCATTCCGCTGATGAAGCGTTTCGGCTACCGTTCGGCTTTTGCCGGTGGCGTGGAGGCCACGGCCTCCATGGGCGGACAGATCATGCCGCCGGTCATGGGTGCCGTCGCCTTCATCATGGCCGAGACGCTGGGCGTGGAATATCACGAGATCGTCAAGGCCGCGATTATTCCGGCGATCCTATATTTTGCCTCCGCCTTCTGGATGGTCCACCTGGAGGCCGGCAAGCGCGGGCTGCTCGGCCTGCCGCGCAACGAACTTCCCTCGGCCCGGTCTGCGTTAGCGCAGGGCTGGTATCTGGTCCTGCCGCTCGGCGCGCTCATCTGGCTGCTGTTTTCCGGCTATACGCCGCTCTTTGCCGGCACCGTCGGCCTTGGCTTCACGATGCTGCTCATTCTCGGCAGCTCCATCGCCATGGGCCTTCCGTCGACGGTCGTGCGGGTCATCTTCTGGATCGGCCTCGGCCTCGTGGCCGCCAGCTTCTTCGCGTTCGGCATCAAGGTCGTGGTCATCGCCCTGGGCGCGCTGATCATCGTCAACGCCCTGTGGAAGGGCGGCCGGCAAACGCTCGTCGTGTGCCGCGACGCGCTTGCCGAAGGCGCCAAGACGGCCTTGCCCGTGGCGATCGCCTGCGCGCTCGTCGGCATCATCATCGGCACGATGACGCTGACCGGCGCGGCCAATACGTTCGGACAGTTCATCGTCTCCGTCGGCGGCACGAGCCTCTTCCTGTCGCTGCTCCTGACGATGGTGACGTGCCTCGTGCTCGGGATGGGCATCCCGACGATCCCGAACTACATCATCACCTCGTCGATCGCGGGGCCGGCGTTACTCGAGCTCGGCGTTCCGCTCATCGTCAGCCACATGTTCGTGTTCTATTTCGGCATCCTCGCCGACCTGACGCCGCCGGTGGCGCTCGCCTGCTTCGCCGCCGCGCCGATTGCCCGTGAAAGCGGCCTGAAGATATCCATGGAGGCCATCAAGGTCGCGGCGGCCGGCTTCGTCATTCCCTTCATGGCGGTGTATTCGCCCGCGCTCATGCTCCAGGACGGCGGGGCGCTCGCCGCCTCCTTCGGCTATCCGGCAGCGGTCGCCTACATCGTCGTCAAAACGGGCTTTGCCATTGCTCTTTGGGGCGCCGCCGTTATCGGCTTTGCCGCCGTCCGGCTGACGATCGCCGAACGCGCGCTTGCCACCATCGCCTCGTTCAGCATGCTCGCAGCATTGCCACTGACGGATGAAGTCGGCTTTGCCCTCGGCGTACTGTTCGCCTTGATCATCTGGCGCCGGGCAAAGGCGGCGGAGCCGCCGGCAACCACACCGCGTCCGGCATGAGCATGTCGGTCTGCATTGCCGGCGGCAAGGCCATCGCCGTTGCCGCCGGCCTCTTCACCCTCAGCTGGACCCACTCGGTGGAGAAGATTGCTTGGCAGGAAACGTGGGCGGCGACCAAGGACGGCCTGGTGCTGAAGGAGGCGCGCGTCAAGGGATCGGGCGCCGGCATGGACCCGGGTGACGACGCACGACGACAGGACGGCTGGTGGGTGTGGGAGCCGCATGTCCCGCCGCTGCCCGAACTCGTGCTCGCTGCATCCGGCGCGACGGTCTCCGGCTGGACGCTCTGCGATGCGCAGCGTTGCCGAGAGTTCGGCCGCGAGCCCCAGGCGTCGATCGTGCTGCGCCCCTGCACAGGCGAAACGGCCGGAAAGGAAACCAGACAATGAAGCGCGCGCGTCAATCGGGCCGGCCTTGCCATTCTCCTGTTCTTTCCGTTTGGAACTGGCGTTAAGGTCATGGACCAGAGGACACAAGGACGGATCGGCCCGAAAATGACGCGCACCATCGGTCGCATGACGATCGGCATGCTCATTGCAACCTGCATCGCGCCGTTCGTCGCCTACGATCTTGCCAACGGCGTGGCGGTGGGCTCGCTCGAAGGCCAGCTTCAGCGCAGCCTCGTTCTGACGAACAGGGCGATTGAGACCGAGATCGAGCGTTTCCGGTATTTGCCAAAGGTGGTCGGCGAGGATGCACGCATCCGCGCGGTGGCCGGCCCCGAGCGAAGCGAAGCCTCGCTTGCGGCCGCCAACGACTATCTGGAGACCATCGTGCGGGAGGCCGGCCCCGCCGATCTGTACGTCCTGGACGCGCAAGGCATAACGCTTGCGGCAAGCAACCATGCCACGCCGGAAAGCTTCGTCGGGCATGACTACAGTTTTCGCCCCTATTTCCGCAACGCGATCCTCAAGGGCGAAGGTCGCTACTATGCGATCGGCGTGACGACGGGCAAACCGGGATATTTCCTCGCCTCCAGGATCGACAGTGCGGGAAAGCCGCCCATCGTGGTCGTGGTCAAGGCGGACCTGTCGCCGCTGGAGCTGGCCTGGGAAGCGGCCGGCGTGCAGACCGCCATCGCCGACCAATGGGGCATCGTCTTCCTGTCGGGCAATCCGGACTGGAAGTACCGGCCTCTCGTGCCGCTCGGTGCGCAAGCCTCGGGACGGCTTGTCGCGGAGCGCACTTATGACGGCGCTGATCTTGCGGCGCGTGCGCCGATCCTGCCGGACGACGCAAGCTTGCCTTCGGCTGCAGCCGACGGCCCCGCCCTCATGCTCCGCGCGGGCACGGATCGCCTGCTTGCCCGCTTCTCGACGGTCGAGCCGGACGGCTGGCGCGTTCTGGCGGCGACCAGCACCGCCGACACCGCAAAGCTCGCCGGCTTCTGGGCGCTCGCCGCGCTGATCGCCGGTCTTCTGGCAACCGGCGCCCTTTACTTCATCCACCAGCGCGCCCAGCTCATCCGCATGCGGCTACGGCAGGGCCAGTTGCTCGAGCGCATGGTGGCCGAGCGCACGCAGGATCTCGCCCTTGAGATCGACATGCACCGCAAAACCGAGGAGGAATTGCGCCGCACGCAGGAAGGCCTCATCCATTCTGCGAAGATGGCGGCTCTCGGGCGCATGTCGACGGCTATCGTGCATGAGGTGAGCCAGCCGCTCGCCGCGCTCGACGCAACGCTTGCAACGGCCGGCGTGCTGGTCGGCAAGCAGGCGGCGGAGAGTGCAGGCGAGCGCATCGTCGACGCACGATCCCTCGTCAAGCGCATGCAGCGCACCGTCAAGCACCTCAAGACGTTCGCGCGCAAGGATGCCTCGCAACTTGAGGACGTCTCCATCGACACAGTCATTCGCAACGTGGTGGAGCTTGCCGCCCCGCGCGCCAAGACGCTCGGCGTCACACCGCTCATCGCGGCCGAGGCTCCCTCGCCCGTGGTAAACGCCGTGGCGCTCAAGCTGGAGCAGGCGATGCTCAATCTCCTGCTGAACGCACTGGATGCGGTGGAGGGACGGCCCGATCCGTCCATTGTCATCCGGCGCATGCAGGACGAAACCTGCGTGGCGGTCGCGATCGTCGACAACGGGTCCGGCATTGCGCCGGAACATCGCGGCCGCATAGCCGAGCCCTTCTTCACGACGAAGCTGACGGGGGAAGGCCTCGGGCTCGGCCTGTCGATCGCCACGACGATCGTGCGCGAATGCGGCGGCGAGATCTGCTTCGCCGAAGTACCGGGCGGGGGAACTTCCGCAACCATCCGCGTACCGCTTGGCAAGCGCGACGCCGCTCGTCTGGAAGCTGCACAATGAGCCGCGGCCGGATCCTGCTCGTCGACGACGACCGCGACCTTTTGAAGGCGGCGGCAGACTGGCTTGCCGTCAGCGGCTTTTCGGTCGACGCATTCCATCGGCCCGAGGAGGCCTTCACGGCGGCGCTGCGCGAGGAACCGGACGTCGTGGTCACCGACGTGCGCATGCCCGGCATCGACGGGATGACGCTTCTCAACTCGTTGACCCGACGCAAGGGGGACATCCCCGTCGTCCTCATCACGGCCCACGGCGATGTGAACCTTGCGGTCCAGGCGATGAAGCAGGGCGCTGAGGATTTCCTGGAGAAGCCCTATGACGCCGACCGGCTTCTTTCCGTACTGGACAAGGCCGTCGAGAAGCGGCGCATGAAGCAGGAGATCGCGCGCCTGCAAACCCTTGTCGGCGCGGGAAAGGAACCGAACCCCATCGTGGGCGACAGCTCGGCGATCCGGGACCTGCGCGAACGCGCGGAAACGCTCGCGGACGTGGACATCGACGTCCTCATCATCGGCGAGACCGGCACGGGCAAGGAGCTGGTCGCCCAGGCACTGCATCAGCTCAGCCGGCGTGCGGCGGGTCCCTTCGTCGCGATCAATTGCGGCGCGCTGCCGGAAACCATCTTTGAAAGCGAGGTCTTCGGCCATGTGAAAGGGGCCTTCACCGGCGCGATCGCAGACCGCGAGGGCAAGTTCGAGTACGCTGCGGGTGGAACCGTATTCCTCGACGAAATCGAGTCGATGCCCCTCGGCTTGCAGGCGAAGATTCTTCGCGTCTTGCAGGAGCGGGTCGTCGAACGCCTCGGCGAGAACCGTCAACGACACGTCGATGTGCGGATCGTGGCGGCAGCCAAGAGCGACCTTTCGGCCGACATCGCGGCCGGACGCTTTCGCGAAGACCTCTTCTACAGGCTGGCGACCGTGGATATCCGCATTCCTCCGCTGCGCCAGCGGCGGGGCGACATCGGCCTCCTGTTCGGGCATTTCGCATCCCTTGCAGCGCGCCGCTACGCTCGCCCGGTCCGTCCGGTAACCGCAGAGCGGATTGCGCAACTGCAGCAGCAGGAATGGAGGGGGAATGTCCGCGAACTCAAGGCACAGGCCGAGCGCTTTGCTCTCGGCCTCGACGAGCCAGCCGCGGTGGCAGACGATTACCCATTCGGGTCCGATGCGCTTACCTTGCCGGAACGGATGGCGGCCTATGAGGCGCATCTCATTTCCGAGGCCTATAGTCTCAACGAAGGCAATGCTGCGCGCGCGGCCGCAAGTCTGGGCATTCCTCTGCGCACATTCAACGAGAAAAGGGCCCGCCGCGGCGTGACGGACCTGCGCAAAAGTCGTTTGCGGGCAGGTGATGACCCATAGGCCGATATCGCGTCAGGCTCCTATTTTGCCAGCAACGGTATGTTTTCGCGGAAGATGATTTCCATGCTCAACGGAGGGCATGCAAGTCCCGCCGCGTTCATCGGCGCGGACGTCGCGAATTGTTCAAGCGCCCGGGCGATCACCTGATCCGGATCGGAATTGATGACGGCATCCATCGTGCCTTCGATCAGCAAGCGGCGCGTGTCGGCGGTCAATCCGTGCCCGATGAAGACCACGCTGTTGCCCTTGCCGCGCTCGCGCAGGGCCCGGGCGATCCCGTCCGACGAGCCGCCGACATTGTAGATGCCGACGAGATCGGGGTTCTGGTCGATCAGCGATAGCGTATGCCGGTAATTTTCATTGCGGTCGTCGTGGCCTTCGCGCATTCCCACCAGGCGCAAGCGCGGATAGGTTTCCTCCAGAAGGCCGAGGAAGCCGAGTTCACGCTCCGAATGGGTGCGATATGTGCGGCTGCCGGCGACGAGCGCCACGCTGCCTTCGCGCGCGCCGCAGAACCGGCCGAGCAGATAGGCCGCCGTGCGGCCGGCGGCATGATTGTCCAGGCCGACATAGGCCTCGCGGGCCGGATGGATCATGTCGGAGACGATGGTGACCAACCGGGTTCCCGCCGCACTTACCTCCTCTGCCGCCTCGCGCACCAGCGGATGGTCGATCGCCATGAAGGCGATCCCGTCGGCCCATTTGGAATGGAGCTTCAACGCCGCCGCTATGGCCGCGGCATTGAAGCTTTCGATAAAAAAGCAGCGCACGGGGCTGGCGTCTCTCCGGTCCGTCTCCGCCACGTCCCGAACCTTCTCGCCCAGCAGCTTGAGATAGGGATTACCGCCCATTGGCAGGAGGAAGGCGATATGGGCAGGGCGCGGGGCGGACAAAAGGTCGCGCTCCTGCCCGCTGAGATAGCCGAGGTCCACAGCAGCCGCCAGAACGCGCTCGACCATCCGCGGCTTCACCCCCTTGCGACGGTTCATCACGCGGTCGACCGTTGCCAGCGAAACGCGGGCGGCGGCGGCGACGTCGTTCAGGGATGGATTTGCCGGTCTGACCACGTTCACCTCAAATCACCTCAATTTTTGCCGTTTGACCTGAGGCTTTCCGTTTCCTACCGTAATGTCAAGAGGAGCCGATGATATGCCATCCACGCGAGTGGCGGCACGATGATCACATCATTTTCACTCAGGGAGGATTTCATGAACCGCAAGTCATGCGACATCACACGCCGCGGCGTGATGGGCCTCGGCCTTGGCGCCGGCGTGGCCCTGTTCGCACCGGCCATCGTGCGCGCGGAACCCGTTTCGCTGCGCTATGGCCACAACAACGAGCCGGCGAGCGTCGCCGGCGCCCAGGCGGACTGGTTCGCCGAGGCGGTCGGCAAGCATTCGGGCGGCGACGTCAAGGTCGAGGTCTTCCCCTCCTCGCAGCTCGGCAAGCTCCAGGAACTGGCCGAGGCAGTCTCGCTCGGCACGATCGCCTTCTCGCACAACACCGCCGGCGGCATCGGCTCGCTTTACGAGCCCTTCGCCGCGCTGGACACGCCCTATCTCTATCGCGACATCGATCACCTGATGAAGGTGATGGACATCAATTCGCCGGTCATGCAGGAGCTCAACGAGGGCCTGGTCCAGGCGGCGAACTGCCGCGTCATCTACGCCCACTATTTCGGCCGCCGGAACCTGACCTGCAACAAGGAGGTCAAGACGCCGGCCGACCTCGCCGGAATGAAGATCCGCGCCGTGCCGTTCCCGATCTATCAGGCCGCCGTCGAGGGAATGGGCGCAGCGCCCGTTCCGGTCGACTGGTCGGAGGTTCCGACCGCCCTTGCCACGGGCGTCGTCAACGGCCAGGAGAATCCGGTCAACGTCATCCTCAACGTCAAGCTCTATGAAGTGCAGTCGCACCTCATGCTGACGGGCCACATGTCGAACGCGGAAGTCGTGGTGATGAACGAAGACGCCTGGCAGAGCCTTTCGGACGCCCAGAAGGACGCCGTCGCGAAGGCCTCGCTGGAAATCCGCGACCGCGCCACGAGGGCGATCGAGGACAACGAGGAAAAGGACACCCAGGCGCTACGCGACAAGGGCATGAAGGTGATCGGCCCGGCGGAAGGCCTCGATGTCGATGCCTTCCGCGCCTCGGTCGGCAAGGTGGTCGAGGAACGCTTCGGCGAGAAGTTCGGTGCGCTCTACGAGAAGATCAAGGCGATCGCCTGATCCTCATCGGGCCTGAAAGGACAAGAAGATGGTGAACGAAACGGCAGGCCTGCCGGGCGTCGGGATCTTGACGAAGGTATCAAGAGCTTGCCTCAATCTCGGCATTTTCCTGCTTGGCCTGATGAGCCTGCTCATCGTCGCTCAAGTCCTGGGCCGCAATCTCTTCAACCTCGGCATGCCCTGGGCGGACGAGCTTTCACGCTTTTGCGGCGTGGCGCTCGTCTTCCTCGGCGTGCCGCTCCTTGCGGTGCGCGGCAGTCATGTCGCCGTCGACATGGTCCCCAGCATGCTGCCGGTCGCCGGTCGGCGGGCCTGCGCCCTGACGGTCGAGAGCATGGTCCTTGCGTTCGGCGTAGTGTCCGTGTGGTCAATCTACGCCTTCCTGTCGCGCGCATGGAAGTTTGCCACGCCTACCCTCGGCATTCCGAACTGGGTCTACTATGCGCCGGCCGCAATTGCGCTGGTCCTGCTCACGATCGTCACCATCGCCCGGATAGCTGCCCTGCTGCGCGGTGCCGATCTGTCCCGCGACGAGCCGGGGGTCCATCCCTCATGAGCCTTCTCCTCATCGCCCTCTTCGCCGTCGCGCTCATCGTCGGCGCGCCGATCGCGGTCGCGCTCGGCCTGTCGTCGGCCGTGACGATCCTCGTCTACGATCTTCCGATCCATGTACTGGCGCAACGGGGCATCAATGCGCTGGACTCAACCCCGCTACTGGCCGTGCCCCTGTTCATCCTCGCTGCGAGCCTGCTGAGTGCAATCGGCGTGACGCACCATATCTTTGACCTGATCCGCATGCTGGTCGGGCGCATCCGCGGCTCCTTCGCCCAGGTGGCGATCCTCGTGAGCCTCATCTTCTCCGGCGTTTCGGGAGCCGCGCTCGCCGACATCGGCGCCCTCGGCAAAATCCAGATCGACGAGATGGTCCGGCAAGGTTACAAGAAGAACTTCGCGGCAGGCCTGACCATTGCGGCGGCGACGATCGGCCCGATCTTCCCCCCGTCCATCCCCATCATCATCTATGCAAGCGTCACCAACGTGTCTGCTGTGCAGCTACTCATTGCGGGCGTCGTTCCGGCCGTCCTGATCACCCTGTTCCTCATGCTTCAGGTCGCCGTGATGGCACGTCTTTACGACCTGCCCCGCGATACCGTGAAGCCGACGGTAGGCCAGGTCGCTATAAAGGCTGTGGTCTCCTTCCCGGCGCTTCTTGCCCCACTCATTCTGATCGGCGGTCTGCTCAGTGGCTATTTTGGCCCGACGGAGGTCGCCGGCGTCACGGTCGCCTATGCGCTTGTGATCGGCGCCTTCATCTACCGTTCGCTCACGCTGAAGGCGATCCTGGACGGTTTGAGGGAGACGGTGGAGGCGACCGCCAGCATCCTGTTCATCGTGTCGACGGCTGCTGTTTTTGCCTGGGTGCTGACGCTGGACCAGGTGCCCGCCAAGGCCGGCGCCCTGCTGCTCGGGCTTTCCGACAACCCCTTCGTGCTGCTGCTGCTGGTCAACGTGCTTCTGCTCATCGTCGGAATGTTCCTGGAGTCAATCGCCGCGATCCTCATCATCGCCCCCATCGTCGCGCCTGCTCTCCATGCCGCCGGTGTCGATCCGCTCCAGCTTGGCATCGTCTTCGTGCTCAATTTGATGATCGGTCTGCTGACGCCTCCCGTCGGCATGAGCCTCTACATGGTTTCCATCATTGCCAAGATGCCGGTTCATTCGGTCGTACGCGGCGTGCTGCCGTTCTTCATTCCTTTGGTCCTGTCGCTGCTGGTGGTCACCATTGTGCCCGCCGTATCGACCTGGTTGCCGCACCTTATTTCTCAATAGGACACTTCCATGAGCAAGTTTCTCGGGCCAATCCGCCAACTGGGCTATGTCGTCGACGACATCGAAGCGGCAATGAAGCACTGGTACGATGTGATGGGCGTCGGTCCCTGGTATTACAATCCGCGCGTGCCGATCGAAGATTACCGCTATGATGGCAAGTCCTACGACGTGCATAATTCGGTGGCGCTGGCCAATAGCGGTTATATCCAGGTCGAACTGATCCAGTGCCGCAACGATGCGCCATCGATGTATCGCGACTTCCGGCAGGCAGGTCATCGCGGTCTTCAGCATGTCGCCTACTGGACGCAGCAATATGACGTTGACCTCTCGGCGATGGAAGCTGAGGGCTTCAAGGTGATGATGAGCGGCAAGGTTGGAAAGAACGGCCGCTTTGGCTATTTCGACCGCGAGGCCCATCCAGGCACGGTGATTGAGCTTTCGGAGGTCATGGGACCAAAGGGCCGCATGTTCGACCTCATTCGCGCGGCATCGGAAGGTTGGGACGGCAGCGACCCCGTCAGGCCCTTCCCCGACCTGTCGGCAATTTGACCATGAGCGCCGAACGCATAGAGGCGTCCTACGTGATCGAGACGCCGCTCGATCCGCGCAAGATCGCCGACATCATGGCCGGTGAGCAGTCGAGCGGCACCTTCGTGCGCGTCGCCAACGAGACCGACGAACTGCGTGAACGCGCTGCCGCCGAGGTCCTTTCCGTTGAGGAACTGGAGCCCGCCGGAACGCCCAGCCTGGCAAGTGCTTATCTGGAGCGAAAGGCAATCGGCGGGCCATGGCGGCGCGCCCGTGTGCGCGTCGCCTTCCCCCTGGCGAATATAGGCGCCAACCTGCCGACGCTTGCGGCGACCGTGTCCGGCAACCTCTACGATCTCGGCGAGGTTACCGGCCTGAGGCTCATCGACGTCGCGCTGCCGCAGGCCTATCGCAACCGCTTCGAGCCGCCCGCCATGGGCGTTGCGGGAACGCGCCGCACAACCGGTGTTCATGACCGGCCGCTGTTCGGCACGATCATCAAGCCCAATGTCGGCATGCGCCCGCGCGAGATCGCCGATGTCGTCGGACTGCTGTGCGAGGCGGGCATCGACTTCATCAAGGACGACGAGGTCTGCGCCGATCCCGACCATGCGCCGATTGCCGAACGCGTTCCGGCCGTGATGGCCAAGGTCCGGGCGCACCGCGACAAGACCGGCAAGCATGTGATGGTCGCCTTTAACATCACCGACGAGACCGATGCGATGCGCCGCCACGCCGAGCTGGTCGAGCGGGAGGGTGGTTCGTGCGTCATGGCGAGCCTCAACTGGTGCGGCCTGTCCGCAATGCAGACATTGCGCCGCGCGACAGGGCTGGCCGTCCACGGCCACCGCAACGGCTACGGCGCCCTTGCCCGCCACCCGGCGCTCGGCATCGGCTTTGACGCCTATCAGGCGCTCTACCGGCTCGCCGGCGTGGACCACATGCACGTCCACGGCATCGGGGGAAAGTTCTCCGACGCGGCGCACGAGGTCAAAGCCGCGGCGCGCCGCTGCCTCCAGCCGCTGGCGGCCGACGCTTCAGGCGACGGTGATATCGTCATGCCGGCATTTTCGTCCGGTCAGTGGGCCGGCACCTTGCCGGTGACGTTCGATGCGGCAGGCTCGGCCGACTTCATGTTCATGGCCGGCGGGGGCATTCTCGCCCATCCGGGCGGCCCGGCTGCCGGCATCCGTAGCCTACGCCAGGCCTGGGACGCCGTCTGCCTCGGCCACACCCTTCAAACCGCTTCATCTTCGCACAGCGAACTTGCGGCTGCGCTGCGTTTCTTCGGTTCATAGATGGCACGGGTCGTATTCATTGGCGACGATTTCACGGGCGCATCCGATACGCTGGCGACACTCTGCGAGCGCGGCGCGAGGGCCCGCCTGTTCCTCGACGCGCCGAAGGCCGAGGAGATCGCCGGGCTCGATGCCGTGGGTATCGCGACTGACCTGCGGGCCCGTCCTCCCGAGGAGATTGCCGCGCGAGTGAATGCGCTGACATCTGCCCTGCGTACGCTTTCACCGCGCTTCGTTCACTACAAGGTATGCTCCACTTTCGATTCGGCGCCGCACATCGGCAGCATCGGGGCCGCCGTAAAGGCACTCGAGGCGACGCTCTTCCCTTCCCAGACGGTCGTTGTCGGCGGCCAACCAAGCCTTGGGCGTTACTGCCTCTTCGGAACGCTCTTCGCCCGCGCGCCGGACGGTGAGGCCTACAGGATCGACCGACACCCCATCATGAGCCGTCACCCAGTTACCCCCATGGACGAGGCGGATCTGCGGGTTCACTTGGCAAGGCAGGGCCTTGACGGGCTTTCTCTCACGGGCCGCAAGACGTTGGACATCGCCCTGAAGACGGACCGGACCCTGGTCGACGCTATCGAACAGCAGGATATCGACCGTCTGGGCATGCGGCTGGCGGAAATCGACAGCCGGGAGGGACCCGTGCTCCTTGTCGGCGCCAGCAGCGTGGCCGAAGCGCTTTTCCCGGCTGAACCAGCGGTGAGAGCGGACACGGTCCCGCTCACGGAACGCGGCCCGGTCCTCGCCATTGCCGGCAGCCGCTCGTCGGCGACGGCCAATCAGGTGGCGGCTGCCGACAGCTATGAACGTTTCGCGCTCAAGCGTGAGGACCTCGCGCGTCCGGAAGACCTTGCAAGCCGCTGTGCCAGCCGCATCGATGCTGGTGCGAACGTGATGGTCCACCTGCGGCCGGATCTGGACTACGGCAGGATGCCGGCCGATCTGTCCGAACGGCTGGCCCACCTCACCCGCGCGATCCTGAGCCGATGCCGCGTCGCCGGCATTACGGTCGCCGGCGGTGATACGTCCAGCGTGCTGGTATATCAGCTCGGCTTCCGGAGCCTTTCGTTCATCGAGCGGGCAGGTCCGGGCGTCGCCGTCTGCCGCGGGCATGCGGCCGGTACGCCGCTTGACGGGACCGCGCTCCTGCTGAAGGGCGGTCAGGTCGGCGCGCCGGACCTGTTCCAGCGCTTTGCGGCGCGGTTTGCACCGTAGCATTCCAACCAAGAGCCCCACCGCCGGCCCGCAGTGCAGACGCCGACGCCGATGGGACGCGCTGGACCGGACTTGAGCCAGACCGCCGGGGTCGGCAGGACAAAAAGTCCAAAGAAACTTCTCCCTCGCGAAACGACTGAGATTGCCAGACCGGGTAAGCTCCCCCCGCTCGGGGCAGGCGCAGGCAAGGCGTATGGGAATGGGCAACTTTCACGCTGGCGTCGGATCGTGCTTTGCCCTAACAGTCGGCAGCCCGTCTTGGGACGCAGGAAGCTAACCTTGAACGCCACGATCTGTCGCTCCGTCATCAATGTTGCATCGATCTGCGGGCTTTATCTGGCAGCCGCCATGCTGGTGCCGGCCTTTACGGACTTGTATTTCCGTTATGACGAATGGAAAGTTTTCGCCCTGTCAGCTGCTATTGTCGGTGGGATCAGTCTATTAGCGGCGGCGGCCACACATTCGGGACCTCCACCCTTCAACCGGAAAATGGGCTTTCTCCTTGTAAACGTGCTTTGGCTCGTCTTCTCGCTGGTCGGGGCCGTCCCCTTTATGTTGTCTTCCCTGAAACTGGAGTTCGCCAAAGCGCTGTTCGAGTCGATCTCCGCAATCACGACAACGGGGTCCACCGTGATCGTCGGCCTCGACAACACACCTCCAGGTATATTGATCTGGCGCTCACTTCTGCACTGGCTGGGAGGCATCGGTATTGTCGCACTCGGACTTTTCGTCATGCCCTATCTTCGTGTCGGAGGCATCTCGTTCTTCAAGATGGAATCGTCCGACACCAATGACAAACCCTTTGCACGCATCGCCAGCTTCACCCGCGCTTTCGTTCTCGTGTATGTATTGATTACGATCACGTGCACGCTGCTCTATACCGTTTTCGGCATGAGCCGGTTCGATGCCATCAACCATGCGATGGCCACGGTTGCGACTGGAGGCTTCTCGACCCATGACGCCTCTTTTGGCTATTTCAACAGCGAGCCACTGTTGTGGACGTCAACGTTTTTCATGACGGTCTGCAGCCTGCCATTCTCAGGTCTGATCGTCTTCATGGTTCGAAGGCGCGTCAATGCGCTTCGCGATCCGCAGATCCTTGCGTTCCTTGCGTATCTCACAGCGTTCTCGATGGCCATCGCCATCTACCTTCGTCTGGAGAACGGCGTGCCGTTCCATTCGGCGCTGACCCATTCCTTTTTCACGGTCGCCTCGATACTTTCGACAACCGGCTTTGCCAGTGAAGACTACACTGCATGGGGACCGTTCGTCGTCACCTTGGCTTTCTTCATGACGTTTATCGGCGGATGTTCGGGCTCGACCGCCGGCGGCATTAAGGCGTACCGCTTCATCATTCTTTTCAACACGATCCGGACGGGCCTTTACAAACTGATTTATCCAGACGGCATTCACGCGTTGCGTTACGGCAAGATGACCGTGACTGTTGATCTACAGCAAAGCGTCATGCTGTTCATTACGACGTATCTCGCGCTCTGGGCGGCCGGCGGTGTTGTCATGACCGCTATGGGTTACGATGTCCTGACATCCATGTCGGCTGTTATAACGGCATTGTCCAATGTCGGTCCGGGCATCGGTCCTGTCGTCGGGCCCGCTGGAAACTTTTCGACGCTCTCCGATCCGGCCCTGTATGTTCTATGCCTGATGATGCTTCTCGGACGCCTCGAAGTCCTGACCATGCTCGTGTTGCTGACACCACGCTTCTGGCGAAGCTGATCGGCTTCGGTTCGCCCTCTGCCACTCTATTCAATATTGGGCCATTTTGTTCGGTGCGGAAGCTTGGTCGATGCCAATACCGCTCGGGTCAGAACCATACTGAGACGACAGATCTCCCGTTCGACCGTCTCAACGCACGTAGTGATAGATCAAGGGGCCGATCGCCAGTGCATAGATAACAGCGCTCACCATGAACCCGATAACTGCGCCGAGGCGCGTTGCGGCGTCAATGTTCTTATTGATTTCCATCGAGTGCTCCTTTCCCAGCGAAGAGACAGTGGAAAGAAAATTCCGGTTTGTCCAGCGCGCCACGCCAATCGGTTGGGTCAGGTGCCGAAAACTACTGTTCGCGAAGCCCAGCACTTCTTTCTCGCCTGCCGAACATACCGAGGAAGATAGCTCCAAGTGCGCCGGCGGCCACCGATCCCGCGAGGATTCCGATCTTTACACGGTCTTGAACAACAGGATCGCCAAAGGCGAGAAGACCGATGAACAGGCTCATCGTGAAGCCGATTCCGCAAAGAAGGGCAACACCGATCATCTGGCCCCAACTCGCCTGTGCCGGCAGGTCCGCAAAGTCGAGCTTGACCAAAAAGGCGACCGTGCCGAGCACGCCGATGAGCTTTCCGAACAGCAGGCCGGCAGCAATGCCCATTGTGATAGGATCGCCAAGCACGTCCATGGTTACGCCCTTGAAGGAGACCCCGGCATTCGCAAAGCCGAAGATGGGCACGATACCGAACGCAACCGGCTTGTGAAGCATGTGTTCTAGCTTATGCAGCGGCGAATGCGAAGGCAAGGCCTCTGGCGTGCCGGGCGTCACCTTCAGGGGGATCGTCAATGCCAGCATGACGCCTGCAAGAGTGGCGTGGACGCCGGAGGCGAACAGGAAGACCCAGAGCGCCACGCCAAGGGCCAGATAGGGCCAGAGCGTGAGAACCTTTATGCGATTTAGACTGTAAAGGGCGGTCAGAACCGCTGCGGCCGCGATAAGCGCCAGGAGATTAAGATCGGCTGTGTAGAAAACGGCAATGACGACCACCGCCCCCAGATCGTCGATTATAGCGAGCGCCGCAAGAAAGATCTTAAGCGATGCCGGCACACGCGCACCGAACAGGGAAATGACACCGAGCGCAAACGCGATGTCCGTCGCGGTTGGAATAGCCCATCCTCGCGCCGTAGCTGGATCGGTCCAGTTGAAATAGAGGAAGACCAGCGCGGGCACTGCCATGCCTCCCGCTGCCGCCGCGCCCGGCAGAATTCGTCTGCTCCAGCTTGACAGTTGACCGTCAAGCATCTCGCGCTTGATCTCAAGACCGACAAGAAGGAAGAACACCGCCATCAACGCATCATTGATCCAGTGCTGCAGGCTGAGCGGGCCGATATAGATGTGGAGCAGATGGAAATATTCGCCCGATAGTGCGGAATTCCCGATGACGATGGCGAGGACCGCAACTGTCATCAGGACGATACCGCCTGAGGCCTCGGCATCGAGAAACTGACGAAGAGTCGATTGGATTCGGCCTTTGAGAACCGGTGAACGCATAGGCCTGCGCTCCTTCGTTAGAAGGTTAATCGAAGTCTCCGTCGATTTCGCGAACCCCGCAGCGCACGCAGCACACGCTGCGTTGACATCTAATGGCTATATCGGTCCGAATCCAGTCCCAATCGATCCATAGGCGTCTCGTATCACGCCGAGTTGAATCCCCAGTGAAACGCAAATGTCAGCAATGCTGCCTTGCGACCGCCCAACATTTAACTCGATCAGGCACGATCAAAGGTAAACGATGTCAGCAGCGTGGTGACGAAATTGCTCGCCTTGTCCTTGACCAGTACCTCAGTCCATTCATTCGTCCCACGCAACCGCAAGTCAGAATATATGCTATCGACCGCGGCTTTCTCGATACGCTTGATGTTCGCGAGAAAGGACTCCTCCCCACCCGCATGGTACATGTCGCGGATGACCATCCGGAGGATTTCCTGGATCGCGATTTGCCAGGCTGTGTTGATTGCCTGGAGTTCACCAGAGTTCTCTGTCATGCAGGCTCCTTCTATGTGACCGACATTTGACAGCAGATCACGCGGCGTCGCCGTTTGAGGGTCGAGCAGGGTGCGAAGGCTATAATGCCGCATCGAGCGCGTCTTCGACGACAATCCTGGTGGCCTCGCGCCATCGGCTTCCACCTTGGGCGCTAGGCGCGCCGAGCCTTGCGGTTGGCATAGCGGCGATCGCGTTCAGCCTTGCGTGCGGCCTCGTCTTCGATCACCCGTGCGATGCGATGCTTTTCGGCTGTCTCACGAAGGTCTGTCTCGGCGCGCGCCGCGGCATCTGCGGCGGCTTGCCTTTCGCAGGCCTCGGCGATCCGGCGTTCGACCTCAACGCGCTTCAATCGCTCGCGTTCGAGGCGACGCTCTTGCCTGGCAGCGGTCACAGCCATGCGTTCGGCTTGTTTTGCAAGTCTGGCCGGTTCGGCGGCGATCCTGGCCGTGCGAAAGGACTTCAGCAGAGCAGATTTTGCATCCGATGCCGCAGCACGGCGATCGGTCAGGTCGTTCTTTCGGGCATTCATCCTATGTGTGTCCTGCAAATCGTATTGAACAAGTCAGGCCGTCCGGGCCCGTTTGGAAAGGAGCGAAGCAATAGCCGCCTCCCTGTCCTTCAGGTCTCTGGCAAGGCGCGCCTCGCGAAGCCGGCGGCTCTTTTCCTCGCGCGCCAGAACGAGGAAATCGCGTTCCTCGACGGCGCTATTGCGCGCGAAGAATTGCGACTGGGCGTTGGCGAAGGCAATTTCCGCCTTCTGGCGGGACTTGCTGTGTGTCTGTGACATGATCTTTTCCGGATTGGACGCCGCAGGATAGTGCGGCAACAAAAAAGGCCAGGCGATCCGCCTGACCTTGCTGGTATCATGCTCTCGCCAGTGCCAGTACATCCGTGGTCAACGGAGAGCCGATACCGGGATGGTTCAGGCGGCCTGCAGGTTGCAGGCCGACATCTTGCCCGACTTGTTGTCGCGCTCCAGTTCGTAGCCAATCTTCTGGCCTTCGACGAGTTCGCGCATTCCGGCGCGCTCGACGGCCGAGATGTGAACGAACGCGTCGGCGCCGCCATTGTCAGGCTGAATGAAGCCGAAGCCCTTGGTAGAATTGAACCATTTAACTGTGCCAGTGGTCATGATGAACCCTTTCATAGCAATAAGAGAACCACAACGCTCGCGGCGCTGCGGACGGTGATAGCGATTTTTGAAAGAAAAGGTTCGTTCAGGGCACGTTGCCAAGCGCGCGATAACCAAAGCTAAGCAAGCAAATATCGACAATCCACATATAGGTCCTTTCAATCGGACTGTCAACTTTTAGTTTTCCGCTCCAACATTATCGGCATTTGGTTGTATTCTTGAAATTGCCCGCGTCTAGGGGGTGTTCGATCGGGATGACCATCCGGGCTGTCATGACGCTAGAGCAAAAGCTGAAGCGACCGATGAGGCTTCGCCGACAGACGGGGGCGCCTGGCTTCCGTTTCTTCCAGTCCCGAATATGCCCAAACGTCGAGTTCCGGGCTTCGCTGCACTAGGCGACGCCCTACCACTCGTCATCGTCATACGGTATATGCCGAGCGGAAGGAGCCGGCCTACTGCGGATATGCCAAGACGTGTGAGCGTGTTCCCTGACACGAGAGATTTAACTCCTGCCGCCAAACCGCGCGCCGAGGTATTGCGCTCCAGCTTCAACCCCGACGGCGGTAACGCCCCTTAAGGATGTGGACGTTCCGAAGGGTGAGTTGCTGAAGGCCCCGGGTCGGTTCGGATAGGGCGGGTTGCAGAAGCCGCTGACGTCACGGCTCGATCCCTGGCAATAACCACTCATCGTCTTCACGCGTTGGTAGATTGCTCGTGTTGCCTGGCCAATAAAACGCAATAGGCGCGCCGTCGTTGACGTATCGCCGAAGCCCGAAATCAGGCCTCCCGCTGGAGAATGTGCATCAGGACAAAGCCAGACTTGCGCAAAGACGCGTTCTCTCGTCGCACCCGCCGTCCACATCATCCCATTGCTCACTTATCGGCTTTGGCCCCGCGTGCGAAAAATGCAGGCGACCGCCTGCCGTGCGCTTGTCTTTGCAAAGGCCGGCGGCGTGCGAAAGGTGAAGCGACATCATCTTGAGGCGCTCACCTTCAGGGGCTAAAGGACGAAGAGACATTGCGTAACCGGTCAAGGAGAGACGTCCCGATGCTGGCCTGGGTCCAACTTGATCGCGCGACGATTCCTGGCGAGGCAGGCGATTTGCGCCTGAAGCAGCGCGGTAGTGAATTCACCATCATGCTAGGGTCGACGGAGCTCATGAATAGCCGGTTGAGCGGCTCGGAAGAGGCGCTGGCGACCTTGAGCTGCGAGCGGATTGCCGCCCGGAAGGGCGCAACCGTGCTTATAGGCGGCCTCGGTATGGGGTTTACGTTGCGGGCTGCTCTTGGCGCCCTGCCTCAGGATGCGCATGTCATTGTCGCCGAGCTCGTCCCGGCGGTGGTCGAATGGGGCCGCGGACCTTTGGCGGAACTCCATAAGGGTACACTCGACGATCCGCGCGTCGATATTCATCTCGGTGATGTCGGTGCATTGATGCGATCCAGGAAGGCAGCGTTTGATGCGATCCTCCTCGACGTCGACAACGGGCCCGATGGGCTTACGCGCGTTTCCAATGACGGGCTTTATAGCCATAACGGTCTCGTGGCCGCCAAATCCGTACTGCGCCCAAACGGCGTGTTTGCTGTCTGGTCCTCTGCGCCGGACCGTGCGTTTACGCGCCGATTGCGCGAGGTCGGCTTCGCCACCGACGAGGTACGCGTGCGCGCCAATAGCAAGAACGGCGCGCGTCATGTCTTGTGGGTGGCGACCAGGCGCTAGATGCATTCTGTGAGTGATGCGGAGGACAGATAGTTGTACCGCAAGCCGCCTGACAGCCGAATTAGGTCTGCACCACGGAAGGTGGTCTGGACACCCCCGTCTTGACCTAAAGGATGAAGGTCTGCTTTCGATATGCGCTACCGGAGGTTTCTAGCGCACAGCAGGGGTAAATTCACACCGGCAACGTCTTATACGGAATGTTCGCTTCGAGCGCTTGTTGAGGGTCTGATCAAGAAACCATGTCTAGAAAGCTCAGCCCGGAAAGTCCGATAGATGCCCTCGTCCTTGCGGAAACCCTTCGTGGCACGCTCGGCAGGTTCGTCCGCGCGGTAAGAGCCCAGGCAAGGACACCGACGACCTCTCAGTCGGAGACACTGTCGATCCTGGATCGGGAGGGGCCGCTCAGCGTTGCTGAACTGGCGCAGCGACGCCACGTTCGCCATCAAAGCATGCGGTTGGTCGCCGGCCTGTTGGAATCGGAGGACCTGATCGGCAAGACGCCAAATCCGGCAGACAGACGAAGTCAGCTTCTCTTCATCACCGATCGCGGGCGAGCGAACTTGTCACAGGCTCGCACAGCCCGAACCAGACACATCGCCACGCTGATTGAGGAACGCCTTTCCGAAGGGGATAAACGGACCCTTGAATCGGCGATACAAATCGTCGAGCGGCTCTTCTAGGCGGTAGAACCAAAACGTGCACACGAGGTTCCTGCGGCGACAAGGTTCTCTTTCCGGCGGCGAAGGGGCGTTTTCGAGGCGCGTTCCTGTCTTATTTTGACGGTCGGAGATTACTGATCCTGTTAACGAACCCCTCACGAGCCCGTCCTGCTGACAAGCTGGCGCGAGAATAAGAAGGAGCCCTTGCGGAGTATCTTTCGCGAGACGATGCCCATGGCTTTCGCTCTGAGGCTCTACCTCGAACGGTATTGCTCTCATTGGCTTTTTCGGCCAGCACGATAACCGCGGCACGTGGCAAGGGGCTTTGGAACTACGGGACCGGCTATGCTGGTGGGGACCCACCGGAACCGGCCGGATCAGGACCCGACATAGTCGGATATTGGGACGCCTTGAAACACCAGCGGCGAGAAACTCCGAATTGCTCCAAACAGTTTACGTCCTCCGCGTGCTCGCGGAATTCGAAGACAACGGCGCCTCTTGCGTGTCCTTGTTCAACCGATGATAAATCGCGCTTAGGCAATCGGGCTGTCAAGGCTCGGGCGTCGGATCATGTCTTTGACAGCGCCGCGATCACGTTCGACAACGTGTTCAAACCCCAGTGCTCGGCATATCTGCCGTCCTCTAGCCGCACGATGTCGATAACGTCAATCGCCACCTCCCGTCCCGTCGGTTCAATGCCCAGCAACGCGCCGGAGTGCATGCCACCGATTGTCTTTCGCGTGGTAACCTTGTCTGCCTCAGCGACCTGATCGTGGATCGTTATCGTCAAGTTTGAAAGCGCGGGCCGAAGGACAGTGTGAAAGGTGTTCCACATGCTTTCCGGGCCGTTTGGCGTGCCGGCTGGCGCGCTGTGGTTGATAAAGCGAGGAGATATCAACGCGTGGAAGGCAGCCACGTTTCCGTTTTGTATGACCTCGATGTTGAAGCGGCGCACCACTTCTTTGTTGGCTTCTGACATGACCCAGACCTACATAGCTTCGACTGTACAGTTAAACTGTATATTTTGCCTATAGACCCTCTGCAACGCTCTTTCAAGTGCTGGCCCCCACTCACCGTGGCTCCTTGGCCTCGCCGTCGATACGCAGTTGCACGGTGACGCGCTCGCCCGCCCGCATCCTCATGATCGAGCACACCGTGCGCCGATGACGCGATCAGCGGTTCATCCCTATGACGGCCCAGGAGCAAGCCCAGGCTGCCGCGCCATCCGCGACGCTGAAACCACCGGAACAAATGCCGACGCTTCCTCGCCTGATGCAGCCATCAAAAGAACCCTTGCCCTGCCGATCTCTGCGAAGCTCCACCGCGTTTCTTACTGATTGCAGACGCCGTTCACCGCTGCTACTCCCCGCGCCAAGCGGGCTGTGCGCAGTGGCTTGCGTGCGCGGCGACATGTCAAGGTGAGGCTCATCCTGATCGTCGCGCAATAGTTGCGAGCCAGAGTTCAACTGGGTGTGGGATCCGATACCGGCATCGGGCCATTTTTTCAGGTCGCGGGCAAGGGCGAGGAAGACCGGCCACGCTCTTGCTGTCTCTTCATAACGGCCCTATAGTCGCTCATAGCGTTAATAACGCGTGCAAGGTCCTGACTTTGAACCATCCCTGCCGCCTCATCAGGATCGAACCAGCCGCGCACGCGCTGTTCTCGCTCGGGCCAATTCATCAGTGTTCCACGAACATGAAGGTCGAACAACGTCACCTGACAATGCTGCAGCACCCCGCCATCAACCTCCCTGACATAGCAATAGTCCGCTAGGGGATATGTCACGATGTCACCGATCACGCCGGCCTCCACGAACGCGTGCATCGCCGCCGAAAGATAGGGCGGCCTGTCCCCGCGACGCAGCCCCTTGGGCACAATCCAGCGCCCGCGCCCGCGCGATGTCACGAGCAATATGCGCATGGCCCCATCGCGGTCTCTGCGCCAGGGTATCGCTCCATATTGCTGCAACACCCCCTGGCAGGCGGGAACACCGACAGCCTTCTGCTCACCCGCGAGGCTCATGACCGTTCTCCCACATGATCCCGCCGGCGCTCTGGTTGCTCATGGCCGCGAAGGGTCAGCGGGAGGACGGCGTACTCGCCACTTAGCCGCTTACACCAGGGGCAGCGGCGGGCCGCGCGTGGCAAGGATCGGTTACACGAAATGCAGAACCGCATCGAATGGGGATGTCTCATGGATACACTCCATCTGTGCGACGCAGCAGCATCGCTAAAATGAACCGCAATCTTGAAAAATCCCGGAGCAGGCTATGTGCGGCTATCAAGAACTGGAAAAACGCCGCTCCGGGACGAAGCACGTGCTTCGCCGGCAAGCCTTGAGACCCTGATGAACGTTTCCATGCACATGCTTGCGATGTGGGGCTGCGCTCCAGATAAAACAAGACATACCGACTTTTTTCTTTTTTTTCAGCTATTTGACTTTCACTCCCCGATAACCGATAGTGGCTCCATGAAGAAGCATTACGCTGGTCTCCGACCCATGCCACGTCTGCTCACGGGCTCCTGACCCTGGATGGCCCTCCCATCGGAGGGCCGTCCAGGGACGATTTCCGCACACCTGCCGAACCATCAATGCAAGCCGCCTCCGACGCCTTCTCCAAGGCGTTGAGCGCCCGTTTGCATGACAACCGGCCGGCTCGCATCGGATGTGTCAACGGCGGAGTAAAAACCGGCCACGGGGCGGAGCAAAAGTCGGCCACTGCGGCGCCGGCCTGAGACCGCCGGGAGGGCTTAAGCCCGAGCGGGGGTCTCGGGCCGGCGTAGCGATT
>Ga0182737_1000925_pt1 | contig 33316 bp, 22 predicted proteins | sample eDN5th30CBELigOP_FD_128878 | JGI IMG/M metagenome (GOLD analysis project Ga0182737, IMG submission 128878) | Enriched Organic Plus compost microbial communities from Emeryville, California, USA - eDNA 5th pass 30_C BE-Lig OP (version 2) (version 2) ... | reverse complement strand
GCTGCAGCCCGGCCAGGCGCTGCAGGCCAGCCAGCCGGACAGCCTGCTGCACCCCGCCCTGCTCGACTGCACCTTTCAGCTGATCATCCTGCTGTTGAAGGACGACCTGTCGCGGGATCGAGGCGCCGCGTTCGTGCCCGCCGCCATCGGCCGCCTGAGCTGGCGTGCCGGCCTGGGGCCGCCGCACCTGGTGCGGGCCCGCCTGCTGGGCCGCTCGCCGCATTCCCTCACCGCCGAATTCACGCTGTTCGACGAACAGGGCCGGCAGATTGCCGCCGTCCGGCAGGCGCGCTTTCGCAGCGTGCGGCTTGCCAAAGCGGCCGCCGATACGCTGGACTTTCTGGACTACGCCGCCGTACCCAGCCCGCATCGGGCAGCGCCACCCGAGAGCAACCCTGCGCTGCATGCCGAGGCGCTACGCGCCGCGCTGCACGCCGTTGCCCATGCCGCCGATGCCGAAGGGCTGCATCAGCGCTTCCTGCAGGAGGTGGACCCGCTGCTGGAAAGCCTGTGCGACCGCTACGCCGCCGAAGCGCTCCATGAACTGTCCAGTGACGGCCACATCGGCCCGGAAGCACTGCGCGTCTGCCGCGAAGCCGCACCCCAGGCGGCGCCACTGCTCGATTGGCTGCTGGCACGCGCCTCGGCCTCGGGCGTTATCCAGGCGGACGGCGGGGGCTGGCGGATCGCCGCGCCGCTCCCCGATGAGCCGCAGGCCGCCGACATCTGGAACAGCCTGCTGCGGGACTATCCCGACGACTTCCCGATCGTGCATGCGGCAGGCCGCGTCGGACTGCACCTGACCGCGCTGCTGCGCGGCGAAGAGACCCTGGACGACGTCTGCCCGCGCGATATCACGCCCGCCGTGCTGGGCCACGGCATTCTGGGCCATGCGGCGACCCGGCGCCTGGGCGTGGCCCTGCGCGAGCGGCTGCAGCAGGCGCAGCGCCAGCGTGCGCCGGGCCAGCGCATTGCCGTGCTGGAGATCAGCGCGCACGTGCCGCTATTTGCCCCCGAACTGTGCGCGGCGCTGGATTTCTCCGTATGCGACTACGCGTATGCCACGCCTTCGCCGGGCATGCTGGAGCAGGCCACGCGCCTGCGCGAACGGCACCCCGACCTCGAGTTGCACCTGATCGATAGCCCGCAGCCGGCGGTGCCCGCGCGCGCCGACCTGGTGGTCCTCCATTGCGATTTCGACACCCCTGATGCCGCCGAGCTGGCGCTGCAGTATGCGCAGGCCAGCCTCAAGCCGGGCGGGACGCTGGTGCTGCGCGGCAACCATCCGACGGCGTGGATGGACTTCATCTTCGGCGCACAGACCGCCTGGTGGCTCGATGCCGGCGAGGGCAGGATCTCTTCGCAGTATCCCGCGGCATACTGGCAGGCATTGCTGATCGAGTGCGGCTTCCAGTGCGAAGCGCCGGTCGAATTCGCGCCGGGCACCGAGATCGGCCCGTATCTCCTGGCCGCCCGACAATCCAGGGCCGCGGACGCCGCGCCACCCGCCCCGGCCGAAGACGGCGGTTGGCTCATCCTGGCCGATGCGCAGCCCGGCGCAGGCCGCGCGCTGGCCGATGCGTTGGCCGAGCGGCTTGCCGAAGTCGACGGCCAGCACGCGCTGACGATGGTGGCACCCTCCCAGGACGAAGCGCTCGATGGCGTGCTGTCGCAGGCCCAGGCAAGCCTGGGCCGGCTGCACGGCATCGTGCATCTGGCAGGCCTGGCGCAGGCCGACGGACCCACAGACCCGCAAGCCCTGATGCAGACCCAGGTGCAGCGTTGCGCGCTGGCCGCGCGCCTGGCGCAGGCCTGCGAGCAGGCCGGCCTGCAGCCTACGTTGTGGCTGCTGACGGCCGGGGCTGCCCCCTACGCGGACGCACGCGCCGGGGGCAGCCCCGGCGCGCTGAACGACGCGACGCTGTGGCATTACGGCCGCACGCTACTGAACGAAGCCGCCGGCTTCTCGGTACGGCTGGTGGACCTGCCACTGGATGCCAGGCCGCCCCTGGACGCACTGTTGCGCGAACTGCTGGCGCCGGACGCGGAGCAGGAAGTCATCCTGGGCCCGGCCGGCGAACGGCACGCGCCGCGACTGCGCCGCAACCCGTGGCCGGCCGCCCGGACGCAGGATACGCCGCAGGCTCCCGACGCCAGCGTACGCCTGGGCTTCGACTTCCCCGGCCAACTGCGCAACCTGCGTTGGGAAAGCGTGCCCGCAGTCCCCCTGGCCGACGACGCGATCGAGGTGCGCGTGCATGCCACGGGCCTGAACTTCCGCGACGTCATGTATGCCCTGGGCCTGCTGGCCGATGAGGCCATCGAGAACGGTTTTGCCGGCCCGACGCTGGGCCTCGAGTTCGCCGGCACCGTCGAACGCGTGGGCGATGCCGTCGAGGGCTATCGCCCGGGAGACGCCGTCGTGGGCTTCGGTCCGGCCAGCTTCGGCGATCGCGTGCTGACGACGGCGAGCGCCATTTCGCGCATTCCGGCCGGCATGAGCTTCGAGGCCGCGGCGACCATCCCCAGCACCTTCTTCACGGTGTACTACGCGCTGCATCACCTGGGCAGGCTGGAGGAAGGCGAGAAAGTCCTGATCCACGGGGCCGCCGGCGGCGTGGGCATCGCCGCCGTCCAGTACGCCCAGTGGTGCGGCGCCGAGATTCACGCCACCGCGGGGTCCGAGGAAAAACGCGATTTCCTGCGCCTGATGGGCGTGCAGCACATCTACGACTCGCGCTCGCTGGCGTACGCCGACGAGATCCTGGCCCGTACCGGCGGACAGGGGGTGGACGTCGTGCTGAATTCGCTGGCGGGCGAAGCCATCAACCGCAACCTGCGCGTGCTGAAACCCTTCGGACGCTTCCTGGAACTGGGCAAGCGCGACTTCTACGAGAACACGCGCATCGGCTTGCGGCCGTTTCGCAACAACATCAGCTACTTCGGCATCGACGCCGACCAGCTGATGCACGAGCGCCCCGAACTGACGCGGCGCCTGTTCGCCGAAATGATGGCGCTGTTCCGGGAGGGCGTGCTGCATCCGCTGCCCTACCAGGTCTTCGACGCCAACGACGTGGTGGACGCCTTTCGCTACATGCAGCAGGCGCGCCAGATCGGCAAGATCGTCGTCACCTATCGCGGCGGCATCCGGGACGTGTGCACGCCCGCCCCGAGGTCGTCCGAGGCCCTGGCGCTGCCGGCCGACGCCACCTACCTGGTCACCGGCGGCCTGTCCGGCTTCGGGCTGCGCACCGCCGAATGGCTTGCAGACAAGGGCGCGCGGCATCTGGTGCTGGTCAGCCGCAGCGGCCCGGCCTCGGAAACCGCGCAGCAGGCCGTGAAGGCGCTGCAGGATCGCGGCGTGACGGTACATGCCGCCGCCTGCGACGTCACCGACCGACAGGCCCTGCAGGACCTGCTGACCCGGACAGCGCGCGAGCTGCCGCCCTTGCGCGGTGTGGTCCACGCGGCCATGGTCATCGACGATGGCCTCATCCGCGGGGCCGACGCCGAGCAGATCGAACGCGTGCTGGCCCCGAAGGTGCTGGGCGCCCTGAACCTGGATGCGCTGACGCGCGACCTGCCGCTCGATTTCTTCGTGTATTTCTCCTCGGGCACCACGCTGTTCGGCAATCCGGGTCAGGCCAACTATGTGGCGGCCAACGGCTGGCTGGAAGCCCTGGCGCGGCAGCGCCGCGCCAATAGCCTGCCCGCGACCTGCGTGCGCTGGGGGGCGATCGACGACGTCGGCTACCTGGCGCGCAACAAGAAGGTGAAGGACGCGCTGCGCAGCCGCATGGGAGGCAATCCCCTGCCCGCTACCCTGGCGCTGCGCGTGCTGGAGGACATGCTGCTTGCCGATGCCTCGGACCTGGGGGTGCTGGAACTGGACTGGCGCGCGCTGGGGCGCTTCCTACCCACCGCCGACACCCCGAAGTTCGCGTGGATCGCGCGGCGCTGCGCTTCGGGCGACGGAGGCGACGCGGGCGGCTCGGACATCGCGCAGCTGCTGGCGACCAAGAGCGACGAAGAGCTGCAGCCCGTCTTCGCCGACATGCTCAAGAGCGAGGTCAGCGAGATCCTGCGCGTGCCCGTCGACAAGATCGATCCGGAGCGGTCCCTGTACGACATGGGGCTCGATTCCCTCATGGGCGTCGAGCTTGTCGTGGCCCTGGAGAACCGCTTCGGGATCCGGCTGCCGGTAATGGCGCTGAACGAAAGCCCCACCATCAACCGGCTGGCCGGCAGGCTTCTCGAGCTGCTGCGTGGCGAAGACGCGGCGGAACCCGACGGCGTGGCGGCCCAGGTGGCGCAGGTGGTGGCCCAGCACGCGGACGAGGAAGTGAGCAGCGAGGCCGTGGCGCAGTTTGCCGATGAGCTGAAAGCCGGCAAGCGGTCCCCCGCCCAACAACGCATGATTCATTGAGCGAAACGTGAGCACCCTGAAAAAAACCCTCCCGGGGCTGACCTCGAGCCTGAAGGACCGACTTATCCAGCAGGCGCTGGAACGCAAGCTGCGGCAGACCGAACAGGAGCAGCGCCTGCCCCCCCTGCATGCCCCGGCCAAGAAGCTGGCGATTTCGGAAGCCTACACGCGCTTCGACCAGCACCCGGGCTACCGGCAACTGCGCATCATCAACGACGGCGCCGCGCGCATGGGCGTACGCAGCCCGTTCTTCAAACTGCACGAGGGCACCGCCGGCGCGCAGACGCGCATCGCGGGCAAGGCCTACATCAATTACGCCAGCTACAACTATCTGGGCATGTCGGGCGATCCCGTGGTGACGCAGGCAGCCAAGGACGCCATCGACCGCTATGGCACCTCGGTGTCGGCCAGCCGGCTGGTTTCGGGAGAACGACCGGTCCACCGCGAGCTGGAGCGCGCGCTGGCCGATCTGTATGGCGTGGACGATGCCATCGCATTCGTCAGCGGCCATGCGGCGAACGTCACGACCATCGGCCACCTGTTCGGTCCGCGCGACATGGTCCTTCATGACGAGCTGATCCACAACAGCGTGCTGCAGGGCATCCAGCTTTCGGGGGCCAAGCGCCTGTCGTTCCCGCATAACGACACGCAAGCGCTGGACCGTCTGCTGGCGGATCAACGCCATCATTTCGAGCGCGTGCTGATCGTGCTGGAAGGCATCTACAGCATGGACGGCGATTTCCCCGACCTGCCCCGGTTCGTCGAGATCAAGCGCAAACATCACGCCTTCCTGATGGTGGACGAAGCGCATTCCCTCGGCGTCATGGGACGCACGGGCCGGGGCATCCGGGAACATTTCGGACTGCCGGGCAACGCGGTCGACATCTGGATGGGCACGCTGAGCAAGAGCCTGGCGGGCTGCGGCGGCTACATTGCCGGCGAGTCGGCGCTGGTCGAGCACCTGAAGTTCCTGGCGCCGGGCTTCCTGTACAGCGTCGGCATGTCGCCCCCGGTGGCCGCGGCATCGCTGGCGGCGCTGCACCGCATGCTCGAGGTACCCGAACGGGTCGCGGCCCTGCAGGCCCGCGGCCGGGAGTTCCTCGAGCAGGCGCGCGCCATCGGCATCGATACGGGGCGCAGTACCGGACTGGCGATCGTGCCGGCCATCGTGGGAAGCTCGCTGCGCGCGGCCCGCCTGTCGGAGGCCATGTTCGCGCATGACATCAACGTACAGCCCATCCTGTATCCCGCCGTGCCGGAGAAGTCCGCGCGATTGCGCTTCTTCCTCTCCGCCATGCACACCCCCGACCAGATCCAGATGACGCTCGGCATCATGGAGAAACTGCTTCGTGCGTAGGCCATCGCCCCTCCCTCCCGCCGGCCGGATGCCGTTCGCGCGCGGCCTTGCCCGCTTCGCCGGGCGGGATGCGCCTTCATGATCGGCACCTATTCCGGCAAGCTCGCCCGGCAGCCGGGCCTGGCCGCGCTGCTGGACGAGCCCGTGGTCCATCTGAGGTATTCGTGGCAGGCCCGCAACCGTGCCGTCCGTGCCGTCGCCGGCTGGGGCCTGCGGCCCACGACACGGCGGCCTCGCCTGCGCGCGCGGCAACTCGGCCTTCCCTTCATCGCGCTGGAAGACGGATTCGTGCGATCGTGGGGCACCGGAGCGACGCACCCGGCCCTGTCCCTGGTCGTCGACGGCCAGGGCATCTACTATGCGGCCGACCGGCCCAGCGATCTGGAAACCCTGCTGGCCTCGGACACCGACCTCCTGGCCGGACCCGGCGCGCAGCACGCGGCGCTGCGCGCCCGCCTGGTGTCCGAGCGCTTCAGCAAATACAACCTGGCCCCCAGGCTGTCCGGCCAGGTGAAACTGGCCCCCGGACGCCGCGTCCTGGTGGTGGACCAGACCCGCGGGGACGCCGGCATCGTCCACGGCCTGGCGGACGCGGAGTCGTTCGCTCGCATGCTGCGTGCCGCGCGCGCCGAGCATCCCGGCGCCACGCTGTACGTGAAGACGCACCCCGAGGTCCGCCAGGGCAGCAAGCGCGGCTACTTCGACGACGTGGCCGCCGATGCGCGAACCATCCTGGTCCGCGAGCCGGTCAATCCCCTGGACCTGGTCGAGCAGATGGACCACGTCTACGTGGTGACGTCCCAGCTCGGCTTCGAAGCGCTGCTGATGGGCAAGCCGGTGACCTGCTTCGGCATGCCCTGGTATGCCGGCTGGGGCCCCACCGACGACCGCGTCCGTTGCGAACGCCGCCAGCACCCGCGTAGCGTGGAGGAATTGTTCGCCGCCGCCTATCTGCACTACACCCGCTATCTCAATCCGTGGACCCACGAGCGCGGCACGTTGGCCGACGTGATGGACTGGCTATGCTTGCAACGGGAGGAGGCCTCGCGCCATACCGGCCGGGCAATCGCTGTCGGCTTCCGGCGCTGGAAGGCCGCGAACATCCGCCCGTTCCTGGCCCCCGACCCGCGCGACGTCCATTTCGTGCGCGATGCCGGCGCCGCCGCGAAGCTGTCGCCCGGCCCCCGCGACCGGCTGGTCACGTGGGGGGCCGCCGCGCCGGATGACGTCGCCCGGCTGGCGCGCGATTGCGGCGCGGCCAGCGTGCACGTCGAGGATGGCTTCATCCGGTCCATCGGCCTGGGTTCGGACTTTATCCGCCCCATCTCGCTGGTGCTCGACACGGCGGGCCTGTACTTCGATCCGCGCCAGCCCAGCGCGCTCGAGAATCTGCTCAACAAGCGCGCATTCACGGAACCGGAACGGCAGCGGGCGGCGGCCGTCCGCCGCTTCATCGTGCGTGAACGGCTGACGAAGTACAACATCGAGTCGTACGCGGCGCCGCGGTGGAATGCGCAAGGACGCCGGGTGGTACTGGTGCCCGGGCAAGTGGAGGACGACGCATCGATCCGCCATGGCTGCGACGGCGTGCGCACCAATCTCGCCCTGCTGCAGGCGGCGCGGCAAGCATGCCCCGATGCCTACATCGTCTACAAGCCGCATCCCGACGTGGCCACGCACAACCGTGCCGGCCGGCTCCATGCCGCGCAGGCGCTGCGCCACGCGGACCACATCGAATGCCGATCATGCGTCGTCAGCTGCATCGAGGCCTCCCACGAGATCCATACCATGACGTCCCTGACGGGATTCGACGCGCTGTTGCGCGGCAAGTCCGTGGTGGTCTACGGCCGGCCGTTCTATGCCGGCTGGGGCCTGACCCGCGACAGGCTGCCCATTGCGCGCCGTGGGCGCACCCTGACCCTGGACGAGCTGGTGGCGGGCACCCTGCTGCACTACCCGCTTTACCGCGACTGGGTTCTCAATGGCTATACCAGCTGCGAGGCGGCCCTGCGGCAACTGGCGCACGCCCGCGACGCCCTGCAGGCGGACAGGAACATGCGCGCGGTACGCATGAACTACCTGCAGCGCCAATGGCACAAGATCAAGCTGTGGGCCCGCGCCGGCTTTCTCGTCACCCGCTGACCCACATCGCTATCGGTTCCCTGGCCTTCCCATGACGACGCAACGCTTCCTGTTCCTGCAAGGCGTACGGTCACCCTTCTTTTCCCAGCTGGGACTGGCGCTGCGCGCGGCCGGGCATTCGGTTAGCAAGATCAACTTCGCGGCGGGAGACCACGTCTATTGGCGCATCGGCGCATCACTGCCATATCGCGGGTCGATGGCGGACCTGCCCGCGTTCTACGACCAGCAGTACGCCGCCCACGACATCACCGACGTGGTCCTGTTCGGCGATTGCCGGCCGGTACATCGGCCGGCGGTCGAACGCGCCCAGGCAACCGGTATCCGGGTCCACGTCTTCGAGGAGGGCTATTTCCGCCCCTACTGGGTCACGCTGGAACGCGATGGCGTAAACGGCAATTCCCGCCTGCCGCGCGACCCCGCGTGGTATCGCGAACAGGCGCGCACCGTTCCGCGCTACGACAACGGCCAGCCGTTCGCCTCGCCCTTCTGGCTGCGGGCGGCCCATGACGTGGGCTACAACTTCTGGGCGGGGCTCAATCCGCTGCTGTATCCCCGGGTGCGCAGCCACGTCCCGTACAGCCCGGCCGCCGAGTACCTGGGCTACCTGGGCCGCGCATGCCGGCTTCACCTGCGGGCCCGGTGCGATGCGGCGGCCATCATGAGGCTGCTCGAAGCCTCGCAGCACCATCCCTATTACCTGGTGCCCCTGCAGCTGGCCACCGATGCGCAGATCGTGGACCACTCGCCTTTTCCCGACATGGCGGCGGCGCTGCACGAGATCATGGCGTCGTTTGCCCGGCACGCGCCGGCCGGTACCCGGCTGGCGGTGAAGCTGCATCCGCTGGATCCCGGGATGGTCAACTACGCACGGCGGGTGAAACGTTGGGCACGGGATTACGACATTGCCGACCGGGTGGTCTACCTGGAGAGCGGCCCCCTGCCGGAACTGATCAGCGCCGCGCAGGGCGTGGTCACCGTGAACAGCACGGTCGGGGCATCGGCCATCCTGCACAGCCGGCCGACCATGGCGCTGGGCGATGCAATCTATCGCATGCCGGGCCTGACGTGCCAGGCGTCGCTGGACGACTTCTGGCAGGAACACCAGCCGCCCGACACCCGCCTGTTCCATGACTTCCGCAATGTCGTCATCCACCGTACGCAGATCAACGGCGGGTTCTATTGCAGCCGCGGCATCTCGGCCGCCGTGGAACGTTCGCTGCAGCGGATGACGGCCTCACCCGTTTGAGAAGCGCCCATCGTGTTTTTCCGCCTGCCCGCGCGGCGAGCCCGCGCCAATCCATCGACGAGCGAGCCCATGGCCATCTCCACGCCCTTTCTGAAGCAGCTCCAGCAACATCGCAAGAGCCGGGACACGGCGGCCGGAAAGGCGTTGATCGCCGGCACCGACCCTGAGACACTGGGCGCCGAGGAACTGCACGAGATCGCCAGGTTTTTCTATGTCTGCGGCGATACCGGACAGGCCAGCGCGTTCCTGGTTCGCGCGGGCAAGCGCTATCCGGCCGGCATGCGCGAGGTGGCCGCGGACCTCGCCATGGTGGCGGCAAAGGCGGGGAACCCGGAGGTGGAAATCTACTTCAGCCTGATGTCGCAAGACCCGCGCCGACTGTCCGGCGTCGTAAAGCGGCTGCTCCAGTATCCGGAATTCGCCGAGGCGGTGGCAGCGTCGGCGCAAGCCATGCTGGCCCCGGAAGACTACTTCCTGCTGCAATGCCAGGCCGCGATGAGTGCCCGCAACCATCCGCTGGCGCTGGAGTACGCGCGCAAGGCCGTCGAGGCCAAGGACAGTCCCGAGGCATGGCTGCAGCTGGCCAAGGCCAACTACAACCTGAAGCGCTATGGCATCGCGCAGCAAATGCTGGAGTCCCGCCTGCGGGAACTGGACGGCGATTTTCGCGCCCATGAACTGCTGGCGCTGATCCACATCCACTTCGGCCGCAACCGTGCGGGCCTGGCGGCGATCGAGACCGCATGCCGGATCAATCCCCGCTTCCGCTCGGGCAGGGGACGGGCGGCCCGCCTGAAGTATCTGATGGAGGACTACCACGGCGCGCTCGCCGACATCCAGGCCGCGCTGCGGCACTATCCCAAGATGGGAGAGTTCTGGGCCACCAAGGGCCGCATCGACGTCGCCCTGGGCGACTACGAGGCGGCTCGCGAGGCCTTCGGGCACGAAGATGCCATCGCCCGGTCGGCCATCTCGGCATTGAATCTCGCATACAGCCATGCGCTGCTGGGCGAACACGCGCAGAGCGAGGCGTGCAAGCGCGAGGCGGTGGAGCGCTCCTACGTCAGCAGCCTGCGCACCAGCGGCGACGACAGGACACTGTTCCTGGTCCTGTCGCCGGCCGGCGGGCTTATCCTGACCAAGTACCGGTTCGCCGGCACCGTCCTGCACTGCGCCGACACCTCCGGAACCTACTTCATCCTGCCCGCGCACGCGATCGCACGGCAGGCCAAGGAGATCGCGGACACCCGCGGCATCGACCGCATCGTCCTCATCGGCTCGTCCAAGGGCGCCTTCGGCGCGCTGCTGATCGGCGCGCTGCTGGCGGAATACCGACACCTGCAGGTGCGGGCCTTCGCCTTTTCGCCGCAGGTCATGCTCTGGCCTTTCAACGACAACCTGAAAATGCCCTCCTACCGGATGCTGATGGAGCGCAGCAAGGGCAATGCCCTGCTGAGGGAAATGCTGGAACGCCATGGCAACGCCAACCGGGCCTGCGAGATGAGCCCGGCGCTGGCCGCCACGGCCATCGTCGGCAGCGGCTACGAGATGGACGTGAAAGAAGCGGCGTTTCTCACGGCGCCCAACGTGGAGAAACGCACCATCGCCTTCTCGGGGCACGGCACCCTCATGGTGTACACCATTCCCGAAGGCCTGACCGCCGACCAGCTGGCGCAGAAATACGCGACGCTGAAGCAGGACGACGACGACGTCGCGGTGCTGGGCCAAAGCGATGGGGAGAACATCATCGACGAAATGGTGGCACTGTATTTCGACGGCCGCCACACGCTGGACGGGCTGCTCCGGGGCAGGCTGGCGCCGACCTGATTCCCCGGCTGCCGACGCCGCGGACGACCGAGGCCCTTCGGCTCAGGTCGCCAGCGCGCCGCCTGCGCACGCCCGTACCGGCGGCGAACCGGTGCGCGGCTGCGCCAGCCCCATCCGGTGCAGGAAAGCGCAGGCCAGCTCGTGGACATCCAGCGCGGCCTCGCGCCCCGCGCCATGCTGCCGGGAGCTCCACAGCACGTAGTCGGTGCGTCCGTCCGGCAGCCCGAGCGCGTCGTACACCTGGGGCATGATGGGCACGTGATCGCCATAGATGCACAGCCCCACTTCCCGCGGACACGCACGGAAGTTTTGCGCCAGCGCCCCGAACATCGCGTCCGCATTGCGCAAGTGGCGGACATAGGCCACCAGGTCCCGGCACGCGGGCGGAATCCCCGGGCACATCCGCCCTGCCTCCTCGCCCGGATCGACCGCTTCCATGTGCAGCGGCCCATGGTTCTCCATCGTGATGACGTGGACGTACAACGGCACATCCGGGCCGTCCCGCAGCAGGCGGCTTACGTACTCGCCGACCGCCCTGTCGCCGACGTACGCGCCCACCTTGTCCGGCTCGGCGAATGCGGAGATGTCGTGGAATTCGTCGAAGCCCAGCAGGGGCAGCACCTCGTCGCGGCGATAGAACTCCCCGTGGTAGGGATGCACGCATATCGTCCGGTAGCCCAGCCGCCGCAAATAGGCGGGCAGCGCGTCCAGGCCGTATCCCGGCAGGCGGCGATAGGGATTGAACCGGTGTACGCCCAGCGCCGCATCCCTCAGCCCGGTCAGGAAGCCGAACTCGGTGCGCACCGTGTTCGCCCCGACGGCAGGCACCACCAACTGCCCTTGCTGCAGGGCGCTTTCGCGCAGCCCGTCGAAGTTGGCCAACGCCTGGCTGCTTATCATGGGAAAGCATTTGCGCGCGTCGAAGAACGACTCGCTCTGCAGGCTGACCAGGTGCGGAAGCTCGCGCACCGTCGGCTGCAGCGCAACGAAAGGCGATGCGCCGGCCAACGCCGCGGGTCGCGCCGGCGTGCGCTCCGCGCGAGCATACAGCCCCAGCGCCGCGACCAGGCCGAAGCGGCGCACGTCCTCGCCGGCCCGAAACGACGGGTCTCCGCCGCGCCGGACGCCCATCCAGGCGGTCGCCCCTCCTGCCGCCACCAGCAGCAGCGCCGCCAGACAGGTCCATGCCCAGGCCTGGGCCGGACGCCACCTGGCGCCGCCGGCTTGTGCCTGCAGCCCTTCGACCAGGGAAGGCTCCGCGGCCAGGCCCAGCCACAGCGCCGCACCCACGCCCGCCGCCAGGGCCAGCGTCGTCCACAACCCCAGAAACGGCAGATAGAGCCGCGGGTGGCGGATCGCGTCGGTGAAATACTCGAAATCAGGCCAGACGAACGGCTCGCCCAGGGACCGGAACTTGGCGTTGTTGACCTGCACGATCAGCAGTTCCAGCGCCAGCACGTTCAAGGCGCCAAAGTACGGCCTGCGGAACAAGGCGAGCTCCAGTCCGTAGGCGGTCGTCCATATGCCGGCATGCAGCGCCAGCGCCGCCATCGGGCGCCGCCATGGCGGGCGCACGCCGGGCCGCGCACCGTGCTCCAGGCAGAACGAGAGCGCAAGCCCGGCCGCCCAGGCGATGGCCAGCCCGTGCCAGGCCATGTCAGGCCCCATAATCCAGCCAACGCAGGATGCGTCCCGATACGGCCGGGTGGATGACCGAAAGCAGGAAGCATCCGGTGCTGAGCAGGAACGGAAAGCTGATCCGCGCCCGGTTCCTGGCCAAGCCGGCCCGGATGGTCCGGGCCGCCTTCCCGGCCGTCCACAGGAAGGGTTTCGGCCCCGGCATGGCGAAGCACATCTTCGACTCCACATAACCCGGCATGACCACGTTCACCCGGATGCCGTGCCGCATCTCGGCGTCCCGCAGCGCTTCGCCATAGACCTTCAGTGCGGCCTTGCTGGCGCTGTAGCTCGGGGTCTCGGGCAGGCCCCGCCATGCCGCCAGGGAACTGATCAGGGCAATCTGGCCCCCTCCGCGCCGCCGCATGCCCGGCAGGACTCCATGCACGGTGGCCAATGCCGCCCGGATGTTCACGTCGATCAGCGCCAGTACCTCGTCCCATGCCTCGCCTTCGCCGTCGGCACCAGTGCTGATGTTGACGCCGGCATTGACGATGGCGAGGTCGACGGGCTCCGCCTCGGAGATTCCGTGCAGCCACGCCAACAGGCGCTCATGGTCGCGGATGTCGAAGTCTTTCAGCAGCACGCGGGCCCCTTTGCCGCTGCACTGCGCGGCGATCTCCTGCAGGCGAGCGCGGTTGCGCCCCTGCAGGATCAGCGTCGTGCCCGGCGCGGCGTACTCGGCCGCAAGCGCGCCGCCGATGCTGCCCGTCGCGCCGGTAATCAGGATGCAGCGCGGCGTAAAGGGATGCGGGGTGGCGCGCGTCATGGCAGGCCTCCGCGCGCCACGCCCGGCAACGGTTCCTTTGCGTCGGTGGCCTGCAGCGCCCGCAGCAGCCGCGCGGTGCACCAGCGGTCGTACGCCACGCCGCCATCGTCGGCGCCCGCAAAATGGCGCACCAGGTGCGCATAGCCTTCGACGGCGCGCTCGACGTTGCCCACCAGCATGTCGAGCTCGGCCTGCAGCGCCCATTCCTCCCGGCTCGCCGGCTGCTGGGCATGCTGGCGCAGGACCTCGGCGGCCTGTTCGATACGGCCCAGCAACCGCAACGCCCTGGCGTATTGCCACGCCACCTCGGCCGGCAGGACATCGTACCTGTCGCACTCGTCCACCACTTCCTGCAGCCTGCCGGCGGAAATCCGCTGCCGGCACAAGCCGGCGAACAGATGCGGGACGTTGAGGAAGCGGGACCGGTCCGCCGCAAAGAGAGCCTCGATCCGCTCGTCCTCGTGCAGCGCCATCAGCGCATCCAGATAGGCGAAGAAGCGTCGATCCGGCATCGCCTGCGCATCGCCATAGACGCTTTCCAGCAGTGTCCGCACGTCCTCCCATTGCCCGCCGCGATGGGCCAGCGCGGCCAGTTCCAGGGTGCTGTAGACATCACGGCCCCCTGCGCGTTCGTAGCCAATGAGCCATTGCCGCGCCCCATCATCGTCGGCCCGTTCCCGGCACGCCCAGGCACCAAGCAGCGCCAGCCTGTCCTCGGGCCTCTGCGCCGCCAGACCGGCATGACGCCTGCACCAGGCAGCGACCGCATCCCAGTCGCGGTTGGCCGCCAGGCGCCATGCCTGCATGGCTTCCCTCGCGGATTCCGCAGCAGGCGCAGGCGGCTGCGGCCATGCATCGAGCAGGCCGGGATCCGCGCTATGGGCGGCGAGCAGCGCCACAACGTCGCGCAGCGCCGGACTCGGTGAGCCGGCGGCGATCGCCTGGCGTACCGCCGCGCGCGCCTCATCCCATTGCTCTGTGACCAGGAAGTAGTCAAGGCGGGCGCGCGTCAACGGCTCCGGCACCACGATACCGGCGGCCGCCAGCACCCCGGCGTGCGCCGCGCCGTCGAGTAGCCGCCGCCAGATGCCGCCGGCGGTCTGGATGCCGTCCAGCGCGGCGGCGCACAGGCGCTCGAAGTCCGGGCCCGGCAGCAGGCGCCATGACGAGCCGGCCTGCGCCAGCCGGCGCACGTATGCTTCCCAGACGGCGGCCGCCACATCGGTACGGCCTGCTTGCAGTGCCGCCACCGCGGCCTGCTCCAGCACTGTGTCGGAATACGCGGAAACGCCCTCCGGCAGGGCCAGGCCGAGATGCCACAGGAACTTCTCGGGCTTCCCCTGGGCGTAGGCCACCTGGGCAAGCTCGTACTCGGCAAAAGGCGTGTCCCGCATTGCAGGGGCGCCCGTGGCCCAGCATGCGGCGGCCTCCTGCAGGCGCCCGGCATGGCGCAGCGCCGAAGCATGGAACGGCGCAGCCAGCGGCCCCCCGCCGAGTGCCGTCTCCCGCGCCGTCTCCCCCGTCGTGTCCCCGTCGGGCGCCAGCAGTTCGCAGGCCCTTGCATAATCGCCGCGGCACCACGCCCCAAGGCCCAGCGCAAGACGTTGCGCAGCGTCGTCCTGGCAGGCCTCCCGGACACGCTGGGCATAGGCGGCCGACTCTTCGGCCCGGAAACGCATGGCAAGGACCAGCGGGCGGTATGGTGCTTCCAGGCCGTCGTCCGCCAGCGCGTCAGCCGCTTGTGCGGCCTCGTCGAGCCTGCGCTGGGCCGTCAGCCGCAGAAAGGCATCGACCCGGGCGTCCGTCCGGGCGGCGGCATCGTCGGTGCGTGTCAGCTCCTGTGCGAAATGCTCGGGTCCTTCCACCGCCCGCACGTGCGGGAATGCAGCGAGAATCGCGAAATGATCCTCAACGAGCGAAAGATCGCTCTTGCCGGCGAGATAGCGCGCATGCCGCCTGACATCCGCGATGAACCACGGCGCAACCGCGTAGCAGCGCGTTTCGGGGCTGACCAGGGGCGCATAAACCAGCGTCGTCGAGGTAAGCCCGTAGATGGCGCGCGGCTTGACATGCGCGATCACCGGCTCGATGAGGAAATCGGCCTCTTCGATCAGTACGACGAGCGGCCGCGGGCGCTTGCGGATGAGCGTCTCGTAGGCCGCGCGCAGCTCGGGCCGGTCCTTCGGATGCAATTTCAGGAATACCCGCCCACCCGTCGCCTGCGCGATCGTCGTCAGGATCGAGACGATGACGTCGGCATGGACCTCGTAGTCCACGGGATAGCGCTGGCTGACAAAGATGCTGTCGGCACCGGTGATGCCGTACCGTTCGATCAGCGCCTCGACCCGGCCATCGCCGGTCAGTCCGCCCGCGTGCAGGAAGAAGCGGTGGCTCTCGTCGAACTGAAACGCCCCCTTCAATAGATGCGGAAAGGCGGCATGGACGCCGGTGAAGCGCTCTACCCGGCCCAGGGCCGGGCGCAGATCGGCGAGCCACGGCGCGGCCTTGAGCATCAGCGCGGCCGGGCCGCCCGTGGCGCCCCTGTCGATGCCCGCCATGTTGCGCCCGTCGGCGGCGATCTTGTAGGTCGCTGTACCCTCCTCGACCAGGAACAGGCGGGCGCCGTGCCGCACGGCCAGCCGTCCCAGCAAGGCATAGTGCCTCTCGAAACTGAGCAGGAACACCTGCGCCGGCCGCAGTTGGCCGATGGCCTTGGCGTACAGGTCATGGATACGGGACAGCTTGCCGACGTGGATGTTGTTGGGCGAGCGCGGCAGCTCGAGCTGCACGACCTCGGTAAACAGCTCCGGCACGATGGCATCCCTGACCATCTGCGGCATGACCTTGTCCGCCGGGGTGGACAGGACCAGCAGATAGTTATTCTCCAGGCGCTCGAACCGGATCAGGGACTGTACCTGCGCCAACTGGTTCAGATGAGACACCACGAAGAGGTTGGCGTCCCGGCCCGGCCGTTCGAAGATGCGCAACAGCCTTTTCTTGCGCGCGTCCCGGAAGAACTGCGCGGGATGAAAGAAGAACTTCTTCAGCTTACTCACCGGCGGCCTCCAGCAATTGAAAAGCCCGCCTCAGCTGACGCAGCCAGGTACGGGGATGCGGCAACACGGTATCGGGGAAGAACACCGGCAGCAGCCACCGGCGCCAGCGTGCCGGCGGCGGTCGCGGGCTCGACTGCGCCCGCACGATGGCCGCACCGACGCGGTCCACATGCAAGCCCGGATCGACGACATGCCTGTCCATCCAGGCCTTGCGCAGAACGGGCGGCGAGGCGAAATCCACGTGCGCTACGCGTGTGAGCAGGCCGCTCTTGCAGAAAAAGGCCAGATGATTCTGGCGCGCGGGATAATCGGCCACGATGTAGACATGCCGACCGCGCAACAACGCCTCGACGGCCGCGGAACTCGACACCGTGAGGCACGAGTCGACCTGGTCCAGCAGCGTGCTGACGGGGGCATCAGTGATCGACACGTTCGGGGGCATGGCACGCCCGACCATGAAATCCGAAACCGACCCCTGTGGCGTCGTGCGGGCGCCCGGCCACACGGGTTCGGGCGCCCGGATCTTGATGTAGAAATGCCGCTCGGGATTGCGCCTGGCCAGATCGAGCAGCTTGCGCGCCAGGTCTGCCATGTCCTCGGGACGATGAGGCACCCCGGCCTGCTCGAAGAACACGCTTGCCGGCCCGCCGCGCGCGGCGTGCGCCGTCATCGGGAGCGGCCCGGCGCCTTCGCCGGCACGTGCGGCACCTTCGAACCAGGCCGCGCCATACAGTTCGCCATTGCAGGGAACGCGCAGGACGGCGCACAGCATGCGATAGCGCGCCAGGTCGGCGGGCGAATTCAGCAGGACGCGGTCGCAACCCAGGCGGGTGACGAAGGCATCCAGCTGCCGCCGCAGCACGATGCCCGGGAACAGGGACACCACATACGGCCGGCGTATGCCGGGCGGAAAGCAGCGCAGCACCGCATTGATGTCCCGGCCGCCGCAACTCAATATCGCCACGTCGGTTTCATGCAGTGCGTGCGCCAGCCTGCCCGCGCCGCCCGGCTGGTCGAGCATGGACATGCAGTGCCGCGAGACCACCGCCCGCCCGTCCCGGGCAAGCGTGCCGGCCAGCAGGCGGGTCGCCTTCTCGTGCGCGTAGCGACGGTAGAGGACCGCCACTTTGATCGGCATCACACTTCGACATCCTCGCGCCGCACCTGCATTCCCTTGGGAATGGGGCGCGCCGCAACCTTGCCGATGAGCATGTCGTAGTCATCGGCCGAGAAATCGCCCGTGCCGGGCCGGCGCACCCACAGATTCTCCTGCGACAGCCGCTCGCCCGCCTGGATATCCTTGTCCGCCACCACCGACGCAAACGCAAACCGCATCGTCACCTGTTCCTCGGTGGCCGCCTCTTTCGTGCCGCCGCGCGCCTGGAAGATGGCGCGGCTGCCTCGTATCAGATCCGTCAGCGCCGCGGGGTCCATGGAGCACGCGATGTCCGGTCCGGGACGATCCAGCCTGTCGGTGAAATGCCGCTCCAGCACCGAGGCCCCCAGCGCCACGGCCCCCAGGCAGGCGTAGTTGTCCACGGTATGGTCGGACAGCCCCACCACCGCGTCCGGAAACGCCTCGGCCAGGGCCTGCATGCCTCCCAGGCGCACCAGCTCATACGGCGTGGGGTACACGTTGGTGCAATGCAGAAGCGCGTAAGGCACTTTGGCGGCGCGCAGGATGTCGACCGACTTCGCCACGCTGGCCACCGTATTCATGCCGGTCGAGACGATCACCGGCTTGCCGAACGAGGCGACCAGCTTGATGAGCGGATAGTTGTTGCACTCGCCCGAGCCGATCTTGTAGGCCGGCACGTCCATCCTGTGCAGGCGATGGGCGGCCGCCCTGGAGAACGGCGTGCTGATGAAATGCATGCCCTTGGCGCGCACATAGTCCATCAGCGCGATCTCGTCATCCTCGTCCAGGGCGCAGCGGCGCATGATCTCATAGATGGAAACGTCGGCATTGCCGGGAATCACCGACTTCGCATCGTCGGACATCTCGTCCTCGACGATATGGGTCTGGTGCTTGATGACCTCGGCGCCCGCCCGATGCGCGGCATCGACCATCTGCTTTGCCGTGTCCAGGCTGCCCTCGTGGTTGATGCCGATCTCGGCGATGACGAGCGGTTCGTAGTCCGGCCCGACCCGTCGATCACCGATCGAAAAAAAATTCGCCATTGCCTCACCTCGATAGCATGTTTGCCAGGACCAGATCGGATTCCCGGTCGATGTCCACCGAACGCGACACCGGCATCTCGTAGAAATCGAGCGGCCCGAAGAAGAAGGAACGGGCGCGCTTCAGGCCCGCGATGTCGTTCACGTAAATGGCCCCGTTGACACGCAGGCTCCTGGGCAGGGACTGGCGGGGCGCCTCGAGCGACGGGTAGTCCAGCAACGGCACATAGCGTCCGTCGCGTTCCAGAATGGCCTTGTAGGGATGATGCTCCGACTCGCACACGGAAACGACCGAGCCGCCGGCATTGCGGGCCAGGAAGCGCTCCACGGCATGCCTGACGTCCTGCGCCTCGCGCAAGGGGCTGGTCGGCTGAAGCAACACGCAGATCCCTTCCTGGAGTTCCAGCGCTTCCAGTGCGTGCAGCACGACGTCGATCGACCTGGACGCATCCTCGGCCAAGGCCGCCGGCCGCGTGACCACCTCGGCCCCATGGCTGGCCGCCTCCCGGGCAATGTCGGCGCCATCCGTGGAGACGACGATGCGCTGCACCACGCCGGCGTGCCGGGCCGCCCGGACGGCCCGGCCGACCAGCGACAGCCCGCCCACGGCACGCAGGTTCTTGCCTGGCAGCCCCTTGGAACCCGCCCTGGCCGGAATGATCGCGACGACGCTCATCGCAGCCTCGCGTCGACGAAAGGCTTCTGGACCGGCGTATGCCAGAAATGCTCGCAGTCGAGTGCGCGTGCAAACTTGCTTACGCTGTCGCCGTCGCCGAACCAGACGGAAGGCGACGTTCGCCCCTTCTGCCTGGCCGCCGCGATCGCCTCCAGGATCTCCGCGGTGCCGTAACCGCAGTTGGTAACGGACGGCCCGAAGAAGCGGCGGCTCTGCCGCGTGCCGACATTGACCGACGGCACCCCGTAGAAAGGCGCCTCGCGCACGCCCGCGCTGGAATTGCCGATGATGAACGACGCATGCTTGAGCAGCGTCAGAAAATACTCGAAGCGCACGGAGGGAAAAGCGGCAAACTTCTCGTAGCCCTCGTGCATGACCAGCGCATCCAGAATCGAGCGGCTGCCCGTATCGTTGTTCGGATAAATGACGACGTAATCATGGCCGCTTTCCTTCAGGGCCCGGAAGTACGACAGCGCGTGATCCAGCGCGTCGTCCTCTTCCGTCGTCACCGGGTGAAAGAGCGATACGGCATATTCCCCGAAGCGAATCCCGTAGTGCTGCTTCACCACGTCGATATCCGGCAGGTCGGCGGCGCTCATGACGTCGAGGTCGGGCGAACCGATGATGTAGATGTTCCGTTCGTCCTCGCCCATCTGGATCAGCCGCTGGCGCGCCTCCTGGTTTGCCACCATGTGGATGTGGGCCAGCTTGCTTACTGAATGGCGGATCAGGTCGTCGATCGTGCCGGACAGCTCGCCGCCCTCGATGTGGCACACCAGCGTGTTGCTCAACGCGCCCACCGTGGCTCCGGCCAGGGCCTCCAGGCGATCCCCGTGCACCACCAGCATGTCCGGCTCCACGTCGTCCGCGATCCTGGCAATGACCGAAATCGTGGTCCCCAATATCGAGCACATCGGCTCTCCGGAATACTGGTTTGCCACCAGATAGATATTCTTGAAATTCTCCCGGCGGACTTCCAGATGCGTGGCCCCGTACAGCTTCATCATATGCATGCCAGTCACCAGCACATGCAGCTCCATGTCCGGGTGTCCATCCACATAGCGCATCAGCCGTTTGATCTTACCGAAATCAGCCCGGGTTCCGGTAATGAACAGAATCTTTTTCATCGATTCAATTCTCTGTGTAGGCCTTGATACCGGACTCCACGTCTTCGAATTGAATTATTCTTCCATCCTGAACCAGCAGGACGAGATCGCAAAGGGAGCGTACCTGGCTCATGCCGTGGGTAACGAGAATGATATTGGCCTTTCCGGTGCGCTCGTGAAACGCCTGGGTGGCCTTCTTCTTGAAATTGGCATCCCCCACCGACATTGCCTCGTCGATAAGGTAATAATCGAAATCGAAAGCCAGGCTCAGCCCGAACGCCACGCGTCCGCGCATCCCGGAAGAATAGGTATTGACCGGCTGGTCGAAATAAGGGCCGATATCGGCAAACGTCTCGACGTAGCGGACGATCTGCCGCATTCTTTCGCCCTCGGCGCCATAGACGCGCGCCACGAATTTCACGTTCTGCCGCGCGGTAAGCGAACCTTGGAAACCTCCGCTGAGCCCCACCGGCCAGGAAATCGACTTGTCGGTGACGACGCGTCCGGAATCGGGCATGTCGATTCCCCCCAGCAGCCGCATCAGGGTGGACTTACCGGCCCCGTTGCGGCCGATCAATGCGACATTCCGTCCGCCCGGAATCTGCATGGAGAGATCCCGGAACACGAACTTGCGTCCCTGCGTCGTGCGATACGATTTGGTAACGTTACGCAATTCAATCATAGGGCCATCAGTTTCAGGCGGCGGGCGCGGTACAGCGCCAACCCGCACAGCAGCGTCACCACCGATACGGCAGCGGGATATTCGAGGTTTATTTCGTTGATATGGGGATAGTGGTCGATCGCCTCTTCTCTCAGCTGCTCGATGATGTGCAGCAAGGGATTCCACAGCATGAGTTCCAGCAGGCTCTTGGGGACGAGCCATAGCGGGATTATCACACCCGATAGCAGATAAAGTGGAAGAAATAGCAACCGAATGATGGTTTTCAGTTCAGGCACCATCTCGGTGATCACGCAAAATATCAGGGCCAGGGAAAAGGCGAATACGATTCCCACCGCCAGGGTCAGGAACCACTCGAGCGGATGGGCGATCCGTACGTCGTACCCGGACCAGAATCCCAGCCCGGCCAGCACAATCGCATACACGCATGCCGACAGCGCGGATTCGACGATGGTGCGCGCCAGGATCGTATCGAAGGGCATGATCTGCCGATAGGAAAAAAGCGCCTTATTGGCATTGACGGCTTCCATGCCCTTCAGCGCTATATTCCGGAACAGCAGGAATGGAATGATGCCTGTTATCAGATATACAGGAAAATCGAAACCGGGCAGCGTGCGATGCCGCAGGAACGTATATATGGACATCATCACCAATATATGCGCCAGCGGCTCGAAGACAAACCAGAAGGCCCCCATGCGTTTCGAGCCGAGCCGGCCGCGCACCTCCCGCAGCACCAGCGAGAAGAGCACGGTCCGCATGATTTTCCCGGAAGGACGCTTAAACATTTCCGGAGCCTCCCACGCGGTTCAATAGCCCGTCCGGATGGTTCTGCCCAGCACCAGCACCTGCACGATGGGAGAAATGATCTTCTGCCATTCGTAGACCGCGGCATTGGTGACGTAGATGGCGTCCTCGGGCTGCACCAGGAACTGGCGTGCCAGGAAAATCGCCGCCGGGTCTTTCATGTTCAGCCGGAACACCTGGGCCTTGGGTATGCCGGTACCCTCCTCTTCGCTGAGGCGGAACACGAAGACGCCACTCGGGTCGGCCGCGCGTTCGTCCAGCCCGCCCACATTGCCCAGGACCTCGAGCAGGCTGGGGTTGTTCGACGGCAGGTCATGCAGGCCGGGCATGGTGACGCTGCCCATGGCCACGTACCGCTTGCGTGCCCGCTCGACGATGATTTCGGAATGCGGCGCCACCATCTGGTTGCGGCCCGCGAGGATCTCGTCATAGCCGAACGACTGGACGGTCTTGCCGTCGCGCACCGTCACCCGGATGAGATGCGGCTCCATGGTGGGCCCGCCCGCCTGGTTGATCGCATCCAGCAGCGTCAACGGCCCCTGCAGCGCGGAGAACCGGCCCGGACTCTTGACCGCGCCGGCAACCAGGACGGACCCCGAAAGGTCTCCGGTCAGGGCCACCTGCACCTGCGGATCCGTCGCAACGTTGCGCACGCGCCGCAGGATCAACGCCTCCACCTGGTGGGGCGTAAGCCCCGCCACTTTGGGCCGCCCAACGTAAGGCAGCGATATCGTGCCGTCCGCATCGACCCGGATCTCGGAAAACACCGTGCCGCCGGTTGCCAGCGGCGCAAAAATCGCGCCTTCCTGGCTGCTGTCCGAAATAGTGATTTTGATGCTGTCGCCGGGAACCAGCCGGACGACCGGAATGGCGGTCTTGGAAACACCCGCCTCCATCTCCGCCTCCTTGGGACGCATGTAGGGTCCGATGGTGCCGGCCGAGAGGTCGACGACCGTATAGTCCTGGTCCTTGGCCTCGTTGATGGCCGCGATGGACGGCCCCGCGCCCGACAGAATGCTGCCGCACCCGCCCACCAAAAGGGGCAGCACCAGCAGGAACAGGCAGCGGCATAACCGCGTCGGAGTAACTGGCGTCAATTGACCAGCAGAAAGGTTCGACATCGCTTGGGGCGTTCCTTCGAATTTTGGCGGGGCTTGCTCAGTCGCGGTGGTCCTCGATCGTGGCCAATATGAAGCAGACAATGCCATAAAGCAGCAGAAGGCCGATCAATATGGTTATCATGTTATATATGCGCCGCGGATATATGGCGAGATCCGGCATATTCGGCGACACCACCTCCGCCACGGCCCGTATTTTCTTGCTCGCCTCGATCCTGGCATTTTCCACCGCGGAAACGCTTAGCTTGTATGCCTCCTCGGCGATGCCGACGTCGATACTGAGGTTACGAAAGAGCGCTGCGGTCACATTAAGATGGTCTCCGGTCGGCGAGGATACGAGCCGATCGTTTTCGATCTGCAGCTGCTGTTCGAGCGCCTGGATGCGCACCTTCTGCTGGCGCACCTGCGGGGTATTGGCGTCCAGCGTGGAAAGAAGCCCTTTCAGGTTGGCCTTCTCCCGGATGAGTTCCGCCTCCAGGGTGGCAATGGCGGTGGCCCGCGTCTGGGCGGCCATCTGCGCATCCAGCATCTTGCTTTGCTCCTGGAATGACATCAGCTCCTGGCGCTTTTCCTCATAGTTCTTGCGCGCGCGCGCCAGTTCCTCTTCGGAGAACCGCATCTGCTCCCGGGCCATCTTGTGCGACATTTCATTTATGAAGCGCTCGCTTTCGGCCAATATGACCTCCAGGGTGCGCCGCGAGAACTCCGGATCCAGAGCCTCAACGTTGACAGTCAACAGGCCCGTCTCTTCGTCGAAATACGCGGTGACCACACGCTGGTAGAAACGCAGCATGTCTTCCCTGCGTACGTCCGCAGCCAGCCAATAAATCGGATCCCGCTTCTGGTGGATATAATGTTCATGCCAGTTCAACTGCTTTTCCAGGATGTCCAGCATATCCTGAGAACTTATGTATTCCCGCAGATAAAGCGTTTCCTCCCTCGACGTACTGGTTATCCCGCCGAGCAACAGGGCCAGACCGGGCACTCCCCGGTTGCTGTCGCTGCCTGGTTCCCGCACGGTTATCTGGGCACTGCTGACATATCGATCGACAGCCAGGAATGAAAAATAGATTCCCGCCAGCAGCAGCGGAAATATCACCACCCAGAAAAAAAGCCGCCCGATTTTCGGACCTGGAAAATATGGCATCGATTAATCGACCAGAAAAAGGAAGCCAAGGCTGCATCAAGGCCGGCCGCAAGCATCGTCGATGGGAATTCTTCTGAAGCCGCAAATGCACCACCGGCAGCTTCCTTTACTGGCCCAATTCTACTCAGACCGCTTGCACCTGCTGAGAATTTCACCCCAAATTCTGGCTACCAAATCTACTAAATGGCGTATTATTTTTTGTTGCCATTTTTATGCTCCTGCAAGCTGTCGGCAATCGTGGCGGTACTGGGGCGCCACGGATTGCGCGTGATACCGCAGCGCTCCATAACGTCGAGCGCCCGCCAATACAGCGGAACAATGCGGCCGCGCAAGCCGGGCAGTCCTTCGAGGTGCCATCCCGTCCAGGGAAAAAACGGATTACGTCGGCCGTACGCCCATAGTTCAATGCGCACCGAAGGCCGGACACTCGGGCCGCGCGCATGGAAACCGGATGTGTCGGCCACCACCAAAGTATTTCCTCTGACGGCGAACGCGCGCGGCGCCGGATAACCGAGCCGGTCGATTTCCCCGGGCGTGATGCGCAGCGACCCCCGGGCGCTGAGGCGATCGGATTGCGCCGCGCCGATGGAGCGCCGCCGCTCCCAGGCCAAGCGCCGCTTGGTCAATCGGTGCGACCCCGGGACGTAGACGAAAGGCCCTTCGTCCTCGGCCACGTCCGTCAGGAACAACCATGCCTTCACGGTGGGGTGGAAGGTGTCCGCGTGCAGCGTGGTCTGAGGATCGGGCGCCGCGTCCCGTACGTGCGACAGGATGATCTGCACGTAATGCAGCGGGTGCAGCCTGTAGGAACCCACGTAGTCCAACAACGCACGCCATGGGCGCCCGTCGAGCACGCCGCGGGTGCATGGCAGCTGTTTCAGGCTGTCGACGTCGAGCGCGATGCGCCGGGTGATCGTGTCGCCCTGCAGCATCTCTCGCGTATGGCCGCGGAAACCGTTCAGCTCTGCCTGGATGGAAGCAAATACCTCGGCAGGCAGGAAATCGGGCTTGATGATGTAGCCGTCGCGGTCGAAGGCGGCGCGGTCGGCCGGATCGATGCCGTCAGCCAGGCGGCGGCGGCGCCAGGCCGCCAGACGGTGCGCCAGGCGCATCCGCGAGATGTGCAAGCCAGCCCGATTGAGCCGCGCGCTGCCGATGACCGGGTTGTCCTTGAACGACTTCGCGCCGGTGGCCAGCGCCAGAACCCACAGGGGCAACTTGAGCCATCGCAGGGCCCGGACGGATTGCGCGGAGAGCTTGAGCACTGACATGGCAAGCACAGACTCTTGAAGATCCGGCACGCTGCCGGACGGAATCCCGCGAGGCAATCAGGTACGGTTCGGCCCCCGCAAAAAACGAGACCGGAAAGCGCGGGCACCGCGTGCGGGCCCGCGCATGCCAGCGCTACTGCAGCAGGCTGCGCAGCATCCAGGCGTTCTTTTCGTGCACGTCCAGGCGCTGCGTCAGCAGGTCGGCCGTGGGCTGGTCGTTGGCGGCATCCGCCTTGTCGAAGGCAGCGCGGGCGGTCTTGGCCACGGCTTCGTTGCCCTGGACCAGGATGCGCACCATTTCCATTGCTTCCGGAACCGTCTTGGGCTCTTCGATGGAGGTCAGCTTGCCGTATTCGCGGTACGTGCCCGGTGCATAGTGGCCCAGGGCGCGGATGCGCTCGGCGATGCTGTCCAGCGCCGTCCATTCTTCGGTGTACTGCTCCATGAACATGGTGTGCAGCGTATTGAAGAGCGGGCCGGTGACGTTCCAGTGGAAATTATGGGTCGTGAGGTATAGCGTGTAGGAATCGGCCAGCAGCTTGGACAGTTCGCCGGCCACGGCCGCGCGGTCCTTGTCGGAAATGCCGATATTGATGCGCGGCGCGGCCGCAGCGGTATTGTTCTTTGACGACTTTGCCATCAGGTGCTCCTTCGAGGCGGATAGAAAACGGAGAATATCATTGCACAATTCAAAGCTGGCGAGGCCGCCGGCTACTACTAGAACACATTCATCGGTATCTTCAGGTACCGGGTTCCATTGCTGTCGGGCGGCGGAGGATGGCCAGCCCGCAGATTCACCTGGATGGCCGGCAGCATCAGCGCCGGCAGCGGCAACGTGGCGTCGCGCCGGGTGCGCATGGCCACGAAATCCGATTGGGCCACGCCATCGCGTACGTGAATGTTGGCGCGCCGCTGCTGCGCCACGCTGGTTTCCCAGGCAGGCCCCCGCCCTTCGGGGGGATAGTCGTGGCAGACGAACATGCGGGTCTCGCCCGGCAGGTCCAGCAGTGTCCGAATCGACGCATACAGGGTCTGCGCATTGCCGCCCGGAAAATCGCAGCGGGCCGTGCCGACATCCGGCATGAACAAGGTGTCGCCGACGAATACCGCATCTTCCACGACGTAGGCCATGTCGGCCGGCGTGTGCCCCGGCACGTGCAAGGCCTGCGCGCGCAGCTTGCCAATCGAAAATTGCTCGCCGGGCTGGAACAGGTGGCCGAACTGCGAGCCGTCCAGCCGGAATTCGGGCTCAAGGTTGTAGATCGGCCGGAAGACGTGCTGCACCTCGCTGACGCATTGGCCGATGGCGATGGTGCCCCCCAGCTTGCGCTGCAGGTATGGGGCAGCCGATAAGTGGTCCGCATGCACGTGTGTTTCGAGCAGCCAGCGCACACCCAGGCCGCGGGCATGGACGAATTCGGCGATGCGATCGGCCGAGGCGGTACTGGTACGGGCCGACCGCGGATCGTAATCCAGCACCGAATCGATGATGGCGCACTCGCCGTCCGCACGCTCGTACACCACGTAGCTGACCGTAGCGGTGGCTGGGTCGAAAAAACCTTCGACTTGAATAGGCGTGGGCATTGGCGTTCCCCTGCGGACCGGCCGTCCGGCAACCTCGCGAGTGGTCACAGAATATCACCGCGCCGCCACGCTCGAATGCCCTTCGTCGAGCGGCCGGTACGCGAGTGTGTCAGAGCGCGCTTTATCGGGCGCCCTTGTTCGAATCTGTTGCAACTGCGTGCACCCCGGCGCCTCCGGCTCATGGGCCCGTGTGCATCAAATTCGCAAATCTGTTGCAATAACGCCCGTTCCGCACAGGAACCGTCCGGGCTCGTCCCGGACTTTTCTTTTCGTTTCAAGCATTCCAAGGAGAACGATTTGCTGAAGAAGACGCTGCCCGCCACTGCCCTGCTCGCTGTTTGTGCCGGCGCCTACGCGGAGCCGTCGATTACTTTGTATGGTCTCATTGACACTGGTATCGGCTACAACAGAATCAAGGGCGCGGGTTACGAAGGAAGCCGCGTGGGAATGATCAACGGCATCGAAGGCGGCTCGCGCTGGGGCGTGCGGGGCGCGGACGATCTGGGCGGCGGACTGCGCGCCGAGTTCGTACTGGAAAGCGGCTTTGACTCGGCCAACGGCAACCGGGCGCAGAACGGCCGCATGTTCGGCCGCCAGTCCACCATCGGGCTGGCCAACGACGCCTGGGGCCGGCTGGATTTCGGCCGGCAGATCAATCTGTCCTCGCGCTACCTGGCGGACATCGATCCGTTCTACACCAGCTACACGCAATCCAACCTGGGCCTGGGCTTCAGCGCCGCCAACACGAACCGTTGGGACAACATGATCCAGTTCCGCTCCCCGTCCGTGGGCGGCCTGGAGCTGGGCGTGGGCTATGCCTTCAATGTGGACGATACCGACGAGGCCCGCAGCGGCTTCGGCACCGGCGACAACACACGCGGCATCACCGCCGGGGTGCGCTACCTGCAGGGTCCGCTGAACGTGACGCTGACCTATGACCAGATGAAGGGCAGCAATGCGGTGGCCGACGACCGCGGCGTGACGGTACGCCAATATGCGGTGGGCGTCTCGTACGACTTCGAGGTGGTGAAGCTGGCAGCGGCCTACGGCCGCACGACGGACGGCTGGTTCATCGGCCAGGACCTGCCCGCGGACACGCCGTTCAGCGGGTTCGGCACCAACCGCTTCGTCGACGGCTTCAAGGCCAACGCCTACATGGTGGGCGGCACCGTACCGGTGGGCGGCGCCTCCAGCGTATTCGCGTCCTGGCAGCACGTCGATCCGTCCAACGACCGCCTGACGGGCGGCGCCGAAAACATGAACGTGTACAGCCTGGGCTATACGTACGACCTGTCCAAGCGCACGAACGTGTATGCCTATGGCTCGTATGGCCAGGACTATGCCTTCATCGACGGCCTGAAGAGCACGGCCGCGGGCGTGGGCATCATGCATCGCTTCTGACCTGCCCCTTGGGCAGCGCCGTCCCGGTCGTTCCGGGGCGGCCACGGCGGCGCCGACTGGCCGGATGCCGGCCTTTCAGCCGCCGTAATGCTGCGCGACCCACTCGCGGTACGCGCCGCTGGTCACGCCCTGCACCCACGCGGGATTGTCCAGGTACCACTGCACCGTCTTGCGCAGCCCGCTCTCGAAGGTTTCGGCCGGCCGCCAGCCGAGTTCGGATTCGATCTTGCGGGCGTCGATCGCGTAGCGCCGGTCGTGCCCGGGACGGTCCCGCACATGGGTGATCAGTTCGGCGTAGGGCCGGCCGTCGCGGCGCGGGCGCAACTCGTCGAGCAGCGCGCACAGGGCGCGGACGACGTCGATGTTGGCCTTCTCGTTCCAGCCGCCGATGTTGTAGGTCTCGCCGGGACGGCCGGCCTCCAGCACCCGCCGGATGGCGGCGCAATGATCCTTCACGTACAGCCAGTCGCGCACCTGCAGTCCGTCGCCGTACACCGGCAGGGGCTTTTCCGCCAGCGCGTTGAGGATCATCAGCGGGATGAGCTTTTCGGGGAAATGGTATGGGCCGTAGTTGTTCGAACAGTTGGTGGTGAGAACCGGCAATCCGTAGGTATGGTGCCAGGCGCGCACCAGGTGGTCCGATGCGGCCTTGGAGGCCGAGTACGGGCTGTTGGGCGCGTAGGGATGTGCCTCGGAGAACGGCGCGTCCGCGGGATCCAGCGAGCCGTAGACCTCGTCGGTGGACACGTGCAGGAAACGGAAGGCGGCACGCGCCGGCTTCGCCAGCGTGGCGTGATGGGCCCGCGCGGCCTCCAGCAGGTGGAACACGCCCATGACGTTGGTCTGCAGGAAATCCGCCGGGCCATGGATGGACCGGTCGACGTGCGATTCGGCCGCGAAGTTGATGATGGCGCGCGGCGCGTGCTCGGCCAGCAGGCGATCCACCAGGACGCGGTCGGCGATGTCACCCTGCACCAGGGTGTGCCGGCCGTCGCCCTGCAGCGCGGCAAGCGTGGCGGGATTGCCGGCGTAGGTCAGCTTGTCGAGGTTGACGATGGGCTCATCGTGCCGGGCCAGCCAGTCCAGCACGAAATTGGCGCCGATGAAGCCGGCGCCGCCGGTAACCAGGAGAGTCATTGCCGTCGCGGATCGGGGGAAGAAAGACGGATAGTAGCCGTCGCGCGGCCTGTCCGCTCCATTGAAAAAAGGCCTACTCCACCGCCACCTCGGCCTCGTCGGCCAGCATTTTCACCCCCGGCAGACCGCAGGCATAGACCGCCTGCGCCAGTGCGTCGATGGCCGCCAGGCGCGGAAAGCTGCGGCGCCAGGCCAGCACCACCCGGCGCTCGGGCGTGTGGCCGGCGAAGGGCACGTAGCGCAGCAGGCTGCGCGCCTGGGTGCCCTCTTCGGGCACGGCGGTGACAGGCAGCACGGTGACGCCGATGCCGGCGGCCACCATGTGGCGGATGGTCTCCAGCGACGAGCCCTCGAAGGTGCGCTGGATGCCGTCGCTGGCGGCCGAAAAGCGCGACAGCTCGGGACAGACTTCGAGCACCTGGTCGCGGAAGCAGTGGCCGCTGCCCAGCAGCAGCATGGTCTGCTGCTTCAGGTCCTGGGCATCGATGGCCCTGGCGTCGGCCCATTCGTGGTCGTGCGGCACGGCCACCACGAAGGGTTCGTCGTACAGCGGCTTGGTGACCAGGCCGGCTTCGGGCAGCGGCAGCGCCATGATGGCGCAGTCGATTTCGCCCTGGCGCAACAGCTCGACCAGCCGCACCGTGAAATTCTCCTGCAAAAGCAGCGGCATCTGCGGCGTGCGCTGGATCTGCGTGGGCACCAGGCGCGGCAGCAGGTACGGGCCGATGGTGTGGATGACGCCGACGCGCAGCGGGCCGGCCAGGGGGTCGTGGCCCTGGCGGGCGATTTCCTTGATGCTGGCGCTTTCCTCGAGCACCTTCTGGGCCTGCGCCACGATGCGCTGACCGATGGGCGTGACGCCGACCTCGTTGCCCCCGCGCTCGAACAGTGTCACCCCCAGCTCGTCCTCGAGCTTGCGGATGGCGACCGACAGCGTGGGCTGGCTGACGAAGCAGGCCTCGGCGGCCCGGCCGAAATGGCGCTCGCGCGCCACGGCCACGATGTATTTGAGTTCGGTGAGGGTCATGGCAGAGTCCGCGGGGGGAAAAGGGGGAATGGGTTGGCGCTCATGTCCGCAGGAAGTCTTCGCGGCCGCGCATCCAGCGTGCCAGGTGGGCCTCGACGGCCCGGGAATCGTGCTTGCGCAGCCAGACGGCGGCCTCGCGCGCCTGTTCGGCGATGGCGGCGTCGCTCTCGATGTCGGCAAAGCGCAGCAGCGCCATCCCCGACTGGCGGGTGCCCAGGAATTCGCCGGGCCCGCGCTGCTCGAGATCGCGGCGCGCGATCTCGAAGCCGTCGGCGGTCTCGAACATGGCGCGCAGGCGCTCGCGCGCGATCTGCGACAGCGGCGTCTGGTAGAGCAGCACGCAGACCGACTCGGCGGTGCCCCGCCCCACCCGGCCGCGCAACTGGTGCAGCTGCGCCAGGCCGAAGCGCTCGGCGTGTTCGATGACCATCAGCGAGGCATTGGGCACGTCCACGCCGACCTCGATGACCGTGGTGGCCACCAGCAGGTCGACCTCGCCCGAACGGAAGGCCTGCATCACGGCGGCCTTCTCGGCCTGCGGCAGGCGCCCATGCACCAGGCCGATGCGCAGGTCTGGCAGCTCCGCACGCATGGCCTCGTAGGTGTCGACGGCGGTCTGCAGCTCCAGGGCCTCGCTTTCCTCGACCAGCGGGCAGACCCAGTAGGCCTGGCGGCCTTGGCGCGCCGCCTGGGCGATGTGGGCAATGACCTCTTCGCGGCGCGCGTCGGACACCAGCTTGGTGACGACGGGCGTGCGGCCCGGCGGCAGTTCGTCGATGACCGAGACGTCCAGGTCGGCGAAGAACGTCATGGCCAGCGTGCGCGGGATGGGCGTGGCGCTCATGTGGAGCTGGTGCGGCGCGACCTGGGTATCGTCCTCGCCCTTGCGGCTGAGGGCCAGGCGCTGGCCCACGCCGAAGCGGTGCTGCTCGTCGACGATGGACAGGCCCAGGCGCTGGAACGACACGTGATCCTGCACCAGGGCCTGCGTACCCACCACCAGTTGCACGCTGCCGTCGGCCGCGGCCTCGGCGGCCTGGCGGCGTGCCTTGGCCGGCAGGCTGCCGCTGAGCCAGGCCACCTTCACGCCCAGCGGCTCCAGCCACGCCACCAGCTTGCGGAAATGCTGCTCAGCCAGGATCTCGGTGGGCGCCATCAGCGCCACCTGCGCGCCGCAGGCAATCGCCTGGGCGGCCGCGACGGCCGCCACCACGGTCTTGCCGCTGCCGACGTCGCCCTGCAGCAGGCGGTGCATGGGGAAGGACTGGTCGAGGTCTTCGGCGATCTCGGCCACCACGCGCTGCTGGGCCTGTGTCAGCGAGAACGGCAACGCGGCGTACAGGCGCGCCACCAGATTGCCAGGCCCGGTGGGCGCGGGCAGCGGGTGGGCGCGCTTGGCCCGCCGCCCTGCCCGCGCGGCCGCCAGCGACAGCTGCTGCGCCAGCAGCTCGTCGAACTTGATGCGCCGCCAGGCGGGATGGGCGCGCTCGGCCAGTTCGTGCTCGGACACGCCGGGCGGCGGCGCGTGCAGCAGGCGGATGGCCGGCTCGAACGGAATCAGGTCGTAGCGCTGGCGCACCGCGTCGGGCAGCGTGTCGTGCAGGCTGGCCTGGACCAGGGCTTGCGCCACGGCCTTGCGCAGCGTGGGCTGGGGCAGACCGTCCGTGCTGGGATAGACGGGCGTCAGCGCGTCGGGCAGCGGCGCATCGGCATTGGACATGCGCGGATGCACCATCTCGCGCCCGAACAGTCCGCCGCGCACCTCGCCGCGCGCGCGCAGGCGCCGGCCGGCGGTCAGCTGCTTCTGCTGGCTGGGATAGAAATTGAGCCAGCGCAGCTGCAGTTCGCCGCTATCGTCGGCCAGCACGGCCGTAAGCTGGCGGCGCGGCCGGTACAGCACCTCGGAACGCAGCACGTGGCCTTCGACCTGCGCGGAGTAGCCGGGCCGCAGGCTGGAAATGGGCACGATGCGCGTCTCGTCTTCATAGCGCAGGGGCAGGTGCAGGATGAAGTCTTCGGGAACCTGCAGCCCCAGGTTGCGCAGCTTGCGCTCGGTATCCGTGAGGGCGGGCGCAGCGCCAGCCGGGTTGTCCTTGGCCTGGCCGCGGCCCGTCTTGGCGGCGCGCTTGCGCGCCGGCGCCGGGCCGGCGGTGGCGGCGACCGGTTCGGCGGCGGATCCGGCGGCCACAGCGGGCCGGGCGGAGGCTGCCTGCGCCGTGCCGCCGGGCTGGGCGGCCGAGGCCTGCCGGTAAGCCATTTCGTCGCGAGTCGCCAGGGCGTAGCGGGACAGGAAGGCGCCTTGGCGCTACAGCACCAGGATGGCTTCGACCTCGAACTGCGCGCCCTTGGGCAGCGCGGCAACGCCGACGGTCGAGCGCGCCGGGAACGGCTGCGGGATCACCTCGGCCATGATGGCGTTCGCGGCCGTGAATTTGCTGAGGTCGGTAAGGAACAGCGTCAGCTTGACGATGTTCTCGAGCGTGCCGCCGGCGGCCTCGATGACCGCCTGCATGTTGGCGAAGGCCTGGCGCACTTGCGCGTCGAAGTTCTCGGACACCAGGTCGCCGGTTCCGGGTTCCAGGCCGATCTGGCCCGACAGGTACACGGTGCGCGTCCCCGTGGCGGCCACCGCTTGCGAGTAAGGCCCCACGGCGGCGGGGGCGGCATCGGTATGGATGATTTGCTTGC
>Ga0182737_1000924_pt1 | contig 33364 bp, 25 predicted proteins | sample eDN5th30CBELigOP_FD_128878 | JGI IMG/M metagenome (GOLD analysis project Ga0182737, IMG submission 128878) | Enriched Organic Plus compost microbial communities from Emeryville, California, USA - eDNA 5th pass 30_C BE-Lig OP (version 2) (version 2) ... | reverse complement strand
TTGTGGGCGCGGGCGGGATGATCCACCAGAAAAAGGGCGCGCGGATCGCTGACTCGCCGTCGCGACACGGCCAGCAGGTTCAACCGATCCGTTCCGGACGTCAATCCAGCAGCTTGACAGAGAATTCCGGCCCCGGCGGCGGAGGCAGATAGCGAAGGGTGAAGCTGGCGCCCGCGCTGTCGCGGAAAGTCACTCCGCGACGCGCTTCTCCGGCGGGGGTTATGCGCAGATGCACGCGCGTTGGTCTGGCGCCTCTGGCCCGGCCCACTGCTTCAGGGTCGTGGTCCGCAAGGCCGCCAGCATGTGGAAACCGGCGCAGCGTTTCGCCAGCTTCCATTGGCGAGCCGCCGTCGCCGGGCCGGTTGGCGACGTCAGGCGAATGGCGGGTTCGCGGGCCGGAGAATGTCTGTCATGGCCGGTTCTGGAGAATCGCGGCGGCGCAGCCCGCGTGATGCCGGATCAGGACTGACGACAGGCGTTTGCCCTGCCTCAGTTGTCCGTATTGCCGCCGGTGATGATGACCAGATCGTCCGGGTGGGTCATGCCGAGGCGGTTGCGGGCCAGATCCTCCAGCAGGTCGCGATCGACCGAGCCATCGCGCATGCGGGAAATCCGGTCCTCCAGATGGGTGCGCTCCGCCTTCAGCGTGTTGAGTTCGGCCGTCAGGGTCAGGATCTGCCCCTTGATCTCCCGCTTGGCCTCAAGACCACGCTGGCCGCTGTGGGCGTGCATCCAGAAGTATCCCACCACCGCGCCGGAGACGGCGTAGAGGGCGAGCGGCAGCAGAATGGCGCGGAATCGGCGGCGTATGACCATGGCTCATCATGGGCCAGGATTGGTAAACAGAGGCTTGCGCGGCCTCTGGCGGCGGGGCTTTTTTCCTGGCCACGAAGCGGCTGCCGGCGCCTCCCGCCCCGCGCGCCTGTCCCATTGTTCGCCAGGCCATCCTGGCGGCCGGGCGGCGTGGAGGAAGCGGCAGCCCGCCAGGGTCAGGGGCGGCGCCCCTGACACGACGATGAATTTCGCCAGGCGTCAGCCGTCCGGCAGCAACACGGCCGAGCCGGTGGTGGCGCGGCTTTCCAGCGCCCGGTGGGCGTCGGCGGCGCGCGATAGCGGGAAGCGGGCGCTGACCGGCGCGTGAATGACGCCGTTTTCCAGCGCGCTGAACAGGTTCTCCGCCATGGCCTCCAGCACCGGCCGCCGCGAGGTGTGGCTGAACAGGGTCGGCCGGGTGGCGTAGAGCGAGCCGCGATTGCCGAGGTCGACCATGGAGACATTCTCCACGGGGCCGGAGGCGTTGCCGAAATTCACATACATGCCGAAGGGCTGGAGGCAGTCCAGCGATCCCGGAAACGTCGCCTTGCCGACGCCATCGTAAACCACGGCGCACCTTTTGCCGCCGGTGATCTCCTTCACCCGCGCGACGAAGTCCTCGCGCCGGTACTGGATTACCTCGTCGCAGCCGTGGGCCAGCGCCAGCGGAACCTTGTCGTCGGAACCGACCGTGCCGATGACCCGGGCGCCGAGGTGACGGGCCCACTGGCAGGCGATCAGGCCGACGCCGCCCGCCGCGGCGTGGAACAGGATGGTCTGGCCGGCCTGCACCGGAAAGGTGCGATGCAGCAGGAATTCGGCGGTCAGTCCCTTCAGCATCACCGCCGCCGCGGTCTCGAAGTCGATGGCGCCGGGCAGTTTCACCACATGGCTTGCGGGAACGTTGCGCTCCTCCGCGTAGGCGCCGAGGGGGAAGACATAGGCGACGCGGTCGCCTGGCGCGAAATCACCGACGCCCTCGCCTGTCGCGACGACCTCGCCGGCGCCCTCGCCGCCCGGGATCAGCGGCGTCTTCGCCGGATAGAGCCCGCTGCGATAGTACGTGTCGAGGAAGTTCAGGCCAATGGCCATCTGGCGGATGCGCACCTCGCCCGGGCCTGGCAGGCCTGGATCAAAATCCTCCAGCTCCAGCACTTCCGGCCCGCCGGTCCGGTGCACCACGATTGCCTTTGGCATGCCATGTCCTCCCTTGTTTCGCCACACGGCGTGTGGCTCCGCAATGTGGCTGGCGCGGCGACGTTGCGCCAGCCCTTTCGAGCGGCGGCCGGGCGCGCGGTTACCCGTGTGGATGAAGGCGCCGGGCGTGTGAACCAGCCGCGCCCCGAAAAACGCTGGCGCGGCTGGTTCGGGGGGCGTTCAGGCCGCTGCCCCGGGTCAGGCTGGCGGCCCGGACTGTGATCCGTTCTCGTCCATCTGCGCCGCCTCGCGTTTTTTCCCGTTGCGGCGCGACCAGACATTGATCGCCTCGACAACGGCGGCGAACGCCATGGCCGAGTAGATGTAGCCGCGCGGCAGATGGAAGCCGCCGCCTTCCGCCACCAGCGACACGCCGATCAGCATCAGGAACGACAGGGCCAGCACCTTGGTGGTGGGGTTTTCGGCAATGAAGCGGGCCACCACCCCCGAGGCCAGATACATCACCGCCACGGCGATCATCACCGCGATGATCATGATCGAGAGGTCGTCGGCCATGCCGATGGCGGTGACGATCGAATCGATCGAGAACACCAGATCGATCACCGCGATCTGGGCCACCGCCGCCAGGAAGGCGCGCGGCGCGGCGGCGCGGGCTTCGTCATGGGCGTCGCCGCTGACCTCGCCGTGGATTTCGTGCACCGCCTTGTAGAGCAGGAACAGGCCGCCGACGATCAGGATGATGTCGCGCCATGACAGCTCCTCGCCCAGGATGGTCAGCACCGGATAGGTCAGCTTCATGATGGCGGTGAGCGCGAACAGCAGCCCGACGCGGAACACCAGGGCCATGCCAAGCCCCAGCCGCCGCGCCCGCTCCGCCTGTTCAGCTGGCAATTTCGCCACCAGCACCGATATGAAGACAACGTTGTCGATGCCAAGGACGATTTCCATCGCGCTGAGCGTCAGCAGGGCCGCCCAGCCCTCCGGACTTGCCAACCAGTCAAACACAGGGACCTCCATATGGTTTGGGCCTGACATGGGAGACGACGCGCGTTCGGGAAAGGGGCGTCCCGGCTTTTAATTCTTCACAAATGCGCATAGGTCTCGGTCATGTCGCATGCTGATCCGGATATCGCCGTCGTTGGCGCCGGCGCCGCCGGTCTCGCCGCCGCCCTCTGCCTCGCCCGCGAAGGGTTCCATACGCTGCTGATCGGCGATCCCGCCATCGCGGCGCCAGGGCGCACCGTGGCCCTGTTCGGCGGCTCCGTCGCCTTTCTGCAGGCGCTCGGCGTCTGGGAGGCGGTCAGCGCCCGGGCGGCGCCCATGGACGCCATGCGGATCATTGATGACACCGGCAGCCTGTTTGCGCCGCCGCCGCTGACCTTCCGCTGCGCCGAGCTGGGGCTGGACAGCTTTGGCTGCAACATTCCCAATGACGATCTGGTTGGCGTTCTCGCCGCGCAGGCGCGCCAGACCCCCGGCCTGGAACTGGCGCCGGAGACGGTGGCCGAAGCGTCGTTCAGCCCCGCGGGGCCGCAACTGGTTCTGGCGTCGGGCCGCGCCCTGCGGCCGCGCCTGGCGATCGGCGCCGATGGCGGCCGCTCGCTCATTCGCGCCCGCGCCGGCGTCGGGGTCAGGACCTGGGATTATCCGCAGGCGGCGCTCACCGGAGTGTTCAGCCACACCCAGCCGCATCGCAATACGTCGACCGAATTTCACACCCGCCACGGCCCGTTCACCCTGGTGCCGCTGCCTGGCAAGCGCTCCAGTCTCGTCTGGGTGACGGAGCCCGGCAGGGCTCGCCGGCTGGCGGGGCTGGCGCCGGAGATGCTGGCGCTTGAGGTGGAGCAGCAGGCGCGGTCGATGCTCGGGGCCATGCGCGTTATGGGCCCGTGTGGCGTCATTCCCATGCGCGGCCTCACGGCGGAACGCTTCGCCGGCCATGGCATGGCGCTGGTCGGCGAGGCGGCGCACATGTTTCCGCCTATCGGCGCCCAGGGGCTGAACCTCGGGCTGCGCGACGTCGCCGCCCTGCGCGACGCCCTGATCGCGGCGCGTGATCGCGGCGCGCGGTGCGACGACGCCGACGCCCTCGCCGCTTATGATCGCGGCCGCCGGCTGGACGTCACCACCCGCACCCGCGCCATTGACGCGCTGAACCGCTCGCTGTTGACGCGCCTGCCCGGCGCCGACTTCCTGCGCGGCGCCGGCATGCTGGCGCTGGAGCATATCCGGCCGCTGCGGCGGCTGGCGATGCGCGAGGGGCTGGCGCCGTTGCTGGGTCTGCCGGCGATGATGCAGGCCGAGGGCGCTCCCCGGCCCCGCTGACCGTGGCGCTTCCCGGCCCCGCTGGCCGGCCCCCTGGCCGCGGGGGCTGGACTGGAAGCGCTGTCTGACCTATCGCAGAGCCCGACGCGCGAATGTTCCGCTGCAGAACGGTTGCATTGCACGACAATCACACGGACAGGTCGCTTCCACGGCCCACAGCCTGATGGAAGCGCCTGAGAATGGAGCGCTCCGATGAAATTGCCCCGCCAGTTTTTCCGTCCCCTCGCCATCGGCGCGCCGACCCCTTATCGGGAACTGCCGGTGCGGCTGGAGCGCATGATCCATTTCGTGCCGCCACAGAACGAAAAGATGCGCTCCAAGGTTCCGGATCTGATCAATCAGGTGGACGTGGTGCTGGGCAACCTTGAGGACGCCATTCCGGCGGACGCCAAGGAAGCGGCGCGCGCCGGCTTCATCAAGATGGCGCAGGAGAACGAGTTCGGCTCCACCGGCCTGTGGACCCGGGTCAACTGCCTGAACAGCCCGTGGGTGCTGGACGACATCACCGAGATCGTCGCCAATGTGGGCGACAAGCTTGACGTGATGATGCTGCCGAAGGTGGAAGGTCCGTGGGACATCCATTATCTCGACCAGCTTCTGGCCCAGCTGGAGGCGCGCCATAACGTCAAGAAGCCGATCCTGATCCACGCCATTCTCGAAACCGCCGAGGGCGTCAACAATGTGGAGGCCATTGCCTCCGCCTCGCCGCGCATGCACGGCATGAGCCTCGGCCCGGCCGACCTCGCCGCCTCACGCGGCATGAAGACGACCCGCGTCGGCGGCGGCCATCCGGACTACAAGGTGCTGTCCGATCCGGACGCCGGCGGCGCGCCGCGCCAGATCGCCCAGCAGGATCCCTGGCACTACACCATCGCCCGCATGGTCGACGCCTGTCAGGCCAATGGCATCAAGGCGTTTTATGGCCCGTTCGGCGATTTCTCCGACGCGGAAGCCTGCGAGGCCCAGTTCCGCAACGCCTTCCTGCTCGGTTGCGCCGGCGCCTGGTCGCTGCATCCCTCGCAGATCGCTATCGCCAAGAACGTGTTCAGCCCCGACAAGGACGAGGTCGCCTTCGCGAAACGCATCCTTGAAGCGATGCCGGACGGCACTGGCGCCGTGCTGCTCGACGGCAAGATGCAGGACGACGCCACCTGGAAGCAGGCCAAGGTGATTGTTGATCTGGCGAAGATTGTCGCTTCGAAGGACAGCGACTACGCGGCCCTTTACGGCCTCTGAGCGCGGCGCCGTTTGCCCGCCCGGGCGCGCCCATGCGCCCGGGATGGAGCCGGCGCGGCCAGGGGGCTCCACCATTGCCTGGACGTATTTTCCTGGCGCGTCGCATGGCTGGTCCGGGCGGAAAATGCCCTGTAAACGCGGCGCGGCGGCGTGATAATGTCAGAAATTGATGTATGCGCGAATCCGGCGGAAACGGTTGTTTTGCTGGCGACGCTGGCGGAGAGAGCTGGATGAAGAGCGGATCGGCGAAATTTGCGATCGGACAGGTGGTGCGGCATCGCATCTACCCGTTCCGCGGCGTGATTTTTGACGTGGATCCCGAATTCGCCAACACCGAGGAATGGTGGCAGTCGATCCCCGAGGACGTGCGCCCCTCACGCGACCAGCCGTTCTACCATCTGCTGGCCGAGAACGAAGAATCCCAGTACATCGCCTACGTGTCCGAGCAGAACTTGACGCCGGACACCTCTGGCGAACCGGTGAAGCATCCGCGCGTGGCGGAGTTCTTCACCATTGGTGAAGACGGCGCCTATCGCGTCCGCGCCAGCCAGACCCATTGACGCGCTTGGCGCCAATCGACGAATCCCGTCGCCAGCAGCTGGCGCGGACGTCGCATTCCCAGAAGGACAGGGCTGGGACATGAAACACATATGGCTGGCGGGCGCCGCCGTGGCGCTGGCGTTTTCGGCAATGGTCGTCCCGGCGACGGCCGAAGACGCGGAAAGCCTGCTGAAATCAATCCTGAAAACCGCCCCGAAGGCGCCTGACGCCTGGTGCCAGCGCCATGCGCTGAACGAAGCCGCAGCCCGTTGGCGCGCCAGCCGGGGCGAGGCGCCGCCGCCGGCCGAACCGGCCCCCGGGCCCCCGGCGACATGCAACCAGGACTATGTCAGACAGTTGCAGGCCTGCGCCGCGCCAGCCAATCCAGCTGATGATAAGGCAACGGCCCTGAACGCGCGCCTCAAGGCCTGCATGACCGAACTTGCCGGCAAGGGCGTCCGCCCGGCTTTGTGAAGCTCTGCAACTTTCACGTCCAGGTCCCAAAGGACATGCCTCCAGGCGTTTGCCTGAAGTCATGTTGCGGATGCGTCCTCACGCCCTGTCCGGCAAGCCGCCGCCCGCAAGGCCACGAAACGGCCGGCGGCGCTGGCGGGCTGCGCGCCCTTGCCCAAAGGGGGCGCTGTCTGAATCACAGCCTCGCGAACGCCGGCGCATCCACTTTGCCGGAGACGGTGTAACGGGGGGACCGCCAGACAAGCGGCCCAGCGCCTGCAACAAAAAAGGCCCGCCGGATGGCGGGCCTTTCTTCTGATAACGGGTTTCAGCTCACTGCTTCGGCGCGGGGGCCGGAGCCGGGGCTGGAGCCGGAGCGGAGCCGCCCTGCTGTTGCTGGCGCTTCTGCTGCTCTTCCTGAGCCTTCTTCTGCATGGCTTCCTGCAACTTGCGCTGCTGCTCTTCCAGCACCTTCGGGTCGATGCCCGGGCCGTCGAAGCCCTTGGCGAAGCCGGTCAGCGGCACCTGGAAAGTGACGACGTTGGCGGCCTGGTTCTGCACGCTGATGTTCAGGTGCTGACCCTTCTTCATCGACGCGACGTCGCTGTCCTTGATCTGCGCCTCGGCGAAGCAGCCATTCGGGAAGCAGAGCGCGTAACGGCCCTCGATAGCGGCGCCCTGATCGACCGTGGTGCGAATGCCCGGCTGCAGCAGCAGGCCGAGCGGCAGCAGGAAGCGCATCATCTTCTGGGGCTCGCCCTTCACGTCGTAAATGGCGACGGCGAGAACGGGCTGGCCCTGATCGGAAACGAAATCGCGGGTGGTGTAGCAGATTTCACGGCCGCCGCTCGGATCCTTGCCGCAGACCTTGGTCCAGTCCGTCTGGGACGGCTCGGGCTTGACGGCGACGACGGTCGGGCCGGCGGGCTGCTGCGGGGCCGCCTGCTGCTGTTGCGGCTGCGGAGCCGGCTTCGCCGCCGGCTTGGCCTGGGCGAAAGCGGCGGCGGGCGCCAGCATCGCGCCGAGCGCGAGCAAGGCGGCTGCGCCACGGGTCGCTTTGCTGCTTGCAGACCTGCTGTTCAATGACATGAAGTTTTCCCTTCGATCACAGCTCGGGACCGATGCGTGCCCCCAACGTCCAATGCGGCCCGCAACAGTATGTTGTCTCTTGCTTCAAACTCGGCGCCCGCGAGCCGGAAAGGTCAGCCCGTCCCGCAGGTCGGACACGACCTGACGGATGCGGCCTGGCGCGTCCGGGGATCATGCCCGAATACGAATCGTCTGCGACAGCAGGCAACCATCATCGCCGTGCTGTCGACTGTCACCAGTGCTTTCACGGCGAATGAGGCGGATGCATGACCATCAGCATATCCCGTTCACTTATCGCGAACCTCGCCGCCATGCCAGCCCCCTGGCGACCCTTCGGGAAAATTCGGCCGTGATCCTCACAAGCGGCGGCGTCCGCACCCGTCGCCACGGACGCAAATCCGCCGCGCGCGGTTTATAAACCCTGAACCAGCCTGTTCTATAGCGTGATGCGTTCAAACGGGAATGCATCACGCTCCATGCTTTTCGTATCGCGCGATTTTTACGAATAGCCGGTATCCACGTATTCGTGTCATGCTCCTGGGTGTCGTTCATGTTTGTGAGACTGGCTTTAGCGGGGTTTATGACCCTCATCCCGGCGACCATGGCGATGGCCGGCGCCGATGCTGGCCGGCCAGACGATGCGTCGCGCCCGCAGGCCCTGGCGATGCATGGGGAGCCAGCCCGGCCGCGCGGCCCTGACGGCGCGTTCCTGCCGCCACAGATCACTCCGACCCCGGCGCGGGGCGGCCGGCTGGTGATCGGGGTTCAGGGCGCCTTCGACAGCCTCAACCCGTTGACCATCAAGGGCATGACGGCGCCGGCCGGTATTGTCTCGCTCACCTTGCAGCCGTTGATGCGCCGGGCGCTGGACGAGCCATTCACGCTTTATCCGCTGGTGGCCCGCTCGGTTGAGGTGGCGCCGGACCATTCGGCCGTCACCTTCCATCTGGACCCGCGCGCCCGCTTTTCTGATGGTCAGCCGCTGACGGCGGAGGACGTCCAGTTCACCTTCACATTGCTGCGCGCCCACGGGCGGCCCAATTATCGCAACGCCCTGGGCAAGGTGACCGCGATCCAGATCGCTGGCCCCCACGTCATCCGCTTCGAGCTCGCCGGCAACCAGGATCGTGAACTGCCGCTGATTCTGGCCATGGTCCCGGTGCTCCCCAAACACGCCATTGATCCGGAAACGTTTGGCCAGACGGGGTTCACCCCGCTGGTCGGCTCCGGGCCCTATACGGTTGGCGACGTGCGCCCTGGGGAGAGCATCAGCTTTGTGCGTAATCGCGCCTGGTGGGGCGATGCGCTCGCCAGCGAACGCGGCTCCGCCAATTTTGATGAAATCCGTTACGACTATTTCCGCGACGCCACGGCGATGTTCGAGGCGTTCAAGGCCGGGCTGATCGACGTGCGCATCGAAACCGACCCGCGGCGCTGGGCCAATGGCTACAATATTCCGGCGGTGCGATCGGGGCAGATTATCCAGGAGAACGCGCCGTTCGCCGCGCCGAAGGGCATGTCCGGCTTTGTGTTCAACGAGCGTCGCCCGCTGTTTGGCGACGTGCGGGTGCGCGAGGCGTTGTCGTTCGCCTTTGATTTCGAATGGGTGAACCGCAATCTTTACAGCGGCCTTTACCGGCGCTCGGACAGCTATTTCGCCGATTCACGCCTCTCCGCCGCCGGCCGGCCGGCCGGCGCGCGCGAGCGCGAGTTGTTGCGGCCGTGGCCGGGCGCGGTGCGCGCCGACATCATGGAAGGCAAATGGACGCCGGCGCGCAGCAACGGCAGCGGCCGCGATCGCGCCAACCTGCAACGGGCGATCGACCTGCTGGCGACGGCTGGCTACCGGCTTGAGGACGGCGTGATGCGCGATCGCAAGGGCGCGCCCCTTGCCTTTGAGGTGATGGTGACCGGGCGCGAGCACGAGCGGCTGGCGCTGGCCCTGTCGTCGGCGTTGCGGCGCATCGGCGTCCGGGTGCGCGTCCGCGTGGTCGATTCCGTGCAATATGAACGCCGGCGCCAGACCTTCGATTACGACATGATCATCGCCACCTGGCAAACGTCGCCGTCGCCGGGCAACGAGCAATATTTCCGCTGGGGATCTCGCGCCGCCGGCCAGCAGGCGTCGTTCAATTTTGCCGGCGCAAGATCCCCGGCCATCGACGCCATGATCGCCGCCATGCTGTCGGCCGGCGCCGAGGACGATTACGTCAGCGCCGTGCGGGCGCTCGACCGGGTTCTGCTATCCGGTTTCCACGTCATCCCGCTCTATTACGCGCCGCACATCTGGCTGGCGCGCTGGAAGCATGTGGGGCGGCCCGATCCGTTGCCCCTGCTCGGCGCCGCGCCTGAAACCTGGTGGCGCGCCGATCTCCCGGCGACCGCTAGCCGCCAGCGCTAATCCGCGCTGCCTGTCGGCGGGCGGATAGGTTAGGATGCGTCAACACCGATTCAGGCCGACCGGGCTTTGCGCCATGTTTTGCCATGGCGCGACCCCGGCCAGCGTCGGCCGCATGTTCCGGAGAGGATGTGCGCCAGGAGGAGCAACGCCATGACCCAGGCCACATCAACCACCAGTGGCGTCGCGCCCGGTCCGCGCCAGTCTTTCCACATCGATGTGGTGTCGGATGTGGTCTGCCCCTGGTGCTTCATCGGCAAGAAACGGCTTGAGAAGGCCATCGCCCAATTGCCGGAACTGCGGATCACCGTCGGCTGGCATCCCTACCAGCTCGATCCGAACGTTCCGGCCGGCGGCGTTGACCGGCGCGAATACATGGAGCGCAAGTTCGGTTCGCGCGAGAAAATCGCCGGCATCCACGAGCGCATCACGGCGGAGGGCGCCAGGGAGGGAATCGCCTTCCGTTTCGACCTGATCAAACGTTCGCCCAACACGCTTGACGCGCACCGGCTGATCGGCTGGGCGGGCGCGGCCGGCGTGCAGGACGCGGTGGTCGAGGCGCTGTTCCACGCCTTCTTCATGGAAGGCCGCGACGTGGGCGACCGGGCGGTGCTGGTGGAGATCGCCGGGGCCTGCGGCATGGACGCCGGCCAGGTCGCGGCGCAACTGGCGACGGACGCCGACGCGGACATGGCGCGCCAGTCGATGGCCGCGGCGCGCGAGATGGGCGTCACCGGCGTGCCCTGCTTCATCCTGGCCGATCGCCTCGCCCTGCCCGGCGCCCAGGACCCGGACGTGATCGTCCGCTACGTGCAACGTCTGGCCCTGAAGATGCTGGAAGAGGCCACCAGCGCCGGCCCGGCCGGCTGAGGCTTCATTCTGCTTCGGGGCGCCCGCCGGCGTTCAACGCGTCCAGCAGTTTGCGGATATCGGCGTTGAGCGCCGCCAGCGCCGCCGGGTCGACATGGCAACGCGCCATCACCAGCGGCGCCAGACAGCCCGTCTGGGCCCAGCGTTCCCGCCCCTGCGCCGTCAGCCGCACGCTGACCTGGCGCTCATCCCGCGGATTGCGGGCGCGCTCCGCCAGCCCCGCCGCCTCCAGGCGTTTGACCAGCGGCGTGATGGTGCTCGATTCGAGGCCGAGGCGCGCCGCGATCTGGCCGATGGTGCGGCCCTCCTGTTCGTGCAACGCCTGCAATACCAGAAACTGCGGATAGGTAATGCCCAGCCGGTCCAGCGTTGGCTTGTAGAGCCGGGTGATCGCCATGGAGGCTGCGTACAGCCCGAAGCACAGCTGCTCATCCAGCGGCATGGGCGTGGGGGTATCCCCGGCGGGCAAAAGGGACGCGCGAATGTTCATGGAGTTTGCATATCACACAAACATGTATCGCGATATATTTCCGCTTGACGGACCCGCGTGACCGGATCAGTTTGCTTATCGCGATAACGAATAAGGCCGGGCGTGACCCCGGCCGGACGCGGCGTGATCCGGGTGGTCCGGCTCTGCGCATGGTCCCGGGGCGAAGCGATCGCCGCTCCGTTCAGGGACAGCCCGTCCAGAAACGCCTGTCGCAGAAAGGTCCACGCCATGTCCATCGACGTCAAATACACCGCGACCGCCACCGCTACCGGCGGCCGTGACGGCACGGCCCGCTCGGACGACGGCCGGCTTGAGGTGAAGCTGTCCTCGCCCAGGGAGCTTGGCGGCGCCGGCGGCGACGGCACCAACCCGGAGCAGATGTTCGCGGCTGGTTATTCGGCCTGCTTCATCGGCGCCATGAAGGTCGCCGGCATGCAGCTGAAGATCAAGGTGCCGGACAATGCGTCGGTGACGGCGAAGGTTGGCATCGGGCCGCGTTCTGCCGGCGGCTTCGGCATCACCGCCGCCCTCGCCGTCAGCCTGCCCGGCCTCGACCGGGACCAGGCCCGGAAGGTGGTCGAGACGGCCCACCAGATCTGCCCCTATTCCAACGCCACCCGCGGCAACGTCGATGTGAAGCTGACGGTGGTTTGAGCGCGGGCAGCCGGTCACGCCGGCTCCAGCCCGCAGCCCCCCAACGCCCCAATGGCCGCGCCTGTCGCGGCCATTCCTGTTCTGAAACGCCGGCCTTACGCCGCCTGCTTTTCCGCCACCTTCACCAGATCGCGCATCAGGCGGCGGGCGCTCTTCAGGCGGCTGGCCGGGGTCGGCAGATCGTCATAGAAGAAAATGCTCATGTCCGGGCGCACCTTGGCCATCGAGCCCTGCTCGCCCAGCCAGGCCACCAACCCATGTGGATTGGCGAACTTGCCGTCGCGGAATGCGACGACGAGGCCCTTGGGGCCCGCCTCCAGCTTCGCCACATTGGCGCGCAGGCACAGGGCCTTGATCGCCATCAGCTTGAGCAGTTGCTCCACCTCCTCCGGCAACGGGCCGAAACGGTCGATCATCTCGGCGCCGAAGGCGTCGATGTGCTGGTCGTCCTCCAGCGTTGACAGGCGCTTGTAAAGGCCAAGGCGCAGCTGGATATCGCCCACATAGTGCTCGGGGATCATCACGGCGGCGCCCAGGGTGATGTTCGGCGACCAGGCTTCATCCGCGCCGTCATCATCCTCCACGCCGGCCTTGAGCTGGGCCACGGCCTCTTCCAGCATCTGCTGGTAAAGTTCGTAGCCGACCTCGCGAATGTGGCCCGATTGCTCGTCGCCGAGCAGATTGCCGGCGCCGCGAATATCCAGATCGTGGCTGGCGAGCTGGAAGCCGGCGCCGAGGGTGTCGAGGCTTTGCAGCACCTTCAGGCGGCGCTCGGCGGTGGCTGTCAGGGTGCGGTTGGCCGGGGTGGTGAACAGCGCCCAGGCGCGGGTCTTGGAGCGGCCGACGCGGCCGCGCAGCTGGTAGAGCTGGGCCAGACCGAACATGTCGGCGCGGTGGACGATCAGCGTGTTGGCGCTGGGGATGTCGAGGCCGGATTCGATGATCGTCGTCGACAGCAGCACGTCATAGCGCCCTTCGTAGAACGCGGTCATAACGTCTTCCAGCTGCCCGGCGCTCATCTGGCCGTTGGCCACGGCCACCTTCACTTCCGGCACGCTGCGATCGAGGAACGTCTTGATCTCGGCGAGGTCATCGATGCGCGGAACCACATAGAACGACTGGCCGCCGCGATAACGCTCACGCAGCAGCGCCTCGCGGATCGACAACTCGTCGAACGGCATGACGAAGGTGCGCACCGCCAGGCGGTCGACCGGCGGCGTGGCGATGATCGACAGTTCGCGCACGCCGGTCAGGGCCAGTTGCAGGGTGCGCGGGATCGGCGTCGCCGACAGGGTCAGCACGTGCAACTGGGCGCGCAGGGCCTTCAGGCGCTCCTTGTGGGCGACGCCGAAGTGCTGCTCCTCGTCCACCACCACCAGGCCAAGTTCGCGGAAGCTGATGGTCTTGCCAAGCACCGCGTGGGTGCCGACAACGATATCCACCGTGCCGTCGGCAAGGCCGGCCTTCACCTGCTTCATCTCGGCGGCGGGGGTGAAGCGCGAGGCCTGGGCGATCTTCAGCGGCAGGCCTTTGAAGCGCTCCATGAAGCCGTGGTAATGCTGGCGGGCGAGCAGCGTCGTCGGCGCGATCACCGCCACCTGCTGGCCGCTCATGGCCACGGCGAAGGCGGCGCGCATCGCCACCTCGGTCTTGCCGAAGCCCACGTCGCCACACACCAGCCGGTCCATCGGCCGGCCCGAGGCCAGATCGGTCAGCACCGCGTCGATGGCGTTGAGCTGGTCCTCCGTCTCCTCATAGGGGAACCGCGCGACGAATTCGTCATACAGCCCCTGCGGCGGCGTGACGGCCGGGGCGGATTTGAGGGCGCGGGCGGCGGCGACCTTGATGAGTTCGCCCGCCATCATGCGGATGCGCTGCTTCAGCCTGGCCTTGCGCGCCTGCCAGGCGCCGCCGCCCAGCTTGTCGAGGGCGACGCTGGTGTCCTCCGAGCCGTAGCGCGAGAGTAGCTCGATATTCTCCACCGGCAGGAACAGCTTGTCGCCGCCAGCGTAGTGCAGCTCCAGGCAGTCATGCGGCGCGCCGCCGACGGCGATGGTCTTGAGGCCAACGAAACGGCCAATGCCGTGATCGACGTGAACGACGATGTCGCCCGCCGTCAGGCTGCCGACCTCGGCGATGAAATCCTGGGCGCGCTTCGATTTGCGCGCCTGCCGCACCAGCCGGTCGCCGAGAATGTCCTGCTCGCCGAGCACGCTGAGTTGCGGCGCATCAAACCCCGCCTCAAGCCCCCAGACGGCCATGGAGATCTGGCCGGCGGGCGCCGCGAGGGCGCGGGCGAGATCGGGAACCGGCGTCAGGCCGCGCACCTCGTGGTCGGCCAGCACATGGGCGAGCCGCTCGCGTGAGCCCTCGGACCAGGCGGCCAGCACCACCTTGCGGCCGCCCGCGGCCAGATCGCGGATATGGGTCGCGGCGGCCTCGAACACATTGGCGCTGTCGTCCGCCCGCTCCGGCGCGAAGCTGCGCGCCTGGCGCACGCCAAGGTCGATGATATGGCCGGCGGAGGTTTCCGGGCGGGCGAAGGCGGAGACGACGGCCGTATCCAGACTGGCCAGCCGCTGCTTCCATTCGTCCATGGCGAGATACAGCGTCTCGGGACGGACAGGCTTGTAGGGCGCGCCGCCGCCGGCCTTCAGCGCCGCGACGCGGGCGTCGTAATAGTCGGTGATCTGGCTGATGCGCTCGCCGGCCGCATCGTCAAGCTGGGCGTCGAGCACGAACGGCGATCCGGCCAGATAGTCGAACAGCGTGTCCAGCTTTTTGTGGAACAGCGGCAGCCAGTGCTCCATGCCGGGGTGCCGCCGGCCCTCGCTCACCGCCTCATACAGCACGTCGTCGCGGGTGGCGGCCCCAAAGGCGGCCACATAGGCCTGGCGAAAGCGGGCCATGGTCTCGGTGGTGACCTGCACCTCGCTCATCGGCACCAGATCGAGCGCCCGCAACTGGCCGGTGGAGCGCTGGGTCTCCGGGTCGAACGGCCGGATTGATTCCAGCGTGTCGCCGAAGAAATCGAGGCGGATCGGCGCGGCCATGCCCGGGGCGTAGAGATCGAGAATGCCGCCGCGCTGGGCGTATTCGCCGGTGTCACGCACCGTGCCGGTGCGGGTGAAGCCGTTTATTTCCAGCCATTTCACCAGCAGGTTCAGGTCGATGGCGTTACCGGGCGCGGCCGAAAATGTCTCCTCGGCGATGCGGGCGAGCGGCGGCACCCGCTGCACGGCGGCGTTCACCGTCGTCAGCACGATGCGCGGCCGCTCCTGCGATGAGCGGGTGCGGGCAAGACGCGCCAGCACGGTCATGCGTTTCGCGGTGATGGCGCTGGTTGGTGAAACGCGATCGTAGGGCTGGCAGTCCCACGAGGGAAAACTGAGCACCTCGATATCCGGCGCGACGAAGTTCAGGCCGTTTTCAATCAGCGCCAGCCGCTGGCCGTCGCGGGCAATGAAGGTCAGCGCCGCCGGGGCGTCGGTCTTTTGCGAAGCAGCCCGGGCCAGGTCCGCCAGAACCAGGGGGATGAAACTGTCCGGCGCATTGACGAGGACAGGCTTGCGCCCCTCCAGCAACTGGGCGACGGCGTTTTTCAGCGGAACAGGGCTCATGGAACAGGACTCATCAGCGGAACACTTCTGGCTGGCGCATTTTCGGCAAAAGTGGGCGCCGCTTCTGCATCGTATCGTTCTGGAGGAAACCGGCGGCGGTCGCCGCCAGCGCGTCTGGTCGCAACGGAGCCGGCAGGACGCCAGCGGGCTGGAAGAAGCTCAAGGCCGGTTGGCGTTCGTCAGGGCGGCCCTGCCCCAAACCAGGCGGGCCGCTCCGGTCAACGCACCCGGAAGCCTTCCGGGAAAGGCGGCCAGGCTTTCGTGAAAGCCCCCAACGGCGCGCCCCAACGCGTCCAGTCATGGAAAACCGGGCGCCGCGGCGGGCTGGAGTTCACCGGACGCGCCTAGATGAACACCGCGCCGGTGTGGCGATGGAATTCGCGAATCTGGCTGAACACTGGCGTGTCGAATTCCGCCGGCAACGCAAGCTCGCCGGTCAACCAGCTGAACACGTCGCGGTCCTGCGCCTCCAGCAGCGCCTCGATATCGTCGAGGTCCCGGGCGTCGAGCGCATCGATGCGCGCGTCGGCGAACTGGCCGAGCAGCAGGTCCATCTCGCGGGTGCCGCGATGCCATGACCGGTAGAGGATGCGGCGACGGCGCTCATCCAGGCCGGCGCTGCTGCGCATGGTTCCGCTCATGACCGTCTCCCAAAGTTGCCGCCAGACCATTCAGGCGGGCCAGGCCTGCGCTACCTGACAGGATACCCTGTATCTCGCCGGGCCAACGCCTGGGCTATATAGTCCTGACAGCGCGGCGTGTCAGCCACAACCCGCCAGGCCCGCTCCACGGGCTGTTTTCGTCCGCCCGCCTCACCTCCGGCCGCACAAGGATTTCATGCGCCCTTCCGTGCTCGATCCCCTGTTCGCTCCCATCACCGCCCTTCCCGGCGTTGGGCCGCGCGTCGGCGCGCTGTTCGACCGGTTGCTTGGAGCGCCCGGGCGTCCGGCGCGCGTCATCGACCTGCTGTTTCACACGCCTGGCGGCGTCATCGACCGGCGGAGCCGGCCGCGCATCATTGATGCGCCGGTGGGAACGGTGGTGACGCTGGACGTGCGCGTCGTCTCCCATGCCGCGCCGCCGGCGCGCAGCGGCTCCAGGGCGCCCGCCCGCGTGGTGGTGGAGGATGACACCGGCGACGTAACCCTGGTGTTTTTTGGCGGTTCCCGGCAGCGTCTGGAGGCGCAATTGCCGGTTGGCGAAAGGCGCATCGTTTCCGGCCGCATCGAGCTTTGGGACGGCCGTCGCCAGATGGCGCACCCGGACCTGATCCTGCGGCCGGAGGAACTGGAAGGCGCCAGCCTGATCCAGCCCGTGTATCCGCTGACGGAAGGTCTGGGGGGGCGGCTGGTGCAAAAGGCCGCCGCCGCCGCCCTCGATCGCCTGCCCGACATGCCGGAATGGCAGGACCAGGATCTGCGCGGCGCGCTGCCGCCTTTCGCGACGGCGCTGCGACTTGTGCACCAGCCGCAGGAGGTTTTCGCCGAACACGCCGATGCCGGCGACGCCGGGGAGCCTGACCCGGCCCGCCGTCGCCTCGGCCTCGATGAGGTGCTGGCCACCCAGCTGGCCCTTGGGCTGATGCGCCAGAACCGGCGCAAGGCGCGCGGTCGCGCCCACGCGGGCGATGGCCGCCTGGTGCGGGCGCTGCTGGCGCAAATTCCCTTCGACCTCACCGGGGCGCAGAAGACCGCCCTGGACGAGATCTGGCGCGATCTGGCGTCGCCGGAGCGGATGCTGCGTCTGCTGCAGGGCGATGTCGGCTCGGGCAAGACCATTGTCGCCTTGCTGGCCATGGCGCGGGTGGTGGAAAGCGGCCGCCAGGCGGCGCTGATGGCGCCGACCGAAATTCTCGCCCGCCAGCATTACGAGCGCATCGCTCCGCTGGCGGAGGCCGTTGGCATTCGCGCCGGCGTGTTCACCGGACGCGACAAGGCGGCGGCGCGGCGCAAGATCCTGGAGCAGGTGGCGGCGGGTGACATTGATATCGTTGTCGGCACCCACGCGCTGTTCCAGGAGGCCATCGCTTTCCGCGATCTGGGACTGGCCGTGGTGGACGAGCAGCACCGTTTCGGCGTGCAGCAGCGGTTGGCGCTGGGCGAGAAAAGCCCGGACGCCGACATGCTGCTGATGACGGCGACGCCGATTCCGCGCACCCTGGTGCTGACTTTCTACGGCGACATGGAGGCGTCGCTGCTGAACGAGAAGCCGCCCGGGCGCAGGCCGGTGGCCACCCGCGTCGCGCCGCTGGAGCGGCTGGATGAGGTGACGGCCGCCGTCGGCCGGGCCATCCAGAGCGGGGCCCGCGTCTACTGGATCTGCCCGCTGGTGGAGGAATCGGAGGCGCTGGACGTGGCGGCGGCCGAGGAGCGGCACGCCTTCCTGCGCGAGCGGCTGGGGCCGACAGTGGGGCTGCTGCATGGCAGGATGAACGCCCGCGACAAGGACGCGGCGATGCAGCGCTTCGCCAGCGGCGCCGACAATGTGCTGGTGGCGACGACGGTGGTCGAGGTGGGCGTTGATGTGCCGGAAGCGACGATCATGGTGATCGAGCACGCCGAGCGCTTCGGCCTCGCCCAGCTGCACCAGCTGCGCGGCCGCGTCGGGCGTGGGTCTGGAGCATCCAGCTGCGTGCTGCTGTATCGCGGCCCGCTTGGTCAGGTGGCTGAAGCGCGTCTGCGCATCATGCGCGAGACCGAGGATGGTTTCCGCATCGCCGAGGAAGACCTGAAGCTGCGCGGCCAGGGTGAAATCCTCGGCACCCGCCAGTCCGGCGCCCCGGATTTCCGCTTCCTGCGCCCCGAGCACGACGTGGACCTGATCGCCTCGGCGCGGGATGAGGCGAAGCTGATCCTCGCCCGTGATCCTGATCTGACCAGCCCGCGCGGCCAGGCGCTGCGCCTGCTGCTCTACCTGTTCGGTCGCGACGAGGCGATCCGGCTGCTGCGCGCCGGCTAGGGCGCTTTGCGGTCAGCCGGGACCGGCTGGTCGGTCAGAATTCGCGCATGATGAAGAAAACTGGAGCCGTGTCCGATCCAGACAGGTCGAAAACGGTTCTAGCCGGACGCCGGCTTTTCCGGTAGCGGCGCATCGGCCGGCGTATCGGGATCGTCCATCATCGCCTGCATGCGCCGCTGGTGCTCCTCCGGCTGGATGAGGCCGGCGGACATGACCAGTTTGGCCGCCTCATCCACCGAGATAGAAACCTCGACGATATCCTTGCGCGGCAAATAGAAAAAGAAACCGGTGGTCGGGTTTGGCGAACAGGGCAGAAACACGCCCACATAGCCGGCGTCGGCGCCGCCGGGCAGCGGCCGCGCCATGTCAGGCGGTGGCGGCGACGAGACAAAAACAATTGACCAGGTTCCCGGGGTCGGAAACTGCACCAGCGCCACCTTGCGAAACGATGTGCCGCCTGGCGAAAACGCCGTTTCGAAAATCTGCTTGATGCCGCGATACAGGCCGCTGACCACGGGCATGCGCTCCAGCAGGGTTTCGCTGGAGCTGACCAGCGTGCGGCCCACCAGGTTCGCGGTGAGAAAACCGAGCAGCGTCAGGGCGATCAGCGCCACCACCAGGCCGAAACCAGGCACCGACACGCTGAGGTAGGCGTCCGGCCAGTAGCGGTCGGGAACGAACGGTTTCACCCAGCCGTCGATGGCCCCGACGATCCACCAGGTGATGTAAATGGTCAGCGCCAGCGGGCCGGCGACGATCAGGCCGGTGAGGAAATAATTGCGTAGCCGCGCCCGGGCCGAAAACAGCCGCCCGCGGGAGGCCGCGGCGGCGACCACGGCCGGCGGCGGCGTGGGCGGAGCTTGTCGGGGCGCCGCGTTATCCTCAGGCGATTCGGGTTCGCGCTGGCCGTCGGTCATGCAGGGCATCCATGCGGTCTATGCTGCATTTGTCCTGTTATATGATCTGGTTATGGCGATCTGTTCAGACAGCAATGCAACCGCGCCAACCCGTCACTCCACCGTGACGGATTTGGCCAGGTTCCGCGGCTGATCGACATCTTTACCCATGAAAACCGCCACGTGATAGGCCAGCAACTGGATCGGCGCCGCGTAAACAATCGGCGCCACCACCGGATCGACGTCCGGCATGGTCAGCGTCGCCACATTGTCGAGACCGGTCTGGCGCACGGCGTCGCCATCGCCAATCAGGATAATGCGTCCGCCGCGGGCGGCGACCTCCTGGATATTGGAGACAGTCTTGTCCATCAGCTCATCGCGCGGCGCGATGACGATGACCGGCATGTCCTCGTCCACCAAAGCGATGGGGCCGTGCTTGAGCTCGCCAGCGGCGTAGCCCTCGGCGTGAATGTAGGAGATTTCCTTGAGCTTGAGGGCGCCTTCCAGCGCCAGCGGAAACGCCGGTCCACGGCCGAGATAAAGCACGTCGCGGGCGCGGGAGAGATCGCGCGACATCTGCTCGATGTCGTGCTCCAGCTTTAGCGCTTCAGAGAACTGGCCCGGCAGCCCCATCATCAGATCGGCGATGCGCGCCTCGTCCGCTTCCGACAGCACGCCGCGCTGGCGCCCGGCGTATACGGCGAGCGACAGCAGCACGCTGAGCTGGCAGGTGAACGCCTTGGTTGAGGCGACGCCGATTTCCGGGCCCGCGAAGGTGGGCGCCACGGCGTCGCTTTCCCGGGCGATGGTCGAGGTGGTGACGTTGACCACCGACAGGATGCTCTGGCCCTGGGACCTGGCGTAGCGCAGCGAGGCGAGCGTATCGGCCGTTTCACCAGACTGGGAGATGAACAGCGCCAGGCCGCCTGGCGTCATGGGCGCCTCGCGGTAACGGAACTCCGAGGCGACGTCGATGTCCACCGGCAGCCGCGCCAGCCGCTCGAACCAGTAGCGGGCCACATAGCCGGCGAGATAGGCGGTGCCGCAGGCACAGATGGTCAGGCGCTGCAGGTTGGCGAAGTCGATGGCGCCAAGCTCGGGAAACTGGAAGCGGTTGGCCGAGGCGTCGAGATAATGGGCGACCGTGCGGCCCACCACCTCGGGTTGCTCCCAGATTTCCTTCACCATGAAGTGGCGATAATTGCCCTTGTCGGCGACGAAGGCGCCTGGCGCCAGCCGCTGGCGCTGGCGCGCGACCTGGAAGCCGGCGGCGTCGTAAATCTCCGCGCCAGCGCGGGTGATGACGGCGTAGTCGCCCTCATCCAGGTAGAGCAGGTCATCGGTAAACGGCGCCAGCGCCAGGGCGTCGGAGCCGAGGAACATCTCGCCGTCGCCAAAGCCGAGAGCCAGCGGCGCGCCATGGCGGGCGCCGATCAAAAGGTCGTCCTCGCCAGCGAACAGGAAGCCCAGCGCGAAGGCGCCGCGCAGGCGCGGCAGCACATTGGCCACCGCGCGCACCGGGGCATGGCCGCGCTCCAGCTCGCGGCTGACCAGGCGGACCACCACCTCGGTGTCGGTTTCGGATTCGAAGCGCACGCCCTCGTCAGCCAGTTCGGCCCGTAGCTCGCGAAAATTCTCGATAATGCCGTTGTGGACCAGCGCCACCCGCCCGGTGGCGTGCGGATGGGCGTTATCCTCTGTCGGCTTGCCGTGGGTCGCCCATCGGGTGTGACCGATGCCGCTGGCGCCTGGCAGCGGCTGTTCGCGCAGGACGTTTTCCAGGTTGCGCAGCTTGCCGGCGGCGCGCCGCCGCTCCAGCACGCCATTGTCGAGCGTGGCGACGCCGGCGGAATCATAACCGCGGTATTCGAGCCGCTTCAGCGAGTCGACCAGATCGGCGGCTACGTCATGCTTGCCGAGAATGCCGATGATGCCACACATGTCTCTGTTCACCTGAAAGCTGGAATGGCGATGCGCCAGGGACTTTCGCTCCGGTCAGAAACACCGGAGCGGCGCGCTGAAGTTGCGATGCCTGAAGGAAATGGCGACGTCAGACAAATCAAAAAACCTGACGGATTATGACGTCGGCCCCGATTCCCGGCGGCCGGCGGCGGGCTCACTTCTTGCGGCTGGCGTTCCTGGCGCGGAACTCCGCCGCCCAGCCGGGTTTTTCCACCTGACGTCCCCGCGCCAGGGCGAGGGCGTCCGGCGCCACATCGGCGGTGATGACCGAGCCCGTGCCGATATAGGCGCCGTCTCCCAGGGTCACCGGGGCGACCAGGGATGAGTTCGAGCCAACAAAAGCGCCCTTGCCGACCACGGTTTTTGCTTTGCCGAAACCGTCATAGTTGCAGAAGATCGTGCCGGCGCCGATGTTGGCGCCCTCGCCGACCACGCCGTCGCCCAGATAAGCCAGATGGTTGGCCTTGGCGCCGGCGCCCATCACCGTGTTCTTGAGCTCGACGAAATTGCCGACGCGGGCTTTCGCGCCCACATCGGCGCCGGGACGCAGGCGGGCATAGGGGCCAATGTCGGCTCCCTCACGGACGACGGCGCCTTCCAGGTGCGAGAAAGCATGGATGGTCGCGCCGGCCTCCACGGTGACGCCGGGGCCGAACACCACATGCGGCTCCACGGTGACGTCGCGGCCAAGCCGGGTGTCGGCGCTGAAATAGACGCTGTCCGGGTCCTGCAACGTCGCGCCGCCGAGCATGGCCGCCCGGCGCAGCCGCCGCTGGATTTCCGCCTCCGCCACGGCGAGCTGGGCGCGGTCGTTGACGCCCATTACCTCCGATTCCGGAGCGACGGTCACCGCGGCGCGCAAGCCGAGCCCCCGGGCAATGTCCACGGCGTCGGTGAGATAGAACTCACCCTTGGCGTTGTTGGGCTCGATGCGCTCCAGAATGCTGAGGGCATGGGCCCCGGACAGGGCCATCAGCCCGGCGTTGCACAGGGTGATGGCGCGTTCGGCCTCATCGGCGTCCTTTTCCTCGCGGATCGCCGCCAGATCCTCGCCATGGCGGACGAGACGGCCATAACCGAAAGGATTGGCGGCCTCGAAGCCCAGCACCGCCACGGCGACATTGCCGCCGAGCAGGCCATGCAGGCGCGCCAGGGTTTCCGGCTGGATCAGCGGCGTGTCGCCAAACGCCACAACGATGTCGACGTTGTCCGCCGCGATGTCGTCGCGCGCCGCCAGCACCGCGTGCGCCGTGCCGAGCCGCTCGCGCTGTTCGCGCAACACGGCGCCCGGCGCGACCCGGCGCGCCTCATCCGCCACATCGGCCCGGTCCGGCCCGACCACCACGACCACGTCACGGGCGCCGGCGGCCTCCAGGGCGTGCAGCACATGGGCGACCATCGAGCGGCCGGCGATGCGATGCAGCACCTTTGGCACGGCGGATTGCATGCGCGTGCCCTCGCCGGCGGCGAGAACGATGGCGCGGAACGGGGCGACGGCGTGAGACGCGGTCATGAGCGGACGATGCTCCTGAGTGGCGGGTTGCGGCGAAGGAACCGTCCGCCGGAAAGCGCGGGGGCTGACGGAATTTATGGCGATCACGGAAAAGTACGGGCGCGCCCGCTTCCGGCTGGCCATCGTCTTCCGGGCGTCTGACGCCGCCCGTCTATTAAACCATGATTCCCCACGCACAAATCATCCGGCCTTCTCGCCCCGCGCCGCAGGCCCGCCGGCTGGCCCCTGGCGCCGGCAAGCCGCGCGCGAGACATCGCGCGCAAGAAATGACGTGGCCCCGGGCGACCGGGAGTGGGGACAAAACGGCCCGCGCTCCTGCTATCACTTCAGGGGGGTCTTTAAACCGGCAAGGGCCTGTGAGACAGCTGCCGCCGGACGGGACAGGGGATTCCATTTGGCTTCCTGTCTTGAAACCGCCGCTTTTCACCGCATGGTCCGCCGGGGCCGGCCAGCGCCGTCCATAATGGCCGGAGCCATTGCAAGAAGCTGGCGATAAGTCATAGTTTTCATTGTTCGCGCTTCAACGGGATGGCGCGGCGCCTTAACGCTGGTTCAGATGAGCATGATCAACCGCAGGCAGCTGATGTGGTCCGGCGCGGTCGCCGCGCTCGCGGCGTCGTCCGGAAGGGGCGACGCGCAGACGACGGACGCCAGTGGCTCGCACGCGGCGGCCGGCAACGGCGGCAATTTCGAGCCCGGCCATGTGGTGGACCTGGCCCGGCAACTCGCCATGCGCCCGTTCACCGCCCCGCCGGTCGACCTCCCCGACCAGCTCGCCAACCTGACCTATGACCAGTATGTCGGCATCCGCGCCAGGCCTGAAGGCCTGCTCTGGTCCGGCCAGCAACGTGGTTTCGTCGTCGAGCCGTTGCCGCGCGGCGCATTGTTCAAGGACCATGTGGTGCTTTACGTGGTCGTCGACGGCCAGGTGCAGCGCGCGCCCTACAAGTCGGCGAACTACGATTTTGGCGCGCTGCCCGCCCCGCCCGACGGCAAGGACATCGGTTTTTCGGGCTTCCGGATTTTCGCCGGCAATGGCGAACGCCCGGTCCAGATGGCGATTTTCCAGGGGGCCACCTTTTATCGCGCCATGGCCCGGGGGCAGAATCTCGGGACGGTGGCGCGCACGCTGACCCTGCGGCCAGGCGAGGTCAAGGGTGAGGAAATTCCGGTTTTCCGCGCCTTCTGGATCGAGCAGCCGGCGTTGGCCGCCGAGACCCTGGTGATACACGCCCTGATCGAGTCCGAGAGCGTGACCGCCGCCGTCAGATACACGGTCCGCCCTGGCGACATGACCATTGTTGACGTCGAAGTCACCATGTTCACCCGCGTCGCCATTGATCACGTGGGCTGGGGCGGCCATGCGGGGACGTTCCTGTTCGGTCCGGCCAGCCAGCGTAATGTGGACGACGTGCGCGCCGCCGTTTTCGAGGTCAATGGCCTGCAGATCAGCAACGGGCGCGGCGAATGGTTATGGCGTCCGGTCGTCAATCCGCAACAGTTGCAGCTGTCGGCTTTCGTGGATTCCAGCCCGAAGGGGTTCGGGTTACTGCAACGCGAGCGCAGCTTCGCCGCTTTCCAGGACGACAGCCAGCGTTTCGACCGGCGTCCCAGCGTCTGGGTCGAACCCCTGTCGGACTGGGGCGAAGGCTCCGTGCAGCTGATCGAGATTCCGACCGAGTCGGACGTCAACGACAATATCATCGCCTACTGGCGGCCGAAGGCGGCGTTGGCCGCCGGGGCCGAGGCGACCTACGCCTACCGGCAATACTGGTGCTGGAGCATCCCCGAGGCGCCGCCGCTCGCGCGGGTCAACCTGACGCGCACCGGCAAGGGACGGGGCGGCCGCCGGCGCAGGTTCCTGGTGGAATTTGTCGGCGACGCCCTGGCTGATCCCGGCCGGCTGGCGGAGCTGAAACCGGCGCTTGGCGCCGGCAAGGGCGCCGCCATCACCAACCTGAAGCTCTGGCCCTACCCCGAACGCAAGGTGATGCGGGTAGCGTTTGAGCTTGACCCGGGCGACGAGCCGCTCACCGAACTGCGCCTCGTGCTGGAGGCCGCTGGCAAGCCCCTGAGCGAGACATGGCTGTACAGATGGACCGCGTAGCAATTGTTGAAGAAAACGCGGCATCGCTGGCGCCGGCAGACGACGTCGTCCAGGATCAGCGCGCGCCCGGCGCGCTGCCGCCGGAAAACAGGCTGGAGATGCCGACGCAATCCCTGCGTCGCTGGCGGCGTCTTGACGGCCGCCGTCCCCTGGGCAAGGTTGGGCCTGGGGCCGGGGGCTGGGTTGCCCGCTTCGTGGTGTTCGTCGGCGCGCTGGCCCTGACGCTCTATGGCGCGCGCGAGATGTATGAGGTGGTGTCGGTCAGCCGCACCACCTGGCTGCAGTGGGCGCTGCTGGCGCTGTTCACCATCAATTTTTCCTGGATCGCCATCGCGTTCACCAGCGCCATCGTCGGCTTCGTCGCCCTGCTGTTCCGGTCGCGCAAGACGCCCGCGCCGGTGAGCGGTCTGACCACCCGCACCGCGGTGGTGATGCCGGTTTACAACGAGGAAACCTCCCGCACCTTCGCCGCCCTGTTCGCGATGCGCGAAAGCATTGAGGCGACCGGCTGCGGCGAGGCTTTCGATTATTTCATCCTGTCGGACACGACGAACCCGGATGTCTGGGTGGCGGAGGAACGGGCGTTTCTCGCCCTGCGCGAGCAGATGGGGCCAGGCGCGCGCCTGTATTACCGGCGCCGGCAAAAGAACACCCACCGCAAGGCCGGCAACATCGCCGATTTCGTTACCCGCTGGGGCGGCGCCTACGATCACATGCTGGTGCTGGACGCCGACAGCCTGATGACCGGAGACTGCATCGTCCGTCTCGCCGCCGCGATGGAGGCTGACCCGGACGCAGGCATTATCCAGACGTTGCCGCTGATCATCAACCGCAACACGCTGTTCGCCCGGTTGCAGCAGTTCGCCGCGCGGGTCTATGGCCCGGTGATCGCCACGGGCCTGTCCGTGTGGATGGGCAAGGACGGCAACTACTGGGGCCACAACGCCATCATCCGCACCCGGGCGTTCGCCGCCCATTGCGGCATGCCCGACCTCTCCGGCAAACCGCCCTTCGGCGGCCATATCCTGAGCCACGATTTCGTCGAGGCGGCGCTGATCCGCCGCGCCGGCTGGACGGTTTACATGCTGCCGCACCTGGGCGGCAGCTACGAGGAAAGCCCGCCGTCGCTGATCGACCTGGCGACGCGCGACCGCCGCTGGTGCCAGGGCAATCTGCAGCATGCGCGCGTTATCGGCTCCGCTGGCCTGAAATGGGCGACGCGGCAGCACTTCGCCACCGGCATCTTCTCCTATCTGGCCTCGCCATTGTGGCTGATGCAGCTGGTCATCGGCATCATCCTGGTGCTGCAGAGCCGTTATGTGCGGCCCGAGTACTTCAGCCAGGAATTCTCGCTGTTCCCCGCCTGGCCGCGGTTTGACCCGGAGCGCGCGCTGGCGCTGTTCGTGCTGACCATGGCCATCCTGCTGGCGCCGAAGCTGTTCGGCCTGATCCTGACGTTGATCAATGGTCAGGACCGGCGCGATGGCGGCGGCGCCATCCGCGTCATCATCTCGACCGTGTTCGAGACGATCATGTCCGCCCTGCTCGCCCCCATCATGATGGTGATCCAGTCCGGCGCGGTGGCGCAGATCCTGCTTGGCCGCGACACGGGCTGGAACCCGCAGCGACGCGATGACGGTTCCATCGCCTTCCGGGATATTGTCCGGCGGCACTGGCAGCACATGGCGCTCGGCGTGGTGGCCGGCCTCACCGCATTTCTCATCGCCACTTCGCTGGCCCTGTGGATGTCGCCGACCATTGTTGGTCTGCTACTGGCGATCCCGATCTCGTGGATGAGCGGCAAGAAGTCCATTGGCCTGTTCCTGAAGCGGATTGGCCTGCTGCTGACGCCAGAAGAAGTGGCGCCGCCACCCGTGGTGACCCGCGCCAACACATTGCAGGAAGGCTTCGCGGCGCGTGGTTTCGATGAAGACGACGCCTTCGACGTCATGCGGCGGGCGCCCGAAATCCGCCAGGCCCACATCGCCATGCTGCCGCCCCGCCCGGCCCGCAAGCGCGGCCAGGTCGATCCCGAGCACGTGTTGGCCGAAGCCAAGCTGGCGGATGCTGAAACCGTGGCTGACGCCCGCAGCTGGCTTTCCCAGCGCGAGCGCATCGCGGTGCTGAATGATCCGCTGCTGCTGGCGAAGCTGGACAGGCTGAAGCCGGCCGCCTGACAGTCGCGCGTGATCTCCCCGTCTTCACAATTTTGGCAGGCGCCATGGAATGGGCGCCGCCTGTCGCCAACGTGTCGACTGCATTTGAGTCGAATGCAACCAGATTCATAGGTCCGATGGCGCATGGGCGCTGAGGCGTCCCATCACGTCGGGCTGTAGCTGGAGCAAGATATGAAAGCGATATTCGGAGCAATCTTTGGAGCGGCGCTGGTCCTGGGCGTCGGCGCTGCCCAGGCGGCGCCAGTCCCGGTTGGTCCTGCTGCAGCGTCAAGCGTTGGCCTCCCGGTCGCCCAGGCGCAGTATCACCACCACCATCACCGCCGCCACTATCACCGGCCGCCGCCCCATTATCACCATTACCACCGGCCGCCGCGCTATCACCACCGTCACTACCACCGGCCGCCGCACGCGCGACATTACCACCGCCACCACCATCGCTGGTGATCCCGGGTCAGCCCCGCCTTCACGGCGGGGCTTTTCATTGCCGCCGGGCGGACCTGCGCCATGATGGGCTTTTGGGCGAGTCCTGGACGCGCCGAAAGCTCCTGCTAACCATGAATGGACACGGATCCGGATCCTCCAGCTCCTCACGCGCTGGTGACATGGTCATTCATGTTTCGTTTGCGGGCGTCGCGATACCAGAAGTCATGAACAACAATTTCCGCGCCTCCCCCCGCCCCGAACGGCGACCCGCCGTTCAGGCGTTCGACCCGCACTTCGCCCCGTCGAAGTCGTTTGATGACGCGCTGTTTGGCGACATGCGCCAGACCACGCCGCCCCGCCGCGCCGTCGCCATGCCCCATCCCGCGGTCGGGGCGCACGGGCTGGCCGCAGGCGTGGCGCCGCGTCAGGGCTGATCACCTGAGCCTTGCCTCGCGCCGTCGCCAGGTCCTGTGACCGCGCATTGCCTGGGGACTGTCGCGCACGGCGGTTGACCGCAACGCCGTCTGCGCATATCACGGCCAGCGTGAGAGCGCGTAGCTCAGCCGGTAGAGCAACTGACTTTTAATCAGTAGGTCCAGGGTTCGAATCCCTGCGCGCTCACCACCAACGCCATGATATCGCGGCTTCACCGGCTACCGCATATCGTGAGATGGCGCTGGTTTTCTGAGCGGCCATCGTGGCCGCACGCTGGTCTTTTGCAAGTCTCCTCCCGATTGTCGTGTTCTGGAACTCGCATGGCTGCTCCCGGCTGTCGCGTGACCGCCGGCCCTCTGCTGTTTTTATAATACCCCATTCAGCGCCGTTCCCCCTGCTGCCTTGCCGACCCAGGCCGGTTCCCGCGCTCCCGCCTGCAAGAAAAGCGGGCGGTGGCTGCAGGGCTGACGCCAGGCGGCGGATGCTGATTGGCCGGGACCGGCAAGCGGTAACGACAACCGTCCGGCTTGCAAGGCGTCTTGTCATTGTGAAGCAATCCGGCAAGGGGCGGGTCAATGAGCGGCAGGGGTGGCCCGGCAAGCCGCGTCTGCTCACCGGGCCGGATCTTCAGCCTGAAGATGGGGCTGGTTTCAGGTCGCCGAAGATATCGCGCGCCTTGCGGGCGACCTGATCGACCTCCGGCGCGTAGGGCAGCGCCAGCCGGTTATAAACGCCCTGGACCGTGCGGCTTTTCAGCTTCCGCCCCTTCTTCTGATAAAAAATCGAGCGGTTGGCCCGCGCCGCGCGAGGGAAAAGCCGGGCCGCTGGCGCGCCGGGTTTTGCCTGGGCCAGGGCGGCGAGCTTCGCCGCCTTCCGCGCGCCGAGGAAATGCGCCGCATACAGATCCGTGTCGGTCGCATTCCGCTCCAGGCTGGCTTTCAGATAACCGGCGTCACGCCGCAGCATCTCGGCGGCCATGGCGGCGGCGATATCGGGGTTCTTGCGCAGGTTGAGGATACAGGCGCGCCGCGCGCTGTCCTCCACCTCGCCCGTCGGGCCAATAATGGCGGCCTCACGCGTCAGGCCGTGCCGGGCGCCAAACTCGCGCACGGCCGTCAACCAGGTGCTGTCGATAAACTGGTACAGGCCCGTGGCGCTGGACGTGGACGCTTTCGCTTCTGGCCTGAACGCCGACTCGCGGTTGGCGACGGCGATCAGCAGTTTCAGGTCCACGCCCGTGCCGGCGCTGGCCCGAACGATGCTCCTGGCGACATTGGCCGGAAGGTTGAGTGAACCGGCGCTAATGCTCTCCGGCGCGGTTGCCTCGCGGGTGATCGCCAGGGGTTCCAGGTGATCGTTGGGCATGACCGGGAACGGCGCCGGGGCGACGGCTCCGGTGGATGCAGGCGTCATGACCGCCGCCAGCGTAAAGCCGGCAACGATGGAGGTCATGCCAAAAGGAAACCCGGACATGGCGCGCATGACGCCGCCATATCCGGGGATATGTCGGACAATATTATTCATTTCATCTTCCTTTAAAGAAATTATTCCTAATTATTTGCGGTAGATATAGGTATGGAATTGCGGCGAATTATTGATTTTATTTATTATTATTTCATGGTTGGCAGCCTGCCTTGCTGGCGCAAGGTCACTATCCCCAGGCCGGGATTTCCGCCTCGTCCCTTTTCAGGCCCGCTGCTTTAAGGTGTGACCTCGGGAATCAGGCCGCCGCCGTTCCCCGCGTGGGGAGAAGACGATGCGCATCACTACCTGGAACGTGAATTCTGTCCGCCAGCGCCTGGAGCACCTGGAGCAGTTTCTGCAAACGGCGGCGCCAGACGTGCTTTGCCTCCAGGAAATCAAATGCATGGACGAGGCGTTTCCGGCGGCGCGCATTGAAGCGCTCGGCTACAATGTCGCTGTCCACGGCCAGAAAACCTTCAATGGGGTCGCCCTGCTCTCGCGTTATCCGCTGGAAGATGTGCGGCGGGGGCTGCCAGGCGATGAGGCCGATACGCAGTCGCGATATATCGAAGCGGTCATATCGGTCGACGGCGGCGCCATGCGGGTCGGCTCGATCTATCTGCCCAACGGCAACCCCCTGGGAACAGAGAAATTTCCCTACAAGCTGGCGTGGATGGACCGGCTGCGCCGCCATATGGCGGAGTCTGTCGCCGCCGAGGAGATCGCCGTTTTCGCCGGTGATTACAACGTCATCCCGGAGCCGCGCGACGCGAGGGACCCGGCCGCGTGGGTCGGTGACGCGCTGTTTCAGCCGGAAAGCCGCGCCCGCTATCAGGGGTTTCAGAATCTGGGTCTGACCGACGCCCTGCGCGCCTGCGATGACAGCCCTGGCCTCTATACGTTCTGGGATTATCAGGCGGGCGCCTTCCAGCGGGATTTCGGCATCCGGATCGATCACGCCCTGCTGACGGCCCGCGCCGCCGACCGGCTTCGCTCCGTGGTCATCCACAAGGAAACCCGCGCCTGGCAGAAGCCATCGGACCACGCGCCGCTATCGGTCGATCTCGATATCGCGCCCCGGAGCCCATAAGGCGCCCTCGCCGACGCCACGGGTGGAAGTTTTCCGGATCCACATGGGAGCCTGACCAGGCGTGCGCCGGCGAGGCGCCGCCGCGTCGGGTGACCCGGTGTGTCTGTGGGCGTCTGGTGTGTCTTGGGGGCAGTATTCTGGCGGCCCGGCCGGGCTGATGCCGGTTGTGGCGAATGCGCCGGCAGTCCGTCTCTCCCCGGACCCGAAAGTTGCCCGGCTCGGGCGGTCAGTTCCTGCCGCTGCGTTGCGCCATATACGCCTGCGCCGTGGCCTGCGCGGCGCTGCGGTCACGCTCGGGCGCAAGGGCAATGGCCTGGTCATACATCTCGATGATCCAGGCGTCCTTCTGCGGATCGGCGCTGTTGCGGGCGATTGTCAGCCACATCAGCCCCCGTGAAGTCTGCCGTGCGACATTGCCCTGACCGGTCAGCAACAGGTGGCCGAGCAGGGCCTGTGAGGGCGCATGATTTTTTTCCGCCGCCAGATGCAGCCAGCGCGCGGCGAGCTGGGCGTCGCGGGCGCCGCCCTGGCCGGCGAGACACAGGCGGGCGAGATTGTACTGGGCGTCAGGGTCGCCATAATAGCTGGCGGCGTGATGAAACATCTCGCGGGCCCGGCGCTCGTCCTTCTGCACATAAGTGCCGGCAATGCCGTCCAGATAATAGCCGCCAAGGGCGACATAAGCATTGGAGATAAAGCGCGTGACGGCGCGGCGCGGGTTGTCCTCACTGCCCTCCACGACTTTTGAGAAATACTCGAAGGCTTTCAGATCATCGTGAGGCACGCCGTCGCCTTCGGCGTACATGCGGCCCAGCTTCCATTGCGCCGGCGAATGCCCGCGCGTCGCGGCATATTCCAGCGCCTGCACCGCGCTTGCCTTGTCACCGGAATAATAGTCGCGAATGCCGGTGCGAAATGCGTCCCGCTCCGAGCGGAACTTGACCACCGGCGCGCCCGGAGAAGCGCCAGATGCGGCCGCGGCGAACGATGACGCCAGGGGAGAGCCAAACGTCCCTGCTCCCGGCGCCGCGTCGGCGTCACTGTCCTGGCCGTTGTGTTCGCGCGCGGCCCCGAGATTGGCGATGGCTAACGGCGCGGAAGCGCCAGGAGGCTGGAGATCAGCGGCAAGCGCCGGGCTGCCGAGCAGGAGGGCCGTTCCAAGACAAATGATGTGACGGTAGTCAGAAACGCCCATTTCCCACACCCCGACGCGTGCGCGTCGCACGAAATTAAACAGGCCCTGTCCTGCGGCCTGCCAGGACGCGCCGCGCAGATGCAACGCGCCCGTTCTTCATGTCAGGTCCGGCCCTGTATCCCGACGGAATTGCCTTGCCATCACGCGGGAGCATTGCCTCCACCTTTGCCTTCGCCGCCATCTCCTGTGCGGTTGACGCGGCAGGATCACAATACACAGCGTATGCAGCTTGCCAATTCGCCGACATAACGCGCATCTGCTGGGCCCTGCCGGAATCTGCCTGTAAAAAGCCAAGCACAATCATGTTCTTGCAGCTGGCGTATTCTTCCAATTCATTTATGGCGGCTTGGGGGCGCCGGTTTGCTGAAGTGCGGGCACAAGCAGGTTCCAGATCCAAGTTGTATAAAGAGCACATTCCGAACGACGGTGGGGAATGGCGCGGCGCCGCGCTGGGCGCAGATGCGCACAAAAAAGCCCCCGGGTTCACCGGGGGCCTGATCCTCAGATAGCCGGCGCCCTCTAGGCAAGCCGCGCCAGCGCCTCCGAGAGGCTGACCCGACGGCCGGCCGCTTCGGCGAGACGCTCCTTCTGCTCTTCCACCACCTCTTCCGGCGCGCGCGCCAGGAAATCGGCGTTGGAGAGCTTGCCCTCGATCTTGCGGATCTCGCCGGCAAGCTTGTCGATTTCCTTCGTCAGGCGCGCGCGTTCGGCGTCGAAGTCGATGACGCCTTCCAGCGGCAACGCAGCGGCTTCGCCCCGCACCAGCAGCTGGATGGCGCGGCCGGATACGGCGTCCGCAAAGCTGATCTCCGAAACGCGGGCCAGACGGCGGATGGTGTCGCCCCAGACGCCTGCAGCGTTGCGGGTGATGTCCGACGCGCCGACCAGCACCAGCGGGATCTGCGCGCCCGCCGGAACGTTGGTTTCCGAGCGGGCCGAACGGATGCCGGAGATCAGTTCAACCACCCAGCCAAGTTCCGATTCCGCCGCTGCTGCGTCCACCGCTGGGTCCACCGCCCACGGGGCCAGCGCCAGAACGCCATCGCGGCCACCCGCCGCATCCGCCGTCACGCCCCACAGCTCCTCGGTCAGGAACGGCATGAACGGGTGCAGGATCTTGCAGATCTGGTCGAGGACGTAGCTGACGACCGCCCGCACCTCCTGCTTCGCCGGGCCGTCGGCCCCCTGCAGCACCGGCTTGGCAAGCTCCAGATACCAGTCGCAGAACACGTTCCAGACAAAACGGTAGGCGGCGTTGGCGGCGTCGTTGAAGCGGAACGCCTCCAGCGCCAGCGTCACCTCATTGATGGCCTTGCCAGTTTCGCCCAGCACCCAGAGATTGAGCGGCTCGCGCACGCTGTCTGGCCGGAACGCCGCGTCGCGGACGCAGCCGTTCATCTCGGCGAAGCGGGCGGCGTTCCACAGCTTGCTGGCGAAGTTGCGGTAGCCTTCCACCCGCTGGGTGGAGAGCTTGATGTCGCGCCCCTGGGCGGCCATG
>Ga0182737_1000923_pt1 | contig 33383 bp, 29 predicted proteins | sample eDN5th30CBELigOP_FD_128878 | JGI IMG/M metagenome (GOLD analysis project Ga0182737, IMG submission 128878) | Enriched Organic Plus compost microbial communities from Emeryville, California, USA - eDNA 5th pass 30_C BE-Lig OP (version 2) (version 2) ... | reverse complement strand
GACAACAACGCGGCGATCTCCGCCGTGAACAGCGGCAGCATCACCGCGCACTTCCTCGACTACGAGGCCGCGAAGGAGTACGCCGAGCAGTTCGGCCTCGAGAACGCGATCGACATCCCGTCGTTCGACGCCCCGGCCGGCTTCGCCATCGCCAAGGGCAAGCCCGAGTTCCAGAAGGCGCTCAACGAGGCGCTGCACGACGCGATGGAGGACGGCACCTGGAAGGAGCTCTACCAGAAGTGGTTCCCGGGCTCGCCGATGCCCGACCAGTACCTGCCGTCGGCCGAACAGACCGGCGCCCCCACGGACACCGAGTCCGAGTAAGCCAGCAGGCGCTGGGCGGGGCCGAGCCTTCGGCCCCGCCCGGCGCCACTGATCGAAACCGGAGCACCAGCACATGGACTGGCTCGACACTCTCGCAAAGACCTTCCTCGACTTCGACGCGATGTGGCAGGTGTTCCCGCAGCTGCTCGGCGTCGGACTCGTGAACACGCTCGTCATCTCGCTGTGGGCGACCGTGATCGGCATCGTGCTCGGCATGGTCGTCGCGATCATGGGCATCTCGAAGACGCGATGGCTGCGCATCCCGGCACGGGTCTACACCGACATCTTCCGCGGCCTGCCCGCGATCCTCACCATCCTGCTGATCGGCCAGGGCTTCGCCCGATTCAGTCAGCAGCTGTTCGGCCCATCGCCGTACCCGCTCGGCATCCTCGCCCTCAGCCTCATCGCGAGCGCGTACATCGGCGAGATCTTCCGCGCCGGCATCCAGAGCGTCGACCGCGGGCAGCTCGAAGCGTGTCGAGCGCTCGGCATGAGCTACGGCTCGGCCATGCGGCTCGTCGTCGTGCCGCAGGGCGTGCGTCGGGTCCTGCCCGCGCTCGTGAACCAGTTCATCGCGATCGTGAAGGACTCCTCGCTCGTGTACTTCCTCGGCCTGCTGGTCTCGGAGCGCGAGCTGTTCCGCGTCGGGCAGGATGCCGCGGTGCTCACCGGGAACCTCTCACCGCTCGTCATGGCTGGCCTGTTCTATCTCGTGATCACCGTCCCGCTGACCCACCTCGTGAACTTCTTCGACCACCGCTTCCGCACCGGGCGGCGGAAGGCGACCCCGCCGAAGTCCGGCCTCGACGAGGTCGAGGAGACCACCGCGCAGAGCCAGGCGCCCTCGCCGCTGACCCTCGGGAGCAACACATGACCTCCACCTCACCCGTGCCCGTCACCGACGGCCACTTCTACGAGGGCTCCCGCCTGGAGCTCGACCGCGTGACGATGGCCTACGGCGACATCGAGGTGCTGACCGAGGTCTCGATCACCGTCGCGCCAGGCACCACGACGTGCATCATCGGACCCTCCGGCTCGGGCAAGTCGACGCTGCTGCGCGGCGTGAACCGGCTGCACGAGCCGAGGTCGGGGCGGGTCATGCTCGCGGACGACGATGCGCTCACCCTGAAGCCCGACGTGCTGCGCCGCCGCATCGGTCTCGTGTTCCAGCACTTCAACCTCTTCCCCGATCACACCGCGTTGCAGAACGTCGCGCTCGCGCTGCGCAACGTGAAGAAGATGAGCAAGAAGGAGGCCGAGCGCATCGCCGCGGCGCGGCTCGACGAGGTCGGTCTCGCCGAACGTGCCGACCATCGGCCGAGAGACCTCTCCGGCGGCCAGCAGCAGCGGGTCGCGATCGCCAGGGCACTCGCCATGAACCCCGAGGTCATGCTCTTCGACGAGGCCACCAGCGCGCTCGATCCCGAGCTCGTGAAGGGGGTCCTGAACCTCATGGCAGGGCTCGCGCAGCGCGGGATGACCATGCTCGTGGTCACCCACGAGATGGGTTTCGCGCGGAAGGTCGCCGACCAGGTCGTGTTCATGGACGAGGGCCGGGTCGTCGAGACCGGGACGCCCGAGCAGATCTTCGACCACCCGCAGAGCCCGCGACTCCGCCGCTTCCTCTCGGAGGTGCTGTGAGCATCCGCACCGCCGTGATCGGTTTCGGGACATCGGGGCGGGTGTTCCACGCACCGTTCCTCGACGCGGATCCGGCGTACTCGCTCGACGTGATCGTCACGGCCGACGCCGGCCGACGTGCGGCGGCTGCCGCGACGCATCCGCAGACCGAGATCGTGGCGACCGTCGAGGAGCTGTGGCCGCTCGCCGACCGGCTCGACCTCGTCGTCATCGGATCGCCGAGTGGCACGCACGCCGACCTCGCGCGCGCCGCGCTCGGAGCCGGCCTCGACGTGGTGGTCGACAAGCCGTTCGCGGTCACCGCGGCGCAGGGTCGCGAGCTCATGGCGCTGGCCGAACGCCTCGGGCGGCGGCTCACGGTCTTCCAGAACCGGCGATGGGACGGCGACTTCCTCACGGTGCGTCGGCTCGTCGAGTCCGGCGAGCTGGGGGAGGTGCGCCGCTTCGAGTCCCGCTTCGAATGGTGGATGCCTGAACCGCCGACCTCGTGGAAGACCGAGGCGACCGTCGCCGAGGGCGGCGGCATCCTGTACGACCTGGGCGCGCACCTCATCGACCAGGCGATCCAGCTGTTCGGGCCGGTCGCGGCCATCACCGCGGTCGAGATCGACCGACGGCGGCCGTCCGCGGCGGCCGATGATGACGCGTTCCTCGCGCTCAGGCACGAATCGGGTGTGCGATCGCAGCTGTGGATGAGCGCGGTCGCTCCACAGGCCGGCCCGCGATTCCACGTCCTCGGCGAGAACGCCGGGTACACGAGCTGGGGACTCGACGGTCAGGAGCCGGCGCTGGTCGCCGGTGCGACGCCCGCTGACCCCGGCTTCGGCGAGACGCCCGAGCACCGGTGGGGCGCCCTCGGCGTCGACGGGGCAACCCGGCGGGAACCCACCGAGCGCGGCGACTACGGCGCGTTCTACCGGCAGCTCGCCGCGGCGCTCCGCGGCGAGGCATCCGTCCCGGTCGACCCGGCCGACGCCGTCGCCGTGCTCGAACTCATCGAGCACGCCCACGCGGCGACCCTCACCGCCGCCCGCTGACCATCACCTGCACCGCACCAACAGAAAGAAGCATGCACATGACCCACAGCACGCCTTCGCACGTCGTCGTCATCGGTGGCGGGATCCTCGGCGCCTCGACGGCTGCGCACCTGGCGCGCGCGGGCGTCTCGGTGACGCTCGTCACGGCCGGTTCGCTGGCCGACGGCGCATCCGGCCGCTCCATCGCGTGGCTGAACTCGTCGGGCGACCGCTCGCCGGACTACCACTACCTGCGGCTGCTGGGGCTCGACCGCTACCGCACCTGGGCCGCACGCCACCCCGAGAGCCGCGACTATCTGCGGTTCGACGGTGCCCTGAAGTGGGCCGCCGACGACGCGAGCTTCTTGGACACGTACGCGTTCGAACGCTCGGTGGGATACGACGCGCGCTGGCTCGATCGTGACCAGGTCGCCGTGCTCACGCCCGACGTCGACGCCGACGCCATCGCCGCGGAAGGTGCGATCTACAACCCGGGCGAGGGATGGGTGAGCCTGCCCGATCTCGTCTCGGCGCTCGTCGCCGAGGCGGTCGCCGACGGCGCGCGGGTGATCGAACGTGCGGGTGAGGCCCGGGTCGAGGTGCAGGACGGCGCCGCCATCGGCGTGATCCTCGCCGACGGCTCGCGGCTCGAGGCGGACCGGGTCGTGCTCGCGACGGGCCCGTCGGTCCCGACCCAGCTGGCCGGGCTGGGTGTCACGGTTCCGGATGCCACGCCGGCGGCCTTCGTCCTGTTCACCGATCCCGTGGACGTGCCGGTGCAGACCGTGCTGAACACGCCGCGCGTCGCGGTGCGACCCACGCCCGACGGCCGGCTCGTGCTCGACGCCGATTGGGCCGAGCAGTCGATCGTGATGGGCGACGACGGGACGATCACCGTGCCCGAGGAATCCGTGCAGGGGCTGCTCGACGAAGCCTCGAAGGTGCTCGCGGGCAACCCGACGCTCACCGCGCAGCGGGTCGGTGCCGGTCTGAAGCCGATCCCGGGCGACGGCGAGCCCGTCGTCGGCCCCGTGCCCTCGATCGCGAACCTGTACACGCTGTTCACGCACTCGGGGGCGACGCTCGGGCTCATCCTGGGCGAGCTGGCGGCGGAGGAGGTGCTCTCGGGCGAGCCGTCGCCCGTGCTCGCGTCGTTCCGGCTGGACCGGTTCGCCGCCGACGTCGCCCCGACGTCTGTGGGCACCGGCGCGTGGGCACCCGTGCTCCAGAAGTAGCCCGCCCGGGCGTGGGGTATCTGCGCTCCAGCAGTTCCGTCGAGAGTGCGATTTTGGCTCGAGTTCAGGCGTGACCCTGCGCGCTCCGCGCCAGATCGGTGTGCTGTGCGCCATCCCGACTGGCGCCGACACGCGCGAACTGGCGCGGAGCGCCGGCGCACCGCGCTCAGGCCACCGGCGGATCGTCGGTGTCGCCCGCGACCACCGCCGGAGCCGCGCGCGTTCTCGTCCTCCATCGCAACGGTTTGCGTCGGTCCAGCGTGGGGTCCGGTGCGTCCCAGACCTTGATGATCGCCCAGCCGACGGCGGCGATCGGCACGGCCAGCACGGCTCCGGTGATGCCGCCGAGGATGGTGCCGGCGGTCAGCGCGATCAGGATCACGAGCGGATGCAGCTTCAGCGACTGCGCCATGACGACGGGCTGCAGCAGGTCGCCCTCGAGCTGGTTCACCGCGATGACGACGGCAACCACGATGAGCGCGACGACCGGGCCGTTGGCGACGAGCGCGACGAGCGCGGCGAGCACGCCGGCGACGGTGGCGCCGACGAGCGGGATGAACGCGCCGAGGAACACCACGACGGCGAGCGGCAGGGCGAGCGGCACCTGCAGGATGGCGAGCGCGACCCCGATCCCGACGGCGTCGACCAGGGCGATGATCGCGGTGCCTCGCACATACCCGCCGAGCACCTTGACGCTCGTGGTGCCGATCCGCCGGCCGCGTTCGAGGCGGGTGCCCGCGAACGGCCTGAGGAAGAACGCCCAGATCCGGTCCCCGTCCTTCAGGAAGAAGAACAGCACGACGAGCACGAGCACGGTGCCGGTCGCGAACTCGGTCGCCGCCGAGACCCCGGCGATGGCGCCCGCGCCGAACTCGGCGCTCGTGAAGAAGTCGACGAGCGTCTCGCGGAAGCTCTCGAGCTGCGCGGCGTCGATCGGGATCGGCAGGCCGGTCAGCCAGGTCTGCAGGTCCTCGAGCCCGCCTGCGGCGGAGTCGGCGAGCGCACTCCATTGGCTGCGCACCGCGAACACGATCAGGGTCACGATGCCACCGAGCACCGCGATGCCGCCCAGCAGGGTGATCCAGGCCGCGAGGATCGGCCGGAGACCACGCCGTCGCAGCCACGCGATGAGCGGGCTGGCCGCGGCGGCGAGGATGATCGCGATCAGCACGGGGATGACGAGCAGCTTCACCTGGATGAGGGCCCAGATCGCGGCCGCGGCGGCGACGGCGAGCACGATGAGTTGCATGGCACGGATGCTCCACCGGCCGAGCCGATCGGTCCACACCGTTCCGGCCGGCCTGGCCGGCCTCCGAACCGTCTCTGCTGCGATCCGTTCCTGTTCGCTCACGTGCACCACCCTTTCGCGTGAGGAGGGGACGCACCGACGTGCGGACCCGGCCTCCAAGTCAACGGGTCGCCGCGCGCGTGGGCAACCGCTTGACGCGGCCCGCATGGCAGTCTTCTTGCGCGCAGTGGTGTTCTGGCCACATCGGGTGGCATCCTGGCCGGTATGACGAGGCTCAACCATCGCGTCGCCGTGCTCGTGCTCGAAGGCGCCAAGCCGCTCGACGTCGGCATCCCGGCGCAGATCTTCACGACACGGCAGAGCATGCCGTACGTCGTGCGCATGTGCGGACGCGAACCCGGCCTGGTGACGGGCGGGGACGGGCTCGCCTACCACGTCGGCGACGGGCTCGAGGCTCTCGAGTGGGCGGAGACCATCTTCGTTCCGGGGTATCGGCACCCGGATCGGGAGGACCCGCCGGGTGAGGTGGTCGACGCACTTCGTGCCGCGCACGCGCGCGGTGCGCGGCTCGCCGCGATCTCCACGGGCGCGTTCGCGCTGGCTGCGACGGGGTTGCTCGACGGCCTCCGCGCGACCACCCACTGGCATTACACGCGCCAGCTGCAGGCGAAGCATCCGGCCATCAAGGTCGACGAGAACGTGCTCTTCGTCGACGAGGGCGAGGTGCTCACCTCGGCCGGCGCCGCGTCCGGCATTGACCTCTGCCTGCATCTCGTGCGGAGGGACCACGGCGTCGGGTTGTCCAATCACGTGGCACGACGGCTCGTGGCGGCGCCGTACCGGAGCGGCGGTCAGGCGCAGTACGTCCCGCGCAGCCTGCCCGAGGAGCTCGGCCCGGTGTTCGCCCGGACCCGTGAATGGGCGCTCACCCGGCTCGACCGCCCGCTCACGGTGAGTGCGCTCGCGCGGCACGCGAACGTCTCGACGCGGACGTTCTCGCGCCGGTTTGTGGAGGACACCGGGTATACGCCGATGCAGTGGGTGCTCCGCGCGCGGGTGGACCTCGCACGCGAACTGCTCGAGCGGTCGGACCTCGGCGTCGAGCAGATCGCCGACCGCGTCGGACTCGGCACGGGCGCGAACCTGCGGCTGCATTTCCACCGCATCCTCGGCACCTCGCCGAGCGAGTACCGGCAGACGTTCGCGCAGCCGTGATCCGCCCGCGGCCCGGGAGGGTGCCACACCAGCGAAGATGGGGGCATGGCGACCCGGCTGCTCCTGATCTCCGACACCCATGTGCCTGCGCGAGCGAAGCGCCTGCCCGATGAGGTGCTGCGCGCGGTCGACGCGGCCGACATCGTGATCCACGCCGGGGACTGGGTGGATGTCGCGACGCTGGACCTGCTCGAGGCGCGCTCGGCGCGGCTCATCGGCGTGTTCGGGAACAACGACGGGGCCGCGCTGCGCGCGCGTCTGCCCGAGTTCGCGCGCGCCGAGATCGACGGCGTGCGCATCGGCGTCGTGCATGAGACCGGCGCCGCTGGCGGTCGCGAACGACGAATGGATGCCTCGTACGCGGATGCCGGCCTCGACGTGCTCGTGTTCGGGCACAGTCACATCCCGTGGGACACCGTGACGCCGCGAGGCATCCGGCTGCTGAACCCGGGCTCGCCGACCGACCGGCGTCGGCAGCCCGTCTGCACCGTGATGACCGCGGTGGCCGAGGCGGGCGAGCTCCGCGACGTCGTTGTGGTGCCGGTGCCGCGGCCCTGATCGCCGCTTGGCCGAATACTTGCGCAAGGTGGCTTGGCGGCCACTTCCGGGGGCGGGTCTCCGCGGCGAGGGTAGAAGAGGCCAGGTCGCCGGTCGCCTGGTCGTGTGTGCACGCAGGCCGGATGCCACGGAAAGGACCCTCAATGACCCGCATCGCCGTCAACGGATTCGGCCGCATTGGCCGCAACGTGCTCCGAGCTCTGCTCGAGCGCGAGCCCGACGGCCTCGAGATCGTTGCGATCAACGACCTCACCGAACCCAAGGCGCTCGCCCAGCTGCTCCGCTTCGACAGCTCGCTCGGCCGGCTCGGCCGCCCGGTCGAGGTCGAGGGCGACGAGCTCGTCGTCGATGGCCGGCGCATCAAGGTGCTCGCCGAGCGCGAGCCCGCGAACCTGCCCTGGAAGGAGCTCGACATCGATCTCGTGCTCGAGTCCACCGGACGGTTCACGAGCAAGGAGGCCGCGAAGGCTCACCTCGACGCGGGAGCGCGCAAGGTGCTGGTCAGCGCCCCGGCCGACGGTGCCGACGTCACGCTCGCCTACGGCGTCAACACCGACGCGTACGATCCCGCCGTGCACACCATCGTCTCGAACGCCTCGTGCACGACCAACGCCCTCGCGCCGCTCGCATCGGTGCTCGACGAACTGGCTGGCATCGAGCACGGCTTCATGACCACGGTGCACGCCTACACCCAGGAGCAGAACCTCCAGGACGGCCCGCACCGCGACCCGCGCCGTGCGCGCGCTGCGGGTGTGAACATCGTGCCGACCTCGACGGGCGCCGCGAAGGCGATCGGCCTCGTCCTCCCCGGTCTCGACGGCAAGCTCGCGGGCGACTCGCTCCGCGTGCCGGTACCGGTCGGTTCGATCGTCGAGCTCAACACCGTCGTCGCGCGCGACGTCACGCGTGACGAGGTGCTCGCCGCCTACCGGGCCGCCGCCGACGGTCGACTCAAGGGCATCCTCGAGTACTCCGAGGACCCGCTCGTGTCGACCGACATCACGGGCAACCCGCACTCGTCGATCTTCGACTCCGCGCTCACCCGCGTCGACGGCCGGCACATCAAGGTGGTCGCCTGGTACGACAACGAGTGGGGCTTCTCGAACCGCGTGATCGACACGCTGCAGTTGCTCGCGCGCGACTGACCCGCCATCGAGTGCACCGACGGCCGGCACCCCGAGCGGGTGCCGGCCGTCGACGTTCGGCGTCGACGTTCGGCCGTCGACGTTCGGCCGTCGAAATGCACCCCTCGGGACCACAGCCTGGATGCTAATATGCCACAATGTTGAAGCGTGTCGCGTCCGCGGTCGTCGCCGCCGGCCTGTCCCTCAGTGTCCTTCCCGCCCACGCCGTTCCGGCCGAGGCGGGCTCTGCCGGTCCCGACCCGCGCCTCGTCGGCGAGGCGGAGGCGATCCGCTATTACGACCTCTTCGTCGGCGAGTATTTCGAGCAGGACATCGATCCGTTCGACGACGGCGGGCCCATGCGATATGAGATCGCCCCGAACTCGTTGCTGCCGAAGGGCCTCGCGCTGGACCCGGACACCGGCGTGGTCAAAGGCACTCCTGAAGAGGAGGTCATCCAGCTCACGATCTTCCAGGTGACGGATCTCGACAATGGCGAGCAGCGAAACCACGTCGAGTTCTTCCTCGTGAACCCGAAGCGCGCCGACGTGCCCGTGCCCGGCGTGCCCGTGCCCGGCGTGCCGGTGCCCGGCGTGCCGGTGCCCGACGTGCCGGTGCCCGGCGGGCCGACGAGCTAGCCGACTCCCGGTGCTCGGTCGAAGAACGCCAGCTCATGCTCGGCCGAGACGCGGAACGCCCGCCGCATCCGCTCGCGCATCTCCGGGGTCGCGCGCGACGCGGCATCCGTCACGATCGCGACCGCCGTGCGCGTCGCTTCGGCGAACGCGGGATCGCTGTAGGTCGCGAGCCACGCGGCATACGGATGCTCCGGCGAGAGCGTCGCGGCGCCGAGCTCGCCGGCCGCGAGCCGTCCGCCGAGATCGGTGTAGAGCCAGAAGCAGGGCAGGGCCGCGGCGACGAGGACCCCGTAGTCACCGCGTGCCACGCACGCGAGCAGATGATCGACGTACGCCGTGGTGACCGAGTCGGGTTCGACGACCGCTCGTTCGTGTTCGCCGCCGAGCCAGTGTGCGTGCAGGGCGAGCTCTTCCGCGACGGCGGCGTTCGCCGAGCTCGCCCAGAATGCCTGTGCGCGACGGTCGGGCGCGATGCGTGCCGCCTCCGCCAGCACGCGCGCGTACTCGCCCAGGTAGTGGGCGTCCTGAGCGAGATAGGCGAGGAAGGCGCTGCGGGCGAGCGAGCCGTCGGCGAGTCCTCGGACGAACGGTAGGTCGTCGATGCCCCGCCTGAGATCGGTGAGGTCCGCCCACCACTCGGCCTCGACCTCGGCTGGGTGCGGCCTGGTCACGGTGCTGCCACGTGACCAGATGCCCGCGAAGTGACTGATCGGTCCCCGCCCACGGCCCACGTCGAGCGCGGCGCCGTGCCGGATCGATTCGCGCAGCCACCGCCGCGCCTCGGTGATCGCCGGCTCCCACGCGCCTTGGGAGACCCGCAGGGTGGCCACGGCCGAGGCGAGCGAGCAGCCGGTGCCGTGAGTTGCGGTGGTCGCGATGCGCTCCCCGTCGAACCGCTCGGTGCCGAAGGTCACGACGGTCGCGGCGTTCGCGTCCACGAGTACGTCGGGTGCGAGGTTGCCGTCGAGATGGCCGCCCTTCGCGAGCACCCGGAGTCCGAAGCGGGCGGAGAGGCGTTCGGCCTGCGCCAGCGTTTCCGCCCAGTCGACGGCGCGCGCTTCCTCGAGCAGGGCGGCCAGCTCGTCGAGGTTCGGCGTGACGAGGTCGGCGAGGGGGAGCAGGTCGTGCAGCGCAGCCTCCGCATCCTGGTCGAGGAGGCGATCGCCGCTCGTCGCCACCATCACGGGGTCGAGGACGAACACGGGAGGTCGTACCGTTGCGATCCAGTCGGTGACGGTCCGGATGACGTCGCTGGTGGCGAGCATCCCGACCTTCACGGCGTCCACGGTGACGTCCTCGGAGACGGCGTGGAGCTGGTCGCGCAGGACCGATGCCGGTGGCACGTGCACGGCGCGGACGCCGCGCGTGTTCTGCGCGGTCAGCGCCGTGATCGCGGCCATGCCGTAGCCGCCGACCGCGGCAATCGACTTCAGATCCGCCTGGATGCCGGCCCCGCCTGACGGATCGCTGCCCGCGATCGACAGCACCCGCGGGGCCGCGGGCCTCGCGCGGGAGACCGCGTCGACCGCGCGGACGAAGCTCTCGGCGGCTCGCCGTGGGTCGTCCGCGGCGCAGACGGCCGACACCACGGCGATCCCGGCGGCTCCGGCCGCGCGGAGCGCGCGGGCATCCGTCTCGCGGATGCCGCCGATGGCGACGCACGGCACGGGACTCGCGGCGGCGAGGGCCGCGAACCCGTCGACACCGAGGGCCGGCGGATGGTCGGGCTTCGTGGTCGTCGGCCGAATCACGCCCACACCGACATAGTCGACGGTGCCGTGCGGCATCCGCGCGACCGCCGCGAGCTGGTCCGCCGTGTTCGCCGTGAGGCCGACGATCGCGCTGGGGCCGAGCGCCGCTCTGGCCGCGGTGGCCGCGGTGTCCGACTGGCCGAGGTGCACGCCGTCGACACGGATGCCTCGGGCGCGTGCCTCGACCGCGACGTCGAGCCGGTCGTTGACGATGAGGGCTGCGCGGCCGGCGATGGCCGCGGCGAGGTGTTCGAGCTGATGGAGCAGGTCGGCGTCACTCGCGTGCTTGTCGCGGACCTGCACGGCGGTGACGCCGCCGGCCACGGCGTCGGCGACCACGGCGGCGACGCCTCGTGGACCGCAGAGTGCTCGATCGGTCACGAGGTAGAGCGAGAGGTCGATCCGCTCGCGGGCAGGGTCGATGGACAGGCGATCGCGCATGGGCGACATCCCTTCGCTAGTACGAACTAGATCAGGTTCGACGGGTGTGATCTCAGCCGCGCGCGTGCGCGGCACCCCGTGTCACTGCGGCCGAGTGTAGCGCGGCGTGCGAGCACGAACTGGAGCAATGTAAGAAATACTGATATTCTCGATGCATGTTGGCTTTCCCCGCCCTGACCGCCGCAGTCATGTCCGCGTCCATGCCCTTGGGTCTCGGTGCGCCCGCTCTCGACGACCCCGCTCTCGGTGCGCCGGCTCTCGAGGTGGCCCCGCAGGCGATCGTCGAACGTGAGCAGGTCATCGATTTCGGCGTCTTCGGCGTCTCGGAAACCAAGTCGTGGGGCTCGCACGTTCGGTGTCCGAGCGAGGCGCCGTACCTCAATTCCACCAACTATCACCCGGGCAGCGTCAACATCCTTCCGCTCGGCGTCGAGATCCGGAGCACCGAGTGGGCGATGGGCAGTGCCTGGCCGATCGGGAACGAGCTGGTTCCGCGCGACGTCGGGCTCGCCTCGGTCACGGTGACGAACGGAACCACGGCGTCCAACCACGTCAAGGTCGTGCTGCACTGCGTGTCCTCATGATGCGCACAGCCACATACTGATATGCTAGGCGGATGTTGACCTTTCCTGTCCTCACCGCCGCACTCGTGTCGGCGTTCGTCCCCATTGGGCTCGGTGCGCCCGCCGCCGATGCGGCCCCGTACGCGGTGGAGCGCGAGGTGGTCATCGACTTCGGCACATTCGGCGTCTCAGAGACCAAGTCGTGGGGCGCGGAGACGCGATGCCCGATCGAGGCGCCCTACCTGAGTGCCACCCACTATCACCCGGGCAGCATCAATATCATTCCGTCCGGCGTCGAGATCAGGAGTACCGAGTGGGCGTTCGGCGGCGCCTGGCCGATCGGCGACGAGCGGACGAAACGGAACGTCGGGGTCTCCTCGGTCACGGTGACGAACGGGCTCAAGGCTCCGAACGACATCAGGGTCGTCCTGCACTGCGTCTCCTCCTGATGCGCGCGGCCGGGGCTCGCCGGCCGGAGCCACGCGATGCTGTCGATCGACGCGATCCCCAATCGTCATCACCTCGAAGGGCCGGAACGGCCGGCCCCGACGCTCAGTACGCTGGGCGTCGAACGGGAGGGACACGATCATGCGATACAGCCTGTTACTGCACTACCCGGAGATGTCGCCCGATGAGCTCGGCGCGGAGGGCATGGCGGAGGGGCAGCGAGCGTTCGCGAGCTACGCCGCCACGCTGCACGCCGCGGGTGTGCTGATCTCGGCAGAGGTGCTGCAGCCGTCGGAGGTCACGACGACCGTGCGCGTCGTCGACGGCGCGCTCCAGGTCCAGGACGGACCGTTCGCCGACACCAAGGAACAGCTCGGCGGCACCGTCGTCATCGATGTGCCGAACCTCGACGCGGCGATCGAGTATGCGCGCCAGGCGCCCTCGATCTCGTGGGGTCCGGTGGAGGTGCGGCCGAGTGCTACACACACGGTGGATGGAGCATGGACGACGTTCGAGACACCGGCGGCACACGCCGGGTGACGACCGGCGGCGCACGCGTCGTGACCACCGACCGTCACGACGCGACGGACACGCGCACGGCGCACGGCGCCGCCGAGAGGGTCGCACGTGCGTCGTACGGCAGGCTCGTCGCCGTGCTCGCGGCCCCGACCGGTGACCTCGCGCTCGCCGAGGACGCGCTCGCGGGCGCCTTCGAGGCTGCGCTGTCGTCGTGGCCGGTGCAGGGTGTGCCGCAGAACCCCGAAGGATGGTTGATCACCGTGGCTCGCAACCGGCAACGCGACGTGTGGAAGTCGGCGGCGTTCCGTGCCGCCGTTCCGCTTGAGGATGCGCCTGCCCGAGCCGACGACCCGTTCGCAGGCCTCGACCCGGCGCGCATCCCCGACCGCAGACTCGAGCTGCTCGCGGTGTGTGCGCATCCGGCGATCGACCCGGCCGTTCGTGCTCCGCTCATGCTGCAGACGGTGATGGGGTTCGAGGCCGCGCAGATCGCGACGGCGTTCGCGGTACCGCCCGCCACCATGGCGCAGCGGCTCGTGCGCGCGAAGCGGCGGATCAAGCTCGCGCGGATCCCGTTCGAGGTCCCGGATCGGACCGCGCTCGCTGAACGCACGCCCGCACTGTTGGAGGCGGTGTACGGATGCGCGGCGATCACGTGGCGCGACGAGGTCGGATCGCTCGCAGGGGAGGCGCAGTACCTCGCGGTCGTGCTCGCGACCCTGCTCGGCGATGACCGTGAGGCGTGGGGGCTCGCCGCGCTCACCACGCTGTCGCTCGCGAGGCGGAATCCGCAGTCCGCGTTCGTGCCGCTCGATGAGCAGGACCCCGCTGACTGGGATGCCGCGCTGCTCGACGAGGGCGAGTCGTACCTCCGACGAGCGGCGGCCGGTGGTGCGGGAGCGCCTGGCCGCTTCGAGCTCGAGGCGGCCATGCAGGCGGTGCACGCGGATCGGCGGCGGACGGGCCGGACGGACTGGCCCGCCTTGCGCGAGCTCTCGATGGCGCTCGTGAGGGTCGCCCCGAGCCTCGGAGCGCGTGTTGCGCGCGCCGCGATCTTCGGGCGGACGGACGGGCCGGACGCCGGTCTCGGCCTCCTGCCGGAGGCATCCGCGGGGCAGTCGTTCCAACCGTGGTGGGCGACGCGCGCGGAGCTCCTGTGGCGCGCCGGTCGCGCCGATGAGGCGCGCGACGCGTTCGGGCGCGCCGCGGAGATGACGGATGACCCGGGCATCCGGGCGTTCCTGTCGGCGCGTGCTGGTCTGGTGATCCCGCCGGGCTGATCGGGGCGTGCGCGCACGTGTACACGCCGCGGGGCCGTCGACGCATGATGACGGATGACCCGGGCATCCGGGCGTTCCTGTCGGCGCGTGCTGGTCTGGTGATCCCGCCGGGCTGATCGGGGCGTGCGCGCAGGTGCACACGCCGCGGGGCCGTCACGACGCATCGTGACGGCCCCGCGGGTCGATCTGCTCCTTAGAGGGCGCGGATGTTCGCCGCCTGCGGGCCCTTCTGGCCCTGCTCGGTGTCGAACTCGACCTTCTGGCCCTCTTCGAGGTTGCGGTAACCGCTGCCGGTGATCGCGCTGAAGTGGGCGAAGACGTCGGCGGAGCCGTCGTCAGGGGCGATGAAGCCGAAGCCCTTTTCGGAGTTGAACCATTTGACGGTGCCAGTGGCCATGTCGTCATTTTCCTTTTCGTTGAGGACCACGGCCGTGGCCCGGGGGTACCACGCCGACGGCGTCGACGTGGAGCTCTGAGGGATGGGGGAGGGGAAGGGGAGGCGGGCACACCGCGGCGCATCCAGAGGCGGACGGGCGAGGGCCGTCCGGCGGGAGCGAGTGCTAGGGGTCGTGATGATTCTTCGTTTCGCTGCGTGGCATCAGGGCCACGACCAAGGTATTTGGCCCATCCTACGACAAACCCATGTCACGGGGATGTTACGAGTCGTCATGCGCGGCGGATGCTCCGCGTGCGCGCCGCGCCGACGCCGGTGTCGGTGGCACCGCCTAACCTGCCCGTGCTCGTGCCGAGTACGGAGAAGACATGCGTTTACTGACCGCGACGGCACGCACACAGGGCATGCGCGCCGACGACTATTGCGAGGCGGTGCTCGGGGAGCTGGTGTGGATTCCCGATCCGTGTTTGGGGGCGCTCCTGCGACCGGCCGATCCGCCGTGTGCCTGCCATCGCAGCTTCGCGGGCGTGATCTCGGGGGCCGGCACGACCACCGCGCTCGTCGTCGAGACCGATCTCTCCCGTCGCGAGGTGGTGGGGCTCGTCGGGAGAGGGGCCGAGGCCAATGGGTGGCCGCCGTCGTGCGCCGGGCACCTCTCCGACGCGGTGCTCGAGATCGCGGGGCGTTGGCCGACCGGCACGGTGCTCGAGCGGACATTCGACCAGTTCCGAGCGCGGTGGGCGCCGTGAGCGCGCTCAGCCGGCGAGCGCCGGGTCGGCGATCGTGAGCCGCGCGCGTTCGCCGAGTTGCGCGGGGGTCAGGGCGGCGAGCGCATCGACGAACCCGACCGCGAACGAGCCGGGCCCGCTCGCCTCGGCCATGGCGAGCTCGGCGGCGATCGTGACGGTGAGGGTTGCGGCGACGGCGGCGTCGAACGCGGCGTCATGGGCGGCCTCGCCCGCGCCCGATCCTGCGGGCACGGCGAGGAACGCGGCCATGATCGCACCGAGGGCGCATCCGCCGCCCGTCATCCGGGTGAGCATCGGGTCGCCGTTGGCGATCCGGGCGATGTGGAGTCCGTCGGTGATGAGATCGACCGACCCTGAGACGGCGACAACCGCGCCGTGCATGCGCGCGAGGCGCAGGGCCGCACCGCTCGCAGCCTCGATGCCGTCGGTCGCGTCGACGCCGCGACCACCCCCGCCCGCGCGCGCGAGCGCCAAAATCTCCGACGCGTTTCCGCGGATGATCGCCGGCCCTCGCGCGGCAAGCTCATGTGCGAGCGCGGTCCGGATCGGCAACGCGCCGACGGCGACCGGGTCGAGCACCCACGGCGTCCCGGCCGTGTGGGCCTCGGCTACGGCCTCGCGTGCGGCCTCACGTTGCTCAGGCGTCGGGGTGCCGAGGTTCACGAGCAGACCACCCGCGAGGCGTGCGAACGGGCCGGCTTCCCCCACGATGTCGACCATCGCGGGCGAGGCGCCGAGCGCGAGCAGCGCATTGGCCGTGACATTGGTCACGACGGCGTTGGTGATGCAGTGGACTAGGGGGCCGGTGGCTCGAACCCGCTCGAGGCGGTGCTGGGCGGCGTTGACGGACAGACGGTCGCGCATGGGGGACATCCCTTCGCTAGTACGAACTAGATCAGGTTCGACGGGTGTGATCTCAGCCGCGCTGGCGCGCGGCACCCCGTGTCACTGCATGGCACCTTAGCCGCTCGGGCCGGGCTCGGCGAGCAGGACTCTCCGCGAGCGGCACGCCTCGGGGTCAGTGGGTGACGTTGTCGAGCACGCCGTCGAGCACGCCGTCGGGGTCGACGACCATGACCCGGGCTCGGCCGTCGGTCGCGGTGCCCATCAGCTCGGGCAGCGCACGGAACAGGTCCTTGACCGCGACGCCAACGCGGGTGACGCCGGAGAAGTCGAGCACGAGGCATCCGTCGTCGTTCAGCAGCGGAGTGAGTCGCGTGAAGATCTCTTCCGCCGCGGCGAAGTAGATCTCGCCGCGGAGCGCGGCGACGGTGCGGCCCGCCTCGGGGCTGAGCGATCCGATCGGCGAGAGCGTGTTGCCACGCGTGGCCAGCATGTGCAGGCCGTACCGCGCGGACAGGGTCTCGAGCATGGCGACGCCGCGCACACTGTTCCCGCGGTCGTCGAGGCGCGGGCTGAACGTGCCGATGCCGAACTGTCCCGGCTGCACGGCGACGATGCCGCCGCCGACGCCGGACTTCGCGGGCAGGCCGACGCGCACCATCCAGGTTCCGGACTCGTCGTACATGCCGCAGCTGGTCATGACCGCGGTCGTCCAGCGGGCGGCGTCCTCGCTGATGACCCGCTCGTCGGTGACCGGGTTCACGCCGCCGGTCGCGAGCGTCGACGCCATGATCGCGAGATCCCGCGCGGTGACCGAGAGCGAGCACTGCCGGAAGTACGCGGTCGTCGCGACCTCGACCGAGGACGCGAGGGCGCCGGTCGCGAGGGCGAGGTAGCCGAGGGCGCGATTGCGATCGCCGGTCTGCCGCTCGGAATCGAACACGGCCTCGTCGACGACGAGATCGCGGCCGGCGAACCGTTCGAGCCCGGATCTGATCGCGGCGAACTTGTCGTCGGCGGTGGCCCCCGCGATCAGCGACGACGTGACGATCGCTCCGGCGTTGATCATTGGGTTCAGGGGGCGACCGGTATCCGCATCGAGGCTGATTGCGTTGAACGGCTCGCCGCTCGGTTCGAGACCGACGTGTCTCGTGACCTCGTCGATGCCGAGCGCGTCGAGCGCGAGCGCGAAGACGAACGGCTTCGAGACCGATTGGATGGTGAACGGCACGTCGCTGTCGCCCGCGTCGTGGACCGCCCCGCGCGTGGACACCAGCGCGATGCCGAGGGTGTCGGGGTCGACGTTCGCGAGCTCCGGGATGTAGTCGGCCACGTGGCCCGAGGCGTCGGAGCGGGCAACCGCGAGGACCGCGTCGAGTGTGGCTCGCACCGGGTGGGTAAGGTCGTCGACGGGCATGGAGGCAGTCTAGGGGCGGCTCGCTGGCTCGAGTTCGCCCGCCCGGGAGGCGACGAGCACGCGCCTCCGTGTGCGGGCGGGCGGGTGCGCGCGGGCTGAGCCCCAGCTCATGAGCCGCCGCGGGCATCGCCCGCTTCCGTGCCGCTCGAGGCATGCGCCGCGCGATCTGGACCCGCACCTGCACGCGACCCGCCCGAGGCATCCGCGCCGCCCGAGGCATCCGCGCCGCCCGAGGCATCCGGAGCGCTGAGCATTCGCACGGCCGGCAGATCCGGAGCCGCCCAGTCGAGGGCGGCCAGTTCTCGGCGGGTCGCCCAGCGCATGGCGTCGTGATCGGTACTGGTGGTCGGGCGTTGGGCGCGAAGCGTCGCGAGCAAGCAGGTCAGGCGGATGACCCGGTCGCCGACCTCGGTCTCGTCTGCCGTCAACTCGCCGGTCACGTCGATATCGACCCCGAGTTCCTCCCGGATCTCGCGGACGAGGGCCTCCGTGGGCGTCTCGCCCGCCTCGACCTTGCCGCCGGGGAACTCCCATCGGCCGGCTTCGGCCTTGCCAGCGCGCCGGCGGCACGCGAGAATCCGGCCGTCATGTTCGATGACCGCCGCGACGACGTGCAGCGGATCGACCACGGGGACTCCTTGGGGCGGTTGTGTGGGGCGGTTTGCCCCTGGCCCGGCAGATGCGGTGGGCTCGTCGGCGAAGTTCGCGCCTTCGTCACCTTACCTATTTCCCCCTGCCCGTGCCGCGCCCTGCTGGCTCGCTCTGTGGCCCCCTATTGGGGCCATCGACTCTTATGTGATCGCATGTAGGCTCGGCGGACTGAACCGGCGTCGGGATCGCGAAGGAGCGTCAGCGGATGCGATACGTGTGGATCGGGCTCGCCGCCCTGCTCGGGATCGTCCTGATCGTGAACTTCTGGTACCTGGTGCTGATTCTCGTCGCCGTCGCGGCGATAGTGGTCGCGGTCATGGCGCTCGCCAACGGCTCCGCCTACCGAGTGAAATCGCGCAGGGCGGGCGCGCTCATGCTGGTGGCCGGCGTGATCACGTTCAGTGTCGGCGCAGCGGGAACCGTCGCCGCGACGTCGGGGCCGGCCGACCGTGTCGCCCAGGCCTCCTCAGCGCGGTCCACGGCGGCTGACGGTGACGCGTCCGCCGCTCGCTCGTCGGCGGTGCCGAAGCCGAAGCCGACTCCGACCGTGGTGCGAGAGGTAAAGCTCGTCGAGGAGCGCCAGGTCATTCCGTACGCATCGTCCAATGTGGACGACGGGTCGCTTCCGGTCGGAACGAGCGCCGTCCACATCCCCGGCGCGAACGGCGAGCGCGTCGTGCGGTACGAAGTGCGGTTCGAGAACGGCGTGGAGGTCTCGCGCACGCAGGTCAGCGACACAGTATCGGTGCAGCCCGTGGATGAGGTCATCGCCCAGGGGACGTACGTCGCGCCACCGCCGGTACCGGAGCCGGAGCCGGCACCTGCGTCAGGCGGGTGCCACCCGTCCTACGAGGGGGAGTGCGTGGGATTCGCATCGGACGCGGACTGCGCCGGAGGGAGTGGCAACGGTCCGATCTACGTGACCGGACCGGTCCGCGTCGTCGGACCCGACGTCTACGACCTCGATCGTGACGGGGACGGTATCGCCTGCGACGCGTGACAACGGTGGGATGAGGCGACGAACGTCCTGTGCCGTCCCATCCCGCGCCGTCCCGTCCCGGGTCCGGCGGCGTGTCGCGAGGCGCGATGGAGGTCAGGTCCGATTCCCGCCGTCCGCAGCGTGCGCGCACCGCCCGCACTCGCGCAGGATGGATGCATGACCCGGCGCCACGCGACGATCGAAAGCGATCTCGGCCCCCTGCTGGTGGTCGCTGACGGGAATGCGATCGCGGGGCTGTACTTCCCGCAGCATTGGCATCCGCCGATCGAGGGGACGATCGGGGCGTCCGCGACCGTGGACCGAGATCCGATCTTCAGCCGCCTCGATGTGGAGCTCGATGAGTACCTGGGCGGCCGCCGCACGACGTTCGACGTCGCGGCGGTCACGTCAGGTGACCCGTTTCAGGAGCAGGTCTGGCGGATGCTTCGAGGCATCCCGTATGGCACGACGACCACGTACGGCGCGCTGGCCGAGCGCCTGGGTGATCGCCGTCTCGCGCGGCGGATCGGCGGCGCGGTGGGGCGCAATCCGGTCAGCATCCTCATCCCGTGCCACCGTGTCGTTGGGGCGAGCGGTTCGTTGACCGGGTACGCGGGCGGCCTCGAGCGCAAGCTCCGGCTGCTCGAACTCGAGGGTGCGCCGGTCGTGCCGCAGCGGCTGTTCTGACGGGCGTTTGGCGCCGGGTGCGCGACTTGGGGGTGTGCCGGGGCGCCGGGGCGCCGGGGTGCCGGGGTGCCGGTCGTGCCGCAGCGGGTGTCCTGACCGGTCCGTGCTGGGCGCGGGTGGGCCTGGGTGCAGGGTCGGATGACCCGCGCGTTCGGTCCGCGGGTCACGCCGGAGTGGGTCTTCTCTGCGTGCTCATGACTGTGGAAGGATTCGAACATGTGTTCGAAGATATTGGTAGCGTGGATGCATGGACAGCAGCATTCCACGGCCTGCCAGGTCGCGCACGGTGGCAGCCGACCACGCACCCGAGTCGTCGTCCGCGCACACGCCTGATCCGGGCACGCAGTTCACCCAGGCCCAGGCCGAGCTTGCCTCGCTGGTGCAGCGGGCAGCCGAGCTCCGAAGTGCGCTCGCGATGCTCGAGGCGCAGCGTCTCGTCGCGATCCATGAGGCGATGGTGTTCGCCGTCCGTCGCGCCGATGCGTTCGTGTCCGCCCACGTCTCGCCCACCGGTCGGCGCGAACTCGCCCGTCGTGCGGTGGGCGCCGAGCTCGCGCTCGTCTGGCGCCTTTCGGAGTACACCCTTCAGCGCCTCATTTCGGAGTCATACACGATCTGCACGCTGCTGCCGGCGACGCTGGCCGCCATGCGCGAGGGGGTGATCGATGCGGCGCAGGCACGGGTCATCGCTCACGCGGTCGCGCCGCTCGGGGCCGAAGGTGAGGTGATCGCGCTCGCTGATGCTGAACTCGCCGGGCTCGCTCGTACGATGGCCCCGGCGAAGCTCCGTCACGCGGCGCGCCGCGTGCTCGAGCGGCTGCAGCTCGACAGCGTCGGGCAGCGGCACCAACGTGCACGCGACGCACGTGGGGTGCAGGTCGAGGCGGCGCCGGATGGGATGGCGTGGCTGTCGGTGCAGATGTCGGCGTCGGATGCGTTGCTGATCAAGGACCGGCTGCGCCGCGCCGCGTTGGCCGCGTGCAACGACGGATGCGAGTCGCGCTCTCCCGCGCAAGTCGAAGCCGATCTCGCTCGTGATCTGTTGTTGCACGCCGTGCCGACGGCCGATGGGGCGGCGGCGGTGTCGTCGATCCGCCCCACGGTGCACGTGACCGTTCCGGTGCTGACGCTGCTCGGGCTCGACGACGCCCCCGGCGACCTCGACGGCTACGGGCCGATCGATGCCGAAGCGGCACGGCGGCTCGCGGCGGCGGCACCGTCGTTCACGAGGCTGCTCACGCATCCCATCAGCGGGGCGGTGCTCGACGTCGATCGGGCGAGCTACCGCGTGCCAGCTGATCTCCGAAGATGGCTGCAGGTACGCGACGGGACGTGTCGTTTTCCGGGCTGCACTCGACCGGCGTTGCGCTGCGAGGTTGACCACAGCAAAGACTGGGCCGCTGAGCACGGCGCTACCGCCCACGACAACCTTGCCCACCTCTGCGCATCGCATCACCACCTCAAACACGAGACGGCATGGTCACTTCGTCACCTCGACGGCGGTGTGCTCGAGTGGACGTCGCTCACCGGTCAGGCGTACCGCACGACTCCCGTCGGCGGTCTCCTGACCAGCACCGCACCCCTCCAATCGTCTGCGGCCTCGCATGATTCGAACATCAGCTGCGATCGGCGTGAATCGGCTCGGCGGTACCCGGCAGCCGCTCCGTTCTGACCGGTGCTGGTGCTGGTGCTGGCGCTGGGCATACGGCCGGCACATGGTTCCCGTGCCGGTTCGTCCCCGATCTCTCGCGGGCTTCCGCTCCATGACGAGACGGATGCCTCCGACCGAGTCATCGGCTTAAGGCATTCGTCGTCCGCGCAGATCAGCGCAACGACACCCACGCCTCATCGAAGAACCCGGGCGACACGCGCAGCACCCCATCCGCCTCCGCCGGAAGCTGCAGCACCAGGTTGGTCGTCGCGCTCGCACCGGTGAACAGCTCCGTCATGCCGAACTCGGGTTCGATTCCCCACGCGTACGCATACGCGTCGCCCTTCACAACACCGTCCGCGCCGACGTAGTCGATGCCCACCATGCCGTCGCTGCTCGAATCCTCACCCGTGTACGTGACCGTCACGTTCACGATCGCGTAGATCTCACCCTCGGGCGGTGCCTCGTTGTACTCATCGGCGGCCAGCACCTGCTCGGTCGCGTTCAGATCGATGCTGTTGATGACGACCTCGTACTCGTCCGTGACGATCGCCTCGCCGGTGGCGAGCGGCTCCTCACGCGAGCCGAACACCTCGGGAGCGAACTCCGTGTCGAACTCCTCCTCGAGGATGCCCGTGCTCGCGTCATAGTCCTCGATCGAGCGCTCGACGGCGTCGAAGATCGAGAACACCGCCACGATCGTCACGATCGCAGCCACGATCATGCCGGCCACCGACGCCGAGATGCCGACGATGCCCGGCCACTTCGCACCCTTCATGAACAGCGCGACGATCGACAGCACCAGGGCGATCGGCAGCACAACCCAGCCGAAGAACACCGTCACCGGGATACACGCCAGCACGAACCCGACGCCGGCAGCCACCAGGGCGATGATGCCCAGCACATGCACCGGCTTCTTGCCGCCCTCCGCCGGCTGGCCCGGCTGGGCGTACGGCTGGCCCGGCTGGGCGTACGGCTGGCCCGGCTGGGCGTACGGCTGGTCACCGGACTGGCCATATTGCTGACCGGCACCGGGCTGCTCGGTGTACGGTCGCGTTTCGGTGAGCACAGTCTGGCCGGCGTGCGCGGACTCCGCGCCGGGCGCGGTCCAGTCGGCAGGCTCTGGTGAGCCGGGCTGTGGTGAGCCGGATGCGTCCTCCGGTGAGCCGGGCTGTGGTGAGCCGGGCTCCGGTGAGCCGGATGCGTCGCGCTGCGACGCGCCGTTCTCGGGTGATGCGGGGGAAGTTGCCTCCGCCACCGTCGCGTCGGTGGCGGACTGTGCAGCGCTCGTCGCCGACGAGGTGTGCTCGGTCCACTGCGCGCCGTCCCAGTAGCGCAGCGTCCCAGTGCCAGTGCCGTCGTCGTACCAGCCGGCAGGGGGAAGATTCGGGTCAGTCATACCCACCACTCTGACAGGTCACCGACCTCCGCGTGATGGGGAGCGGTCCCCACCGCCGGCACCGGCAGCTGCACAGCCGGCAGTCGCGCGCCCGTGGCGCCTCCCCGCCGCCACCCACTCCGCAGCTACGTAGGCGGCAGCCGCGTACTCCGCAGCTACGTATGCGGGCAGGAACGTACTCCGCAGCCACGCATTCGGCAGCTAGGCACTCGCCAGCCGCACGCTCGGAAGCCGCAATCTCACGCAGCGCGGCGGTGCTCGGCGAGCGCGTCGCGCAGCCCCGCGACCAATGGCGTCGTCGGCCGTCCGAGGATCGCCGCGAGCGTCGGCGTCGCATCGCCGAGCACCCCCTCACGGATGGCACCATCGAGTCCCGCGACGAACGCCGCCGTCCCCGCGTCGAGACCCGCCGCGGTGAGGGCCGCCACGTGCTCCTCGGTCGTGAGTCGCTCGTACGCCACCGGCCGGCCCACCACCTCGGCCGCCGCATCCGCCAGCTCATCGAAGTCCCACGCGACGTCGCCCGTGAGCTCGAGCGTTTCGCCCGTGAAATCATCCCCGAGCAGGACCGCGGCAGCGGCCTCGGCGAAATCGCCGCGCGTCGCACTCGCGACCCGGCCGTCACCCGCCGAACCGCTGATGGTGCCGGTCTCGGCCGCCCGAGCGACGTTGGCCAGGTAGTTCTCCGTGTACCAGTTGTTGCGCAGGATCACCGCGGGCACCCCGGACGCCGCGATCGCCTCCTCGGTCGCGCGGTGATCGGCGGCCAACGGGTGGTCCACGGTCGACACCTTCGGCGCGCTCGTGTACACGAGCCGCTCGACGCCCGCGGCCCTCGCCGCGTCGATCACGTTGCGGTGCCCCTGGACTCGCGCACCGACGGTCGAGCCCGAGATCAGGAGCACCCGGTCGACGCCCTCGAGCGCGGCCCCGACGGTGTCCGGCTGGTCGTAGTCGAGCACGGCGGTCCGGATGCCTCGTGCGGCGAAATCGGCGATCTTGTCCGTGTTCCGGGCCGTCGCCACGAGGTCCGTTGGGGGCACACCCTTGGCCAACAGGGCGTCGACGACGAGGCGGCCCAGCTGGCCGTTGGATGCGGTGAGGAGGAGGGTCATTGCGCGGATTCCTTTCCGGCGCCGCACCTGAGCGGCGCGCCACACAGCCCAACGGATGCGCCGGTGTCCGGCATTCCCGACGTGACCTGCGAACCGGCATTCCCGACGTGACCCGCGAACCGGCATTCCCGACGTGACCCGCGAACCCTGCTGACGTGACGCGCGCGGGGAGCTGTCGGCGGAGCGTGCGAGCATGAACGCATGCCCCCAGAACCTTCGCACGCTGACTGGCGTGCGCAGCTCGACGCGTTGGGCATCGGCGCGACCGCGCCGCACGACACCCCCGTCTCGTCCGATCGCGAACCGAGCCCCTTCCGGGCGCTCGCGCTCCAGTTCGAGCTCCGGCGGCGCCGTGCCCGCCGTGACGGCGACTGGAAGGGTCCGCGTGACGAGCCGGCGAAGAGCGCCGACGCGGTGGACCGACTCGCCGTGCGTCCCGTCTCGGCGGGTGCCCGGAATGGCTGGGTGAAGGCGGGGCTGACGTGGCAGAACATCGCGTTCCAGGGCGCGTCGCAGGGCTACGACGCCGAACAGGCGCGCTGGTTCGCGCACTTCGCCCTGCTGAAGGGCCGGACCCCGAGCGTGTACACCACCTACGGGTCGGAATGGATCACGCTCGACGAGTACGAGAGCCCCATCCTCTGGGCCCAGCTCGCGGACGCCGCACGGCTCGGCATCGCGCTCGTCGGCAGCGGCGCCACTCCCGCCGTTCGGCTCGCGCCCGGCGCGACCGTCGCGCTGGACGCCAGGTACTCGGCTCGCCGCGTCGTCCTGAGTGGGCGTGGGGCGGATGTCTCGGATGGCGGGAGCGATGACCGGCGCTCGCCGGAGCAGGCGGGTGGCTTTGGGCTCGATCGCCTGGCCGGTGCGAGTGGGCGTGGGGCGGATGGCTCGGTTGGCGGGAGCGGCGACCGGCGCTCGCCGGAGCAGGCGGGTGACCTCGTGCTCGATCGCCTGGCCGGTGCGAGTGGGCGTGGGGCGGATGTCTCGGATGGCGGGAGCGATGACCGGCGCTCGCCGGAGCAGGCGGGTGACCTCGTGCTCGACCCCGTCGTTGCGGTCGGCGACCGGATCTTCGCCCCGGCGCACAGCCGACCGATCGGCACGCACGGCGTCTACGCGTTCGACGTCAACGCCGGCGAACTGGTGCTCGCGCCCGTGCACGCTCCAGCCGCCGCGCCACCGGCGAGCCACGGTTTGACGGACGCGCAACTCTCGCTGCTCGACCATCCCACCAGCATCCGGATCGCCCCGGCGGACACGGCCGCGTTCCTCCGCACCGCGTACCCGCGGCTCGCGGCGAACGTCCCCCTCCTGAGCCTCGACGGCAGCTTCGAGCCGCCGCCGCCCGTGCCCGCGATGCTCGTGCTCGAGGCCAAGTTCGAACCCGACGAGGTGCTGCGTCTCGCGTGGCATTGGGAGCACAGCGACGGGCGACGAACGCCCATCGGTGACGGCGCGGCGACCACAGCGCCCGCGACCGGTGATGGCGAGCCCGGCTCGGCCGGACCAGACGACCCGGACCGCGATCCCGCCTTGGATCGCGCCTTGGATCCCGCCTTGGATCCCGACCTCGTCGAACTCGCCCGCGACGAACTCGGTGGGATCCCCATGACGTCGATGACCCTGCGCGGCGACGACGTGGCCTGGTTCGCCGACCGGGTCATCCGCCGCCTGCGTCGCCTCGACCGGCTCCGCGTCGACGTGACCGGCGATCCGCCGGACTACCGGGAGGCGGGACCGGCCCACCTCGCCGTGACGACCGTCGAGTCAGACAAGACCGACTGGTTCGACCTCGGCGTGGTGGTCACCGTGAACGGCAGGAAGGTGCCGTTCATGCCGCTCTTCCGGGCGCTCGCCAAGGGGCGGCGGCGACTGCTGCTCGTCGACAAGACGTACCTCGACCTGACGCAACCCGTCTTCGAACCGCTGCGCGATCTCATCGAGGAAGCCGGCACGCTTCGCGAATGGGAGACCGGCGTGCGCATCCACCGCAGCCAGGTCGGGCTGTGGGCCGAGTTCGAAGACCTCGCCGACGAGGCCCAGCCCGCCGTGTCGTGGCGGTCCACCGTCGCGGGCCTCACCGACGGGGCGACGACCGACCTGCCCGCGCCCGCGACTCTCGCGGCCGAGCTGCGGCCGTATCAGCTCGACGGCTTCCGCTGGCTCGCTCTGCTCTGGTCCTGCCGGCTCGGCGGCGTCCTCGCCGACGACATGGGGCTCGGCAAGACGGTGCAGACGCTCGCGCTCGTCGCGCACGCGCGGGCGACGGATGCCTCGGGCGCACCCTTCCTCGTCGTCGCGCCGACGTCCGTGGCGTCGAACTGGGTCGCCGAGGCCGCACGATTCACCCCCGGGTTGCGCGTGGCATCCGTCACCGCGACCGACGCGACACGGCCGGGTGGCCTCGCGGCCGCGTTCGCCGCAGCCGACCTCGTGGTCACGACGTACGCGGTGCTCCGCCTCGACATCGACCGGTTCGCCGCGCGCGAATGGGATGGCCTCATCCTCGACGAGGCGCAGTTCGTGAAGAACCCGGCGACGAAGGTGCACGACGCGGCGCGCGCGATCCGTGCACCGTTCCGGCTCGCGCTCACCGGCACCCCGATCGAGAACCACACCGGCGAGTTGTGGGCGATCCTCCGCCTCGTGGCGCCCGGGCTGTTCCCGTCCAGGCGCGCCTTCGACGAACGCTATCGACGTCCCATCGAGGCCGGGCACCGTGAGCGGCTCGAGCGCCTGCGGCGCCGCATCCGCCCGCTCATGCTTCGCCGCACCAAGGAGGAGGTCGCACCCGAGCTGCCGCCGAAGCAGGAGCAGGTGCTCACGGTCGAGCTCACGGCCAGGCATCGACGGCTGTACGACGCCACCTTGCAACGCGAACGGACCAAGCTGCTCGGTCTCGTCGACGATCTCGACCGGCAACGCCACATCGTCTACCGATCGTTGACGCTGCTGCGCATGCTCGCGCTCGACGCGAGCCTCATCGACGACGAACATCGCGGCATCCCATCGGCGAAGCTCGATGCGCTGTTCGAGCAGCTCGAGGACGTGCTCGCCGAGGGGCACCGCGCGCTCGTGTTCAGCCAGTTCACGTCCTTCCTGGGCCGGGTCGGTGACCGGCTGGGCGCAGAGGGCGTGCCGTTCGCCTGGATCGACGGGTCGACACCCGCGCGACGCCGCGATGCCGAGATCGCCCGGTTCCGGTCGGGAGCGGCATCGGTGTTCTGCATCTCGCTGAAAGCGGGCGGATTCGGCCTCAACCTCACTGAGGCGGACTACGTGTTCCTGCTCGACCCGTGGTGGAACCCCGCCAGCGAGGAACAGGCCGTCGACCGTGCGCACCGCATCGGCCAGGACAAGCAGGTCATGGTCTATCGGCTGGTCGCCGCCGACACCATCGAGGAGAAGGTCATGGCGCTGAAGCGGCGCAAGGGCGAGGTGATCGCCTCGGTGCTCGATCCGGCCGGTGACCCCCAGGGCCATGGGGCGGCGCTCACCGCGAACGACCTCAAGGCGCTCCTGACCGAGGGGTGACGCCGCCGCGCGCCGTACCACCCGGCCGCCCGCCCGCCTGTGCCTGCCTGTGCCCGCCTGTGCCTGCCTGTGCCCGCCTGTGCCCGCCCGCGAATGTTTCCGATTGTTCCCGATGTGTCCGAGCGGGCGGAAACATCGGACGTGAATGGAAAGATGCGGCGGCGCGGCGCGGTGCGGCCTTCGGCGTTCGGCTGGGGGCGGCGCGTTCAGGCTTCCGGTGAGTGCTCGCGCTGCGCGTCGCGCCGACCGCGTCGGGACCTGCGCGGCTCCGCGAGCCCGATGTACTCACGCGTCTTGCGGCGTTCGATCAGGATGAACACGACGCCGAGCGCCCACAGCGGGATCTGGGTCAGGAACGCGATCCGGAACGCCTCGAGCGAATATGTCTCGGGTGAGCCGGCGCCCTGCGCGTCCATCGCCACACCGATGAACAGGATGGCGAGCAGCCCCGCGAAGAACCCGCCGCCGTTCACGATGCCGGTCGCGGTGCTGAGGCGGTGGCTCGGGTTGTACGTCCGGGCGTGGTCGAACGCGATCATCGACGCCGGTCCGCCCGTGCCGAGCGCGAACGCGAGCACGATGAGCAGCCACAGTGGTGCCTCGCCCGGCCACACGATCACCGCGAGCCAGACGACGGCTTGGAAGGCGATAGTCGGCAGCACCAACATGCTCGACCGCCGCATCGGGTGACGACTCGACAGCGCCCCCACGATCGGCCCGGCGACGAGACCGAACACCACGAACAAGGTGACCACGAGCGACGCCGTCGCCGGAGCCAGGCCCTCGCCCGCGGTGAGGAACGGGAAACCCCAGAGCATGACGAACACCGTGCCCGCGAACGGCGTGGCGAAATGCGACCAGAACGCGAGCCGGGTCGCGGGATGCGCCCACGACTGGCGGAAACCCTGGCGGAGGTCGGCGGCACTCGTGACAACCTGAATGGCACCGGTCTGGGTATCCACGGCGACGTCGACCGTCCGCCCGGGCGGACGGTTCCGGACGATGAGGAAGATCAGCACCGAGAACACCAGGCCGAGGCCTGCGAGCGAGCCGAACGCCACGCTCCAACTCGTCGCGTGCAGCAGCGCCGCGAGCGGCAGGATCGACACGATCTGCCCGGTCTGACCGATGATGCCCGTCATCTGCACCATGACGGGGTTGCGTTGCGCGGGGAACCAGGTCGCGATCAGGCGCAGCACGCTCGGGAAGACGGCCGCGTCGCCCGCGCCGATCAGGACCCGCGCCAGAATGCCCACGCCCACTTCGGTTGCGAACGCCATCACCAGCTGCCCGATCGCCATGAGCACCATGCCGGCCGTGATGATGGGGCGCGCGCCGAAGCGGTCCAGCAGCAGCCCCACGGGGATCTGCATCGCGCCGTACACGAACAGCTGGATCACCGCGAACATGGACAGCGTCGAGGCATCCGCATCGAACCGCACGGCGGCGTCCGTGCCAACCGACGACAGCGACGTGCGATTCGTGACCGACAGCACGTAGCCAGCAATGCCGACCGCCCACACCAGCCACATGCGCCACGGGCGCGCGGGGGCCAAGAGTGTGTTCGTCACGTCGTCATCAGCCTACGCCCGCGACGGCACGGCCCGCCCGCGTGGCGGGCGGGTTTCCCCGGTCGCGTCGGTGCTCTACGGTCGGGGGGAGGGAAGGGGACACCGACATGACTGATTTCGTCGATCCACTGGAAGAGCCGCTCGGCCTCGACGCCCGTGGCGGGCGCCCCGACCGGTTCGAAGACGAGGTGTGGGAGGTCGCCGAGGACTCACCTGACGCCGACGAACGCGAGGCCGAGGGTCGCGCAGGCGGCGCGATCGACCGTGGCGATGGCGACAACGCCCTGGAGGTCAACGGCCGCGACGACGTGTGAGCTGAACCGGAAGTGCCCGGTCATACCCGCGCGAAGTCGCACGGTCATACCCGCGCGTCGTCGCTTTCCGGCTCGTCGGCGGCCCTCGGATCGCCTGCGATGACCGTGCCCTCCTCGGCCGCGAGCTGGGCGTCGAGCTCGGTCGCCGCCTGCTCGAACTGGGCGTTGTAGAGCCGGAAGTACGCGCCCTGCGCGGCGATCAGCTCGTCGTGCGAACCCTGTTCGACGATGTCGCCGTGCTCCATCACGAGGATGAGGTCAGCATCGCGGATCGTGGAGAGCCGGTGCGCGATCACGAACGACGTGCGGCCCTCACGGAGCGCAGCCATCGCCTGCTGCAGCAACAGTTCGGTGCGCGTGTCGACGGACGAGGTCGCCTCATCGAGGATGAGCACCGACGGCTGCGAGACGAACGCGCGCGCGATCGTGATGAGCTGCTTCTCGCCGGCGGACACGTTCGCGGCCTCTTCGTCGAGCACGGTGTCGTACCCGTCGGGGAGTGAGTGCACGAACCGGTCGACGTACGTGGCCTTCGCGGCCGCCACGATCTCGTCATCGGTGGCCGACTGCCGGCCGTATCGGATGTTCTCGCGGATCGTCCCGGCGAACAGCCACGGATCCTGCAGCACCATGCCCGTGCGTGCGCGCACGTCATGGCGGCTGAGCGCCGCGATGTCTTGCCCGTTGAGCACGATGCGACCGCCGTCGAGCTCGTAGAACCGCATGATGAGGTTCACGAGCGTCGTCTTGCCCGCACCGGTCGGGCCGACGATCGCGACCGTCTGGCCGGGCTCGACCCGGAACGACAGGTCACGGATCAGCGGCCGGTCGGGGTGGTACGAGAACGACACATGCTCGAACTCGATCGTGCCGTCGCCGTCGACCGCGGCGGGTGCGTCAGCGGCATCGGGCTCCTGCTCGTCCTCGTCGAGCAGATTGAACACCCGTTCGGCCGATGCGGTGCCGGACTGCACGACGGCGGCCATGCCGCCGAGCTCGGACAGCGGCTGCGTGAACTGCTGCGAGTACTGCATGAACGCCTGCACGTCGCCCAGCCGGAGCTGGCCGCCGGCCACCAGAAGTCCGCCCAACACGGCGATACCGACATAGGTGAGGTTCCCGATGAACGTCATGCCCGGCATGATCATGCCCGAGAGGAACTGGGCCTTGAACGCGGCCTCATAGAGCTCCTCGTTGTCCGCGCGGAACTTCTCGAGCGAGTCGCGCTCCCGGCCGAACACCTTGACGAGCGCGTGCCCGGAGAAGGACTCCTCGACGCGCGCATTCAACCGCCCGACCTTCCGCCACTGGATGCCGAACGCCTTCTGCGACTTCGGGCCGATGATGCCGAAGATCACGCCCATGAGGGGGAGGGCGACCAGCGCGACCAGGGCCAACTGCCACGAGATCGAGAACATCGCGATGAGCACGCCCACCACCGTGAGCACCGAGGTGACCACGGTCGAGAGCGACTGCTGCATGGTCTGGGTGATGTTGTCGATGTCGTTCGTGACCCGCGAGATCAGCTCACCCCGCTGCACCCGGTCGAAGTACCGCAGCGGCAGCCGGTTGATCTTCGCCTCGACGTCTTCGCGGAGCTGCCACATGGTGCGCACCATGATGATGTTGATCACGAAGCCCTGAAGCCAGGTCAGCACGGACGCGGCGATGTAGAGCAGCAGGACGAGCATGATCACCTGACTGAGCGCCACGAAGTCGACGCCCTCACCAGGTCGGAAGTGGTCCATCGCGGCGACCATGTTCGCGAAGTCGGTCTGGCCCTGCGCGCGCAGCCCCTCGACCGCCTGCTCTTGTGTGATGCCGACCGGCAGGTTCGCCGTGACGACGCCCTCGAACACGATGTTCGTGGCCTCGCCCAGCACCTTCGGTGCGATCACGGTGAGCAGTACGCCGAGGGCGCCGAGGATGGACACGAAGGTGAAGCCGATCGCGTGCGGCTTGAGGAGTCGGATGAGGCGGGCGAAGCTCTTGCCGAAATTGTCGGCCTTGCCCGGGGCGACGCTGTCCCACGAGTCCGACGCGATGCGCGCCTGCTCGCCGAGCTCGAGTTCGAGCTGCTCTTCCTCGCTGAGTGGGGTGGGGCTGGTCATCGTGCTGCCTCCGCGCTGGTGTGACGGGCGGTGGGGGACTGGTCGGGGCGCTGCCCGGTGGGGGTCATCGTGCGGCCTCCGCGCCGAGCTGGGACTCCACGATCTCGCGGTACGTGCGATTCGTCTCGAGGAGCTCTGCATGGGTGCCCATGCCGACCATGCCGCCGTCGTCGAGGACGATGATGCGGTCGGCATCGGTGATGGTGGAGACGCGCTGCGCGACCACGACCTTGGTCACCTCGGGCAGCTCGCGCCACAGCGCCTGCCTGAGCCGCGCGTCGGTCATGAGGTCGAGGGCCGAGAACGAGTCGTCGAACACGAGGATCTCGGGTCGGTGCACGATCGCCCGGGCGATGGAGAGGCGCTGACGCTGCCCACCCGAGACGTTCGTGCCGCCCTGTGCGATGCGGGCGTTGAGTCCGCCCTCCATGTCGGCCACGAACTCGCGCGCCTGCGCGATCTCGAGCGCGTGCCAGAGCTCGTCGTCGGTCGCCTCCTCGCGCCCGAACCTGAGGTTCGAGGCGATGGTGCCGTTGAACAGGAACGGCCGCTGCGGTACCAGGCCGATCGTCGACCACAGCCGATCGAGGTCGGCCTCACGGACGTCGACCCCGTTCACCAGCACGGCGCCGCCGGTCACGTCGAACAGTCGCGGGATGAGCGAGATGAGCGTCGTCTTGCCGGCGCCGGTGGAACCGACGACGGCGACCGTCTCGCCGCGGCCCGCCGCGAAGCTGATCCCGGAGAGGACGGGCTGCTCGGCGCCTGGGTAGGCGAAGGTCGCATCGCGGAACTCCAGCGTGCCCGGCGCTGGGAAATCACGGACCGGGTTCGCCGGCCGTTCGAGCTTCGACTCGTTGGCGAGCACCTCACCGATGCGTTCGGCCGACACCGCCGCACGCGGGATCATCATGGTCATGAAGCTCGCCATGAGCACGCCCATCAGGATGAGCCCCACGTACTGCATGAACGCGAACAGCGTGCCGATCTCGACCGTGCCGGCGTCGACCTCGATCGCGCCGAACCAGATCACGCCGACGATGGTCACGTTGAGGATGAGCATCGCGAGCGGGAAGAGCAGCACGAACAGCGACCCGACCTTGCGGCCGACCACCATGATGTCGGTGTTGGCCGTGCGGAATCGCTCGGCCTCGATGGGCTCCCGCACGAACGCGCGGACCACGCGGATACCGGTGAGCTGCTCGCGCATGATGCGGTTCACGGCGTCGAGCTTCTTCTGGAACTGGCGGAACAGCGGCACCATGCGGCTGATGATCACGAGCGCCATGACCAGCAGTGCCGGCACGGCGACGGCGATCAACCAGCTGAGACCCAGGTCTTGGCGCAGCGCCTGCACGATCCCACCGATCGCGAGCAGCGGTGCCGTGATCAGGAACGTCGCGCTCATCATCGTGAGCATCTGCACCTGCTGGACGTCGTTGGTGTTGCGGGTGATCAACGAGCCCGGCCCGAACTGCGACACCTCGCGCTCGGAGAAGCCGCTCACCTTCTGGAAGACGTCGTTGCGGATGTCGCGACCGAGCCGCATCGCGGCCTTGGCCGCGAAGTAGGTCGCGATGATGGACGCGGTGATCTGGCCGAGCGAGATGGTGAGCATGGTCACGCCGCTCGACCAGATGTAGGCCGTGTCGGCCCGCGCCACACCGTTGTTGATGATGTCGGCGGTCAGGTCGGGCAGCGCGAGGTTGCCGAACGCCGCGAGGGCCTGGAACACGAGGACGCCGATGAGCAGCGGCCAGTACGGTCGCAGATAACGAACGAGCAGCTTGCCGAGCATGGGATTCTCCGTTGGCGGGGTGGGCACTGGCGGGGTGCGGAACGCTACAACCTCTCACCTTGGAGGCTCGTGGATCAAGCTAAATCGGACCTCTGACATCGTCGTTCTCGGAGGGCTGAATCCATGCATCTGCAAGCTCAGACCGGTCCGACCCCACGTTTCAGCG
>Ga0182737_1000922_pt1 | contig 33395 bp, 21 predicted proteins | sample eDN5th30CBELigOP_FD_128878 | JGI IMG/M metagenome (GOLD analysis project Ga0182737, IMG submission 128878) | Enriched Organic Plus compost microbial communities from Emeryville, California, USA - eDNA 5th pass 30_C BE-Lig OP (version 2) (version 2) ... | reverse complement strand
TTCGCGTACCCCTCGGGGCACGCGGCCCACTCGATCTTCTACGTCTGGCTCTCGGTGACGATCGCCCTTCGCCTGAAGCCCGACATGGCCCGGAAGGCGGCCCTCGTCACCGGCGGCATCCTGCTCGCCGCCTTGATCGGACTGAGTCGCGTCTACCTCAACGTCCACTACCTCAGCGACGTCTTCGGCGGGTGGGCCCTGGGGGCGTTCTGGTTCGCCCTCTGCGGCGCCGGATCCCTACTCGTCACTCAGTTGCGCAAAAATTGAGGGATGGTGATCGCCGTCTCAACCAACGTCTGGTACTTCGGGGCCGCCGGACTCGTCAGCCTGATCGCGTTCGTCGGGTTGATCCTCGTCCCGGCGCTGACCTCGTTCGGGCGATGGCACGAGCGCGTGGCGGCCGGGTTTTTGTCGCTGATGATCTTCGGAGGGTTGGTCACCATCGGCGTGGTCGCGGGGTTGGCGTGGGTTCTGGTCTCGCATGACGTGGCCCCGATAAACCCGTTCTCGAGTTGAGTCCCGCCGCCAAGTCCAAGGCCTCGGCGCCCGCGCGCCTGGCGAGCCCGGTCCTGGCGGGGAGGGGCCTCCCCGGCCTCGCGCGCGCGGCCGCCGACGTCCTCGGCGTGCCGGTCGCGTTCCTCGACCGTTCCGGCATCGTGCTCGCGGTGGCGGGGGCGACCCAGGCGCAGGAGACGAAGCTGACCGCCATGGAGAAGGGCGTGGAGGCGCTCGAGCTATCCCTGGGGGACACGATCGTCGGCGAGGCCCGCTACCTCGGCGACGGGGTCGACGGCGACACGCTCGAGGTGATGTCGGCCCTGGCCGCCCTCGAGGTGGAGCGGGCCCGCTCCGAGGAGTGGGGCAACGAGGGGGCGGTGTCCGAGTTCGTCCGGGCGCTGCTCGACGGCTCCATGACCGACACCGACGACATCTCCGCGAGGGCGGGGGAGGTCGGCTGCGACCTCTCGCGCGGCGGCGGCGTGCTGATGGTCCGCGCCCACGCCGGGTCCGCCCAGGAGGGCGACTGGCGTTCGCGGGTCCTGGACATGACCCTGCGCACGATCCGCGTCATCGCCTCGGGGGCGATCGCGGGCATGGGGGAGTCCGACGAGGGGGCGGTGGTCGGGATCGTCGTTCCGACCAACGAGGAGGACCGCCTGGTCAAGGTCGAGGAGGCGCTCGACCGCGAGCTGCCCCGTTCGCTCTCGGGCCTCACCGTGACCATCTCCCGTTCGCGCCTCGCGACCGGCCCCGACCAGATCGAGCGGGCGGCCCGGGAGGCCCAGCTCGCCCTGAACGTCGGCGAGGCCGAGGGGCGATCCCCGATCGCCTTCGAGGACACCGGCGCCTACCGACTGCTGCTCGGCACCAGCACCGAGGAGCTGCTCAGCTTCTATTCGGAGACCGTCGAGCCGCTCGTCGCCTACGACGAGCAGTACGAGACCGACCTGGTCGCGACCGTCGAGGCCTATCTCGACAGCGACGCCAACGTCCCGGCGACCGCGAAGCAGATGTTCACGCACCGCCACACGATCCGTTACCGGCTCGAGCGCGTCCGCGACCTCTCGGGGCACGACGCGACCGCGACCGAGGGCCGCGAACGGCTGGGCCTCGGGATCAAGGCGATGCGCGTGCTCGGGATCGCCTCGCCCCGCGGCCGCTCCAAGGAACGCGCCTAGAACGACGACGGGGGCGCCCCGAGCTTCCCGCTCGTGGACGCCCCCGAAGAGGTCGATTTCGCCGGACCTACTTGACCTTGCCCGTGCGGGTGATGGTCAGCTTGGTCTTCTTGGCCGGGCCCCAGCCGCGGACGGTCACCTTCGCGCCCGTCTTCTTGAGGCCCTTGACCTTGACGAGCTTGACCCGCCTCTTGACGCGCGTCTTGCCCCGCCGCGTCACGCGCTTGCGCACGACCTTCCGCTTCTTCTTGTCCTTGAACGCCTTGCGCGCCTTCTTGGTCAGCTTGAACGTGACCACGGCGGCGGTTCCCCCGGCCGCCTTGACGCCGGTCTTCTTGGCGATGACCACGTTCTTCAGCGGCTTCTTGGTGCCGCGGATCTCGACGTTCGCCGCACGGCAGAGGTTGACCTTGGAGCAGTCCACCTTGAGCTTCAGCTTCTTGCCCTTCACGGTCGCCTTCTTGGCCGGCACCGGGGTGCCGTCGGGCGCGACCGCACCGGTCGACGCGTAGTCCGTGGCGAGCTCGTAGCCCTCGGGGAGGACCTTCTTGGCCGGCGCCTTGACGATGCCGCCCAGCGAGCCGGGCGCCTCGCGGACCGGCATCCGGACCTCGACGTTGCTGATCGTCACGTCGCGCTGGTCGTTCGACGGCCGCACGTACGAGAACAGGGAGGCCAGCCCGTGCTCGCCGTCCTTCGGCAGCAGCTGGAGCCGGGCCTTGGTGCCCTCCGCGAAGTGGTACGCGTTCCCGTGCAGCTGGAACACCTGCCGGCCGGACGCGTTCGGACGGTAGACGCCGCGCGCGACGACCCGCTCCATGCCGTGGTCGATCTCGAGCAGGCGCGCCGCAACCTGCGACTCGCCACCGTTCTCGACCGAGATGTCGGCGATGACCGTTGGCGCGCCGGCCAGCGTGTACCCGCCCGCCGGGGCGGTCGGGAAGTCGTACGCGGCGACGCCGGGCTCCTTGACCTCGCCGTACTGCTGGCAGCCCGCGTTGAGGGTGCTGAACGCGCCCGCCACGCCGTCGTCGCCGGCGTCCTTGGGTAGTACCCGTTCGGTCGGGTCGCTCACCCGCAGCTCGCCGGGCGCGAAGGAGGCCCAGTCGTCCGCGAGGTAGGGGCCGGCGGAGGGCTCCTCGTACGGGCAGACCTGGGTCTTCACCATCACGTTCTCGGCCGGCTTGGGGCCCTTGCCGAGCAGGTAGTGCTCGAACCACTGCTGGACGATCTCGAAGCCCATCTCCTTGTCGGCGGGGCGGCCCTGGCTGTTCTCGCCGGCCAGCGGTGCCCGCGGGTGGCCGATGTCGGCGAAGAGCATGCTCACGGTGGAGTCGGGGTGCCTGGCCTTGGTGCGGTTGTAGAACCGGATGGCCTCGTCGATCGGGAACAGGTCGTCGGTGAGTCCCTCGGCGATCACCATCGGTGCCGGCGCGACGCCGTCGTCGATGTAGTACGACGAGTGGTGGGTCGTCATCTCGCGGACCATCGTCTCGCCGGCCTCGGTGCCGTACGGCTCGCCGGCGGTCATCAGGTCCTTCCAGCCCCGCACGTCGAAGAGCGGGTCCACCGGGCCGTTGTCACCGCTGAAGTTGTCGCCGGCCCCGAACAGGGCGTTGATGATCGCGGACTTCATGACGCCGTACGGCGCCTTGCCGTCGGGGCCGAGGTAGGGGGCGTCCAGCACGTAATCGAGCGTGCGGCCGTTCGGAACCAGGGAGTAGGCGAAGTCGGTCGGGGGGACGATCGGGGCGGCAACCGCGATCTCCATGTCCTTGCCGTCCGGGCTCTTCCAGGGGGCGAGGGAACCGTCCTCGAGCATGATCCGGTTGCGAAGGGCGGCGAGTGACATCGACTTGGCGCCGCCGTAGGAGGCACCGACGGTGCCGATCTTCTTCGGCTGGATCAGGCCCTCGTCGGCGAGCAGGCCGGCGAAGTACTGCGCGTCGCGAACCTCGTAGCGCGAGTCCATCAGGTGGATGAAGCCCTTGTCGCAGGCACCGGGCGTGACGGCGTTCAGCGCGTTGATCGCCTGCACCTTGCCGCAGGACTTCTTGAATCCGCGCTCGGTCATCGAGAAGGCCGCCATGCCGGCGTCGGTGAAGCGCTTGAGGTCTCCGCCGAAGCCCTCCTTGCCACCGCCGAAGCCGTGGAAGTACATCGCCATCGGGTAGGGACCGGGGCCGAACTCGGCCTCGCTCGGGAAGGCGACGTTGATGTCGATCGGGGTCCCGTCGTAGCTCGGGACCGTGTTCGCGGGTGCCTCCGAGTCGGGGCCACCGGGGCCCGAGCACTCGCGGACGCCGTCACCCTTGGTGACGCACGGCAGCTTCCCGTCGAACACCGAGGTGATCTCGGCACCGGCCGACGGCACGACGACGAGCATGAACATTGCAACGAGGGTTACGGCTAGCTTGCGCATTCGGTCCCTGTTTCTCCCTTTGGTCGGTGCCGCTCCCCGCGGCTTTCCCTTCGAACACGGGCACGGGCCGAACGGCTCGCTCCCTGACCCGCGGAGGATACATGAGGGCGCCGCCCCGCACCCGAAAAGGCAGGGGCCCCGCCGAAGCGGGGCCCCTGAACCCGGTTGGCGGTGCCGGACCCGTCCGGCGTGCCGCTACCTGACCTTGCCGACCCGCTTCACGTTGGTGAAGCCGGCGGACTTGCCGTTGATGGTCACCTTGGCGCGGAGCGCCTTCGGGCCGCGCACCAGGCGCTTCTTGCCGCGCTTGCGGACCCGCTTGTCGCGGAAGAACTTCCGCGCCTTCCCGGAGAGCGCGACGTGGAACGTCTTGGTCTGGCCGGGCTTCGTGACCTTCAGGCCACCCTTCCGGACGATCAGGAGCCGCTTGCCCTTCTTGCCCTTCCTCGGGGCGCCCTTGAGGACGACCTTCGCCGCGCGGCAGGAGTCGTTGCCGATCTTGCAGCGCAGCTTGAGGGTGATGCGCTTGCCCTTCACGGTCGCCTTGCCGATCAGCGAGGGGTTGCCGACCACCGGCGGGCGGCAGTCGTCGCCGCCGGACCCGATCTGCCCGACCGGGCACGAGTTCGGCGAGCAGTCGCCGGCCCCGGGGCCGGTCGTGCCCGCGGGGCAGGGGAACGTCCTGCTCACGTACTCCGCGAGCGTCTCGGAGCCGATCGCCTCGTTGCCGGGGGCCAGCTCGGCGCCCGGGCGATCGGGCATGACCCGCTTGGCCGGGGCCTTGACCAGCCCGTCGAGCGACCCGGCCTCCTGCTGCACCGGGATCCTGAGCTCGAGCTCCGCGATGGTCGCCGGCTGCTGGAGGTTCGACGGCCGGCTGTAGTTGTTCAGGGTGCCGCCCGCCGGGTCGGCGCTGCCGCCGTCGAAGGGCAGGACCTCGAGGCGCAGCTTGTGGCCCTCTTCGACGTGCCAGCCGTTCGAGTTGAGCTGGACGACCTGGAAGCCGTCGCCCGGCGACCGGTACGCGGTCCGGGAGACGAGGATCTTCTTGGAGCCGTCGGGGGTCACGTCCACCAGCCTGAAGGCCAGGGTCGAATCGTCTCCCTGCTGCTCGATCTTGGCGATCGCGGTGGCCGCTCCCATGACCGTGTAGCCCCCGGCGGGAGCCGCCGCCAGCTCGTAGTTGGCGGTGCCGGCCTCGGTGGCGCCGGTGCCCTCCGCGCAGGCCGTGCCGGCCGGAGCCGGAAGCAGGCCGGCGGGGTTCGGGCTGAACAGCGACCCGTTGGCCCGGTCGCCGCCGTCCGGGGTGACCGTCTGAGACCCGTCGAACACCTGGCGGATCTCGCCCGGCGACTGGGAGACCCAGTCGGACGTCGTGAACGGGCCGCCGTCCGTCGCGCCGTCGGGGCACACCTGGGTGAAGGTGGTGACCTCCGAGGCGGGCGGCTCACCGACGCCCTTGAGGTAGTAGTCGAGCCACGAGTTCTCCAGGTTGCGGAGCGCGTTGGAGACCTCGGGCCCGCTCTGTCCGCGCGGGTGGCCGAAGGAGCCGAAGAACAGCGAGATCGGTGCGTTCGGGTACTGCGCCCGGGTGCGGTTGTAGAAGCGGGTCGCCTCGTTCGCGGGGAAGAGGTCGTCCGTGAAGCCCGAGCTGATCAGCAGCGGAGCCGGGGCCTGGCTGTGATCGATGTAGTACGACGAGTGATGCGAGGTGATCTCGTCGAGCATCTGCTCGGCCTGGGCCTTGCCCTCGTAGGGCTCGCCGGCGTCCATGAACGCCTTCCAGCCGGAGAGGTCGGCCTCGGGCTGGACGCCGGCCGCCGTGTAGTAGCCGGGGGCGAGCAGGCCGCCGAGGTAGAGGGCGTTGACGTAGGACTGCTTCATGACCCCGAACGGGCCGAAGTAGGAGGCGTCCTTGATGTAGTCGACGTTGCTGCCGTTCGGGACCAGCGAGTAGGCCAGGTCCGTCCACGGGACGTTCGGCGTGGCGACCGCGAGGCTCATGGGGGTGCCGTTGGGGCTCTCCCAGTCATCGTAGGTGCCGTCGGGAAGCATGATGCGGTCCTTCAGGGCCGCGAGGGCCATCGACATGCCGCCGCCGTAGCTGCCGCCGGTCGCGGCGATCTTGGTCGGCTGGACCAGGCCCTCGTCGACCAGCATGCCGGCGAAGAGCTGGGCGTCGCGGACCTCGTAGCGCGTGTCGTCGAGCCTGACGAAGCCCTTCGTCTCGCAGTCCGGATCCGCCTCCTTGGCGCTCGCGGTGCCGCAGGACTCGTGGAAGCCGCGATTCGTCTGGGAGAGAACCGCGTAGCCGCGGTCGAGCCAGCGGTCCATCGCCGAGAAGTTGAACTTGCCGCCACCGTAGCCGTGGAACATGTAGACCAGCGGGTACGGGCCGTCCGAGTACTGGGCCTCGTCCGGGAAGGCGACGTTGACGTCGATCGGCACGCCGTCGAACGACTCCACGGTGCTGCGGGTGCCGTTGTTGGCGTCGTGCTGGCCGGTGCCGCACCAGGTCTGGCCGGCGTAGGCGCTCTCGACCGGCTGCGTCGTACACGAGACGGCTCCGTCGAAGATGGACGTGGGCGCCGCCTGGGCGGTCGAGACTGCAAGAAGGCTGCCGACAAGGGCAACCAGCACTGCGAGCTTTCGCATCTGGTTCTCCGGTTCTCTCTCCTGTTCATGGCCCCGCGAGTCATCCGCGAAGCCGGGCCACCTTATAGAACGCCCGGTACGCGGGCAAGTTGCGATCGGCGGTACCGCGCCGGTACATCGAAGGGCGTCGGCGGGTGGCGGAGCCCGACCCCGGGCTGGGTGCGGGCGGTCTCCCGGATCGCTCCGGCGGGTGGCCGGGGTCTCTCGGATCGCCCCCCGGCGGGTGGCCGGGTGTTCACGCGGATCGCCCCGGCCCTGCGGTCGTGGCTCTCCTCGGTGTCCGCCGCGCGAGAATGCCGACGGCGTGAAAAGGGCGATCCTCGCGAACCGGGGGCGGAGCTCCGGGGGGAGGACTCGAACCTCCATTACCTGGACCAAAACCAGGTGGGTTAGCCATTACCCCACCCCGGAATTCCCTGCTGACTCTACCTCCGGCGTCGGGGATAGGCTGGCGCCATGGAATACAACGACGAGATTCAGAGGGAAGTCAAGCGCAGCACGGGGGTGTTCACGGGGATCGGCATCCTCCTGATCCTGCTCGGGGCGTTCGCGATCTTGATCCCGAACGTGGCTTCCTGGGGGATGACGGTCCTGGTCGGGTGGATCCTGGTGATCGGCGCCGCCTTCCTCTTCGCCTGGTCCTTCACGGCGCCGGGCGCACTCAACGTGATCGCCCGCATGGCCTGGTCCCTGCTCACGCTCGCCGCCGGCCTGTTCCTCCTCATCAACCCGGACAAGGGCGCCAAGGCCCTGACCCTGATCCTCATCATCTACTTCCTCTTGGCGGGCGTGATCCGGCTCGCCGCCGCCTTCGCCCAACGGGGGATCCCGGGTGCCGGCTGGCTGGGCCTGAACGGTGCCCTCTCGCTGATCATCGGCCTGATCTTCCTCGTCGACTACCCGGAGTCGGCGGACTGGGCGATCGGACTGCTCCTCGGCATCGACCTCATCTTCTCCGGCTGGGCGCTGATCCTCCTGAGCCAGGAGGCGAGGGACGAAGCCCTCGGGACCTAGGTCCCGGGACCGGTGGAGCCCCGCCAGCCGTCAGTTGATGTGAGGGGCGGGGCCGCTTGCCGAGGGAGCGACCGGCGAAGCCGGCGCGACCGCAGGTCTCCGGCTTAGAATGCCCGCAGTGAACGGCCCCCCCGTAACAGCGCTGATCATGGCGGCCGGTCAGGGCACCCGCATGCGCTCGTCGTTGCCGAAGGTGCTCCATCCCGTCTGCGGCCGGCCGATGATCGCGTGGCCCGTGACGGCGGCCCGCGAGGCCGGCGTGGAGCGGGTCGCGGTGATCGTCTCGCCCGAGCGCAACCTTTCCCATGCCCTCCCCGACGAGGTGGAGACCGTCGAGCAGGTCGAGTCCAACGGCACCGGCGGGGCGATCCGGGCCGCCATCTCGATCGTGCGGGAGTCAGCGCGCGTGCTGGTCCTCTCCGGCGACGTCCCGCTCGTCTCGCCCGAGGTGATCGGCGGCCTGATCGGCGCCCAGGAGGAATCGGGCGCGTCCGCGACGGTGATGACCGCGGTCCTCGAGGATCCGGGCACGTACGGTCGGATCGTGCGCGGGGCCGATGGGACGGTGTCGAAGATCGTCGAGGCAAAGGCCCCCGGGGACGCCACGGATCGGGAGCTGGCGATCAAGGAGGTCAACTCGGGCACCTACGTCTTCGACGGGCCCTCGCTCGCGACCGCGCTGGACGACCTCTCGAGCGACAACGCGCAGGGCGAGTACTACCTGACCGACGTGATCAAGATCATGCGCGACCGGGGGGAGCTGGTCACCGCCCACATCTCGGACGATCCCGCCATCAACCTCGGCGTGAACAACCGCGCGGACCTTTCCGTGGTGGAGACGGAGGCGCGGCGCCGCATCCTGCGCCGGCACATGCTCGACGGGGTGACGATCGTCGACCCGGCCACCACCTGGATCGACGCCGGGGTCACGATCGGCAAGGACACCCGGATCGAACCCGGGACCGCGATCCGCGGAGCCTCCGAGATCGGGGAGGAGGCGGTGATCGGCCCGCACTCGACCGTGATCGATTCCGGGATCGGATCGGGTTGCGAGGTGATCCATTCCTATCTCAACCTTTGCGAGTTGGCGGATGGCTGCCGGGTGGGGCCGTTCGCCTACCTGCGGCCGGGTGCCAAGCTGGAGGACGGTGCCAAGGCGGGAACTTTCGTCGAGGTCAAGAACTCGACCCTCGGCCGGGGTGCGAAGGTGCCCCACCTCTCGTACGTGGGGGACGCCGAGGTCGGGGAGGGATCGAACCTGGGCGCCGGCACCATCACCGCCAACTACGACGGCAAGGACAAGCACCGGACCGTGATCGGCCCGGGGTCGAAGATCGGGGTCGACACGATGCTGGTCGCCCCGGTCGAGGTCGGCGAGGGAGCCTGGACGGGCGCCGGGGCGGTAATCCGGCAGAATGTCCCGCCGGGCGCGCTGGCGGTGAGCAGCGGTGACCAGAGAAACGTGGATGATTATGCCGAGCGGCGTGCCGCCCGCGAGACAGAAGGGGAAAGCAGTCAGTGACCATTACAGAGACCTCCATCTCCTCGACCATCCCGCACGACTATTCGAAGCGGGCGATGGTCTTCGGCGGGCGCTCCTCGCAGGACCTGGCGGCGAAGATCGCGGGCAAGCTTTCCCTCTCGGTCGGTGACGTCACGCTCAAGACGTTCTCCGACGGAGAGATCTACGGGCGCTACGAGGAATCGATCCGCGGTGCCGACGTCTTCCTCGTCCAGTCGACCTGCGCCAACGTGGAGACCGGCCTCACGCCGAACGACGCGTTGATGGAGCTGATGATCATGGCCGACGCGGCACAGGGTGCCTCGGCCCACCGGATCATCGCGGTGATGCCGTGGTTCGGCTACGCCCGCCAGGACAAGAAGTCGGCCCCGCGCGAGCCGATCACCTCGCGGGTGGTGGCCAAGTCGCTGGAGGCGGTCGGCATCGACCGGGTCCTGACCATGGACCTCCATGCGGGCCAGATCCAGGGCTTCTTCACGATCCCGGTGGATCACATGACCGCCCAGCCGATGCTTACCCAGTGGTTCGCCGACCAGTACGACCCGGCGGAGCTGGTGATCGTCTCGCCGGACGCCGGCCGGGCCAAGGCGGCCCGCAACTTCGCCCGCAAGGTCGGGACGGAGTGGGCGATCATGGAGAAGGAGCGTCCCGAGCAACAGGTCGCCGAGATCGGTTACGTGGTCGGAGATGTGAAGGACAAGATCGCGATCATCTCCGACGACATGATCGACACGGCCGGCACGCTCTGCGCCGCCGCCCGCACCGTCCTCGACGAGGGCGCCAAGTCGGTCATCGCGTGCGCCACCCACGGCGTGTTCTCAGGTCCCGCCTTCGAGAGGCTCCCCTACGAGAAGTCGGGCTTGGAGAAGATCGTCGTCACGGACACGATCCCCCTCCGCCCGAACGCCCCGGACAACATCCACGTCCTCAGCACGGCGGGAACCCTCGCCGACTCGATCCGCCGAATCTTCACCGACGACTCGGTGAGCGAGATCTTCGCCGGAGAGAACCAGCTCTTCTAGCCAACGAAATCCCGGGACCCAACGGAAACGCCGGACCCAACCACCGGACCGAACTGAAACTCCAAAACCAACCACCGGGCCGGGCTGAAACTCCAAAACCAACCACCGGGCCGGGCTGAAACTCCAAAACCAACCACCGGGCCGGACTGAAACTCCAAAACCAACCACCGGGCCGAACTGAAACTCCGGAGCCAGAAGAATCCCGGCTCGCGAGTTTCGGTTCAAGCGCGTTCGGCGGCCCATGGGAACTGAAACCTGGGAGCCGCACGATTTCTGGCGGGGGAGTTTCAGTTCGAGAGACGTCGGGTGACCCCGAAGAACCGAAACTTGGGAGCCGGAAAATTCCCGGTTCGGGAGTTTCAGTTCGAGCGTGTCCGGGGCCGATGAGAAGTGAAACTTAGGGGCCGGAGGATTTCTGGCCGGGGAGTTTCAGTTCGGGCCTTGTCCCTTTCCCGTGCGAACTGAAACTTGGGGACCGGGGAATCTGCGGTTGGGGAGTTTCAGTTAGCCGATTGTTGGTGGCCAGGGCGCAAACCGGGCCCCGGGGTCTGCCGACCGGCGCCGTGGAGGCCTGCTGGCCTGCCTCGGAGGTCGGCCGGCCCGGCCCCGTGAGACGCCTGCCGACCCGGCCTGGTGTGACGCCTGCCGACCCGGCCCCGTATGACGCTGCCGACCCGGCTCGTGGAGGTCTGCCGACAGGCGCCGTGGAGGCCTGCCGACCGGCGTCGTGGAGGTCTTCCGACCCGGCCGTGCGGGCTTCCGACCCGGCCCGTGCGGCCGCCCCGACCCGGCCCGTGCGGCCGCACCGACCCGGCCCCGTGCGGCCGCACCGACCCGGCCCCGTGCGGCCGGCCCGACCCGACCTCATGGCCCCGCCGGCCGCCCCCTGCCGCGCTTCAGGCCCTTATGCCGCGCAGGACTAGGTCGGTGAAGCGGTGGGCCGCCTCTGGCCCGATCGTGCTGAACTCCCGCAGGGCGAAGAAGAGTAGGCGGAGGTCCTCTGGGGAGGCCTCGGGCGTCAGCTTTCCCGCCTCCCGTGCCCGCTCGAACATGGCGGTGAGGGAATCGGTGGCCCCCTGGCGCGCGGCCCGAACCTCGTCGCTGACCACCGCCGCCTGATCCCAGGCGGACTGGGAGAGGGCGTCGCGCAGGCAGTCGTCGACCGTCTCGTGAACCGCCACGGTCATCGCCTCCCACGGGTCCGGGTCGTCGAGGGTGGCCCGGAAACGGCGGCTCAGATCCCCGGCCCGCTCGATCACGAGCGCTCCGATCAGCTCGTCCTTCGTGCCGACCTGCCGGTAGATGCTTCCCACCCCGATCCCCAGCGCCTCGGCCAGGGCGGGCATCGGGGCGCCGAGCCCCTCGGATGCGAACAGGACGTCGGCCGCCTCCAGCGTCCTCGCCCGCTTCTCCTCCTGGCTGAGCTCGGTCCACACTTGTGCCGGAATGGTCATTCCGCTATCTTAGCGCCATGCCACCCTTGAGATCGAAGACCGTTACCCATGGACGCAACATGGCCGGGGCCCGGGCGCTGCTTCGCGCCTCGGGCGTCGCCCGCGAGGACTTCGGCAAGCCGATCGTGGCCGTGGCGAACTCCTACACGCAGTTCGTGCCGGGCCACACGCACCTGAAGCCGGTCGGCGAGGTCGTGTCGAACGCGATCAAGGAGGCGGGCGGGGTCCCGCTCGAGTTCAACACGATCGCCGTCGACGACGGGATCGCGATGGGACACGGGGGGATGCTCTACTCGCTGCCCTCGCGGGACCTGATCAGCGATAGCGTCGAGTACATGGTCAACGCGCACTGCGCCGACGCCATGGTCTGCATCTCGAACTGCGACAAGATCACCCCCGGGATGCTCAACGCGGCGCTGCGCCTGAACATCCCCACGGTCTTCGTCTCCGGCGGCCCCATGGAGGGCGGCACGGCGACCCTGGTGGACGGCACCGTCCGCAAGCGCGTCAACCTGATCTCGGCGATCGCCGACGCCGTCGCCGACGAGGTCAGCGACGAGGACATCGCGATCATCGAGGAGAACGCCTGCCCTACCTGCGGTTCCTGCTCGGGCATGTTCACCGCGAACTCGATGAACTGCCTCACCGAGGCGCTCGGGCTCTCGCTGCCCGGCAACGGCTCGACCCTGGCCACCCACACGGCCCGCAAGGAGCTCTACGAATCCGCCGGGCGCACCGCGGTCGAGATCTCCCGCAAGTTCTACGAGGAGGACGACGAGTCCGTCCTGCCCCGCTCGATCGCGACCCGTGACGCGTTCGAGAACGCGATGACCCTCGACATCGCGATGGGCGGCTCGACCAACACCGTGCTCCACCTCCTCGCCGCGGCGCGCGAGGCCGAGGTCGACTTCGAGATGAGCGACATCGACGAGCTCTCCAAGCGGGTGCCGTGCATCTGCAAGGTCGCCCCGAACGGGCACTTCCTGATGGAGGACGTCCACCGGGCCGGCGGCATCCCCGCCATCCTGGGCGAGCTGCGCCGCGGCGGCCTGCTGAACGAGGGTGTCTCCACCGTCCACTCCCCGGACATGGACACCTGGCTCGGGGCCTGGGACATCCGCGGGCCCAAGCCGTCCGAGATCGCGCTCGACCTGTTCCACGCCGCGCCCGGCTGCAGGCGGTCGGCGGAGGCCTTCTCCCAGTCCGAGCGGTGGGAGTCGCTCGACCTCGACGCGGCCGAGGGCTGCATCCACGACATCGACCACGCCTACTCGAAGGACGGCGGACTGGCGATCCTCTACGGCAACATCGCGGAGCGCGGCTGCGTCGTGAAGACGGCCGGAGTCGACGAATCGATCCTCGAGTTCCGAGGGCCCGCCTTCGTGGTCGAGTCCCAGGACGACGCCGTGGACGCCATCCTGAGCGGCCGGGTCAAGTCCGGCGACGTGGTCGTGATCCGCTACGAGGGACCGCGCGGCGGCCCGGGCATGCAGGAGATGCTCTACCCGACCTCCTACCTGAAGGGCCTCGGTCTCGGCAAGGAGTGCGCGCTACTCACCGACGGCCGCTTCTCGGGCGGCACCTCCGGGCTTTCGATCGGGCACGTCTCGCCCGAGGCCGCGGCGGGCGGAGCGATCGCCCTCGTGGAGACCGGAGACGAGATCGCGATCGACATCCCCAACCGCACGATCTCGCTCGAGGTCGATGGCGAGGCGCTCGCGGCCCGCCGCGAGGCGCTCGAGGCCTCCGGCGGCTACAAGCCGGTGGACCGCGACCGGGTCGTCTCGCCGGCCCTCAGGGCCTACGCGATGATGGCCACGTCGGCCGACACCGGAGCGGTCCGGGACGTCGCCGGCGTCGAGCGGCTCGTCGACGCCGCCCGCCTGCTCGACGGCGAACACGTGTCCTGAGCGCCGGGGCCCGGTTTTCGTAGGCTGGGCCCATGCTTCGGATCGGTCACAAGGGAGCCGACGCCCTCGTACCGGGCAACACGGTCGCCTCCTTCGAGGAGGCGGCGCGGATCGGCGTTGATGCGATCGAGCTCGACGTGCTCTGGACCGAGGACGGGCACCCGTCGATCGACCCGGCCGAGCGGACCGACCTGGTGGTGGCGCACGACTGGCGAGCCGCCGCGGCCGCCGAGGCGAGAGGGGAGAGACTGACTCTGGACGCGGCGCTCGAGGCCTTCACCCGGTCGCCGCTCGATCGGGTCGTCGTGAACCTGGACATAAAGCTCCCCGGCCGGGACGACGAGGTGATGGAGGCGGTCCACCGCCACGGTCTCGTCGAACGGACCACCGTCTCGACCATGGAGGTCTCGACCCTGAAGCGGCTTCACGAGATCGATTCGGGGCTCAGCCTCGGATGGACCGTGCCCAAGGTGACCAGGGACTGGCTGGGCATGCCCAGGGTGGTCCGGCCGGCGCTCGCGATGGGGCTCGCCTCCGTCCGGGTACGGATGCCGGGACAGGTCCGGAAGGGGCTCCGGGACCTCTCGGTGGATTCGGTCTGGGCCTTCTTCGGGGTCGTGACGCCGCGACTGGTCGCGACCGTCCACGACGCGGGCAAGAAGCTGAACGTGTGGACCGTCGACGATCCGGCCCGGATCGCCTCGCTCGCCGAGATGGGCGTCGACGGGATCTGCTCGAACGATCCCCGCCTGTTGAACGAAGGCGCCTAGATGGTGCCCGCGGCGGGGCTCGCCCCGCGCTTCAGGCGCACGGCGCTCTGGAGCTCCTCGGCGGTGAAGCCGCCGACGGCCTCCTCATCCGCCACGTACCGGTAGAGCGCGACGCCGAAGATGGTGGCCAGCGACTGCTGGATCAGCAGCGCGACCACCAGGACGACGGCGCCGATGGCGACCAGGATCGCCCCGCCCACGCCGGAGGTCGCCCAGATCGCGATGCCCGCGACGATGAGGAGCGAAGCCGGCAGGATCCCCAGCAGGCCCACCAGGCCGCCGATCGCGATCGTGCCGGTGATCTGCTGGCCCCAGCGGCTCTTCACCAGGTGGGCGCAGCGCTTGATCGTGGCGATGGGGCCGGTCCCCTCAAGGGCGATGACGGGGATGGCGAGAAAGGTGAGGATGCCCCAGGCCGCCCCGGCGAGCCCGCCGAGGATCGCGCCCGCGATCCCGAACCGCTCCTGGATCGCACGGATGATCGTCATCACCACCGTGGAGACGAACGCCCAACCGGCGATGGGGCCCATGCGCTCCGAGGCGAGCGACATGCCCTCGCCGAAGGTGGGGGAGTTGCCGTGCATCTGCTCGTCCGCGTTGTGGGCGAGGCCGACGGCGAAGTAGAAGGTCGCGAAGGCGCAGAGGTAGGCGCCGATCGCGACGAGGATCGCGCCGGGGACGGTCGAGTCCTCCTCGATCAGGTAGAGGCCGGGCCCGATCAGCACGATCGCGAGAAGCACTGCGATGATGCCTCCGACCAGGGGGAACCTCACCAGTCCGGGCGAGTCCTGAAGGACCCGCCAGCTCTTCTTCGTCAACTGCCAGCCAGCCTTGATGCGCCTCATGCCGTCAACCTAACGCTTGCGGCTGGCGGGTTCCGCGATGCCGGGGACCTGGAAGATTCCTCGCTCCTCGAAGTAGGCCCACTCCTCCTTGCCGAGCTCGGTGGAAGGAGGATCCGCGTAGACCCACTCGCGCATGATCCGGTGCCAGTTGCGCTTCGCCCGAAGGCGGCCGAGCACCGCCAGCACGCCGAACTCCATGCGTCGGCCCATCAACTCGTCGGCCGGGATGGACTCCCGCCGCATCAGGTCGAAGTACTCCGAGCGGGGGTCGTGGGTGGACTCGATCACCTTCATGACCCGGTCACCGTCGATCTCGATCTCCCGGTCCTCCATGTACCAGCCGCCGATCGCCTTGACGTGATTCATCAGGTGCTCCGCATCCAGCTTCGAAGGGTTCTTGACGAATCCAAGGTCATGGAGCGCGTCGCGCAGGCCGTCCGGGTCGTTCCTGACGGCCGCGTCGACGGCCCGCTGCTCGAGCTCGATCTGCTCCTGGTCCAGCTTCTTCGTCATCCCGAAGTCGAGGAACGCGACGCGACCGTCCTCCATCAACAGGTAGTTGCCCGGGTGAGGGTCGGCGTTGAAGTGCTGCAGGTGGTAGATCGACCCGAAGCTGCCGCGGAAGAGGATCTCGCCGAACCGGCTCCGCTCCTCCTGGTCCAGCTCGAGGATGCGGTCGAAGTCGATCCCCTCCACGAACTCCGTGACGAGCACCCGGCGGCGGGAGAGGCGGGTGATCACGTCCGGGACGTAGATGAACGGATGGTCGCGGTAGGCGCGCGCGAACGAGCGCTGGTTCTGCGCCTCGTACTCGTAGTCGAGCTCCTCGAGGACCCGCTCCCGCAGCTCGCGTGTGACCTCCCGGGCGTCCAGGCCCGGGGCCAGGGCCCGGGCCATCCGGACGAGCATCCCGGCGTTCTTCAGGTCCGCGTCGAGCGCCTCGGCGATCCCGGGGTACTGGATCTTCACGGCGACCTCGCGCCCGTCGATCAGCCGGCCCCGGTGGACCTGCCCGATCGAGGCGGCCGCGAACGCCTCGCGCTCGATCGAGTCGAAGAGGCTCTCGACCGGCTCGTCGTACTCGCCCTCCAGCACCCCGACGACCTCCTCCCAGGGCATGGCGGGGGCGTCGTTGCGCAGCTTGCCCAGCTGCTCCTGGTAGATCTCCCGGTATTCCTCCGGGATGAAGTCGATGTCGATGAACGAGGCGAACTGCCCGATCTTCATCGCGGCGCCCTTCATCTGGCCGAGCGTGGCGACCATCTTCGCGGCGGTCTCGGCGTGCCTCTCGTCCAGCTTCTCCTGGCCGGATTCGCCCCTGCGGACCAGGTTGGAGGCCTTCGTCCCGGCGTACCTCGCACCCTGGGCGCCTATCGCCGTGCCGAGCTTGGCCGAACGGCGGAGACGCCCCTTGGGAATCTTCGATTCGTCCGCCATGCCTCAAGGGTACGTCTTTCCCTATCCTGTTCTGTCCAATGTCTTCAGAACGCGCAACTCTTACCGCCACGCCCCGCACCGAATTCGGCACCCGCACCAGCCGTCGCCTCCGCCGCGACGGGCAGGTCCCCGGCGTCGTCTACTCGGACGGCAAGGAAGCGACCTCGTTCCAGGTCGACAGCCGCGACGCCCGGGTCATCCTGGCCGAGGGGCACGCGCTGTTCGATCTGCACATCGAGGGTTCCGACGCGGTCCCGGTGGTCGTGAAGGAGCAGCAGCACCACCCGGTCCGCGGCGACCTCCAGCATCTCGACCTGCAGCAGGTCGACCTGAACCAGGCGATCCAGGCCGAGGTTCCCGTCGAGCTCGTCGGTGACGACGTCAGCCCCGGCGTCAAGCAGGGTGGCGTGCTCGAGCAGGTCACCCGCGAGGTCACGGTCGAGGCGCTCCCGACCGAGATCCCGGACTCGCTGACCCTCGACGTCTCCGAGATGGAGATCAACGACACGATCACCCTCGAGGCGCTCACCACGCCGGACGGCGTCTCCCTGGTCGCCGAGGACTTCGCCGAGGTCACCCTGGTCACGCTCTCGCCGCCCCGCGTCGAGGCCGAACCGGATACCGAGGAGCCCGAGGCCGAGCCGGAGGTCGTCGGCGAGTCCGAGGACGGCGGCGATGCCGCCGCCGAGGGCGAGGGCGATTCCTCCGACGAGGAGTAGGCCCTGTCGCTGCTGCGCCGCTCCGACCCCGACGACGGGTCCGACGGCCCGATCCTGATCGTCGGCCTCGGCAACCCGGGGAGGGAGTACGAGCGCAGCCGGCACAACGCGGGGTTCATGGTGGCGGCGCTCCTCGCGGAGCGCTGGGACCTGCCGCGCGCAAAGGAGAAGTACAAGGCCCGGATCACCGAGGGGCGGATCGCCCCGGGCGGCCCCCGGGTCGTCCTGATGACCCCGTTGACCTACATGAACGAGTCGGGCAAGGCGGCCGGTCCGGCCCGGGGCGCCAAGAAGATCCCGCTCGACCGTGTGATCGCCGTGTACGACGAGATCGATCTGCCCTTCGGGGAGATACGCACCCGCTTCGGGGGCGGGGCCGCCGGCCACAACGGGGTGAAGAGCCTGAAGCAGGGGTTCGGCAGCACCGACTTCTGGCGGGTCCGGATCGGCGTCGACCGGCCGGACAGCACCGACCCCGAGCGGGTCGCCGGCTACGTGCTGGGCAAGTTCTCCGAGAGCCGGGAACGAGTCGAGTCCCTGATCGACGACGCGGCCCGGGAGACCGAGAGACTCGTAGAGAGAATCGCCGCCGGCGAGACCGGCGAGAACTGAGGAGAAAGCAATGAGCCTGACCACGTACGAAGTCGACGACCGCGGGGTCGCACTGATCCAGCTCGACCGCCCGAAGGCTCTGAACGCGATCAACACGGAGATGCTCGTGGAGCTGATCGAGCACATCGCGGTCGCCCGCGGCGACGAGAACGTCCGGGTGCTGGTGTTCTCCTCGACCGATCACATGGCGTTCTCGGCCGGGGCCGACATCAAGGAGGACATCGACGACGAGGGGAAGGTGCGGAAGATGCAGCTCTTCGCCGACCTCTACGACGCCGTCGTCCAGTTCCCGAAGCCGACGATCGCGGCCTGTCACGGGTACACCGTGGGCGGCGGCGCCGAGATCGCCGTCGCCTGCGACATCCGGGTGGGCGGCTCCAACCTCCAGATGCGCTTTCCCGGGGCGGCGCTCGGCGTGCCGGTGGGCCCGGCCCGCCTGGTCACACTCTGCGGCCTGAGCCACGCCAAGTACCTGCTCCTCTCGTCCAACACGGTCAAGATCGACGAGGCGCTGCGGATGGGGCTGGTCAACCAGGCCGCGCCGGGGGCGGCGACCGAGAACGCGGCGCTGGAGCTCGCCGGCCGCATCGCGGCCCACGATCCCGACGGGGTGGCCCGGCTGAAGCGGATGCTGCACGAGTGGGACGACGTCGAGGGGCGTTCCGCGGTCGAGGGCAAGGGTCAGGTCGAGTGGCAGAGGTCCGGCCCCGGCCTCCACTGAGCGCCGGCTAGGACCAGCGCTCGATCCGGTCGAGGAGCATCTTCATCTCCAGCTCCTCGGCGATCCGCCGTCCCGACTCCATGAGCTCCTCGGCCCGCCCGGGCTCGGGGTCACCGAGCCGGTGGAGGGCCAGGGCCAGGTGCATCCTCGAGTGGGCGAGGTAGGGGCCTGCCCCCATCGCCTCGCACGCGTCGACCGACCGCTCCAGCCACGTGGCGGCGGCGCGGTCCTCGCCCACCATCAGGCTGATCTCCCCCAGATGCATGTCGACCGGGCCCAGGGTAGCCCCGGCCGGACCGACGACCGTCCACTCCCCGGCGTAGGGCTCCATCAGCCCGACCAGGGTCCGCGCCCCGCGTTCGAACTCGATCTCGCAGGCGACGATCGACGCGAGCGAACAGAACGAGAGGAACGTGATGTTGCGGCTCTCGATCGCCTCCACGTCCCCGGGCGCGTACCGGTCGACCCGCTCCAGTACCTCGTCGCCGCGCCCGCCCTGGACCATCGCCAGGTAGTAGCCCATCCGCCAGGTGGGCCAGTGCTCCCATTCGGTCGACTGCGCGGCCATCTCGCGGGCCCGGTCGACGTGGTCCCCCAGCCTGCCCTGCTCGGCGCGGATCATGAACAGGAGAGGGTCGCTCAGCGCGGCCCGGGCCGCCGCCGGAATGTCCCTCGCGAGCGTCGCCCCGACCAGTTGCTCCGCGTCCTCCCAACGTCCCTCGCGGACCATCCGGGCCGAGTGGAGCGCGGCCTGGGTCACGCCGATCTGGGGCAGCGTGTTGGCCAGCACGTCGAACCGGGCGATGTCGGCATCGGCCTGCGCGCGCCGGCCGAGGTTGGTGTGGACGACCGCCCGCCACGCGAGCGCCTCGGCGAGGTCCTCCGGGTCCTCCGATGACTCGGCGATCTTCACCAGCCGGTCCGCGATCGGCTCCCGGGTGTCGCGGGAGTCGGGCTCCCACCTGAGGAACGACGCGGCGAGGTTGGCGACGAAGAAGGTGTGAGGGTCGTCGAGCCGGTCGGCCATGTCCGTCGCCTCGATCGCCATCTCGCGCGCGCCGGACGAGACGCCGCCGCTGAAGTAGAGGATCTGGGCGAGGCTCGCCAGGAGTTGGGCCCGCAGCGGGCTGTCGCCGGGGCCGACGGCGTCCAGCGCCTCGCGCAGCAGCCGACCCTGTTCCTCCCGGTCGCTCTCGAACGTGTCCCAGCTGCCCCAGGTCGTTCCCATGGCGGCCCGGGCGATCAGCTCGGGGATGTTCGATTCCCGGGCGGCGCGGGCCGCCTCGGCGAACGTCCGGCCCGACTGGGGCAGACGCCCCATCCGCCATTCCGCCTCGGCCCGGCTGAGGAGGAGCTCCGCGAGCAGACCTTGGTCGACCGGCTCGTCCCCCCGGCAGGCGGCGATCGCGCCGTCGAAGAAGGCGACCGCCTCGTCGTACGCGAGTCGGCCCTCGGCCTGGCGGGCGGCCTGGGTCGCGTAATGGATCGCGCGGTCCGCCTCGGAGGGGCCGGCCTGGGTGAAGTGCCAGGCCAGGGTTGGTAGGTCACGGTCGCGCTGGTGGCCGTACCGGCTCTGGTTGCGCTGTTCGATCGCCTCGCCGATCCGGCGGTGGACGGCGGCCCGGCGGGTGAGGCTGAGGCTCCCGGCGAGGGTGCCGCGGACGAGGGCGTGGACGAAGGAGTAGCGGCCGGGAACCGAGCCAGACTCGTCCAGCAGCCCCGCGCTCACTGCCGCGTCGAGCAGCTCGATGATGCGGTCCTCGTCGTCCTTGGTCGTCCGCTGCAGGATGTCGAGGTCGAAGTCCCGCCCGATCAGGGTCGCCCGGGCCAGCAGTTCCGGGCCGCCCTCCGGCAGGCGGGCGACGCGTTGGGAGATGACCTCCCTGATCTCGGGCGGAACCGCTCCGGGTCCCTTCTGGCCCGATTCCTCCAGGTTGCGGACGAGCTGTTCGACGAAGAACGGGTTGCCGCCCGACTGATCGTGGATGACGGGCGCGAGGCTCTCGTCGAGGCGGCCCGAGATCAACCTCTTCACGTCCGCCCGGTCGAGGGCCTCGACCTGGATCCGGGTGGTCGGGAGGCGACGCTGCAGACGGCTCAGCGCCTCCGGCAACTGGCTGTCGGCCGGCAGCTCGGTGTCGCGGTAGAGGACCAGCGCGAGGATGCCGGACGGCGGGTCGTCCCCGGCCAGGCTGGCCAACAGCCGGAGGGTCGAGGGGTCGGCCCAGTGGAGGTCGTCGAGGACGATCAGCATCGGCCGGCGGGCCGAGAACCGGCCGATCATCCGGAACACGGCGCCGAAGAGGGCCTGGCGCTCCGATTCGAGGTCGGAGGTCGGTCCGGGCTCCGGTAGGTCCATGCGACGGTTCAGCTCGGGGAGGAGGCGGGCCAGCGTCGGACCGTCGCCCCCGACGATCTCCGCGGGGTCGATGTCCCCGACCTGCCTCACGGCCGAGCGCAGGAGCCCCGACCAGATGCTGAACGGCCGGACCTCGTCCGGTTCGGCGCGCCCGTAGAGGGTGATGATGTCGTCCCGGCGCGCGGCCAGCTCCGCGGCCAGGCGGGTCTTGCCGACGCCACCCTCGCCGGCGAGGAGCGCGATCCTGAGCTCGCCCGCCACCGCCAGATCCAGCTCTCCCTCGAGCTTGTCCATGATGTCGTCGCGTCCCACCAACTCGTGCTCGCCGAGGCGGGGATCGATCTCGACCCCGATCGCCTTCGGGCCCGGGGCCCTTCTGGGCTCCTGGGGCGCGGCCGGCTCCGGCCCGCCGTCCGCCTCGTGGGCGTTCAGGAGCCGCTCGTGGACGGCGTTGAGAGCGGCCGAGGGGAACGTGCCGAGCTCGTCCCGCAGCAGGACCCTCAGCTCCTCGTAGGCCCTCAGGGCCTCCGCCACGTTGCCCTGGGCCTCCAACGCCTCGATCAGGGCGACCTGGGCGGACTCGCGGAACGGCGACGCCTCGACCGCGTTGCGCGCCGCCTTCTCGGCCCGCGCCCGTTCGGCCGAACCGAGCCGGGCTCCGATTCGCGCCACCGTCTCGAGCGTCTGGAGCCGGAGCTCCTCGAAGTGGGCACGGTGCTCGTCGATCCAGCGGGCCTCGAGGCCGGGCAGCAGTCCCCCCTCGAAGATCCGCTCGGCCTCGAGCGCGTCCGACCAGGCGACCGCGAGCCCGTCCGGGTCCGAGCCGCCGCCGGACGCCTCCTGGGCCCGGGCCAACTTCTCCTGGGCCACCTCGCAGTCGATCGAGGCCTCCTCGCCCAGGTTCAGGTGGAGCTCGGTGCGTCCCGCCAGGCGGTTCTTTCCCAGTGCCTTCCGCAGGCGGGAGAGGGGCGGGGCGAGCAGGGCCTCGCCGCCGCTCGGCAGGCCCTCGTCGGCCCAGAGGGCCTCGACCAGCTCGTCGCGGCGGACGGGCCGGTTCCGGTTCAACACGAGATAGGCGAAGATGAGGCGTCCCTGCCGGCCCGGAAGCTTCCCTTCCAGCTGTTCCCCGTCCCATCCCACGGTGAGCCTGCCGCATACCGTTATCTCGGGATTTGCCACCGGCGGCAAACCTACCCGATGGGGCGGGCGCGGGAACCCGGATCAGGGCAGGTGGCGCCTGAGGATCGCCTGCATGTCGAGCCCGCGTGCGACCTCCTCGCCCTCGTGCCGCAGCGTCATCCGGCGTTCCTTCCCGTCCGGGTCGCCCATCGCCTCGAAGCACGCGGAGAGAGCCAGCCGGGTCCGCGCCAGGTACGGCACGGCGTCCATCGCCTCGCAGGTGACCAGCGAGCGCTCCAGCGCGGTCGCGGCCTCGCGGTGCCTGCCCATCAGCAGGTGGAGCTCGCCGAGGTGCATGTCGACCGGTCCGAGCGTCGACCCGATGCGGGCGATCATGATCCACTCCCCGCTATAGGGCGAGAGCAACTCGACGAGCTTGGCCGCGCCGCGGGTATCGCCCAACTCGCCGGCGAGGAGGTTCCCGACCGCGCAGAAGGGAAGCAGCGTGTTGTTGAAGTCCTTCGTCTCGTCGAGTCCGTGGTACCCCATCTTGGCCACCATCTCCCGGACCTCCTCGACCTGGCCGGCCTGAACCTTGGCCAGCATCAGGCCGAGGCGCCACGTCGGCCACATCTCCCAGCCCTTGGCCCCGGCCTCGAAGAGCTCGAGCCGCCCGAGGTGCTCGGCCAGCGCCCCCTGTTGGGCCCTCACCATGAAGCGGAGGGCATCCTCCACGAGCAGCGCGGCGCCGCGCGGCATCGACTCCTGCTCGAGCTCCCGCACCAGGTCCTCGCCGTCCTTCCAGTCGCCGGTGAGGAACCAGGAACAGGCCCGCATCGCCTTCGAGATCATCCTGATCTGGGGCAGGGTCTCGCTCATCGCGTAATGCCGGCTGCGGTCCGCCTCGGCCTCGGCGCCGCGGCCGAGGTTGAGCAGCGACAGCGAGCGTGAGACGAGGGCCTGCCCGATCAGCTCGTGATCGTCGAGCTCCTCGGCCAGCTCGAGCATCCGCTCGGAGGCGGGCAACCGGGTGGCGAGCTGGGGCGGCTCCCAGCGGCGGTACGCCGTCGCCTGGATCACCCCGAACTCCTGCTCGGGGGCGTCGAACCTCTCGATCATGGTGAGCGCCCGGTCGGCCAGCTCCCTCGCCTCCGCGGCCTTGCCGCTTCCGTAGTAGAGCCCGTGGCCGAACATGGCCATCAGCTCGGCCTTGAGCGGGCTGTCGGTCGGCGGCAGGCTCTCGAGGGCCTGGCGCATCAGCATCAGCTGCTCCGCCATGTCGGTGTCGAACGCGTCCCAGCCTCCCCAGCGGCTGCCGATCGCGGCCTCCGCGGCGAGCTCCGGGAGGCCGGACTCGCGGGCGGCCTTGGCGGCCTCGAGGAACGTGTCGCCGGCGTCCTGGAGCGCCCCGTTCTTCCACTTCGCCTTCGCCTGTGCCAGCAGCAGCCGGGCGAGGAGTCCCTGGTCCACGGGCTCGTCGGCCCGAGCGGCCCTGATCGCGCCCTCGTAGAACTCGACCGCCTCGTCGTACGCGAGCCGGGCCTCGGCCTGTTCCGCGGCCTGGGTCGCCCAGTGAACGGCCCGGTCGGCCTCCGCCGGCCCGGCCTGGGCGAAGTGCCAGGCCTTCTCCCCGACCCGCCGCTCGGGCCGCCCGGCGGTCTGACGTTCGATCGCCTCGCCGATCTCCCGGTGCACCATCGCCCGACGGGTCAGGCTCAGCTCGTCCCCGAGCGTGGCGCGGACCAGGGCGTGGACGAAGGAGTAGCGGCCGGGCACGGTGGGGGACTCGTCCAGCATCCCGGCGGCGACGGCGGCGTCGAGCAGGTCGATCGCCTCGTCCTCGTCGAGGCTGGTCGTGGCCATCAGGATCCGCAGGTCGAATTCGCGGCCGATCAGGGCGGCCCGGCGAAGCAGATCGGGTCCCCCCTCCGGCAGGTGGCTCACCCGCTGCGAAACGATCTCGCGCACCTCGGCAGGGGTCTCGTCGGGGTCGCTCGTCCCGGTCTCCTCCAGGTGGCGCACCAGCTGTTCGATCAGGAAGGGGTTCCCACCGGTCTGGTCGTGGAGCGTGGCGGCCATCGCCTCGTCCAGGCGGTCGCCGACCAGCCGGCCGACCTCCCCGGTGTCGAGCGGCTCGACCTCGATCTTGAGCGTGGGCAGCCGCCGCTGCAGGTTCGTCAGGGTCTCCGGGAGCAGGCTGTCCTCCGGGAGTTCGGTGTCGCGGTAGATCCCGAGCGCCAGCACCCCGCCGGGCGGGTTGTCGCCGGCCAGGCTGGCGAGCAGCATCAGGGTCGAGCGGTCCGCCCAGTGCAGGTCGTCGAGCACGATCAGCATCGGCTGCCTCGCCGTCAGCCTCCCGATCGTCCGCATCACCGCGCCGAAGAGGGCGCGCCGCTCGGATTCGAGGTCGCCGGCCGGCCCGGGCGAGGGAAGCTCCAGGCTCCGCACCAGCTCGGGCAGGATGCGTGCGAGGGTCGGCCCGTCGCCCCCCACGATCTCGGCCGGCGGGATGTCGCCGGCCTGCCTCATCGCGGAGCGGAGCAGGCCCGACCAGATCCGGAACGGACGGACCTCGTCCGGTTCCGAGCGCCCGTACAGCACCGTCACGTCGTCGCGGCCGGCGGCCAGCTCGGCCGCGATCCGGGTCTTGCCGATCCCGCCCTCCCCGGCCAGGAGCGCGATGCGCAGGTCGCCCTCGACCGCCAGATCGCGTTCCCGGTTCAGCTGCTCGAGCACGCCCTCCCTGCCGACCAGCCCGATCTCCTCGATCCGGGGGTCGATCAACCGGCTCATCGCGCGGGGCGTCGCCCGACGGTCGGCGGGCGGCGACGCGCGCTTCTCCGGCGGTGCGGATCCGTCGCCCGGCTCCTCGTGCCGCTCGCCCTCGTGTGCGTTCAGGAGCCGCTCGTGGATCGCGGCTAGCTCCGGGGCCGGAAAGGTTCCGAGCTCGTCCCGGAGCAGGACGCGGAACTCCTCGTAGGCGCGCAGCGCCTCGGCGACGTTGCCCTGCGCCTCGATCGCCTCGATCAGCGCGGTCCGGGAAGACTCCCGGAACGGGGCGGCCTCCACCGCCTGGCGGGCGGCACGCTCACCGCGGGCGCGCTCCGCCTGCCCCAGCCGGCCGCCCGCCCGGGCGATCAGCTCCAGCGCCTGCAGCCGCAGGTCTTCGAGCTCGTTGCGGTAATCGTCGATCCACCTGGCCTCGAGCCCGGGGAGCAGGCCGCCGGAAAGGATCTTCTCCGCCTCCTCCGCCTCGTCGTACGCTTCCCGGGCATCCCCGGCCTCGGCCAGCTCCCGCGATCTCTCGATGCCCCGCTGGGCGACCTCCCAGTCAATCCACGCGTCCTCGCCGAGGGCGAGGTTCAGCTCCGACCTGCCCTCGAGGCGCCCCGGCCCGAGGGCCTTGCGCAGCCGGGAGAGGGGAGGGGCGAGCAGCTGCTCGCCGCCACTGGGGAGCCCCTCGTCGGCCCAGAGGGCCTCGACCAGCTCGTCGCGGCGGACGGGTCGGTTCCGGTGCAGGGACAGGTACGCGAAGAGCAGCCGGCCCTGCCGACCGGGCAGGCGCTCGCCCAGCTCTTCCCCGTCCCAGTTGACGGAAAGCCTCCCGCAGAGCGTGATGCGCGGATCTTTCATCGCAAGGTGCCTGTCATTTCGCCGCAATCCGGAGGCAATGTGCCCCGGAGATTCTGCCAGCCATGTCAACGCCTTCCCTCATAGAGATCCTTCCCGCGGCGGCCCGCATGGCGCCGGAAACCCCCGAAGAAGTCGCCTCGGCCCTGGCCCGGGCCCGCGAGTCGGGCCGCCGGGTGGTTGTGTTTTCCACAGGTCACGGGATCCCGCCGATCGGCGACACGTCGCAGCGGGTGCTGCTCGACATGGGCGCCTTCGACGGGATCGAGATCGACCCAGAGGCGCGCCTCGCCAAGATCGGCGGCGCCGTCCAGTGGCGCGAACTGCTCGACGCCGCCGGCGCCCACGGCCTCACCGCGCCGTTCGGGTCGGCGGCATCGGTGGGAGTCGCGGGCTACATGATGGGTGGGGGCATCGGCTTCATGTCCCGCCACCTCGGGCTCGGCAGCAGCGCGATCCGTGCGGTGGAGCTGGTCACGCCGGACGACTCGATCCGTCGGATCGACGCCGGCTCGGACCCGGACCTCTTCTGGGCGCTCCGGGGAGGTGGCGGCGGCTTCGGCGTGATCACGAGCCTGGAGATCGCCCTCACCCCGGTCCCGCGCATGGCCGGCGGGGTGCTCGGCTGGGGCATCGAGGATGCCGAGTGGGTCCTGAACGCCTGGTCGGAATGGACCGAGACGGTCCCCGACGACGTGACCAGCGCGGTCCGGCTGGCGCATCCGCCCGAGGGCCCAGCGATCGCCGCCATCGTGGTCACGGCGCCGCGTTCGGAGGCCGAGCTGGCCGAGGTCCTGGAGCCGCTCTCGAAGCTCTCGCCGGTGCTGAACACGGTCCGCGACACCGATCCGGCGGCCTTCGTGCGGGAGTACACCGACCCGGAGATCGATCCCACGGAGCCGCCCCACGTCTACGAGCACGTGCTGCTCGATCGCATGCCCGCCGAGGCCTGCGAGCTGGTCGCCGAGTTCGCCCAGCCTTCGACCGGCTGCGGCGCGATGATGATCGAGCTCCGCCACCTGGGCGGTGCCCTCGGCCGTCCCGCGGCCGGCGGGGGCGCGATGGACCGGATCGACGGCAAGTTCTCGCTGTTCGTCCTGGGCGGCCCCGGGGCGGGCGAGGCCATGGCCCACGCCGTCGACGTGCTCTCGGACTTCGGCCGGGGCCGCACGTACTTCAACTTCATGCGGAGGCGGACCGGCCGGAAGACGGCCTACCCGCCGGAGACGATCGAGCGGCTGGCCGACCTCTACGAGGCCGTGGACCCGGACGGCCTGATCGATCACCCACACCCCATCTCCCGCACCGCCGGCGTCGCCGACGAGAACCCCGAGGGCCCCGCCCTCGCAACTCTCCCCGGCTGACGGTCCCCACGGGCAGTGCCCGGACTCGGGGGCGATCCGAAAGCAGACGCTCGCGGATCGCCCCCGGGGTTCCTTCGCGGCTGCCGGCCCGGCAGTTGTTGTTTGATAGTTGGCCGTGTCTCTCCGGCCGACAATCGACCTCCTCCTCGAGGACGAGCAGATCGCCTCGCTCTCCGGCGAGGTTCGGGCGGCGGCCGCCGGCGGGAGCGCGGTCCGGACCCAGGTCTCGGCCACGCTCAGGCCGGCCCTGATCGCGGCGCTGCTCGAGGACGACCGCGGTCTCGAGGACCGTCCCGCCCTCGTCGTCACGCCGGACGACCGCTCCGCCCGGGAGATGGCCGCCGCCCTCTCCGCCTACCTGGGCGAGAGGCCGGTGCGTTCCTATCCCTCCCGCGGCACCGGTTACGCGTCGCAGGTCTCCCCGCCGCCGCACCTCACCGGGCTCCGGATCGACGCCCTCGATTCGTTCGGGCGCCGGGAGGACAGCCCGCCGATCGTGGTGGCCAGCGCGATCGCCCTCGCCGAGTCCGTGCCGGACGCCTCGCTCAGGCCCGCGGGTTTCCGGCTCGTGGTCGGGGAGGAGCACGACCCGGCCGGGATCGCGGCCGACCTGGTCGCGGCCGGCTACGAGCGGGTCGACCAGGTCGTCGAACGGGGTCAGTTCGCGGTGCGGGGCGGGATCCTGGACGTGTTCTCGGCGACGGAGGACCGGGCCACCCGGATCGACTTCTTCGGCGACGAGATCGAGTCGATGCGGTGGTTTTCGACCTTCACCCAGCGCTCGCTGGGTCAGGCCGAAACGATCGAGCTGTCGCCGGCGGCCGAACTCGACTCCGACCACCGCGAACTGGCCGAGATGGCGATCGCCGAGGCCCTCGAGAACGAGACGGACGTCGACCTGACGGAGGCCCTGCCGCTCGATCACTTCCGCGCGCCGCTCGAGCTGATCCCCGGGTCCGCCGCCGTGATCCTCACCGCGGACGAGGAGATCGAGCCGGCCCTCAAGGACCACTGGGAGGACGTGACGACGGCGATGCACGCCGACGACGCGCGTCACCTCTACGAGGACGTGGCGGGTCCGCTGAACGAGCGGGCCGCCCTGGTCCTCACCCGGCCGGGCGAGGGCGAGGACGCGATGCGTGCGATGACCGCCGAGACGCCCGCGCGCAACCTGAAGGAGGCGGAGGCCGAGCTGAGGAAGCTCGTCGACGCGGGCTACCGCACGGTCGTCGCGTTCGACTCCCGCGGGGAGGCGGAACGGGCCCGATACGGGTTCGACCGGCTCGACACCAAGATCGTGGACGCCGGGAAGGTCTCGGCCGAGCCCGGGGTCAGCCTGGTCGAGGCGCGCCTCTCGGAGGGGTTCGTCTCGCCGCGCGCCAAGGTGGCGGTGCTGCCGTTCCGCCGGCTCCTCAACCGACGCCGCCGGACCGACGAACGCGCCCCGGAGGCGGTGCGGGGCCGGCTCACCTTCTCCGAGCTCCGGGTCGGCGACTACGTGGTCCACGAGGACCACGGCGTGGCCCGCTTCGCCGGGTTCGAGACCCGCGAGGTCGGTGGCATCACCCGGGACTACCTGTACCTGGAGTACAAGGGCGAGGACCGGGTCTACGTCCCGACCGACCAGTTCGCGAAGCTCTCGCGCTACTCCGGCGGCGCCGGCTCCCCGACCCTCTCGGCGCTGGGTGGCAAGAAGTGGCTGAACATGAAGGCGCGGGCGCGGGGCGCCGCCTCCGAGATCGCCGGCGAGCTGGTCAACCTCTACGCGGAGCGGAAGACCCGCACCGGCCACGCGTTCGGTCCCGATTCCGAGTGGCAGATGGAGCTGGAGGCGAACTTCCCGTACCGCGAGACCGCCGACCAGATCGAGGCGATCGAGGCCGTCAAGGCGGACATGGAGTCGGAGCAGCCGATGGACCGCCTCGTCTGCGGCGACGTGGGGTACGGCAAGACCGAGGTCGCGATCCGGGCTGCGGTCAAGGCCGCCTCGGACGGCAAGCAGGTGATGATCCTCGCCCCGACCACGATCCTCGCCCAGCAGCACCTCGGAACCTTCCGCGAACGGCTCGCCGACCTGCCGTTCCGGGTCGACGGCGTGAGCCGGCTGCGCAAGCCGGCGGAGGTCAAGCAGGTGATCGCCGAGTGGGGCGAGGGCAAGGTGGACGTCCTGATCGGCACCCACCGTCTCCTCTCCCGCGACGTCCGCGCGAAGGACCTCGGCCTGATCGTGGTCGATGAGGAACAACGCTTCGGCGTCAAGCAGAAGGAGCTGCTCCGCCAGATGAAGCTCAAGGTCGACGTGCTCTCGATGTCGGCCACGCCGATCCCACGAACCCTGCAGATGTCGATGTCCGGCCTCCGCGACATCTCCGTCATCGAGACCCCGCCCGAAGGCAGGCGCCCGGTTCGGACCTACGTCGGCCCCTGGGACGAGCAGCTCGTCGAGCGGGCGATCAGGCGCGAGATCGACCGCAAGGGCCAGGTCTTCTTCCTCCACAACCGGGTCGAGACCCTCGACGACGCGGCGGAGCGGCTGCGGGCGCTGGTCCCGGGGGTCCGGGCCCAGGTCGCGCACGGCCAGATGGAGGACACCGAGCTCGAGGCGGCCATGCTCAACTTCCTGCGCGGCGACGCCGACGTGCTCGTCGCCACCACGATCATCGAGTCCGGGATCGACATTCCCGCGGCGAACACCCTGATCGTCGACCGCGCCGATCATCTCGGGCTGGCCCAGGCGTACCAGATCCGCGGGCGCGTCGGCCGGTCCCGGGAGCGAGCGTTCGCCTACCTGCTCTACCCCTCGGAGGAGTCGCTGACCCAGGAGGCATCGACCCGCCTGGCGACTCTCGCCGACCACACCGAGCTCGGGTCGGGCTTCAGGATCGCCATGCGCGACCTCGACATCCGCGGGGCCGGCAACCTGCTTGGGGACGAGCAGTCCGGACACGTGGCGGCGGTCGGCTTCGAGCTCTACTGCCAGTTGATCGACGAGGCGGTGGCCGAGCTCTCCGGCCGGGACGAGGCGGCGCAGGAGCCGGAGCCGGTCCGCTTCGACATCGGGGTCGACGCCTACCTGCCGGCCAGCTACGTGCCGTTCGAGGCGGCCAAGATCGACATCCACCGCCGGATCGCCGCCGCCCGCCGTCCGGGCGAGCTGCGGCAGATCGTCGACGAGATGGTCGACCGCTTCGGGCCCGTCCCGGTCGAGGTGGAGAACCTGGTCGCGCTGCAGCAGGCCCGGATCGACCTGGGGGCGGTCGGTGCCGAACAGGTCCAGTTCCGGGGCGGCAAGCTCACGGTGACGGGGATCGAACTCGACTCGGAGGCCGCGGCCAAGGTTCGCGAGGCCGTCCCGGGCGCGGTCTACGAGTGGCGCTCGCACGAACTGTCCGTCCGGGTGGACAACGACCCCGCGAAACGGCTGGCAACGGTGTCCGAACTGGGCCGCGCTCTCGCCGATATGGGTATGCTCCGGAATCCGGAGTCTTAGCTGCTAGCCAGAGATGACCGCTAGCCACACATGACCTTTTGAGGAGGAGTCACTGCATGAGCGGGGCACGCAAATTCGGGTTGATCGTTTTCGGGGCCGTCCTGGTCGTTCTCTTCGCGGGGATCGCGATCGCACAGGGCCTCGGGAATCCCAGCGTTCCCAGCGGTGACATCGCCTACGTCGAGGAAGTCCCGGACGGCCTCGGCAACATCAGCCAGGAGCGGTACGACCGCGCCTTCGAGCAGACCTGGAAGCGCGGCGGCCTTGAGTCCGCCCCGAAGGAGGGCGACGCCCAGTACGACCAGGTCAAGGAAGCGGCGATCAACGACCTGCTCGACCAGGCCTGGCTGACGGGCGAGGCCGAGGAGATCGGGATCGAGGCCCTGCCCCGGGAGATCAACAGCGAGCTGGCGACCATCAAGAAGGACCAGTTCCCGAGCCCGAAGGCGTTCAAGGACTTCCTGAAGGAGAGCGGGTTCACGATGGACGAGGTCCGCGACCGGGTCCGTCTCCAGGTGCTCAGCCGCAAGATCCAGGACAAGATCACGAAGTCGGTCACCGAGGTGCCGGACTCGGACGTCGAGAGCTTCTACGAGACCTCGAGGGAGAGCTTCACGACCCCGGAGACCCGCGACATCCGACTGATCGTCACCGACAAGAAGGCGGACGCGGAGAAGGCGCTCAAGCAGCTCGGCGACGACCCGTCGGACGAGGAGTTCGCGAAGGTCGCCAAGAAGTTCTCGGTCCACGCGAGCAAGTCGGAGGGCGGCGAGTCGGTCGCCACCGAGGGCGCGTTCCCGGACCCGGCCGGCGCCGACATCATGTCCGCGTCCACCGGCAAGCTCGAGGGCCCCGTCGAGGCCGGCGAGCAGTTCTACATCTTCAAGGTCACCAAGGTCAATCCCGAGGAGACCAAGTCGCTCGACGAGGTTCGCGAACAGATCACGCAGCAGCTCCTGCCGACCCTGCAGCAGGCCGCGATGTCGAGGTTCGTCTCGAACTACAACGCCAAGTGGACCTCCCGCACCTTCTGCGACGAGGATTACCTGGTCTCCCGCTGCGACAACTACGAGGGCGACGGACGCCTCGAGTCGGCCGATCCGAAGTGCTACCAGGCCGGCGCCGGCAAGGACCCCGACCTGAGCTGCCCGGCCCCGATCGCGCTGCCGATGCCGATGGCCCCGGGCGGAAACTCTCAGCCGGGCGCGATCCTCGGTCAGACCCAGAACAAGCCGCAGCGTCCGATCCAGCCCAGCGACACCAAGGCGCCCGCCGAGGGCGCGGCGCCCGAGGGTGTCGACCTGAGCCAGATCACGGGCGCCGCGGCGGGCCAGTAGCGGAAAGTGGAAGCCGGCGAGCTCGCCGGAGCCCTCGAGCGGCTCGACCGGGTGACGCGGGAGCTCCGCGAGAAGTGCCCGTGGGACCGCGAACAGGACGCGCGCTCGATCGTGCCCCACACGGTCGAGGAGGCCTACGAGCTGGCGGAGGCGGCCCGTGAGGGCGACGACGCGGCCATGCGCGACGAGCTCGGGGACGTGCTTTTCCAGGTCGTCTTCCTTTCGCTGCTCCTCGAGGAGCGCGGGGAGGGCGACCTCGCCACGATCGCCGGGCAGCTGACCGACAAGCTGATCCGCCGCCACCCCCACGTCTTCCCGCCGGAGGAGGGCGAGGGGGCCGGTGGGATCGAGACGGCCGACGACGTGCGCCGGCAGTGGGACGAGATCAAGCGCGACGTCGAGGGCCGCCGCTCCGAGAAGGACTGGAGGAAGCCGGCCCTGCCGGCCCTGATCTACGCCAACAAGGTCCAATGGAAGCTCGATCCCGAGGAGCGTCCGGCCAACGCCGGAGCCGCCAACCCGGACCGCGAGGCCGACGAGGCCGAGGTCGGGAGGATGCTCTGGGAGGCGGTCGCGGAGGCCCGCGGCCGCGGCGTCGATCCCGAGCTGGCGCTGCGGGCCGAGGCCGAGCGTCACGCCAGGCGCCTCCAAAAGTAGACTGGCGGCCAAATGAGCACCATCGAAGCCGTCCACGCCCGCCAGATCCTCGACTCCCGGGGCAATCCCACGATCGAGGTCGAAGTCACCCTCGAGACCGACCACGTCGGTCGCGCCATGGTCCCGTCCGGGGCCTCCACCGGCGAGTTCGAGGCCGTCGAGTTGCGCGATGGCGGTGACGCCTTCCTCGGCAAGGGCGTCACGCAGGCGGTGGCCAACGTCAACGGCGAGATCCGCGAGGCGCTGCTCGGCTTCGACGTGACCGACCAGGCCGGCATCGACAAGCTGATGATCGAGCTCGACGGCACCGAGAACAAGGGCCGCCTGGGGGCCAACGCGATCCTCGGCGTCTCCCTGGCGGCCGCCCACGCGGCGGCGGCGATGGAAAAGCGCCCGCTCTACAGCTATCTCGGCGACCTGTACGGCGAGTCCGATCCGTCGCTGTTGCCGGTCCCGATGATGAACGTCCTGAACGGCGGCGCCCACGCCGACAACTCGGTCGACTTCCAGGAGTTCATGGTGATGCCGGCGGGCACCGCCAGCTTCTCCGAGTGCCTCCGGGTCGGAACCGAGGTCTTCCACTCGCTGAAGAAGATCCTCGCCGGTCACGGCCTGGCGACCGCGGTCGGCGACGAGGGCGGCTTCGCCCCGGACCTC
>Ga0182737_1000921_pt1 | contig 33410 bp, 26 predicted proteins | sample eDN5th30CBELigOP_FD_128878 | JGI IMG/M metagenome (GOLD analysis project Ga0182737, IMG submission 128878) | Enriched Organic Plus compost microbial communities from Emeryville, California, USA - eDNA 5th pass 30_C BE-Lig OP (version 2) (version 2) ... | reverse complement strand
GGCGGCGAGGGCGGCGTCCTCATAGGAGCCGCGCGCCGCTTCGCCATAGAGGTGCGTGGCCAGCGTCTCCATGTTCAGCGGCCGCAGCAGCAGCGTCGCCGGCAGTTCCTTCATGCAGTCCACGAACACCAGCAGGCCGGCGGAGGCGAGGGTGCCTGTCGACAGCGGCAGGTGCACGCGCCGGAATACCCCGGTGACGTTTTCGCCGAGGCTGCGGGCGGCGTGATCCAGCGAGCGCGGGATGCGGCTGAAGCCGGCGTCAACCGAGCCGGTCGGGATGGCGAGAAACCGCACCGTATAGGCGTAGCACAGCGCCGCGCCCGAGCCGATCAGCGCCAGCCCCGTGGCGACGCCGAGCCAGGTCTGCGCCGTCTGGTCGATCCAGCGGTCCAGCGCCGCCAGCGGAACCAGCACGCCAATGGCGACCACCGTGCCTGGCATGGCGTAGCCGATGGTGGACAGGCGTTGCAGCAACGCCGTGAGGCGCCCTGGCGCGGCGCGGGCCGCTGAGGCCACCGCCAGGCCCAGCGCCAGGGTCGCCAGCGTGGCGACAGCGGCGAGCGCCACCGTCGTTACGGTTTCGGTGAGAATGTTCGCCGACAGGCCGGCGAAACGGAAGCGCTTCCATGCTTCGGCGGCCAGATAGCTGGCCGGCGCCAGAAAGCCGACGACAACCGGCAGGGCGCAGAAGGCGGCGGCGGCGAGGCCAGCCCCGGTTCCAAGCCGGCCGGGGGCCAGGCTGCGGGCGCGCTGCGGGCTGGTCCAGTAGCGCTGCCGGCGTCGCGCATGGCGCTCCGCCATCACCAGCACCAGCACGAAGGCCAGCATCACCAGGGCGATCTGCGCCGCGCCGGCCAGATCCGAGCGGGTGACCCAGGTGGTGTAGATGGAAATGGTCAGCGTGTTGACGCCGAGAAACTCCGAGGCGCCGATGTCGTTCAGCGTCTCCATCAATGCGAGGCTGACGCCAACGGCGATGGCCGGGCGGGCCAGCGGCAGCGCCACCCGCCAGAACACCTGGCCGCGCCGCGTCCCCAGGGTGCGCGACGCCTCGACCAGATTGGCCGCCTGGGTGAGGAACATCGCCCGGGTCGTCAGATAGACGTAAGGATACAGCACGAAGCCGAGCAGGATGATGCAGCCGGCCATCGAGCGGATGTCCGGCAGGCGGAAGTCGCGCGGGCTGGCGTAGCCCAGCAGCCAGCGGATGCTTCCCTGCACGGCGCCGAGCGGATGCAGCAGGTCGAGATAGGCGTAGGCGACGATATAGGTCGGCGTCGCCAGCGGCAGCAGCAGCGCCCACTCAAAGATGCGCCGTCCTGGAAATTCATGCGCGGTGACCAGCCAGGCCGTGACGCAGCCAAGCACGGTGACCATGACGCCGACGCCGGTCAGCAGGGTTGCGGTTTGCAGCGCCGCGTCGGGAATGACGTGCGCCAGCAGGTGCGGCCACAGGCCGGCCGAACCCCGCGCCGCCTCCCGGACCAGCGCCAGCGCCGGAATGGCGACCAGCAGGGCGGTGAGGGCCGCGCCCACAACCCAGATACGCCCAGGCGCCCCGGCGACGCGCCGCAGTCGCAGGGCCATGGAGCTACGCAGGCGCGCCTGGCTGGCGGGCGCCGGCGGCGTGGCGCGGGTGAGAACGTCTGTCATGGCTAAATGCAGCGGCCGCGGCCGTCGTCGCGTCCTTCTGGTCCAGGGGCCGGATTATTTGTCGAAACCGATTTCCTCGGCCATCTGGCTCGCCTGCTTGCGGCGTTTGACCACCTCGGTCAGCGGGATGGGGTCGATCTTCAGCTCGCCGAAGGTGGCGACGATCGGGTCGAGCTTCGCGCCCGCCTTCACCGGGTATTCGAAATTGGCCTCGGCGTAGATTTTCTGGGCGTCGTCGGAGACCAGATATTCCATCAGCCGGATGGCGGCTTCCATGTTCGGCGCGTGCCTGGCGAGGGCGGCGCCGCTGACGTTCACCTGCGTGCCGCCGTTCTCAAAGGTCGGCAGGATCACCTTGATGGCCTCGCCCCAGGTCTTCTGGTCCGGTCCGCCCTTTCCGGAGCGCATCAGGCCGACATAATAGGAATTGCCGATCCCGATCTCGCAGACGCCGCCAAGAATGTCCTTGGCCACCTCGCGGTCGCCGCCGCCCGCCTTGCGCGCCAGATTGTTGCGCAGGCCGGTCAGCCAGGTCTTCGTCGCTTCCGGCCCGTGATGCGCCATGTAAGCGGCGAACAGCGCCGTGTTGTAGGGATGCTGGCCGGAGCGGATGCAGATCTTGCCCTTCCACTTCGGGTCGGCCAGATCCTCATAGCGGATGGCCTTCAGGTCGAGGTCCTTCGCCGCATAGAGCACGCGGCCCCGCGCCGAGAAGGCGAACCAGTTGTTGTCCGGATCACGCAGGGCGGCCGGCACGGCGGCGTCCAGCACCGCCGATTTGACCGGCTGCGTCAGGCCTTTCTGCACCAGATCGGCGAGGCGGCCGGCGTCAACGGTCATCAGGATATCGGCGGGCGAACTGGCGCCTTCGGACGCCACGCGCTCGGCCAGCCCGTCCTTCAGGAAGACGGTGTTGACCTTCACGCCGGTGGACGCGGTGAAAGCCTCCAGCAGCGGCTTGATCAGGCCCGGCTCACGGGTGGTGTAGATGTTGACCTCGGCGGCCAAGGCGCCGGCGACGCCGCCCAGCAGCATGACGCCGCCCAGCAGGACGGAGCGGATCGAAACACTCTTCTTCATGTTGCCGTCTTCCCGACCGTTTCCAGTAAAAGCATGTCAGTTTCAAATGTAGAATCATTCAAAACTGGCTAATGTTCTCGCGTTGCGCGCAACATTGACGCCCATCCTTCCTGAAACACATGACGGCGCTGCTTTCAACGCATATCTATTCCACCATGGTCAAATCGCGGGGAAGACCATGGCGCCATCGGGCGAAACCGCGACGGAAAGCGTGTCGCCTGGCCGCGCCGGCGCATGGCCCATGACCCGCATGACCAGGGGTTCGCTGACGCCGGCGACCCGCAGGGTCAGTTCCTCCACGTCGCCGAGGAATACGCTGCCGGTGACCTGCGCCGTCGCGCCGGCCCCTGGCGCCGCGACCTGGAGCGCGTGGCGGCGGATGCAGACGACGGCGCCCTGGCCGTCAGCCAGCGTGGTGGGGAAGGCGCCCAGCGGCGTTGTGACCTGGCCGCCGCGCGCCTGGCCCGCCAGCCTGTTGCAGGGCCGGAAGAACTCGGCGACGTAGAGCGAGCAGGGCCGGTCGTGGATGTCGCGGCCAGTTCCGGTTTGCGCCACCCGTCCATCCTGCATCAGCGCCACCCGGTCGCCGGCCGCCAGCGCCTCTTCGGGATCATGGGTGACGATGATCGCGGCGGTCCCAAGATCGCGCAGGATCGCCAGGGTTTCGGCCCGCACCCGGTCGCTCAGGCCCCGGTCCAGGTTGGAGAACGGCTCGTCCATCAGCAGCAGCACCGGTTGCGGGGCCAGGGCGCGCGCCAGGGCGACGCGCTGCTGCTCGCCGCCGGACAGCGTGTGTGGATACCGCCCGGCCATGCCGGCGACGCCAATGCGCGCCATCACCTCCGCCGTGCGCCGCCGGGCCTCGGCCTTTGGCAGCCGCCGCAGGCCGAAACCGATGTTGTCCGCCACCGTCAGATGCGGAAACAGCGCGTAATCCTGAAACATGAAGCCGATATTGCGGTCTTCCGGCTCGACGAAAACGCCAGGGCCGGCGATCTCCGCGCCATTCAGCACGATCGAGCCGGCGTCTGGCGCGTCGACGCCGGCGATCAGGCGCAGCAACGAGGATTTGCCGCAGCCCGACTGGCCGACCAGGCAGATGATCTCGCCGGGGGCCAGGGTCAGGGAAACCGCATCCAGCGCCTGCCTGCCGCCGAAGCGGCGCGACACGCCGCGCACCGCCAGCATGGGCGGGGCTTCAGACAGTTCCATTGCTGGCGGATTGGCCTCTGGCACGTGGTGCTTCCTGAAATTCGGGTGACCTGCGCCGGATAGGGCAGCGCGTCCGCCGGGGCAAGAGCGGGCGGGCAAGACATCAGCCATTCCGGCCAGGGGCGCCTGGTTTCATGGGGCGCCCGGTTCCATGGGGCGAAGGCGTGGAAGCCCGCAACACCGCCGGCCTATGCCTGAAACGCCGCGTCGACCGGAATTTGCATGCCATTGGCCAGGGCGTTGGTCTGGGAGGCGAGGCCGATGATCGCCAGCAACTCGCCGTGCTGCGCGTCGCTCATTCCTTTGGCTCTGGCGGCGGCGGTGTGGGAGTGGACGCAATAGGCGCAATTGTTCGCGGTGGAGACGGCGATATAGATCATCTCCCGCGTCAGCGGATCGAGGGCGCCAGGCGCCGTCATGATCTGTTTGACGTCGCCCCAGATGCGCGCCAGCAGCGGCGGATTGTTGGCCAGCGCCAGCCAGAAATTGTTGATGAACGACGACTGGCGGACAGCGCGGATATCGTCGAGCACCGCCCGCACTTCGGGAATGCCGTCAGCTTCTTCGACGGTGAGCAGCCGGATCGTCGCCATGGTTGTCGTCCTCGCGGGTTTTGAAGGGGCGGGCAAGGGCGCCCGCTCCGGGCCTTACCTTATGCTGGCGCCGCGCCGTGTGAACCTCCGCCAGGCTAATGGGCGAAAATGTCCGCGTCGGCGTCCCCGCCGCCGGCCAGGGCGGCGCGGACAAGCTCCGCGCCGATGCGCGAGAAGGTGACGCCGTTGCCGCCATAACCCATCAGCGAGAAAATCCGCGGCGTTCCCGGCAGGGGGCCGATCAGCGGCAGGCCGGTGGTGGTGTCGCCAAAGCTGCCGGCCCAGCGAAATTCCGGCGTCGGATCAATGTCCGGCAGCAGCTTCGCCAGTTTCTCGCTGATCCGGCGGGTTTTTTCGCCAGTCAGCGCGTCGCGTCGCGCCTCGTCGGCGAAATCCGCGTCCTCGCCGCCGCAGATGACGCGCCCGTCGCTGGTGGCGCGCAGATACAGATACGGGTCGGACGCCTCCCAGATCAGCGCCTCCCCAGGCCACAGGGCGCTTCTGGGCTGCGGCCGCGTGGCGATGGCCCAGGTGGAAATGATCCGGTGCCGGTCCTTCGGCGCCATGTCCGGCAGTTCGTAACCGGTGGCGAGAACCACGTGTTTCGCCGTGATGGTGCGGCCGGATTCCAGCGCCACCTCGACACGGTCGCGGTGGCTGGCGGCGGCGTTCATCTGCTCCGGGGCGAAGAAGCGGGCGCCGCGCCGTCGCGCCGCGCGCAGCAGGCCGGCGGTCAGCCGAAGCGGATCAAGCGCCAGATTGCCTGTCGAGAGGATGGCCCCGGCGCGCGCCATGCCAAAGCCTGCCTGCAACGCCGATGCGGTGAGGTAGCGGGCCGGCAGGCCGGCGGCGGCGCGGGCTTCCGCTTCGGCGCGCAGGGCGGCGCCGGTGAGGGCGTTGCCAGCGAGATACAACGTCTGGCGCGGCTGCATGCGGCAGGCCAGCCCGAGCGTTCCGATATGGTCGCGCAGATTGCCCACGGCGAGGCGGGCGCGACGCCAGGCGCGCACGGCTTTCTCCTGGCCGATCATCCGGGTCAGCCTGGTCAGCGGCGTATCGATCTCGAACTGGATCAGGGCGGTGGTGGCCGGCGTCGACCCCAGCATGGGTCCGCGCCGGTCGATCATCGCCACCTCGTGGCCGGCCTCCGTCAACGCCTCGGCGACCATCGCCCCGGAAATACCCATGCCGACGACGAGCACTTCCGTTTTCATGTCGCGTCGCAACCGCCGGCAGGCCGGCCGCGGCGGCGGGTCGGCCAGCCACACCGGATCGCCAGAACGCAGGTCAAGTTTACGCATCAACGCCCCCCAATGGCGCCACCCGGCCCGGGACGCGGTGACGCCGGATCACGCGCCGTTTCAGGCTGGTTCACGTTTGTCCCAGGCGCCCTGACGGCGCATTCTTCGCGCGGGCGCTCCATGTCCAACGCGCCGGTCCTGGCGCGGTTCCGCCTGGAACCTCCCGCCTCGCCGGGCATTCCCCAACTGGATGGTCAAGGACAGGGGGAGCAGGGCGTGGAGCGGACCGGTCTCAAATTTGGCCCGCTGGCGCCGGACAGCCTGCATGTCTGCGTCGACATGCAGACCCTGTTCAGCGACGGCTACCCGTGGGCCCTGACCTGGTTCGGGCGCATCCTGCCGGGGCTTGAGGCCTTGTGCGCCCATCGCCCGGCGCAAACCATTTTCACCCGCTTCATTCCGGCGTCCAGGCCAGGCGAGGGACGCGGCGCCTGGGCGCGCTATTACCAGCGCTGGGCCGCCGTCACGCTGGCGGAAATCGGCGCCGAAGCCATCGACCTGGCCCCGGCGCTGCGCCGGTTTGTTCCCCCAGCCCGGGTGGTGGACAAGCATGTCTATTCGCCGTGGCTGGAAGGCGGGCTGGACGCGCTGCTGCGCGACAGCGGCGGCGACACGCTGATTATCTCTGGCGGCGAGACGGATATCTGCGTCATGGCGACGGTGATCGGCGCCATCGACCGGGGCTACCGGGTCGTGCTCGTGGCGGATGGCGTCTGCAGTTTTTCCGACGAGACGCACGACGCCATGCTGAAAATGTTCGCCCGGCGCTTTTCCGAACAGCTTGAGGTCTGCCGCATCGCCGAGGTGCTGGACGCCTGGCGCCGGTGACGCCGCCCTCGCGCCAACCAGTAAGGCCATGCTAACGATGCGGATATCCCTCCGGCTGCGGTGTCCCCATGCGAGCGTTCCGGTGTTTCCCCGCGTCTTCTTCCCTGGCGTCGCAGAGGTGGCTTCGCCTGTGGCCGGCGCTTGCCGCCGGCCTTGCGCTGCTGCTTGCCGCAAACCCGGCGGCCCAGGCGCAGACCCAGGCCATGGCCCAGACCCAAGCCCAGGTCCAGGCCCAGGGTTTTTCTGGCGTCTGGCAGGCTGAACTGGTCGATGATTTTGGCCGGCCACAGCGCTGCGTGGTGGAGCTGTCCGCCACCGGCAGCATCATGGGTGGGTTCATGGCCTCCGCACGCGGCTGCGCGGGAGATTTGATGAGCCTGTCCCGCTGGCGGGGGCGTGGGCGGGAACTGGCGCTCGTCGACATCTCCGGCGCCACGCTGGCGGTGCTGCGCGATCGGGGCGAGGTCCTGTCCGGCCGCATGACCTCGGGGCGGCCGCTCAGGCTGTATGAAGGGGCGGGGCGCGCGCAGGCCGCATCGCCGCGCCCCGGCTGCGCCGTCTACTATGGCCAGTCATCGCGTTGCGCCGACGCGCGCGATCTGGCAGCGCCGGCTTTGGCTCCAGGACAGCCAGCCAGCTTGCGGATCGTCTCGCCGGCCAATGTTCGGGTTGCGCCGTCATTTTCCGCCGCGCTGATCGGCCTGGCCCCGGTCAACGCCTGCCTGCAGACCGACGCGTGCCTGCGCCAGCCCGACGGATCGCAATGGTGTCGCGTCCAGCTTGATGGACGCACCGGCTACATCACCAAGCTGTTTGCGCGCGATGGTCGCCGTTTCATCCTGTTCTCCAACGGGTGCGTCCCCGGTCGGCGGGAGTAACCTCCGCGCCCGCATCTCAGGCGTTGGCGCGCCAGGTGAAGATCGCGCAGGTCGTCTGCACCGGTGGCGGCGCTGGCGGGCTCTATCCGAGGTCGGGCTCTATCCGAAGGTGAAGGCGTAGGCCTCCACGCCCGGATCCAGAAAGCGGATCTCGAAGGTGTGCGGCGTCACATCGCCTTTCTGGCGCACCAGCTGGTAGAGCCGGTTTTCCGTCACTGTTCCGGCTCCGGCGGCGTCGATGTCGACGCCATGGCTGTCGCCAGGGGGCTTGCCGTCGATGGTCACCACGAAACGCACCGGTTTGCCAGCCGGGCCCGGCCCCAGCACCAGATGCAGGTCGCGGGCGCTGAAACGGTAGCGGATGGCGCCGCCGCTGGCGTCGAGCCGGGCGTGTTCAGCGCCCACAGTCCATGCCCCGTCCAGGCCCCACTGGTTGGTCTGCGGCTGCGGCGCCTCGTAGACGCGCGAGGCGTCGGCGGTGAGGCCCCCGGCCGGGGCAAAGTTCTCCGCCCGTTTGTAGCCCAGATACGTCTCCTGGGAGCGCAGATTGCCCACATCCGGCGCCGCCTCGGCCCCCGCGCCCGTGGCCGTGACCGGCGCGCCGGCCATGACCACGCCGCTGGCGCCGGCCTCGCGCAGCAGGTCCTGGATGGCCTGCTCGGTTTCGGCGTACTGGCCTTCGCCAAAATGGCGGTAACGGATGTGGCCGCTGGCGTCGATCAGGTAATGCGCCGGCCAGTATTCATTCGAGAACGCCCGCCAGATGGCGTAGTCATTGTCCACCGCCACCGGATAGACGACGCCGAAATCGCTGATGGCCTTGCGGACGTTGGCGAGGTTCTTCTCGAAAGCGAACTCCGGCGTGTGCACGCCGAGAACCACCAGCCCCTGATCGCGGTATTTCGCCGCCCAGGCCCGAAGATAGGGCATGGTGCGGATGCAGTTGATGCAGGAATAGGTCCAGAAATCCACCAGCACGACCTTGCCGCGCAGCTGTTCGCTGGTCAGCGGCGGCGCGTTCAGCCAGTCGGTCGCGCCAGCAATGGCCGGCGCCGGGCCGAGGTCGGGCAGGGCGCTCCTGAAGGGCTGCGTGGCGCCAGGCGCGGGGGTGGGCGTAGGGGTGGAGGCGGTTTTGCCGGTGTTCTTGTCCGGGTAGGTGGTGCGCACCACGCTGTCCGATGGCTTCGGACGGAAGCGGTCCACCACCGCCTGTTCCAGTGTGGCGGTGCTGGTGTAGGAGAGGCGCGACAGCAGCCCCGTGTCGAGGCCGAGGGCGATGGCGGCGACGCCCGCCAGCACCGCGACGCCCAACCCCTGGCGGACGCGTTCGCCAATCGCCGGCGCACGCTTCAGCCGGTCAAAAATCCGGCCGCCGGCCAGCAGGGCGAGGGCGATGGAGGTGGCGGCGCCGGCCGCGTAGGCCAGCAGCAGCAAGGTCGTGCCGGCGTTGGCGCCGTTGAGCGCCGCCCCCGTCAGCAGCAGCCCAAGGATTGGCCCGGCGCACGGGGCCCAGAGCAGCCCGGTGGCGACGCCCAGCGCCAGGGACGCGGCGACGCCTGATCCCCCGCCAGCTCCAGACCTGTTGAGCAGGCGCTCGCCCAGCCGCACCACGGGGCGCGTCGCAACGGCGGCGAGGCGCGGCGACAGCAGGCTGAGGCCAAAAACCGCCAGCAACGCCATGGCGACGATGCGGCCATATTCATTGGCCCGCACCGCCCAGCCGCCGCCAATCGCCGCCAGCGACGCAACGAGGGCGAAGGTGATGGCCATGCCGGCGAGCATGGGCAATGTGCTGCGCAGGAACGGCTGCCCGGCGCGGGCGAACACAAAGGGCAAAATCGGCAGGATGCAGGGGCTGATGATCGTCAGCACGCCGCCGAGAAAAGCGATGACCAGCAGCGTCGTCATGAGTGTTCCCCCCAGGAGCCGCAAAGGGCGCGCCGCCGGCCGGCCGCGCCGGCCCATGACGGAATGCCCGCAATCTTGCGCGGGAACAATCTTGCGCGGGATTGGGGTGAAAATTGGCTGCTCCAGACGCGCCGCGCCCCAGGGCGGTGGTTTTCGTTCAGGACCGCGCCTGTCGCCAGGCCGCTGGGTGACGACGGCGCGTCCCGCCATGGCGCGGTCTGGAATGCAGCGCCACCCCGAATGCAGCGTCATGTCGCGGGGCCGGAAGCCGGCTTTCGCGCCGCCGGGTTTTGTTTCCCGTCGCGGATCAGGCATATTGGACAAGTGATGACGTTAGCAACAGCTGGCCCACGGCGGCGAGCCACGCCCCTGCGTGGCGCTGCGGCGCATTCCCTGCGTGGGGCGCCGGCGGCTGGTCATGCGCTTTCGCTTTTGTGTGACGCCTGCTCCCCGCGCGCCTTGCTGGAAACCTTCCTGAAGGCGGTTGCGACGGCGGGGCGGGGCGCGGTTTTCACCCTGGTTGGCCTTGTCTGTCTGGCGCTCATGGTGACGCCCGCCGCCGCGCTTGACGCCTATGACGGAAGCGCTGGCCAAGGCGCGGCGTTGCTTGAGATGGCCAGCGACGGCTCGGGACGTCCTGACATCATCCATGCCGGTCATGATCACGCCAGCCCCGACGTCAGCAGCCCTGACCTGCATGGGGCGCACCATTGCTGCCATAGCCATGTGACGCCGGCCCAGTCATGTCGCAGCGTCGCCCCGATCGCCATGCGGCATCTGACCTGGCGCGTCGGCGACAGCGACGGCCCGCCGCCGCGTGGCCCGGCTCCGCCGCTGCGCCCACCCCGCGCCTGAATTCCTGAACAGACGGTCGCGTGCGTCCCGGGAGTGAGCGGGCGCCTGCGCTGTCGCGCGTTGCCCTTGTCGCGCCCTCCCGGGATACGTCCGGCGATGCGGATGCGAACTGGCGGTAAATCGCGTTATATCAGTAAGTTAAGGCAAGTTCCTGATCCAGTTTTGAGCTTGCCTGAGGCCGCGCCTGCCGCCGGCCGTCAGGAATTTCCGGATGAACCGCCGAATTTTGTTTGCGTCCAGCGCCGTGCTTGCGGCCGGCGCGCTTGCGTTCACGCTCCCCAGCGTCCTGCCCCTGGCCTGGCGCGCCGCGCCTGCATGGCCCGCCGCCGCGGCCTGGGCGAGCCCTGGCCATGACCATGGTCCACCCCGGACGCAGGGGGCGGGCAAGGGTGAGGCGGCGGGCGGCCAGGCCGCCGGCCACGATCATGACGACGAGGGGCTGGTGCACATGACGCCCGGGCAGGCGGCCGCGCACGGCGTCGGGGTCGTCGCCGCCGGCCCGGGCGTTCTGACCATGGCGCTGACCGCGCCAGGGGTGATCGCGCCAGACAGCGACCGCATCGCCCGCATCGCCGCGCGGGTCGTTGGCACGGTCGCCGTGCTGAACAAACGGTTGGGCGATGCGGTGGAAAAAAACGAAGTCGTCGCCGAACTCGACAGCCGCGAGGTGGCCGAGGCGCGCAGCGAATATTTCGCCGCCCTGACCAATCTGGAGTTGCAAAGGACCCTGTTTGCCCGCGAGCAGGAATTGTGGAGCCGGCGCGTCTCCGCCGAGCAGCAATATCTGCGCGCCCGCAATGCGTTGCGGGAGGTGGAGCTGCGCGTCGAGCTGGCGGCCCAGAAGCTGACGGCGCTTGGGCTCGCGCCAGACGATGTGGCGGCCTCGCGCAACGCCGGCCCCGGCGCGGCCCAATCCTTCCAGCGCTATCCATTACGCTCGCCGATCAGCGGCCGGGTGGTTGAGCGGCGCGTTGATCTGGGGGCGCCGGTGGGCGGCGAGGGGCAGGAGAAGGAGCTCTACGTCATCGCCGACCTGTCGAAGGTCTGGATCGACCTGGCGATTCCGGCCGACGAACTGTCCCGCATCCATGAAGGGCAGCAGGTGCGCGTCGCCGCGCAGGACGGCGCGGCGAGCACCGGACGGGTGATCTTCGTCAGCCCCATGCTGACGCCCGACACCCGCTCCGCCCGCGTCATCGCCGAACTGGACAACGCAGGGCTGCGCTGGCGTCCTGGCGCCTTCGTCACCGCCCGGGTGACCATCGGCGAGGAGCCGGTCGGGCTGCGCATTCCGCGCGCCGCCGCGCAAACCATCAATGGCCGCCCGGCGGTGTTCGTCCAGACCCCGGAGGGTTTCCGCATCAGGAATGTCGCCCTGGGGCGGGACGACGGCGTTCATGTCGCCGTGACGTCGGGGCTGGCGGCGGGCGAGCGGGTCGCCGCGCAAAACGCCTTCCTGCTGAAGGCCGAGCTCGGCAAGGCCGAAGCCGAACACGCCCACTGAGGAGATCACGCATGATCGCGCGCATCCTCGCGTTCTCCGTCGGGCGCCGCTGGCTGGTGGCGCTGCTGACGTTGCTGGTCGCCGCCTTCGGCGCCTGGTCGGCATTGAAGCTGCCCATCGACGCCACCCCTGACATCACCAACAACCAGGTGCAGATCAACGCCCTCGCGCCGGCCCTGTCGCCGGAGGACGTGGAGCGGCAGGTGACGTTCCCCCTGGAAACCGCCCTGTCCGGCATTCCCGGGCTCGCCAGCACCCGCTCCCTGTCCCGCAACGGCTTCGCCCAGATCACCGCCGTGTTCAGCGACGCCACCGATCTGTATTTCGCCCGCGCCCAGGTCAACGAGCGTCTCGGCGAGGCGCGCGGCGCCCTGCCGCCCGGCGTCGAGGTCCAGATGGGCCCCGTCACCACCGGCCTCGGCGAAATCTTCATGTGGACGCTGCACATGAGCAAGCCGGATGGCCGGCCGGAAACCGACGGCAAGCCTGGCTGGCAGGCGGATGGGAGCTTTCTCACGTCTGACGGCGAGCGGCTGGCCAGCGACCTGGACCGCGCCGCCTGGCTGCGAACCCTGCAGGACTGGGTGATCCGGCCGCAGATGCGCGCCGTGCCCGGCGTCGCCGGCGTTGATTCCATCGGCGGTTATGTCCGGCAATATCAGGTGCGGCCCGATCCGGCGCGCCTGGCGGGGCTTGGCCTGTCCTTCAGCGATATCGCCGCGGCGCTTGCCGCCAGCAACCAGAACCGGGGCGCCGGCTATGTGGAGCGGGGCGGTGAGGGCTATGTGGTGCGCTCCAGCGGCCGCCTGACCAGCATCGCTGACATCGGCGCCGTGGTGGTGACCACCCGCGCCGGCGTGCCGGTGCGCATCCGCGATGTGGCGACGGTTGGCGCGGGGCAGGAGCTGCGGGTGGGCGCCGCCTCGGAAAATGGCCGCGAGGCGGTGGTGGGCACGGCGCTGATGCTCATCGGCGGCAACAGCCGCGACGTGGCCGCCGCCGCTGGCGAGAAGTTGCGCGAGATCGCCAGGCTGTTGCCGCCGGGCGTGGAGGTGAAGCCGGTGCTGGATCGCACCACTTTGGTGGACGCCACCATCCGCACCGTCGCCATAAACCTCACGGAAGGGGCGCTGCTGGTCATCGCCGTGCTGTTCCTGATGCTCGGCAATATCCGCGCCGCCGTGATCACGGCGCTGGTGATCCCGCTGGCCATGCTGATGACCATGACCGGCATGGTCCGCGCCGGCGTCAGCGCCAATCTCATGAGCCTCGGCGCGCTGGACTTCGGCCTGATTGTCGACGGCGCGGTGATCATCACCGAAAACGCCCTGCGGCGGCTCGGCCTGCGCCAGAACGAACTGGGCCGTGGGCTGGGGCTGGAGGAGCGTCTGGCGGTGGTGCGCCAGTCAGCCGAGGAGATGATCCGGCCCACGGTTTACGGCCAGGCGATCATCATCCTCGTCTATGTGCCCATGCTGTCATTCAGCGGCGTCGAGGGGCGCATGTTCACGCCCATGGCGCTCACGGTGATCATGGCGCTGGCCAGCGCCTTCGTGCTGTCGCTCACCTTCGTCCCGGCAATGATCGCCATCGTCATCTCCGGCAGGGTTCTGGAGAAGGACGTGGCCATGGTGCGCTGGCTGAAGGCGCTGTACCGGCCGGCCCTGGGGGCCAGCCTGCGCCGCCCGGTCATCACCCTGCTTGCCGGCGTGCTGCTGGCGGCGGCGGCTGGCGGCATGTTCCTGCGTCTTGGCCAGGAGTTCATCCCCCAGCTGGATGAGAAGAACCTCGCCATGCACGCCATGCGCATTCCCTCGACCTCGCTCAGCCAGTCGCTGGCGATGCAGCTGTCGGTGGAGCGCGAGATCAGCGCCCTGCCGGAGGTGGCGCTGGTGTTCTCCAAGACCGGCACGGCGGAGGTCGCCTCCGACCCCATGCCGGTGAACGTTTCCGACACCTTCATCATGCTGAAGCCGGAAGCGGAGTGGCCGGATCCGGAACTCGGCAAGGAGGCGCTGATCGCGAAAATCCGCGCCGCGGCTGAGACAGCGCCCGGCAACAACCTGGAGTTCACCCAGCCGATCCAGATGCGCTTCAATGAACTGCTGGCGGGCGCGCGCGGCGATCTGGCGGTGAAAGTGTTTGGCGATGATTTCGCCCGGCTGGCGCCGGCGGCCGAAGCGATCGCCGCGCAACTGCGGGCCACCCCGGGCGCTGTCGACGTGAAGGTCGAGCAGATTTCCGGTCTGCCGTTCCTCAACATTGACGTCGACCGGCAGGAAATCGGCCGGCTGGGCCTCAGCCTCGCGACGGTTCAGGACGTGATTGGCGCGGCGATCGGCGGCCAGCACGTGGGCCAGATCTTCGAAGGCGACCGGCGCTTCGACATCGTCATCCGGCTCGACGACGCCCTGCGCGCCGATCTGGAGGCGTTGAAGAACCTGCCGGTGGCCTTGCCCGCCGGCCCGCCAGCGCCAGCGGGCGCCTCCGGCGGCTCAACCGGATTGCGCTCCGTGCCGCTGCGCCAGGTGGCGCGGATATCGGTTGAGGAAGGGCCCAACCAGATCAGCCGCGAAAACGGCAAGCGCCGCATTGTCGTCACCGCCAATGTGCGCGGCCGCGACATCGCCTCGGTGGTGGAGGACGCCCGTCAGCGCATCGCCGCCCATGTCGCCTTGCCCTCCGGCGCTTGGCTGGCGTGGGGCGGCCAGTTCGAGAATCTGGCCGCGGCCCGCCAGCGGCTGATGATCGTCACGCCCGCCTGCTTCCTGCTGATCTTCATCCTGCTGTTCCAGGCGCTTGGCTCGACGCGCGACGCCCTGCTGGTGTTCAGCGCCGTGCCCTTCGCGCTCACGGGCGGCGTCATTGCCCTGTGGCTGCGCGGTATGCCGTTCTCGGTGTCCGCCGCCGTGGGCTTCATCGCCCTGTCGGGCGTGGCGGTGCTGAATGGCCTGGTGATGATCAGCCGCATCCGCCAGCTGGCGGAGGAGGGCGCGCCCGTGCGCGAGGCGGTGTGGGAGGGGGCGCTCACCCGTTTCCGGCCGGTGGTGATGACGGCGCTGGTCGCCTCGCTGGGCTTCCTGCCCATGGCGCTGGCGACAGGCGCGGGAGCCGAGGTGCAGAAGCCGCTGGCCACCGTGGTGATCGGCGGCCTGGTCAGCGCCACCCTGCTGACCCTGCTAGCGTTGCCGACGCTTTACGTCCTGTTGGGCGCGGCCGGACGCAAGGCCGAAGCGCCGGCCACGGGCTGAGCCATGCTCCGGGCGGGCGACAAGGCCCGCCCGGAATGTTTCTGTCGTTCAGACTTAACGTCCCAGCAGATTGGTTTTGACCAGATCAACCACCTCATCGCCGCGCCCGCTCATCACCGCGCGCAGCATCCACAGGCCAAAGCCCTTTGCCTGCTCCAGCGCGATGGTCGGCGGAATCGACAGTTCCTGCTTCGCCGTCACCACATCCAGCAGCGCCGGGCCCTCGTGGGCGAGGATTTTCGCCAGGGCTTCGGGCAGGTCGCCGGGGTCTTCGACGCGCAGCGCCATGATGCCCATGGCCCGGGCCATCGCGGCGAAGTCCGGGTTTTCCAGATCAACGCCGGTCTCGACGAAACCCGCCGCCTTCATCTCCATGGCGACGAAGCCGAGCACGCCATTGTTGAAGATGACGACCTTCACCGGCAGTTTTTCCTGGGCCAGCGTGATCAGGTCGCCCATCAGCATGGTGAAGCCGCCATCGCCCGAGAGCGAGATCACCTGCCGTCCCGGCTGCGCCGCCTGGGCGCCGATGGCCTGGGGCAGGGCGTTGGCCATGGAGCCATGAACGAGCGAGCCGAGCAGCCGGCGGCGGCCATTCATCTTCAGGTAGCGCGCCGCCCAGATCGTCGGCGTGCCCACGTCGAAACTGAACGCCGCGTCGTCCGCCGCCAGTTCGCTGACCAGCCGCGCCACATATTGCGGATGGATCGGTTTGCGGCCCGGCGTTCCTTCGGCCAGGGCGTCGAGCCCGGCGCGGGATTTCGCATAACGGGCGAGGCTGTCGTCCAGATGCTGGCGATCCTGCTTCGCCGCCAGGCGCGGCAAGAGGGCGGCGATCGTCGCTCTCACGTCGCCGACCACGCCAAGATCCAGCTTGCAGCGGCGGCCGAGATTGGCCGGGCGAATGTCCACCTGGGCGATCACCGCGTCGTCGGGCAGAAACTGCTTGTAGGGAAAATCCGTTCCCAGCATCAGCAGCATGTCGCAGGACTGCATCGCCTCATAACCGGAGGCGAAGCCGATCAACCCGGTCATGCCAACATCATACGGATTGTCGTACTCCACGTGCTCCTTGCCGCCCAGCGCATGGACGATGGGGCTCTTCAGCGTTTCAGCCAGCGCCATCAGTTCGGCGTGGGCGCCGGCGCAGCCGCGCCCGCAGAACAGCGTCACGCGTCTTGCCTCGTTCAGCAGGCCCGCCAGCCGGTCGAGTTCCGCTGGCGCAGGGGTGACGACGGGCGCCGGCGGCAGCAATCCGGCCTTCGGCGACACGGCGCGCGCGGGCGCCTCCTGCAGGGCGACGTCGCCGGGGATGACCACGACGGCGACGCCGCGTTGGCCAATGGCGGCGCGCACGGCGTTTTCCATGACATAAGGCATCTGCCGGGGGTCGGAGACCAGCTCGCAATAGACGCTGCATGCGCGGAACAGGTCCTGGGGATGCGTCTCCTGAAAATAGCCGCCGCCGATCTCTGATGACGGGATCTGCGCCGCGATGGCCAGCACCGGCGTGCGGCTGCGCTGGGCGTCGAACAGACCGTTGATCAGGTGCAGGTTGCCCGGCCCGCACGAGCCGGCGCAAACGGCAAGCTGGCCGGTGATCTGGGATTCGCCCGCCGCCGCAAAGGCCGCGACCTCCTCGTGTCGCACATGCACCCAGCGGATGCGCGCCCTGCGGCGCAGGGTCTCGGTGAGCCCGTTGAGGCTGTCGCCGACCACGCCATAGATGCGCGCGACGCCCGCCTGTTCGAGAGTTTCCACCATGAGGTCGGCGATGTTTCGGGTGGCCATCCGTATCAGTCCAGCAGGTTGGTGGGCGGATTGGCCCGTCAGGGGCCTGGCTGTTCCACAGACGTGGCTGCGCCCCGGGGGGCAAAGGCGCGCCTGAAGGGGCCAATGCGCCACCGCCGCGCGGCCGTGGCGCGTCCGCAGAAGGCTGCCGGGCCAGTCAAACCCATTTCCGCGTCTCCGTCACGTCACGAAGCCGACGGACGGTCAGCCGCCCGCGGGGCCGGCGTTGCCTGCATCGCATAAATATGATCGAACGGACTTTAACTGTCCGATCGGTAACTTTAAGCTGCCTGAACGAAGCTGCGGCAATCCGCCAGGCGGGACGCCAACAGATTGGGGAGAGAGGCGCATGACCGGGCAGGCCGCATTGACGCGGGCGGATAACGACCAGTTCCAGCAACTGGCCGTCCGCGTGCAGGACATGATCCGGCGCGCCGTGAACGCGGACGTGAGCATCGGTGATTTTGGCGTGATGGAAGATGGTCACGCCGGCCTGACCTACGGATTTGACGTGCGCGGGTCTGACGGCGCCATGCGCGGCGGCCATATCCTGAAAATGGCGCCGGCCGGCGTCACCCGGCGCGGCAACACCGACGTCTACCGCCAGTACCCGCTGCTCCAGGCTTTGAAAGCGGAGGGGCTTCTGGTTCCTGAGGTTCCGTGGGCTTCGGCGGGCGAGGATTTGCTGGGCGCGCCGTTCATCGTCATGGAAAAGCTGCCAGGCCGCGTCTTTGTCGTCTGGGAGCCGCACGCCGCGTTTGCGGATGACCCGGCGATGGCGCGCTCCGTCTGGCTGCAGACCGCGAGGCTGCTGGCCAGCGTCCACCGGATCGACTGGCGCGCGGCGCTGCCGGACTGGGAGGCGCCGCGCCTGCTGCTGGAGGAGATCGACCGCTGGAAATCGGTGCTGCGCCATGCGGACAATCCGGCCTGGGCGGCGGCCGGGCAGGCGCTCGACGCCGCCCTGCGCGCCAGCCTGCCGGACCCGGCGCCCATCGGCCTGGTGCATGGCGACTACCAGCCGGGCAACATCCTGTTCGACAACGGCCAGGCGACCGGCATTATCGACTGGGAGCTGGCCTCCATCGGCGCCCAGGGGCTCGATGTGGGCTGGATGCTGATGATGTCGGACGGGCGGGCCTGGGACGCGGGCTGGCAGCCGGTGGCGCCGGTTTCCGGCGAGGACATCGTCGCCGCCTACGCCGCGGCAGGGGGGCCGGCGCTCGGAAATCTGGCCTGGCATCAGGCGCTCGCCCAGTATCGCCTCGGCGCCATTGCCTGCCTTAACGTCAAGCTGCATCGCACCGGCAGGCGTCGCGATGACCTGTGGGAGCGTTTCGCCCCCTCCATTGCAACCCTGTTCGGCCATGGCCTTCGCCTGGTGGAAGGCAGGGATGGATGAACGCCTGCTTCGCGTGGAGTGAATTCCCAGGGGCGCGTCAGCGCCCTGGCGTCGGGTTGGATATCGTATGGATTGTTTGCAGGAGGAGAGGATGACGCCGCGTCAGACCGTGGAGCGCTGGGTCGCGATGTTCAATGCTGGCGACGCCGCTGGCCTGGCCGGATTGTACCATCCGCAGGCGATCAATCATCAGGTGACGCAGGAGCCGGTTGAGGGTCGGGAGGCTATCCACGCCATGTTTTTGCGGGAATTCGCGACAGCCGGAATGCACTGCATTGTCGAGGCGATTCATGAGGCCGGCGAGGTCGTGGCGCTCGAATGGCGCGATCCGGTGGGCCTGCGCGGCTGTGGCTTCTTCACGGTGCGTGACGGGCGCATAATCTTTCAGCGGGGATATTGGGACAGGCTGACCTTTCTCAGGATGCATGGCCTGCCTTTGGAGTAGCTTTGCGGGCGAAGCGTAAAGCGCATCTGGTTCCCGGTCCGCTGCCCATGGCGCGGCCCGGCTGCGCTCCCGACAAGGCAACGCGGGTCAGGCCCGCTGGACCTTGCCGCCAGAAAACCCCGGCGTCGCCGCCGGGGCTCCCGATAGCAGGCTTTGTACCTCAGCCTCAGGCGACGTTGCGCTCGCGGTTGTCCCAATAGGGCTTGCGCAGGTCGCGTTTCAGGATCTTGCCAGCGCCGGACATCGGCAGTTCCGTGCGGATTTCAACGCTGCGCGGGCACTTGTAGCCGGCGATCCGCGCCTTGCAGAAGGCGATGACGTCGTCCTGGGTGGTTTCGGCGCCCGGCTTCAGCACGATCACCGCGTGCACCGTCTCGCCCCAGTGGTCGTGGGGAATGCCGATCACCGCGCACTGCAACACGGCGGGGTGCTGGGCCACCGTATTCTCCACTTCGGTCGAATAGATGTTTTCGCCGCCGGAGATGATCATGTCCTTGATGCGGTCGACAACGAAGACGAAGCCGTCCGCGTCCATGTAGCCGCCGTCGCCGGTGTGCATCCAGCCGTCGATCACCGCCTTCGCGGTTTCCTCGGGGCGCTGCCAGTAGCCCATCATCACCGTGTCGCCGCGCACGATGATCTCGCCGATTTCGCCGCGCGGCAGCTCCTGGTTGTTATCGTCGACGATACGGACGTCGACGCCAAGGGTGGCGCGGCCGGCCGAGCGATGCCGGCCGATTTCGCGCGCCGGGCCGATGTGGTTGGCCGAGGAGTTGAAGGTGGCGATCGGCGACAGTTCGGTCATGCCGTAAACCTGCACGAAACCGACGCCGGGCAGGCGCGCCGCGGCGCGGTCCAGCACGGCCTCGCTGATCGGCGAGGCGCCATAAACGATGCGGCGCACGCTGGAGAGGTCGAAGCCGGCGATGGCCGGGCTGTCGACCAGCATCTGGATCATGGTCGGCACCAGCAGCAGTTCCGTCGCCTTGTGACGCTGGATGACGCCGGCCAGACCCTCCGGGCTGAACGCCTTCAGGATGACGTTGCAGCCGCCGCTGATCAGCAGCGAATACATGGCGGCGCCGTTGGCCAGGTGGAACATCGGCGCGGCGTGAACATAAACAGTGTCCGACGCGAACAGGCCCTCGGCCAGGGCGTTCATGGCGTTGGCCACCAGATTGCCGTGGCTGAGCATGACGCCCTTGGAGCGGCCGGTGGTGCCGCCGGTATAGAAAATGCCGGCCAGCGCATCGCGATCACACATGGCGTCGTCCACCGGCGCGGCCCCGGCCAGCAGGGCCTCATAGCCGGGGATGTCGGCGGGGGCGGGCGCGTCGTCGGCCCAGACCAGCGCGACGCCAGGAACCTGCGCCGCCAGTTCGCGCGCCGGCTGCTCAAACGCGGCGTCGATGAACATGATCTTCGCGCCGCAATCCTCCAGCGCGTCGCGGTTCTCGGCGACGCTCCAGCGGATGTTGAGCGGCACGATCACCGCGCCAGCCCAGGCGGTGGCGAGGTAAAGCTCAAGGTAGCGGCCGCTGTTCAGCGACAGCACGGCGACGCGGTCGCCCCGCTGCACGCCCTGTTGCTGCAACACGCCGGCGAGTCTGGCGACGCGGTCGCCAACCTCGCCCCAGGTCCAGGAGCGGTCGCCGTCGATGACGGCGGTCCCGTTGCGGTTGACCTGAAGCGCCCGGCGCAGGCCGTGGGTGATGTTCATGATGCTTTCTCCCTCAGGCGGCCCAGGCTGTTTTTGCGGGCCGTTATTCTTGCCGGTCGCTGGTTGGGCTACAGGCCGCGACCCTGTCAGGCGGTGTTGGCGATGCCCTCCGTCAGGCGCAGCGCCATTTCGTCGGCGATCTGCTCCGGCGAGCGGTCGCCGTCTGGCTGGAGCCAGTGTCCGATCCAGTTCAGCGCGCCGGCGATGGCGAAGGCGGTGAGCTTGACGTCGCAGGGGCGGATCGAGCCATCGGCGATGCCCTCGCTGATGAAGGCGCGGAAACCGGCGTCGATCAGCCGCTTGCCAGCGCGCACCTCGCGCCGGGCCTCGGGCGACAGCACCCGGTCATCAATGCGCACCAGGCACTGGCCGAAGTCCTGGGCCATGGTCAGGGCGTGACCGCGGATCAGCCCGCGCAGGCGGAACAGGCCATCGCCGTCCTGCTCCCGCATCCGGGTCAGCGCGCCTTCGGACAGTTCCTGACCGAGGCTGTAACACTCGACGAGGATTTCTTCCTTGTTGGCGAAATAGTTATAGAGCGCCGGCTTGGTGATGTTCAGCCGCTCCGCCACCTCGTTCAGCGAGGTGCGGTCATAACCCTGTTCCAGAAACAGATGCACCGCGACGCGCAGCACCGCCTCGCGTTTGATGTCCCGGGCGCGACGCCGGTCCTCGAAAGGCTCCCATGGCGACGTGATGTCTGGGACTTTCCTGCTCCTGGACCTGGTCATGTCAAGCGCCCGTTTCCTCTCTGCTGAATGGCGGGCCGACCGGAGGCCGCCGGTGGCAGAGTCAATATATTACCATCCGGTCATGTCAAGACTTCACGATAACACGGCCGCCGGGATGGGGTGGGCCATGCGATCTGTCGCCTGCCGTAGCGGCATATCTGGACTTCGTAACGGCATCCTTGCCATGTTTGCTCCAGCGCCAGTTTCCCGGGCCATCTGCCGCAGGGCAGGGTGTGGATGACGGCGGGCGCATGGGTGGTGCGCCGGCGCGGTGCGCCAGAAAAACTGGGGAGGGCTGACAATGAAACGGCTGTTGCGGATCATTCCAGCGGTTGCGCTCGGGCTTGGATTGGCCGCCGTCCCGGCTGACGCCCGGAACTATCCCTGCTCGAAGGGCAAGGGCGGCGTCTCGCATTGCAAGGGCGGCAAATTCGTCTGCAAGGATGGCTCCATCAGCCAGTCGAAGCGCATATGCAGCCGCTAGATCCGCGCAGCCGCCAGATGCGTGGGCCAGGCGCAACGCCAGCGCCAGGCACAACGCCAGCGCCAGGATAGAAACAGCAATTAGCCGACGGAGCACGGGAGTCGACCCGATCTGCCGGACTGGATGCTGTCAAGGCAGGTCTGCCAGCTGCAAGGATCGCCTGCGGCGTTTGCGCCTCTGGCGTGGAAGCGAAGCGCGTGGAGGCGTCAGCCTGTTGCCTGGGCGACCGGCAGGCCTCCGCGCCGCTGGCCGGGGCCTGGATGGAGATAGCCCGGAAACAGAAGGGAGTTTTCCGGGCGCCCCTGCCGGACTGGCTGCTTTCCAAGCGGGTTTGCCAACTGCAGGGATGCCTCAACGTCGCTGGCGCAGGGGCGGGGCAAAGGCGTCAGGTTGCTGACGCGGGGCGGCCAGCCAGGCTCTGCCCGGTCGTCTCACGCCAGTATGGGCCCGGCCCCAAAGCACCGGAATTGGCTCCATTCGCCGCGCCGGCCTGCCGGGCTGGTTGCAGTCAGGCCAGCCTGCCATTTGTGGGGAGCGGGACTGCGGCGACGCCTGCGCCCGTGACGCAGGAACCGGTCGCGCGGTTCGGGTTGCGCCGCCGCTTTTGCCGATCATGAATGGCGGTGGAGGAGGTAAGCTTTAAGGCGGGCCATGCTCTCAATCCTGAAGCGCCTTGCGCCGCCCGACAAAACGGCCCCGTGCGCGCGACCCACCCTGACCCCGCGCGAACCCCAAGCTGGCCCGTCACCCCCGCCAGGTTCGCGACCATGATAAGTCCATGATTTGCAAATCATTTCCAGCGCATAACCCGCGCAAGGGTCGCCTCCCGGAACCATCCCGGCGTTGTTCGCGCAACCGGAAACAATTGCAACCTGCGCCCAGCAGAATAGTACTGGAGCAGTCGCCCCCCACGCGGGGGCGTGGATCGAAACATCAACACTTTCACACATCTGAATGAAATTCATTGTCGCCCCCCACGCGGGGGCGTGGATCGAAACAAGGCAAAGCTGCCGGTCGGCAGCGGCGTCACCGGTCGCCCCCCACGCGGGGGCGTGGATCGAAACCTGGAAAGCATTTGCACCAAGGAAAAGGAAACTGGTCGCCCCCCACGCGGGGGCGTGGATCGAAACTCGCCCGCATTTGCTGCGCGCGAGCCGCGAGTGTGTCGCCCCCCACGCGGGGGCGTGGATCGAAACATCTCGCCAACGTGGATCGTCTTCGGCGCCTCGTCGCCCCCCACGCGGGGGCGTGGATCGAAACCGTCGATCAGCTTGGACAGCATGACCATGTCGTCGGTCGCCCCCCACGCGGGGGCGTGGATCGAAACACGCAGGCGGCAACCCACGCCGGCAGCACGACCCGTCGCCCCCCACGCGGGGGCGTGGATCGAAACCTCCTGCGCATCATCCTGTCGATACAGGGGCGTTGTCGCCCCCCACGCGGGGGCGTGGATCGAAACTACGACGGATGGCGCGGGCAGCGGGTCCATGGGCGTCGCCCCCCACGCGGGGGCGTGGATCGAAACACCGGAGAGGCCCGCCCGAAGAACAAGAAGGCGGGTCGCCCCCCACGCGGGGGCGTGGATCGAAACGCGTTGACCTTGAGGACCTTCCGGCGTCCGTAGTGGTCGCCCCCCACGCGGGGGCGTGGATCGAAACATTTCAGCGGCAGGTTTGATTTCGATCAATTCCTTGGTCGCCCCCCACGCGGGGGCGTGGATCGAAACTGGCCGTTGAGGTCGCGCAGGGCGTCGAGGCCCGGTCGCCCCCCACGCGGGGGCGTGGATCGAAACGTTGACGACGATGCGGGCGAAGCAACCGACCGCTGGTCGCCCCCCACGCGGGGGGCGTGGCTGATCCTGGCAGCGATCCTCAGGTCATTTCGGAGCGGTCATGGTTCAGGCTGGATTCGGCGCAGTCTGGCTGCCCAGGCCAGGGCCAGGCTGGCGAGGGCAATCGGGATGAACGACAGCCAGAGCACCGTGTTCCAGCCATAGGTCGTCAGCAACCCACCGGAAAGAAATGAGCCAAACGCCATCGTGCCGAAGACCAGGAAGTCGTTGAGGGACTGGACCCGGGTTTTTTCTTCCGGACGGTGACATTCAAGCACAAGCGCCGAGGCGCCGACGAAACCGAAGTTCCAGCCAACGCCAAGCAGCACCAGGGTGAGCCAGAAGTGGCCGACGTCAACGCCCGTCAGGCCGGTGGCCGCGGCGGCCGCTATCAGCAGCATGCCGGCGGCGACAACGCGGGCGACGCCAAATCGCGTGATGAGCTGGCCGGTGAAGAAGCTTGGCCCATACATGGCGATGACGTGCCACTGCAGGCCCAGATTGGCGTCTGTCTGGGAGAGGCCGCACATCTGCATCGCCAGCGGCGCCGCCGTCATGAGAAAATTCATCAGCAGATAGGAAACCACGCCGCAGACAACGGCGACGATGAAGCGCGGCTGCCGCGCGATCACGGCGAGCGGCCGCCCGCCTGAGGCTTCTTCCGCTGTTGCCGCCGGCAGCCGGACGCTGGACAGCAGAAGCGCTGACAGGGCCGCCACAAGCGCCTGCGCCAGGTAGGTGGCCGCGAACATGTAAGGCGCCCAGATATTCATCGTGTAGGTGACGAGTTGCGGGCCGATCACGCCGGCGAACACGCCCCCGGCCATGACGGTGGACAGGGCGCGCGGCCGACGCGCGGGCGGGGCGCAGTCGGCGGCCGCGAAGCGGAACGACAGCACGACAGCGGCGTAGCCGCCGCCCAGGAATGTGGCGGCGCAAAACAGCCAGAACGATCCATAGGTCACCGCCAGCGCGGCGATGAGGCCGGCGAGGACGCCGCATCCCGTCCCCGTCAGGAACGCCGTAATGCGGCCGTGGCGGCGGGCAATGACGCCCGCCGGCAGGGTGCAGATCGCCATGCCCACGACGAAAATGGAAATCGGCAGCGTCGCCAGCAGCGGGCTGGGCGCCAGCGTATGGCCGACAATCGCGCCGGTCGCATAGACGACGATGGCGTTGGCCCCGGCCAGCGCCTGGGCGATCGCCAGCTTCAGGACATTGCTTCGCTCAAAGCGATACGGGGAAGCCTCCATCAGATCGGCGGGAGAGCTGCTTTTCGCGTGTGTCATGGGATTCCGGACAATGACCAGCCAAAACGCGCCTCACGCGGGCATCGCGACACGGGGAGGCGCTGGCCGTATGGGCGTTGCGCGACGATAGCTGCTGACGGCGGAGACTGTATTTCGATGGGGCGTCATTCTATCGGGAATCCGCCAACAAGGAACGCCTGTCCTGGAAGACAATCGCGCCGCCGCCAGCAGCGCTGCCGCCCGACCCGATAACGGTTCGGGCCCAGACCATCCCACCCCGTCATATTTTCCCGGGCATTTCCACCTCTGGCATCAGCTGGTCTATGCGATAGACGGCGTGCTCGCGGTGCATGCGGAGGAGCGATCGTTTGTGATTTCGCCGGAGCAGGCGGTCTGGCGGCCGGCCGGCGTCGTGCAGCGGCTTGGTTCGCCGCAAGGCGCCGAGTTCCGCAGCCTGTGGATTGCCGGTCGCGCTGGCGCCGTTGACTGAGCCTGCCTCAAATCCACGCCAGTTAAAACTGGAACTTTGGGGTCATCGTGCTCATGCTGGCCGTGCCGCCGATGAGCCATTCAATAGCGATATCGGCGGTTTGTTGCCGATGTCGCTGTGCGGCCGGACCTCATTGTAATCCTTACGCCAAGCCTCCAGTTTTGCGCGCACGTCGTCAAGGCTCATGAACCAGTGCGTGTTCAGGCATTCCGCCCGGAGCTTGCCGTTGAACGACTCGATGAAGCTGTTGTCCGTTGGCTTTCCGGGACGGGAGAAGTCGAGGATCACGCCCTTCTGGCATGCCCACAGATCAAGGTCCCGGGAGACAAATTCCGGCCCCTGATCCACCCGGATGCTCTGCGGATAGCGCGTGTGTCGCGACACACGCGCTCAAGGGTATGAACCACGTCCTGCCCCTGTAGCTGAACCGCACATCTACCGCGGGAGCGGCCCGCTTGAAGGTGTCGGTGATCGTCAGGATCCACAACTTCCGGCCTGTCGCCAGTTGATCATGCACAAAATCCATCGCCCAGGTCTCGTTGAGGCGTGAGGCGTGAGGCGTGAGGCGGTCTTGCGGTCATCGCGCAGCTTCGCCCGCACCCGCGGTTTGGGCGTCTTGTTGCGCAGCTGAAGGTCCATCTCCTTGTAGAACCGGCTCCTTGTAGAGCCGGTAGATTCGCTCTGCGCTTCCGTGAATTTCGACGTCTTCATGGAACTCTCCTTGGTCCCGCATCCGGGATCATAAGTGGAAAATTCCAGTTCTGAATGGACCGATTTTCGGGGATCCAGGCTGTTGAAGAGGTCTCTCGTTTTGCCTTGAGGATGGCCTCGTCGCCATTGTGATAGGCGAACGTGATCTCGATCGTGCCGTCATCGAGCAACTCGGCATGTCCGTCGCCGGAGACTTCGTCCATTTCTTCAAATCCGGCCCACGTGAAGTGGACCAGGGCTTGACTGTAGCCGAGATCAAGGCCTGCCTGCAGGGCGCCGAAGGCGATCTCGCCGTGACCATCGGTTCCGATGGTGATCATGGCGGGCTCGACCAGGTCGAGATGGGCGCGCCCCCAAAGATCGGCTTCCACGATCCGCCAGCGGCCGATCAGGCGGCAGGCAGTCCCGGCGCTCATGGCGACGCCGCCATCAGTTTCGACAACCGAACCAGATCATAGGCGGCGGCGAAGGTGAAGGCCCATCCGACGCGGTCGTGGCCCCGGAACTTCGTCCTGTCCTGCCCGGCGATGGTCTTGATCCAGCCGAACGCCTCCTCGATTTGCTTGCGGATGCGCAGGCTGACCCCATAGCCGGGATGACGCGTCGTGCGGCGATCGATCGCCGAACTTCGACCGTTGGTGTTCTGCGCCACATGCGGCGTCACCCGCATCGAGCGCAGTTCGTTGACGAAGTCCTTCGTGTCATAGGCCTTGTCGTCTCCCAGGGTGATCGCGTGTGGCCGGTCGGCGCGGGGCTCGATCATATGCATGCCCGCCAGCCTCGGTCAGGCAGGCATCGACCAGAAGACCATGGCGGTTCTCCATCAATCCGTGCTCCATGAAGCACAGCTTCGTCTCCTTGCCCTTGCCTTTCCTGTAGAGCCTGGCGTCCGGGTCGGTCGTCGAGGCATGCGTCTCGTTGGACCGCTTCTCGCCATGGAAGTCTGCATCCGCATTCCGGCCATCGCCTCCGGCCGGCGGCGCGCCCGAACCGTCCTTCGGCTTGACGCTCTTCATCGACGCCCAGGCCTCGATCAGCGTGCCGTCGACGGAGAAGTGGTCGGTGGACAGGAGCCGCTTGACCTTGGGCTGCGCCAGGATCGCGCTCAGGAACTTCGCGGCGATGTCGCCTTCGAGCAGCCGGTCCCGGTTCTTCGAGAAGACCGAATGGTCCCAGGCCGCATCGTCAATGCCGATGCCGACAAACCACCGGAACAGGAGGTCGTATTCCAGACGCTCCATCAAAAGGCGTTCCGAGCGGATCGAATAGAAGGCCTGCAGCAGCATGGCCCGCAGCAACTTCTCCGGCGCGATCGAGGGCCGCCCGATCGGCGAATAGAGCGCCGCAAACTCTCGCTCCAGCGAAGCAAGCGCCTCGTTCACGATCAACCGGATCGCCCGCAGCGGATGATCCCGCCGCACCCGATCCTCAAGATCGACATAGCTGAAAAGCTCACCCGTCCTCACGTCGCCGCCGCGCATTCCATCATCCCCGAATCCCGTCGAGCTCAGTGAATCATGCGCGAGCAAATGAAGCGAGACGCTTTTTCAACGGCCTGTCAGATCAAAGCGAGAGGCCGAACTTAAACGCCCGATAATTGATGAACACGCTCTCGCATTTTCGCAGAAATTCGCTCGAACGTGAACTCATCTGCCCATAGCTTGGCAAGCTGATCAAATTCGTAAACGGAGGTGTACCCTCTATCGAGCGGTAGAACGGGGTCATAAGGGGATAAAAGGCCGCGCGAAATGCTCCTCGATAAATCCATTAACTTTGAGCCCAGAGCATCAATATCGCCAGTAGGAACGATGCATCCAAGCCGGTTGACGATGTTTGGAAGATTATAAGCGTCATAGGCCAATGGGATGCACCCAGCTCGGAAACCTTCAACTACTGGGCGACAAAAACCCTCATGATAGGAGGGCATTATGAGAATATGAGCGGAATGGAACAACCGATCTTTTTCAGTGTCGTCGATTGTGCCGCTAAAGATGACTATATCCTCAAGCCGATGTTTGAGTATTAGCGATTTCAAATGGAGCACGTAGTTAGGATCAGACCATTGCATGTTGCCTGCGATGGTCACCCTGAGGATATCACGTGCGCCTGGAGAGCGCGCGACAGCTTCAATGAGATCGTGGATGCCTTTGGCAGGTGCTATGCGGCCAATGTAAAGAACAGATATCGGAACACGTCTCTTGCTGGTAAGCTTTAAATGCTTAGGGTCGTCAACAATCAGTGGAATGATTCGAATCATTTCAGGATAGAAGCCACGCGCAAGTAAGAATTCTGCATTGGTTGAGCTAGTCGCCCAAATTTCATCTACTAATCGGAAACAGTCGATCTGTCGCAACGAACGCTCGAGTATAGCTTGATCGGATGGAGACACGAGGTGAGGAGGTGTCACATTGTGAAAACGAATGACTTTCTTGCGAGGGCCTCCTGCAACCAATGTATCAAATATTCCACTATAAATTCCGAAGTGGTAGATGGCAATATCTGAAGAGTTATAGAAAGGGTCACGCAGGATGTCGGCTGAGCTCTGGCAATGACGGTGCTTTATATCTGAAAACTCGCAGCACATACCTAGATGGTGCGTATCAAATCCTTGGTTTAACGCCAGGCCACGTATGGTATCCCTCACTTCCATCGAAATGGCATCACGCTGTATCATGATGGGGGCAACGACGGCGACGCGGACAGGTCTGGTGTTACAGTTCATCTGTTGTTTCACTTTGTTCAGCTGATTTTGTGGTTTTTGGCCGTGTTACGGAGTAGGGCCGCGACACTATTCGCAGCGGCTTCAATCGAGAACAGTTGCTCGTAGCGATGCCGACCGTTCTCGCCGAACGACGCTCGGAGAGATGGACTGGAAATGAGGCGATCGAGACATGAGGACAGAGAGACTGGATCACCGGGTTCAGCCAATAGGCCGGTCTTATCTGGCTCGATGACCTCCATCATGCCGCCCGCTCGACAACCCAGCGTCGGCTTTCCAAAAATCATTGCTTCCACAAATATCTGTCCAAATGACTCAAAGCGGCTTGGAGCCACAAAAATATCGCATGATCTGTAGAACCCGCGTAGTTGCTCCTCTGTGACCTCTCCATAGAACCTGACGCGGGTTCGAACTTCTTCAGATGAAGCGGCTTCGAAAGCGGCTCGATAGGTGGTTACGCCATCCGGCCCTGGAATTGCATCGTTCCCGACTATATCAAAGTGCAAGAAGGGATGGCGCGTAAGTAGGCTCGGAATGATATCGAGCAGCACGTCTATACCTTTGCGTCGTTCAAGTCTGCCGACAAAAAGGATCCGCAAGTCACCGTTCTGTACTGGCGGGGGCGGTAAATATGCGAGGGTTGAGAAATCCTCCAAGCCGAGCGGAATCATGGATGTTCGCGTGTCATCCAAAACCACGTTGTAAGCCTCCGAAATGTCACTGCGTATCGCTGCGCTGATGGCATGAATCGCATTTGATTCCTGCAGTATACGCGCTTCGAGCGCCAGAATAGGCTTTGCGAAGCCATTCATAAATTCGGGATCAGCCGCAAAGTGAGGATGACTGATAAGCCAAAAATGCAAAGTGGTCTGGAGTCCGGTCACCATGGGATACTGGCCATCCAACAAAATGGCAACACCTTCGCAGTCCCATATAGGTGCGTAGACGGCGTCAATTTTTTGCCGCTCCGAGAGAAGATGTAACTCATCCAGCATTAAACTCGAGTATTCCCAAATGTGACTGGGAACTTGGATCCCATAAGGAGCCGGAGCTACCCGATCCTGGGACGCGAGGCGATGGACCCACACTCCATCCTCGAAGTCAACACGATCATGGCCGCTGCCACGCGTAAGCACATGAACAATGTGTCCCATGCTCGCAATGGCGCGTGCGAGTTGGTTAATGTAACGCCCAACACCGCCAACTGTTTCAGGTGGGTATTCTTGGCTCAGGAAAGCAAACGTGTTTCTACCGCCCTCGGGCATCCTACGCGGAAAGGGCAGAAACGAGCTTTCCATGAGGCTCGCCAGTTGGACATCCATCATTCGAGTCCGACCAGCGAAGCCGCGCTTGAGGCCATCCTCCCAAGCCCGTTCGGCGTCACGCTCAAATGCCTCTAAATCGCCGGCGGAGAGCATGCCGGTCACGTCAATATGATAACGTACGTCAGCAGCGTGCGCGCTAACAAACGACGCCATATCCTCCACCGCTCGCTGTGTAGTGTAATGGCCCCGATTGTTTACAAGTGAGAAGTATAGCTTATTCTTCAATACGGAGTATCGAACGCGTGTGACACGATCAGCCGTCCTGATCTCGCTAGGTAGGAATTTGTGGTGCACCACGGCATCCGGCAGTTGCCGAATTAGCCATCCATCATCATTGATGCGGCAGCACAGGTCGGTTTCGTCTAAATAAAATTCGTATTCTTCGTCAAATCCTCCGATAGCCAGCAGAATATCGCGACGGAACGCCGAGTTGGTTCCCTGCAGATAGGGGAAGTTGTACGAGAATGGAAAATTAAATACATCCGCTGGTGTGCTACGCTGCCAATCCGCATTTCCCAAGCGGTTCGCTGAGGAGTAGAGGTATTGCGCCCGCGTTCCCGTGTGGTCCATCACAATACCACCAGCTGCGCCTACTCGAGGGTCCTCAAACGCTCGAAGTAGGTCTACCAGCCACTTGTGCTCCGGCATTCCATCGTCGTCAATGAATGCAACGATTTCTCCCGATGAAAGTGCAATGCCAAGATTGCGTGATACAGACAGATTGCGCTCAGGGTTCTTCGCTACTTTGATGTGTCCCTCCCATGCCTTCAACACATCCTCAATACCATCTTCAGTTGGTCCGCGAACTACGCAAACTTCGTAGTCCATCCCGTCAAGAAACTGTAGGCACTGTAGAGTCTTTTCAAGTGCTTTTGGTCGGCCGTCAGTACATATTACTATCGACACGCGCGCATATTCATGCTGTGAGTGAATGGAATGGTGTGCTGTATATGAGGGCATATATGTTCTTCCACGATCGCCGGTCATGCGCGTTTCCAGCGCAGGGCCTTTTCTCGAATAAGGGGCTCAAAAATGTCGCCCTTTATGCCCTAACAAGACATATATCGCAGAAAAGGTTATTCTGAAGTGCGATGTAGTGCACTCTCCACCCCAAATTGGCGCAATACCAATTGACAACCTGGACAACTCCATAGGGTGAGTTTGTAATGTGATCCGCCATTACATAGTCGTTGAATATTAGAAAGCCGCCACGAGATAGTTTTCTTGCTGCGACATCGGCATCCCGAAGCACCCCCTCGAGTGTATGGTCGCCGTCTATATAGATTATATCATAGTACTCATTTGGCATTGATTCCATCAAAAGGCTGCTATCTCCCTCAAAGGTTCGCACTCGTTTGTCGGAAATATCCTGAGCAAATCGATTCTCATAGTATTCAAGATGTGTGTTCCTGCCGAATGTTTCAGCAGATGGTCGTCCCCAAATGGTTTCGACTTGATGTAGCCGAAAGATATCGAAAGCATCAAATTGTGAAGGGCAGAGTGTGTCGAGGATAAATCTAGTAAAATCTCCGTAGGCTACGCCAATCTCTGCGACTTTGCAGCCTGTCGGTAGTGTCGAAATTGCGTCGTCGCGATTAGCAAAAATCTGTGCTTTTGCTATGTGTTCCCGCGATAAGGGCACTGGAATTTCCGGTATCAGCTTCGCGGTGCTTGGGTTGGTGGCTGTTTGGCGATCATCAGCCGGTAATGTGTCGGGGATGTTCGGGTTTTTGCACGTATGAGCCTTGGCTTTCACAGTGTTTGACATCTCCGCCGCCGCTAAGGCAAGGCCTTGATCGTTAGATATGCGAACGACGTCCATCTCTAATCGTCGAAGCCGCTCCAGAATTTCGGCTGCAATATGTGGAAGATAGAGCAACCTTTTCAGGTAGCGTGAGGCTTTGCCGTTTCTCGGAGGGTCAGTAATCACGGTGCTTTTCCTATGATTTCAAATTCGAAGCATTTTCCATTTCTGCGACCTGCAAGGGGAACGGAAATGTCGCTGAAGCCCGCTTCGCGTAGGAGTTCCGTAAAGGCCTGCGGGGTGAATAGATTGAAATGATAGTCGCCGTCATAATCTTGGGCGCCATAGGCTACTTCCCGGAAGTCGTCGAGCGACACGGATCCATCTGCTACTCCCTTGATCATGGCGTCCAGATCTGGAGTTACTGCTTTGAACAAACCGCCAGGCCGCAGTCTACTCCGCCAGTATGGGACAAGCTTTCTGCGCAAAGTTTCAATCGGAAAATGCTCGACTAGATGCGCGGAAAAAATTTCATCCACACTTCCTCTTTCGAGTGGTAGGGCGCCAACGTCTGCCACAATGTCAACGCCCGGAAGTTCTCGCGCGTCAACATTCAGATAGTCGCTTAATGGAATGTGACCACAGCCGAGGTTTAGGCGCAGCAGTCCATTCTTCTGGGCTTTACTAAATTTTTCCGTGGATACGATTCGACTTTCTGTCGCGCTTCCGGTGTTCCGCGCTGTATTTTTTGCGCCGTGCTTCATCTCAAATAGAATTTCCCTACGAACAAATTCTATTCGTTCCCAGAGTGCCATAATGCTTGCATCGGCATTATTACTCTGTGCCTCTGCGTGGTTGATGCGGTAGTTCAATTGCTGGGTAGAATTCTGAATTTGTAGAGATTGCTCATTTATTTGGCGAAGAGCTGCTGGAACAGTAGCTACCGCATTTAAGAAAGACGGAATATGAGTTTGCCACGCTTGTTCCAATTGACTTGTGCTGGCGGTTAACTGCTTAATATCTTCGCATTGGGATCTGATGATCAACTCAGTTTGTCCAAGGCGTGCATCAGTTTCCCTAATGCGGGCCTCAACGCGATACCAAACTCGGTGCCACAGCGGTCGAAGGATTGGAAGTGTGACTGATCTTATGGTCTGCTTCATCTTGACTCATTTCCTCAACCTAATGGAACCCGTCCCTGAGGTCTGATTGACGTGGATAAAGGCTGCTCCGAGTTCGCGGCCGAGGTATCCACTGCGACCCTTTTTTATCGGCTTAATTTCGTACATCGGATCGATTATTTTATATCAAATTGGTCATTTTTGAGGAGCGCGTCAAGGGACGCGCCTTCCTTTCTCGAGTGCTATATGTGTGGGATTGGATTGCGTGCGATCCCGGTGCGGGTGGGGCTACATTCCAATCTCGGTGCTTGGTTGCGCTTGTCACAAGGTTCGGGGGCAGGAACTTCGGAAAGGCGCTGCCTTAGGAAGTGGCCCCATAAATTTGCAGATGAGACTGTGCCGTGATTCAATCCCTCGCGTGCAGGAGGGGCTGATGCGTCGCCATGAACTGACAGATGAAGAGTGGGCAATCATTTCGCCGCTTCTGCCGAACAAGCAGCGCGGGGTGGCGCGGGTGGATGACCGGCGGGTGATTAATGGCATCCTGTGGCGCTTCCGGACCGGCTCTTCCTGGCGGGATGTG
>Ga0182737_1000920_pt1 | contig 33419 bp, 25 predicted proteins | sample eDN5th30CBELigOP_FD_128878 | JGI IMG/M metagenome (GOLD analysis project Ga0182737, IMG submission 128878) | Enriched Organic Plus compost microbial communities from Emeryville, California, USA - eDNA 5th pass 30_C BE-Lig OP (version 2) (version 2) ... | reverse complement strand
TGATCGCCGGCCCGTCGCTGGGCGGCGTGGGCTACGGGCTGGGCGCGGGCTGGGTGTATTGCGCGGCCGCGGCCATGTACCTGGTCGGCTTCCTGTGCATCGCCACCCTGGTCATCGAACGCGCCCCGCCGCGCAAGGAGGTGACCACGCTGCGTACGCTGTTCGCCGGCATCACCTTCATCGTCCAGCGCCGCGTGCTGCTGGGCACGCTGTCGCTGGACCTGTTCGCGGTGTTGCTGGGCGGCGCCACGGCGCTGTTGCCGATCTACGCCAAGGACATCCTGCACGCAGGCCCGTGGGCGCTGGGCGCCCTGCGCGCGTCGCCGGCCTGCGGCGCGGTGCTGATGGCCCTGCTGCTGGCGCGCCGCGACATGCTGTCGGGCAACGTCGGCGGCATGCTGTTCGGCGCGCTGATGGTGTTCGGCGTGGCCACGGTGGTGTTCGGCCTGTCGACCTCGATTCCGCTGTCGGTGCTGGCCCTGGCCGCCCTGGGCGCGGCCGATGCGATCAGCGTGGTGGTGCGCTCGTCGCTGGTGCAGCTGAACACGCCCGACGCGATGCTGGGCCGCGTCAGCGCGGTGAATACGCTGTTCGTGGGCACGTCGAACCAGCTGGGTGAATTCCGCGCCGGCCTCAGTGCCGCGGCGCTGGGCGCCGTGCCGGCCGTGGTGCTGGGCGGGGTCGGTACCCTGGCGGTGGCGTGCCTGTGGATGTGGTGGTTTCCGGAACTGCGCCGGCTGCGCTCGCTGCACGCGGCGGCATAGCCCATGGCGGGCATGCCGGTTGGCAGGCCACCATGGCACAAACGTAAAACGGCCTGGCGCCCATCGGGGCCAGGCCGCCATGCCTGCCGGAAAGCAGGACAGTCTGCGCTTACTTGCGCACCGCCGCGATCACGCCGTCGAGTTGCTCCAGCATGCGGGCCATCTCGGCCTCGGTGACGTTCAGCGCCGGCATGAAGCGCAGCAGATTGGGACGCGGCGCGTTCAGCAGCAAGCCTTCGGGTTCGAGGTTGCGCGCGGCGTCGACAATGGCCGGGCCGTCGTCGCGATCCATGATCAGCGCGCGCAACAGGCCCATGCCACGCTCGCCCTTCATCTGCCACTTGGCCGACAGGGCCAGCAGGCCTTCCGACAACTGCTTGGCGCGCGCCCGTACGCCGTCCATGAAGCCCGGCTGCATCAGCGTGTCGAACACCGCCACGCCCACCGCCGTCATCAGCGGGTTGCCGTTGTACGTGCCGCCCTGGTCGCCGTGCGCGAACACGCAGACGTCCTGGCGGGCCAGCATCGCGGCCAGCGGCACGCCGCCGCCGATGCCCTTGGCCAGCGTCATGATGTCGGGCACCACGTCGAACTGCTGGTACGCGAACATCGTGCCGGTGCGGCCCATGCCCGTCTGCACTTCATCCACGATCAGCAGCAGCTGGTGTTCGTCGGCCAGCTTGCGCAGGCCCTGCATGAACTCACGCGTGGCCGGCAGCACGCCGCCCTCGCCCTGCACGGGCTCGAGCATGATGGCGACGGTCTTGTCGTCGATCAGGCGGCGCACCGAGTCCAGGTCGTTCAGGTTGGCCTTCGGGAAACCGTCGACCTGCGGCGCGAACATCTTGTCCCAGCCCGGCTTGCCCGAGGCCGACATGGTGGCCAGGGTGCGGCCGTGGAAGCCGTGGTCCATGGTGATGATCTTGTACGCGCCGTTGCGCCGGACCTGGCCCCATTTGCGCGCCAGCTTGATGGCGCCCTCATTGGCCTCGGCGCCGCTGTTGGCGAAGAACACCCGGTCGAATACCGAGGCGCCCGTCAGGCGCTGCGCCAGTTCGATGGACGGCACGTTGTAGAACGCCGGCGAGGGGTTCATCAGCTTGTCGGCCTGCTCGACCAGGGCGCGCTTCATCTCGGGGGCGCAGTGGCCCAGGGTGTTCACCGCCCAGCCCTGCACGAAATCCAGGTATCGCTTGCCTGCATGGTCTTCCAGCCAGGAGCCCTGGCCTCGCACGAACACGAGGTCCGGGCGGGCGGTGATCTCCATCAGGGTGTTGACGTTGAACTGGCTGAAATCCATGGCGGTTCCTGGCTGAAAGAAACGAGGAAAAGAAACGGGAAAAAGAGGAACGGGGGAAAGGGGAAATGTAGCACCGTAGGGCGCTGTCATCGCGGCCGCGCATGTCGGGCCGGCCGCCGGGCCGGGGAGGTGTTGCAGGCCGGCACGGGCATGGAATTTGCTTTATCTGAACTTGACGGATTATTGCAAAAATTATTGACACATACCCTGGTGTCTCCGTCCTTCCTCAATTCCTTCGGGTTACGCAATGCCATGAACGCTTCCCAGAACGTCGCCGAGCTGTCGTTGCGGATCGAGCACATCACCTCTGTCAAGATCCAGGAGATCAAGGAGATCACGCTGGAGACCCGGCTGCTGAGCCTGAACGCGGCCATCGAGGCCTCGCACGTGGGCGAGGCGGGCCGCAGTTTCGCCGTCGTGGCGGGCCGGGTGCGCGAGGTGTCCGACCGGGTCGAGGCCCTGGCCAGCTCGCTGCAGGACGAACTGCGCGACGTCGGCACCCGCATGCAGCAGGCGCTGCGCCGTGCCCGCGGGCAGCGCCTGGCGGACCTGGCCCTCAATGTTATCGAAACGATCGACCGCAACCTGTATGAGCGCACCTGCGACGTGCGCTGGTGGGCCACCGAGGCGGCCGTGCAAGCGATGGCGGCCGAGCCGGACGCACGCATGGCGCAGCTGGCGCGCCGGCGCCTGGGCGTCATCCTGGACACCTATACCGTTTACCTGGACATCTGGATCATCGGCCCGGACGGCAAGGTGCTGTGCAACGGCCGGCCCGACGCCTATCCGCAGGCCGAAGGCCACGACGTGCGCAGCCAGCCCTGGTTCCGGCAGGCCCTGGCCGGCCGCGGGCTGGAGGCCTACGCGGCCGGGGACGTGCAGCCGGTGGCCGCACTGGGCGGCGCCTCGTGCGCCGTCTATGCCGCCGCCATCCACCCCGATCCGCAGTGCCAGGACACGCCGCGGGGCGTGCTGGCGGTGTTCTTCGACTGGAGCAAGCAGGCGGCCGCCGTGGTCAACGGCATCCGCCTGTCGCCCGAGGAGGTGGCGTCGGTGCGCTGCCTGGTGGTCGACGCACACCAGCGCGTCATCGCCGCCAGCGCCGACGACGTGCCACCGACGCTGAATCTACCGGCCGGCCAGCAGGACGGCTTTTACCTCGACGGGGAGACCCTGGTCGGCTACGCCCTGACGCCCGGCTACGAGACGTATCGTGGCCTGGGCTGGTACGGCGTGGTGATGGACCGGGGCAGCTGACCCGTCCGCAATGGTGCAGACATGCTCCATGACGGGGCAGGGTGCACCATGCCCGGGCGTTACGGGTGCTGCGGGGGCCCCCTGCATCGCCCGATGCCACCGGCGGACGGCCGGAACTAGCGGCTGAGGCCCCGCGCGGCCACCGGCCATACCGCCTCGACGACGTCGCCCCGATAGGCCACCAGCACGTCGTGCAGGTTGAAGGTGGGATCCACGTGCGAGGGCACCAGCTTCAGCACCTCGCCCAAGGCGGGCGCGGCGCAGCCTTCGTCCACCCGCAGCACGCCGTGCTCGTCGTTGGCCGCCGTGTAGCGCAGCCCCGGCCGGCCGTGCACCGCCGGCAGTCCGCACTCCACCGTGGTCGACTTCAGTCCCGCGTCCAGCACCGCGCGCCCCGGGACGGCCGCGCTCATTACGGTGGACAGCAGGAACAGGCTGTGGCGAAAGGCCAGCGCGCCGCTCCAGTCGTTGGCGCCGTAGTCGCCGTCCATGAACGCGTACGAGCCCGGCTGCAGCTCGGTATAGACGCCGCTGGCGGCGTCGAACTCGGCGCTGCCCGTGCCGCCGCCGGTGATGCGGTCGCAGGCGATGCCGTGCCCGCGCAGCGCCTGGGCATGGGCCGCCGCGCGGCCGGCGGCCTGGCCGCACACCGCCGCGCGCTCGGCGCGGCTGCGCAGGTGCTGTACCGAGCCGTGGTACGCTTGCACCCCGCCGAAACGCAGGCTCGGCGCCGAGCGGATGCGCTGCGCCAGCGCCACCGTCTGCCCGGGCTCGGCCACGCCGCAGCGGCCCTGGCCCACGTCCACTTCCACCAGCACGGTCAGGCGCGTGTCCGCCTGGGCGGCCGCCGCGGCCAGCGCATCGACGTTGTCGCCGTCGTCGACGCAGACGCTGACGTCCGCATGCCGGGCCAGCTCGGCCAGCAGCGCCAGCTTGGCCGGACCCACCACCTCGTTGCTGATGTGGATGTCGCGGATGCCCGCGGCCAGGAAGGGCAGCGCCTCGCTGACCTTCTGGCAGCAGATGCCGCGCGCGCCCAGCGCCTGCTGGCGCAGCGCGATCTCGGGGCATTTGTGGGCCTTGGCGTGCGGGCGCAGCGCCACGCCGTGGCGGTCGGCCCAGTCCTGCATGGCGCGCAGGTTGGCCTCGAAGGCGTCCAGGTCCAGCGCCAGGCTGGGGGTGTCCACCCGCGCCAGGGGATCGCCCGGGCGCGCGGCCGGAGGCAGGACAGGGACAGATGGGGTAGAGAGGGTTTGCATGATCGCGACGGGCCGGAAAAAGGGAAAAGGCCATAACCAAACGGGGGCCGGCCATAACTACACCACGCTCTTACCCCCAGGTAAACGATAGCGCTGCGGGCGTTGGCGGACGCAACGGCGCATGACAGAATTCCGCCTGACAAAATGCTGTAGTTTTTCATTCTCCTGGAGAGGCCCCGCATGAAGTTCCAGAACTGGATCAAAACCCTGGCCGTCGCGCTCGCCGTCGCGGGCGCAGCCGGTTCCGCGCAAGCGCAGCAATTCTTCCGCATCGGCACCGGCGGCACGGCTGGCACCTACTACCCCGTGGGCGGCATGATCGCCAACTCGATCTCCGAACCCGGCAAGCTCATCGCCACGGCGGTGGCCAGCAACGGCTCGGTCGCCAACATCAACGGCGTGCTGGGCGGGTCGCTCGAGGCCGGCTTCACCCAATCCGACGTGGCCTACTGGGCCTACAGCGGCACCGGCACCTTCGAAGGCAAGCCCAAGGCCCAGGGCCTGCGCCTGATCGCCACGCTGTACCCCGAAAGCATCCACCTGGTCACCCGCAAGGGCTCGGGCATCAAGTCCGTGGCCGACCTGCGCGGCAAGCGCGTGTCCATGGACGAGCCCGGCTCGGGCACGCTGGTCGACGTGCGTCTCATCCTGGCTGCCTACGGCATGACCGACAAGGACGTGAAGGCCGAGTACCTCAAGCCCAACCAGGCCGGCGACAAGATGCGCGACGGTGGTCTGGACGCCTTCTTCTTTGTGGGCGGCGCGCCGGCCGGCGCCATCGCCGAACTGGCCTCCAGCGGCCACATCGAACTCGTGCCGCTGGTCGGCCCCGAGATCGACAAGCTGCGCGGCGAGCAGCAGTTCTTCACGCCCGACGTGATCGCGCCCAATACCTACCAGGGCATCGGCGAGGTCAAGACCATCTCGGTCAATGCGCAGCTGGTCACGTCCGACAAGCTGCCCGAGGCCGTGGTGTACGAGCTGACCAAGAAGCTCTACAGCGACGCCACCCGCAAGACGCTGGACAGCGGCCATGCGAAGGGCAAGCTCATCACCGTCCAGAACGCCGTCACGGGCGCCGGCATCCCGTTCCATGCGGGCGCTGAGAAGTTCTACAAGGAGGCCGGCCTGCTGAAGTAAGGCCGCCACGCCGCGCCGCCCGGCGGCGCGGATGCCGTTTTTCCGGCCAGCCCGAGGGCTGGCCGGTTCGCATTGCGCCGCGTGCGCCGTGCCTGATGTCAAGCCAAGACGTTTCGCCATGGAAATCGATCACCAGAAAACCCAACAGCTCGCGGAAACCTACGATTCCGAAATACGTTTCCGTCCGCTGAACAAGACCGCCGCCTGGATCGTCTCGGCCCTGCTGGTTGCGTTGTCCCTGTTCCACTACTACACCGCGGGCTTCGGCCTGCTGCGCGAGGCGACGCACCGCGGCGTGCACCTGGCCTTCGTGCTCAGCCTGATTTTCCTGGTGTTCGGCTTCAGCAAGGCGCACTACCAGCGCCAGCCGCGCTCCACCTGGTATGCGCCCGGCGGCGTGCCGCTGTACGACTGGGCCATCGCCATCGTGCTCGCGTTCAGCGTGCTGTACATCCCGTACATCTTCGAAGACCTGGCCTTCCGCGTGGGCAATCCGCTGCCCATGGACGTGGCCATGGGCTCCATCCTCATCATCGGCCTGCTCGAAGGCACGCGCCGCGCCATGGGCTGGCCGCTGCCCATCATCGCGCTGGTCTTCCTGGCCTATGCCGCCTTCGGCCCGATGTTTCCGGGCCTGCTGCAGCACGCCGGCAACACGTGGTCGCAGATCGTCAACCACATGTACCTCACCAGCCAGGGCGTCTACGGCGTGGCGGTGGGCGTGGTGGCCACCTATGTGTTCCACTTCGTGCTGTTCGGCGTGCTGGCCACGCGCATCGGGCTGGGGCAGCTGTTCCTCGACACCGCCTCCACGGTGGCCGGGCGCTACGCGGGCGGTCCGGCCAAGGTCTCGGTGTTCGGCTCGGCCATGTTCGGCATGCTGTCGGGCTCGTCCGTGGCCAATGCCGTCACGGTCGGCTCGCTAACCATTCCTGCCATGATCCGCGTGGGCTATCCGCGCCACTTTGCCGCGGGGGTCGAAGCCGCCTCCAGCACCGGCGGACAGATCACGCCGCCCATCATGGGCGCGGCGGCCTTCCTGATGATCGAGTTCCTGGGCATCCCGTACCAGCAGATCGCCATCGCCGGCATTTTCCCGGCCTTCCTGTATTTCTTCGGCATGTTCATGCAGGTGCACTTCGAGGCCAAGCGCGAGGGCCTGCGCGGCCTCACGCCCGACGAGATGCCGCGCCTGGGCGAGTCCTTCCGCAAGCGCTGGCCCACGCTGATCCCCCTGCTGCTGCTGATCGGCGTGCTGGCCTCCGGACGCACGCCCTACCTGGCAGCGTTCGCCGGCATCACCGGCTGCATCGTGGTGGGCCTGCTCAATCCGTTCCAGCGGCTGCGCTGGCGCGACCTGTACGATGCCTTCGAGACCGGCGCCAAGTATGCACTGGCGGTGGGTGCCGCCGCCGGCACGGTGGGGCTCATCATCGGCGTGGTCACGCTGACGGGCGTGGGCTTCAAGATCTCGTACATCGTGATCTCCGCCGCCCAGTCCGTAGCGGGCAGCGTCGGCGCGCTGGTGCCCGACGCGATCGCCAGCACGCAGACGCTCACGTTGCTGGCCGCGCTCATCATGACGGGCCTGGTCTGCATCCTGATGGGCTGCGGCATTCCCACCACCGCCAACTATCTCATCATGGTGGCCGTGGCCGCGCCCACGCTGGTGCAGCTGGGCGTGCAGCCCATCGCGGCGCATTTCTTCGTGTTCTATTTCGGCATCCTGGCCGACATCACGCCGCCGGTGGCGCTGGCCGCGTACGCGGCAGCCGGCATGGCGGGCAGCGACCCCTTCCGCACGGGCAACACGGCGTTCCGCCTGGGCATCACCAAGCTGATCGTGCCTTTCGTGTTCGTGTTCTCGCCGTCGCTGCTGATTTCGGTGCAGGGCTTCACGTGGCAGGCGTTCTTCGAGACGCTGGTCGGCTGCCTCATCGGCCTGGTGCTGCTGTCGGCCGCGTTCTCGCGCTATCTGCTGGTCGAGCTGAAGACCTGGGAACGCTGGTTGCTGACGGCGGGCGCCCTGCTCACCATCATGCCCGGCATCACCAGCGGACTGCTCGGCCTGCTGATCTCGGTGCCCTGCTTTGTGCGCCAGGTGACGCAATTGCGGCTTGCGCGCAACGCTGCGGCGGGCCTGTAGCCGCGGCGCAGGCACAGTGTGGTTTCTTTGAGACGCGGGCGCCGGTGGGCGCCCCGCTTCTCCCTCTGAAGCCCTTCTCCGCGCGGCCCGGGCCAAGTTGCCCCGGGTTCCAAATCGGCGTAAAGTAAATTTACGTTTGCTGGTTTGCCGATCTGCGGGCCGACTGTGCAAGCGGGCACCTACCGCGCCATATGTTCGATATCCTGGTTTATCTGTTCGAAAACTACTACACGCCGCAAGCCTGTCCTGCGGCTGATGTACTGGCCAAGCGGCTCGCCGCCGCCGGCTTCGAGCACGAAGACATCGACGATGCGCTGGGCTGGCTCTACGGGCTGGCCGAAACCACCGAGCGCTGCGTCGAACTCGCCCAAGTGTCCAGCACTGGGGTGCGCATCTACACCGACTCCGAATACCAGCAGCTCGGCACCGAATCCATCGGCTTCATCACGTTCCTGGAATCGGCCGGCGTGCTGCCTGCGCCGCTGCGCGAAATCGTCATCGACCGCGCGCTGGCGGCGCCCGAGACGCCCGTGTCGCTCTCGCGCATCAAGATCATCGCCCTCATGGTTCTCTGGAGCCAGGAAGCCGAGATCGACAACCTGGTGCTCGAAGAGCTCCTGGACGACGAGGGCGGCCGCCGCCTGCACTGACGGCGGCGTCTTCGTGCAGGGCATTATCCAGGGCCCGACCCTGTTTTCCCCGTGACTTACATCGGCCGCTTCGCACCGAGCCCCAGCGGGCCGCTGCATGCCGGCTCGCTGGTGGCCGCGCTGGCCAGCTGGCTGGACGCGCGCGCCCAGAGCGGCCGCTGGCTGTTGCGCATCGAAGACGTGGACACGCCGCGCACCGTCCCGGGCGCGGCGCAGGTCATCATGCAGCAGCTGCGGGACCTGGGCCTGCACTGGGACGGCGAGGTGATGTGGCAGTCGCAGCGCGGCCCCGCCTACCAGCATGCCTTCGACACGTTGATGGCCCGCGGGCAGGTCTACGGATGCGGCTGCACCCGGCGCGAGATCGCGGATTCGCAGCTGCGCGGCGATGCGCAGGGCGTGGACGGAGAGCGGCCCTATCCGGGCACCTGCCGCAATGGCCTGCCCCCGGGTCGCCAGGCGCGCGCCTGGCGCTTGCGCGTACCGCAGGACAGTACCGAAACCTTCACCGACCGCTGGCTCGGCCCGCAACGCCAGGACGTGTCCCGGGCCGTGGGTGACTTCGCCCTGCGGCGCGCCGACGGCCTGTGGGCGTACCAGCTGGCCGTGGTGGTGGACGACGGCGCCCAGGGCGTTACCGACGTCGTGCGCGGGGCCGACCTGCTGGGCTCCACCGCACGCCAGCGCGTGCTGGCGCGCCTGCTGGGCTTGCCGCTGCCACGGGTGCTGCACGTGCCGCTGGTGGTGGACCCGGGCAGCGGCCTGAAGCTGTCCAAGCAGAACGGGGCGCCGGCGCTGGACACGCGCCGGCCGCGGGATACGCTGGCGCAGGCATGGCGCGACCTGGGATTCGGGGAGATCGGCGCGGCCGACGTGCCGGCGTTCCTGGCCGAGGCCACCGTCCGCTGGGCGCGACGCTTTCCGCTGCCAGCGGCGCCCGCCGCGTAGGCCGGGCAGGAGCCGGGCGATCCCCCCATCGCCCGCGGCGGCATGCCGCGCCGGGACGTCCGCCTACAGCGGCTCCAGCTGCGCGTCCAGCATGCGCACCAGCAGTCCGGTGCCGCGATCGTCCACGCGGATCTCGCCATAGCGGGCCGCGGCATAGTGCTCGGCCTGGCCTTCCGGGAAGAAATAGGCGTTGGTGACGATGCGCACGCCATCGGGGCGCACCCGGTAGCGCAGCACGATCTCGTTGCCGCTGCGCGGCTGGGGCATGTCCTGGATGCGCACCGCCCGCGCTACGCCTTGGGCATCCGGCGCCAGCACCACGTAGCCTTCCGTGCGCGCGAACAGACCCGGGCCCTCGCCGCCCTGCGTCGCGTCGTCCTGGCTCAGGCGTTGCACGTCGCGGCCGGCCTCGAAACTCAGCGCCATGTAGTCGCCCTGCATCAGCGAGCGCGGGTCCACGGGCGCCAGTTCCAGGATGGCGACGCGGCCCGAGGCAAGCAGGCGTTCGCGCTGCCAGATGCCGCCGTTGGCCACCACCAGGATCAGCACCAGGCCGCCCAGTACGGCGGCCATGCGCCAGCGCTGGTGGCGGGTGACGGGCTCGCGCGCCGGCGCGGGCGCCCGGTCGGGGCGTGGCAGGCAGCGAGCCAGGCCGTACAGCAGCAGCATCAGGGCGCCTGCGCCCGCCAGCCAGGCACCTTTGTGCAGCAGCGGCACCTCGAGCTGGTAGTAATAAAGCAGCAGGTACGACAGCAGGCCCAGGATGCCGAAGATGGTCAGGCGCGGCTTGCGCAGCCCGAAGCCCAGCAGCATCCAGGCCAACGCGAAGGCGATGCCCGGGCTGGGCAGCCAGAACACCGCCAGCACCAGCAACGCCAGCGGCAGGCCGTAGACCAGCGTGGCCGGCAGGCGGCCGCGCCGCGGCCACAGCATCGCCGCGCCCACGAGCGCCGGCAGCAGCGCGCCGGCGGCCGTCAGCACGGCCGTGGCGGGGTGCAGGTGCCACAGCGACGGCCACTGCGGGGCCGACACGCCGCCGGCCAGCCATACCGACGCCTGCACCGCCATCGCATAGGCCCAGCCCAGGGGGTCGAGCCTGCCCACGCGGCTGGGTGGCAGGCGCCAGTGGCTGAGCCAGAACGACACGGCGGCCAGCCACGCGCCGGCCACCGTGACGGGCAGCCAGATGAACGTCGCGCGCAGCGCATCCTCGCGCAGCAGCAGGTCCAGCATGTCGCGGTCGTTCTCCAGCCCCGGGGCCAACCCGCGCCACACCAGTCCGGCGCTGGCCAGGGCCATCATCCAGCCGCTGAGAAAGCGCAGGAGCGTGTCGGGCGCCAGCGCGTAGACGGCGGCCCCCACCCCCAGCACGAACAGGCAGGCACCGGTCAGCGAGGTCGCGTCGTACAGCCCGAAGGCGATCAGGATCTGGCCGGCGAAGCCGATGGCCCGGGCGCACTGCCGCCAGAACGGCGTGGCTTGGCCGCGCAGCACCACGACGGCGATCGTGCACAGCGCCAGTCCGGTCACCAGGGCACCCTCGCGCGAGGCGATCAGGCCCGAGAGGGCCAGGAACAGCAACAGCAGCAGCGTGGCCAGCCAGGCGCTCATGCCCAGCAGGGCATGCACGTACCAGGGCGTCTCGGGCCGCCCGGCCGGTGCGTCCGACAGCGCGATCACCGGCGAGCCGGGCAGCTTGTCGGCTGGGAGGGATGCGGGGGGAGACTCGGCGCCAACGGTACCCGTATCGGTAGCGGTCGCGGTGACGGTGTCGGCCGCCGGTGTAGCGGGGACAACCGGCGCGGGCGGCAATCCGCCGGCCACTTCCATCGGCGGGACCGCCGGCGCGGCAGTGGCCTCCACCGGCAGCCCGGCGGACGGGCCTGCCGGCTCGGCATCGGCGCTGCCTTCGCCGGCGATGGCCGCGTCCGCCGGCCGCATCACAGGCCGCGCACCCAGGCGGCGCAGCCAGCGTGCCGCCCACACCGCCTCGGCCATCAGCAGGCCCGCCAACGGCAGGGTGACCCACACGCCCGGCTCCAGCCGCAGCAGCCATTCGCCGGCCACGCGCAGCGACACGCAGATGACGCCGCCGGCCAGCATGGCCAGGATGACCAGGTCGCGCCGGATGCGCTGGTAATACAGGCCCAGCCCGGCCGTGACGGCCGCCCAGGCCAGCCCGGTGTACGTGCCCAGTCCCTGGATGATGTAGTCGCCCACCATCAGGGCCAGCACCAGCACGCCCACGGCCAGGGAGGCCAGCACGCGGGGGCCCACGCGCGTGCCCGCCTGCCAATGGTGCGCCGCCCACTCCCAGCCGGCCAGCAGCAGCAGGTTCAAAGCGGCCAGCACCAGGCTGGGAAAGCCCGGACCCGAGAGCGCCACCCACCACGAGAACAGATGTTCGCCTAGCCACAGGAGCGCGGCCATGTTCAGCACGAGCACCCACAGCAGCCACACTGCCTGGCTGCCGGCCGCCAGTGCCCAGGGCAGCAGCAGCAGCGCCCAGATCGCGAACAGTTCCCAGGTGTCGGCGCCCGTTTGATAGGTCTGGCCCAGCAGCGCCAGCAATGCACCCAGCACCAGTCCCGCCAGTGCCAGCACCGCGCCGGCTGTGCGGCGCCGCGTGTCGGGCGTCGTGCGCAGGCGCAGCCCCACCCAGGCCGCGGCCAGCGCGCACACGGCCAGCAACGCCTGTGCGCCCGCGAAACGGGTAGTCTTGTCCAGGGCCGGCCAGTTGGCCGCGACCCAGCAAATGGCCGCGCTACCCAGCAGCAATACGCTCAACCAGCGGGTGGCGCCGGCGAGAAAACGGCGCCAGGCGTGCAGTTCCGATCCCTCTGCCAATTGAGTGCCGACTTGCATGCCGCGAATCTCCCCTCTTATTATCCGCGCTAATCGAGGCGGGTCCGCCGCCACTGGATACCCATGAGCAAAACGTTGATTATTGCCGAGAAGCCCTCGGTAGCCCTGGATATATCACGCGCCCTGGGAGGCTTTGCGCGCGAAGGCGACTATTTTGAAAGCGAACGTTACGTGCTGGCTTCCAGCATCGGACATTTGCTGGGCCTGGTCGCACCCAACGATCCGGTGAAGGGCAAGTGGAGCTTCACGCACTTGCCGGTGATCCCGCCCGCCTTCGAGCTCGGGCCCACCGACAAGCGTTCGGCCGAACGGCTGAAGCTGCTGGTGCGGCTGGCCAAGCGCAAGGATGTCGACGCGCTCATCAACGCATGCGACGCGGGCCGCGAGGGCGAACTCATCTTCCGCTACATCGTGCAGTACGCGGGCGTGAACAAGCCCATCCAGCGGCTGTGGCTGCAGTCCATGACGCAGGCCGCCATCCGCGAGGCTTTCCAGAGCCTGCGCGACGATGCGCAGCTCAAGCCGCTGGAAGCGGCCGCGCGTTCGCGCGCCGAGGCCGACTGGCTGGTGGGCATCAACGGCACGCGCGCCATGACGGCCTTCAACAGCAAGGACGGCGGCTTCTTCAAGACGCCGGTCGGCCGTGTACAGACGCCCACGCTGGCCATCGTCAGCGAGCGCGAGGAGCGCATCCGCCGCTTCGTGCCGCGCGACTACTGGGAAGTGCACGGCACCTTCGTGGCCGCGGCCGGCCTGTACCAGGGCCGCTGGATCGATCCGGACTTCAAGAAGGACGAGCGCGATCCCGAGAAGCGCGAGTCGCGCCTGTGGTCGCAGGCTGCCGCGCAGAGCGTGGTGGCGGCGTGCCGCGAACAGCCGGGCAGCGTCTCCGAAGAATCCAAGCCCGCCACGCAGATCTCTCCCGCGCTGTACGACCTGACGTCGCTGCAGCGCGAGGCCAACGGCCGCTTCGGCTTCTCGGCCAAGACCACGCTGGCGCTGGCCCAGACGCTGTACGAGCGCCACAAGGCGCTGACTTATCCGCGTACCGATTCGCGCTATCTGCCCGAAGACTACCTGGCCACCGTGCACCAGACGATGCAGGTGCTGGCCCAGGGCGACTCCAACGCCGTGGGCGCGCTGTCGCGCCACGCCGACACCATCGTGCAGCAGAACTGGGTCAAGCCCAACCGCCGCATCTTCGACAACAAAAAGGTCTCGGACCACTTCGCCATCATCCCCACGCTGCAGGTCCCGCGCGACCTCAGCGAGGCCGAGGGCAAGCTGTACGACCTGGTGCTCAAGCGCTTCCTGGCGGTGTTCTTCCCGCCGGCCGAATTCCGCGTCACCACCCGCATCACCGAGGTGCAGGGCCATCGCTTCAAGACCGAGGGCCGCGTACTGGTGACGCCCGGCTGGCTGTCCATCTACGGCAAGGAAGCGCAGGGCGAGGACGCCAACCTGGTGCCGGTGGGCGAGGGCGAGACCGTGCGCACCGAAGACGTCGAGGCGGTTGGCCTGTCGACCAAGCCGCCCGCGCGCTACAACGAGGCCACGCTGCTGTCGGCCATGGAGGGCGCGGGCAAGCTGGTCGACGACGAAGAACTGCGCGAAGCCATGTCCGAGCGCGGCCTGGGTACGCCGGCCACCCGCGCGGCCATCATCGAGGGGCTGCTCAACGAGCAGTACCTGCGCCGCGAGGGCCGAGACCTGGTGCCCACCGCCAAGGCGCGCCAGCTGATGACGCTGCTGTCGGGGCTGGACGTGACCGAGCTCACCTCGCCCGAACTGACCGGCGAATGGGAGCACAAGCTCAAGCAGATCGAGCAGGGCAGCCTGAACCGCGAGGCCTTCATGCGCGAGATCGCGCAGATGACGCAAGTCATCGTCAAGCGGGCCAAGGAATACGAGCGCGATACCGTGCCGGGCGACTACGCCACGCTGCGCACGCCCTGCCCGAAGTGCGGCAGTGTGGTCAAGGAAAACTACCGCCGCTACGCCTGCACCAACTGCGATTTCTCCATCGGCAAGCACCCGGGCGGCCGCACGTTCGAGCTGGCCGAGGTCGAGGAGCTGCTGGCCAAGCGCGAGATCGGTCCGCTGCAGGGTTTCATCAGCAAGATGGGCCGGCCGTTTGCCGCCATCCTGCGCATCAGCGACGAATACAAGCTCGAGTTCGACTTCGGCCAGAGCGACGAGGATGACAACGAGGCGGTCGACTTTTCCGGGCATACGCCGGTGGGCACGTGTCCGAAGTGCAGCTCGCGCGTGTTCGAGCATGGCATGAGCTACGTGTGTGAGAAGTCCGTCGGGCCGCAGAAGACCTGCGACTTCCGCTCGGGCAAGGTGATCCTGCAGCAGGAGATCTCGCGCGCGCAGATGGAGAAGCTGCTGTCCGAGGGCCGCACCGACCTGCTCGACGGCTTCGTCTCCAGCCGCACCAACCGCAAGTTCAAGGCCTTCCTGGTGCGCCAGCCCGACGGCAAGGTCGGCTTCGAGTTCGAGCCGCGCCCCGAGAAGCCGGGCCGTGGCCGGGCACCCGCCAAGTCGGCGGCGGACGCGGGGGCGCCGGCCAAGACGGCGGCGAAGACCGCCTCCAAGACCGCAGTGGCGAAGAAGGCGGCCAAGACCGCGACCAAGACGGCCACCAAGACCGCCGCGAAGAAGACGGCCGCCAAGAAGACAGCCGCCAAGAAGGCCCCGGCGAAGAAGGCCGCGGCCAAAAAAGCGGTGGCGTAGCGGCGGGCCGGAGGGTGGCGGGCGCGCATGGGCGTAGACTGTCGGCTTGACCGCCGCCTCATCCCGCCACACCGCATGACCGCCTCGTCCTATCTCCAGCAATTTTCCCTGGCCGGCCAGGTCGCCCTGGTCACGGGCTCCGCGCGCGGCCTGGGCTTCAGCATCGCGCGCGCCCTGGCGGGCAGCGGTGCCCATGTGCTGCTCAATGGCCGCAACGCCCAGGCGTTGGAAGCGGCCGCCCGCCAGCTGCGCGAGGACGGCCTGGCCGCCTCGGCGCTGTGCTTCGACGTGGCCGATGACGTGGCGGCGCAGCAGGCTTTCGCGCGCGTGGAGCGCGAATTCGGCCGGCTCGACATCCTGGTCAACAACGTGGGCGCGCGCAACCGCAAGACGCTGCAGGACATGACGGCGGCCGAGATCCGCGAACTGATCGACACCGACCTGGTGGCCGGCCTGTTGATGTCCAAGCACGCGGCCGCCCTGATGGCGCGCCGCCGCCACGGCCGGCTGATCACCGTGACCTCGGTGGTGGGCGAACTGGCGCGCGCCGGCGACGCGGTCTATCCCGCCGCCAAGCAGGGGCTGACCGGCATGATGCGGGCGCTGGCGATGGAATATGCGCCGCTGGGCATCACCAGCAATGCCATCGCGCCGGGCACCTTCGCCACTGAGACCAACGCGGCGATGGTGGCCGATCCCCTCATCGGCGGACAGATCGCGGCGCGCAACCCCATGGGCCGCTGGGGCGAGCCCGACGAGATCGCCGGTGCGGCCGTGTTCCTGGCATCGCCGGCCGCCTCGTACGTCAACGGCCATGTGCTGGTGGTCGACGGAGGCCTCTCGGTCCAGTTCTAGAACATTCCGCGGGGCGTAGGCCGGCGCGCTACGCCACGCATCCCGTACACAGACGCGTATTGCATCCCAGGAGGTCTGGCATGAGACAGCATTTCATCGACAACCGCACGGTGCCCGGCGCATCGGGCGAACGCATTCCGGTCATCGACCCGTCCACCGGCCAGGAATTCGACAGCATCGCACGCGGCAACGCCGCCGACATCGACCTTGCCGTGCAGGCCGCGCGCCGTGCCTACGACGGCGCCTGGGGCCGCCTGTCGCACGCCGAGCGCGGCCGGTTGCTGCTGAAGCTGTCGCTGAAGGTGCTGGACCATTTCGACGAGCTGGCCGAACTGGAGTCGCGCGACTGCGGCAAGCCCACCAAGCAGGCGCGCGCGGACGTCACGGCCATCGCACGCTACTTCGAGTTCTACGGCGGCGCGGCCGACAAGCTGCATGGCGAGACCCTGCCCTACAGCCAGGGCTACACCGTGCTGACGCTGCGCGAGCCGCATGGCGTCACCGGCCACATCGTGCCGTGGAACTATCCGCTGCAGATCTTCGGCCGCAGCGTGGGCGGCGCGCTGGCCGCGGGCAACGCGTGCGTGGTCAAGCCTGCCGAGGACGCATGCCTGTCGCTGCTGCGCGTGGCCGAGCTGGCCGCCGAGGTGGGCTTCCCGCCGGGCGCGCTCAACATCGTCACCGGCTACGGCCACGAGGCGGGCGATGCGCTGACGCGCCATCCCGGCATCGACCACATCTCGTTTACCGGCTCGCCGCGTATCGGCGTGCTGGTGTCGCAGACCGCGGCCGAGCGCCACGTGCCCGTCACGCTGGAGCTGGGCGGCAAGTCGCCGCAGATCGTGTTCGCCGACGCCGACATGGACGCGATGGTGCCCGTGGTGGTCAACGCCATCGTGCAGAACGCCGGCCAGACCTGCTCGGCCGGCAGCCGCCTGCTGGTCGAGCGCAGCGCCTACGAGCAGGTGCTGGAGCGCTTGTCGGCCGCGTTCTCGGCGCTGCGCACGGGCCCGGCCTCGCAGGACCTGGATTGCGGGCCGCTGATCCGCAAGACGCAGCTCGAACGCGTGCGCGGCTTCCTGCAGGGCGCCGAGCAGGACGGCATCCGCACCGCGGCGTGCGGCAGCGTGGTCGACGGCGCGCCCGCCGACGGCTACTACCAGTCTCCCACGCTGCTGCGCGACGTGCCGGTGGACCACCGGCTGGCGCAGGAAGAGGTGTTCGGTCCGGTGCTGTCGGCCATGCCGTTCGACGACGAGGCCGACGCCGTGCGCATCGCGAACGCCACCGAGTACGGCCTGGTGGCCAGCCTCTGGACCCGTGATGGCGCGCGCCAGTTGCGCCTGGCGCGCAAGGTGCGCAGCGGCCAGGTCTTCATCAACAACTATGGCGCGGGCGGCGGCATCGAGCTGCCTTTCGGCGGCGTGAAGGCCAGCGGCCATGGCCGCGAGAAGGGCTTCGAGGCGCTGTACGGCTTCACGGTGCTGAAGACGATCTCGATCAAGCACGACTGACGCGGCCGCTGACCGGCGGCTCGCCTGCGCGGCCGCCAGCCAGGGCCGCGCCTCGGCCTTGGCGCCCTTGGCTTCAGTTCAGCCAGCCGCCGTCGATCACGTGGGCCACGCCCGACGTGTAGGCGGATTCATCCGAGGCCAGGTACACCGCCAGGGCGGCGATCTCGCCCGGCTGGCCCAGCCGTCCCATGGGCTGGCGCGCCTGGAAGGCGCGGAACACCTCTTCCTCGGTGCGCCCCTCGGCGCGGGCCTGCGCGGCCACGCGCTGGCGCAGCGACGGCGATTCGACCGTGCCGGGGCAGATGGCGTTGCAGCGGATGCCCTGCGTGACGTAGTCGGCCGCCACCGACTTGGTCAGCCCGATCACGGCCGCCTTGCTGGCGCCGTATGCGAAGCGGTTGGGCACGCCCTTCAGGCTGGAGGCCACCGAGGCCATGTTGATGATGGAGCCGCGCCGCTGCGCCAGCATGGCAGGCAGGAAGGCACGGATCATGCGGTACATGGCGGTGACGTTCAGGTCGAACGAGGCGGCCCACGCCTGTTCGTCGCAGTCCAGGATGGAGCCGGCGTGCACGTAGCCCGCGCAGTTGAACAGCACGTCCACCGCGCCCACCTCGGACGCCAGCGCGGCAACGGCCTGCGCGTCGGTCACGTCCAGCCGCCGCACCTGGATGCCGGGAAACGAGGCGAGCGAAGCCAGGTGCCGCTCGTCCACGTCGGTGGCCAGCACGCTGGCGCCCTCGCGGGCGTAAGCTTCGGCGGTGGCGCGGCCGATGCCCTGACCGGCGGCGGTGATGAGGGCTTTCTTGCCTTGCAGGCGCATTGGGAGGTCTCCTTCCATTGTTATGTCCGCCGCGAGGCGGGAGTAATTGGTCTACTGGCCTGACCAATTCTGCGCCACGCCGCCGCCATCTGCAAGAGACCTCGTCTGGAGCTGTGCTCCGGGACCGCCAGTCCGCCCGCTACGTCCCGCGCCGTATGCCGATCTGCAAATAAAAAAGCGGAGCCGGCACTTGCCGGCTCCGCCCCTGCTGTCGCAACGCGCAGGCGCCTACCTACTTAGGCCGCCTCGGCCTCCTCGGCCGGGATGGCTTGGCCGGCGGCTCCCAGGTGCCGATTGACGGCGGTCAGGACCGCGCGGAACGACGCCGTGACGATGTCGCGGTCGATGCCCACGCCGAAGCCGCTGGGCGAGTCGCCCACGCGCACCTCGATGTAGCTGGCCGCGCGCGTGTCGGTGCCGGCGCCAATGGCGTGCTCGTGGTAGTCCATGATGCGCACCGGCACGTCCAGCGCGGCGATGAAGGCCGCCAGGGCGCCGTCGCCGCTGCCCGTCAGCACGCGCCGCTCGCCGTTGTGGTCGAGCTCGACGGTGATGGTGAAGTGTTTGCCTTCGCCGGCCGACGGGTCGCCGTCGATGCGGTGGCGCACCAGCTTCCACGGCGCGTCCTGCGTCAGGTATTCGCGTTCGAAGATGCTGTAGACGTCGCCGGCGGTCACCTCGCGGCCCGTCTCGTCGGTGACGCGCTGGATGGCGCGGCTGAACTCGATCTGCAGGCGGCGCGGCAAGACCAGGCCGTGCTCCTGTTCCAGCAGGTACGACACGCCGCCCTTGCCCGACTGGCTGTTGACGCGGATCACCGCGTCGTAGCTTCGGCCCAGGTCGGCGGGATCGATCGGCAGGTAGGGCACTTCCCAGACGGCGTCCGGCTTCTGCTGCGCGAAGCCCTTCTTGATGGCGTCCTGGTGCGAGCCCGAGAAGGCCGTGAACACCAGATCGCCCGCGTACGGGTGGCGCGGGTGCACGGGCAGCTGGTTGCAGTACTCGGCGCAGCGGCGCACTTCGTCGATGTCGGAGAAGTCCAGGCCCGGATGCACGCCCTGGGTGTAGAGGTTCAGCGCCAGCGTGACCAGGTCCACGTTGCCGGTGCGCTCGCCGCTGCCGAACAGGCAGCCCTCGATGCGGTCGGCGCCGGCCATCACGCCGAACTCGGCCGCGGCCACTGCGGTGCCGCGGTCGTTGTGCGGGTGCAGGCTGACGATGATGCTGTCGCGGCGGGCCAGGTTCCTGCACATCCACTCGATCTGGTCGGCATACAGGTTGGGCGTGGTGGCCTCGATGGTGGCGGGCAGGTTCAGCACCATCTTCTTCTGCGGCGTGGCGCCCCATTCCTCGGCCACCGCGTTGGCGACGTCCAGCGCGAATTCGGGCTCGGTGGTGCTGAAGACCTCGGGCGAGTATTCATAGCGCCATTGGGTCTCGGGGTGCTGCGCCATGTACTGCTTCACCAGCCGCGTGCCGGTCACCGCGATGTTCTTGATCTCGTCCTTCGACATGTTGAAGACGATCTTGCGGAACGCGGGGGCGCAGGCGTTGTACAGGTGCACCATGGCGCTCTTGGCGCCGGCGGCCGCCTCGACGGTGCGGCTGATCAGGTCTTCGCGCGATTGCGTCAGGACGATGATGGTGACGTCGTCGGGAATGCGCTTCTCGTCGATCAGCTTGCGCACGAAATCGAAGTCGGTCTGCGAGGCCGACGGGAAACCCACTTCGATTTCCTTGAAGCCGATCTTCACCAGCTGCTCGAAGAAGCGCAGCTTGCGCTCCACGCTCATGGGCTCGATCAGCGACTGGTTGCCGTCGCGCAGATCGGTGCTCATCCAGATCGGCGCCTTCTCGATGCGGCGGCTGGGCCAGGTGCGGTCGGAGAAGTCCTTGGCGAAAGGCTTGAAGGGAACGTATTTGGAGGAGGGATTGGCGAGCATCATCGGGTACACCTCGGATTGGGTCTTGTGAATCCCTGGAGCGCATCCAGCTGCGCGGCGGGCCAGGGTGGCGGCCTTGTGCCGGCGATGGCCGCGGTAGCGGCCGGATTCGATTTCAAGTCAGAAAGGGGGCTTGTGGCAAGCAAGGGACGTACAGCGCGCCCAGGTTGCCGAGCTACCACGGGGCGCTAGGCCCGGCAACCGATCGGTAGGCGTAGCGATAGCGCTAGGATGCCGCCGCTGGCAGCGAGGAGGGACGCGCGCAGGCCGGCGACCGGGGCGCCGAGGCGGCCGGTGGCGGATGCGAAAAAGGTGCGTTGCGCGGTCATTTCGTTAGTCAAACATATTTTTACGCTTGGCGCAATCTTCTGCGGGCCGCGCGCGGGCGCGAAAAAAGCTAGCGGCGGGTGCCGAGGGTGGGCTCGGTATGGCCGGCATGGCCTGCCGGAGACGGCACCACGGCGGGAATGACGGGGGTGGCGCCGGACGCTGTCGTCCGGTTGTCCGTGGGCGGGTCGCCGGCCCGCGGCGCCGCGGGCTCGTCCAGAATGGCCGATTGCTGGCGCACCAGCGCGATCTTGCCGATACGGTTGTGGCGCAGTTCGTGGTGGGCGCGGCGCAGGTCACCCACGGTGTAGGGCTCGTCGCGGCTGCCCCAGACCCAGCGCAGTACGTCGATCGATTCCTCGGACAGGCGGGGCCGCAGGTCGACCAGCACGTCGCTGTCCAGCGGACGGGCGCGTGCCGCCGCAATGCTGGCGGCCAGCCAGCCACGCAGCGAGAAGAACACGATAAGCGACCAGATCAGCACCACACCCCACCAGAAATAGGGGTTCAGGCGCGTAAGCAGATCGATGGTCTGCTGGCCCAGTGCATGCAGGCCCTCGAAGCTGAGCGAGCGGCCGAAGTCCAGCAGCCACGCCGCCACCAGCAGCCAGACGACGATGGCGGCCAGAACCACCACGGCCCGGACGACGAGACGCGGCAGGGCCAGTTTCAGCAGCGTCTGGCCGATGAGGCGGCTGTCCTGGCGAATGCGTTCGGGCGAAGTGGAATTCATCATGCAAAATATTGTACCTATGACTCGTCCCGCCCTAGAACTCCGTCCGGGCCAGCACCTGACGCTGACTCCCCAGCTGCAGCAGTCGATCCGACTGCTGCAGCTGTCGTCGCTGGAACTCGAGGCGGAAATCTCGCAGGCGCTGGCCGACAATCCGTTGCTCGAGCGCGACGAAGACCCCGCCCAGGCCGACACCGCCGACCCGCAGCGCGAGGCCTCGGTCGACAACGACGACGCGCCGCCCGACACCGAACTGCGGCTGGACGAGATGCCCGGTTCGGGCGGCGTCTATCCCGACGACGACAGCGACGCGCCGCAGGCGGCCCGGGCCGATACGCTGCGGGAACACCTGCTGGGCCAGCTCGTCCTGACCCGCGCCGCGCCGCGCGACGCCGCGCTGGCCGCACTGCTGATCGACGAACTGGACGACAACGGCTACCTGGGTTCGCCGCTCGAAGAAATTCTCAGCTGGCTGCCGGCCGAGCTGGAAGTGGATCAGGACGAGTTGCGCGCGGCGCTGACGCTGCTGCAGTCGTTCGACCCCGCCGGCGTGGGCGCCCGCGACACGGCCGACTGCCTGTTGCTGCAGCTGCGCCATCCCGATCTGTCGCGTCTGCCCGAGGCGGCCGACCCCACCGTGCTGGCGTGCGCCCGCCAGATCTGCACGCAGCACCTGGCATTGCTGGCCGCCGGCAATCCGGCGCGGCTGCGCGAGGCCTTGCGTTGCGACGACGCCACGTTGCGCGCCGCGCACGCGCTGATCCAGCGGCTGGATCCGCGGCCCGGCCGCGCCTGGACCGTGCCGGCGGCCGACTATGCCATCCCCGACGTCATCGTGCGCAAGACGCGCCAGGGCTGGCAGGCCGTGCTGAACAGCGCGGTGGTGCCACGCCTGCACATCAACGGCCTCTACGCCCAGCTGCTGGGCAACCAGCGCGAGGCCAGCCACGCCGGTCTGCAGGCGCAACTGCAGCAGGCGCGCTGGATGATCCGCAACGTCGAGCAGCGCTTCGACACCATCCTGCGCGTGTCGCAGGCCATCGTGGCGCGCCAGGTGGCCTTTTTCAGCCAGGGGCCGGCGGCCATGCGGCCGCTGATCCTGAAGGACATCGCCGGTGAGCTGGGCCTGCACGAATCGACCATTTCGCGCGCCACCACGCAGAAGTACATGCTCACTCCCTATGGCACGATGGAGCTCAAGCGCTTCTTCGGCAGCGGGGTGGCCACGGACAGCGGCGACTCGGCCTCGGCCACTGCGGTGCAGGAGCACATCCGCCAGATGGTGGCCGGCGAGAACCGCGCCAAGCCGCTGTCCGACAGCCAGATCATGCAGCGCCTGGCTGACCAAGGCATCGTCATCGCCCGCCGCACGGTAGCCAAGTACCGCGAAACCCTGCGCATCGCGCCGGCGGCCGTGCGCAAGGCTCAAGCGGCCGCGCGCTGACGCGCCGCCCCCGCCCGATCGACTTTTCGACGGGGCGGGGGGCCCAAAACAAGAATGCGGGGACGGGGCTTGCACGAGAAAGAATAATTTTCGATAATTATTCTCATGTACATTTGTGTCTGCAACGCTGTCACCGAACGCCAAGTCCGCGCCTGCGTGGACGCGGGCGCGACGTCGCTGGGCGATCTGCAATTCGAGCTGGGTGTGGCCTCGTGCTGCGGCTGCTGCGCCGCCACCGCGTCCGAATACCTGCCGGGCGGGCGCCACTCCACCGTTTGCGACGTACGTTCGATGGCCGTGCAGGTCAATGCTCCCCCCTCCGTGGTGGACAACGACCAGCCCGCGGCCAACAGCTTCCCGATCCCGCTCGTCGCCGCTGCGTAAGCGGCGACGCCTGCACGCTTGCGCCGGGCCACGGCGCAAGGCGGCGTGTCTTGCCATTCCTCCGTGTTTTCGCTTGGCTCGGTCCGCATTAGGCGCCGCCGGCATCGGCCACGGCGGGCGTCGGGCGGGCGATGGCCAGGGCGGGCACGAACGCGGCCGCGCCAATGACGGATTCGCAAAATTCCCGTATCTGCAGCGCCAGCAACCGTGCCGTGCCGGAGGCGGTGGGGTTCAGTCCCAGCGCCAGTTCGCTGGGGGCGGGCCGCGGTAGCAGCTCGCCGCACTCGCGCATGCCCGGCGTCATGCAGCGCCGCTCCAGCAACGCGATGCCCAGTCCACCTTCCAGTGCCGCTTGCAAGCCGCCCAGATTGGGGCTTTCGTAGGCGATGCGCCAGCGCCGGCCGGCGCTTTCCAGCGCATGGATGGCGCGGTTGCGGTACATGCAGCCCTGCGGAAACGCCACGAGCGGCACGGGATCGGGCAGCGGGTCTGCCGGCCATTCGCGCCCGCATAGCCATTGCAGCTGCTCGGGCCACGCCGCCAGGCTGTCGCCGCTGCCGGGCTCGCGCTTGTACAGCGCCACGTCCAGCTCGCCGCGCGCCAGGTTGCGCGCCAACACGGCGCTCAGCTCGCACCGCATGGACACCCGCACCGCGGGATGCTTGGCCGAGAAGGCCCCCACCAGCGCCGTCAGGCGCTGCACGGCGAAATCGTCCGGCACCCCTACGCGCACGATCTCCACGCCCTGGTTGCCGCTGACCACCTCGCGAATCTCGGTGGACAACGCCAGCATGCGGCGCGCGTAGCCCAGCAGGCGCTCGCCGTCCTCGGTCAGCCGCACCTGGCGGCCCTCGCGCACGAACAGTTCGCAGCCCAATGCGGTTTCCAGCTTGCGGATCTGCTGGCTGACGGTGGACTGTGTGCGGTGTACCCGCTCGCCGGCGCGCGTGAAGCCGCCGGCATCGACGACGGAGACGAAACTGTGGAGCAGATCCAGGTCCATGGCGGGACTCCTGATGGGATGCAGGGCGCGCCATGCATCGAAATTTCAAATACTTTTGATCCGAATAAAGAATTTGTCAATGGATGGGGCGGCGCGCAGAATGGCCCGACCGATCACGCCGCCTGCCGCATTCGCCATGAAGACCCTATCCTTGCCTGCCCGCCCCAGCGGTGCGCCGTCCGTCTCCGGCACGGACGCGCCCGCCGCCTGGGGCGCCATCGCCCTCTTCTGCCTGCTGTGGAGCTCCGCCTTCGCGGCGGCCAAGATCGCGCTACGCGACTGTCCGCCGCTGACCTTGCTGACTGTGCGCTTTCTGCTCGCAGGCCTGTTGATGCTGGGGGTGGCGGCGGCCACGGGCGGCTTGCGTCGCATCCCCGCGCGCGAGCTGCTGTCCCTGGCGATGTTGGGCGTGCTGAACAACGCGCTGTACCTGGGCCTGAGCTGGAGCGGCATGGCCAGCGTATCGTCCGCCTTCGCGGCGGTGCTGATTAGCACCAATCCGTTGCTGATCGGCCTGCTGGCCGGGCCGGTGCTGGGCGAGCGGCTGGGCTGGCGCAAGGTGCTGGGCCTGGCGCTGGGGCTTTTGGGCGTGCTGGTGGTGCTGCGCACGCGCCTGTCGGGCATGCACGAGGACTTGCACGGCACACTGCTGGTGGTCGGCGGCCTGCTCAGCATGGTGGCCGGCACGCTGGCCTACAAGCGCGTGCGGCCCCAGGCCAACCTGTGGAGCGCCACCGGCGTGCAGCAGCTGGCCGCGTTCGCCGTGCTGCTGCCCTTCGCGCTGCACCACGAAGCCGGCCTGCCCGTGAACGTCACGCCCGGCCTGGTGGGGAGCATGGCCTACACCATCGTGGCCGTCTCGATGGGCAGCTATGCGCTGTGGTTCTCGATCCTGAACCGCACCAGCGCCACGTCGGCCAGCGCCCTGCATTTCCTGATGCCGCCGCTGGGCCTGCTGTTCGGCTGGGCCGTTCTGGGCGAGGCCGTGTCGTGGCAGGACATGGCCGGCATCGTGCCGATCGCATTCGGGATCTGGCTTGCCACGCGCCGCGCGGCCTAGCGCTGCGCACGCGTCGCATCACAGGCCACGTCGCACGCTACCTGTTGCAGCGGGCCAACTTCGCGTCCGATGCTGCCCCCGCCTTGCGGGGCCGCTGGGGCGCCGCACCGGTGGGCCGCAAGACCCGCAACGGGGGCCGTGCGCGAGGCCATCGTCGCGCCGCAGGCCGCATGACTGCGTGCCCGGGCATGCAGCCTGTCGGACACGCAGACTCATTCTCATTCGATTGTCGCTTCCGTCTTGCGCTTGCAAAGCCGTTTACCAAACGCAGGCCAAGGCTAGGCGCGGGGCGCGCCGCGATGTTAGTCTGCCGGAATCGCGCAGTGGCATCGCGTGCGGGCCGCGGGCGCGCGCCAATAACAAGGAGTTCATCATGAAAGGCGACAAGACAGTCATCCAGTTCCTGAACAAGCAGCTCACCAACGAACTGACTGCCATCAACCAGTACTTCCTGCATGCGCGCATGCTGCGCCACTGGGGACTGAACAAGCTCGGCAAGCACGAGTACGAGGAATCCATCGGCGAGATGAAGCACGCCGATCGCCTGATCGAACGCATCTTCATGCTCGACGGCCTGCCCAACCTGCAGGACCTGCACAAGCTGCTGATCGGCGAGGACGTGCCCGAGCTGCTGGCCTGTGACCTGAAGCTGGAGCAAGCCGCGCAGGTCACGCTGAAGGACGCGATCGCGCATTGCGAGTCGGTGCGCGACTATGTGTCGCGCGACCTGTTCCAGGACATCCTGGACGATACCGAGGAACACATCGACTACCTGGAAACCCAGATCGGCCTGGTCGACCAGGTGGGTCTGCAGAACTACCTGCAAAGCCAGATGGAAGTCGAGGGCTGATTCCCGTCGACGGAAATGCGAAGGCGCCGCAAGGCGCCTTTTTTTCGCGGGGCCGTAACGCGGCCGCCAGCGGGTGTTCAGTGTCCTTCGGCCGGCGCGGGCCCGCCCGCCGCGCGGGGATGCCGGACGCAGGCGAGCGCCGCCCATGCCAGCAACAGCGCCGGGATACCGTACAGCCAGGTCGACGGCAGCACCGGCAGCAGCACGCCAGCCAGCAACGGCCCGGTGCCCGCACCGATGTCGCGCCACACCGAGCGCGATGCCAGCGCACGGACCCGGTCGGGGCCCGGCGTGCGATGCGCCACGATGGGCGCCAGCAGCGGCAGCTGCAGCGACCGGAGCACCACGATCGCCGCCGCGCAGGTCCATAGCCAGCCGGCGCCAAAGCCGATCAGCGCCGCCGAGGTCGCCAGCGACAGGACCACCAGCAGCCGCTCGGCACCGAACCGCTCGGCCAGCCGCCCGCCGGCCGGGCTGAGGAGGATCTCGCCCAGATACCGGACCGCCAGCAGCACGCCGGCCACCATCACCGCCCCGCCGGGCAGGATGTCGCGGCCAAGGTAAGACAGGCCGATGATGAACAGGCCGTCCAGCGTCAGGCCTTCCAGGAAGGACCATACGTCCAGGCTGTTGGGCAGTTTCAGACCGCGCCGCGTGGTGGGCGCCGGCTGGGGGCGCGCCGGCAGCAGGCGGGTGACGGCCAGTCCGGCAAGCGCCGCGATGGCCAGTATCCAGAAGACCTGGCGCGGCCCCCACGCGTAGGCAAGCAGCGCGGCGACCGGCAGCGCGATGACGGGGCCCAGCGCCGTGTACGCGCGCGAGCGCCCCGAGCGGCGGGCGGCGCCGACGGGATCGGCCGTGGCCAGCGCCTGGGTAGACAGGTTCAGCGCGGCAAACGACAGGCCCCACAGCAGCCGCAGCGGCAGCAGCGCCCACAGGCCGGACAGCGTGGCGTAGCCCAGCGCGCACAGCGCGGCCGCCACCACCGCCAGCGTGCACGTCATGCGGTCGCCCTGCCTGGCATAGAAGCGCGCCACGAAGCCGTAGCCGGCGATGCGCACCAGCCGGTTGGCCGCCAGCAACAGGCCCGCCTGCGCCAGCGTCACGCCGAATTGCTCCGCATACATCGGTAGCAGCAGATAAAGAACGGTATCGCCCGGAAGGCCCAGCGCCAGCGCCAGGGCGGCGTGGCGCGAATCGCGGTCGACGCTCGGCGCGGAGGTGGAGGTAGACATGCCCGCCATGCTGCACCGTCGCGGGCGCGCCGACAAACGAGATTAATGCCGGCCATGTGTGAGAAAATCGCACGTATGACTTCCGCGTTGCCGCCCTTGAACGCCGTGCGCGCCTTCGTCGCCGCGGCTCGCCACCAGAGCTTCACGCTGGCGGCCAACGAACTGCACGTCACGCACGGCGCCATCAGCCGCCAGATCAAGGCGCTGGAGGCCTACCTGGGCGTGTCCCTGTTCGAGCGGCGCACGCGCCAGGTCAGCCTCACGGTGGAAGGGCTGAAGTTCTATGCGCAGTCGGATGCGGCGTTGAAGCAGATCGCGGCGGCCGCCCAATCGGTGATGGGGCAGGCGCCGACGCACGTCGTTCGGATCAACGTACGGCCCTCGTTTGCCGTGTGCTGGCTGATTCCGCGGCTGCCCGGCTTCGTCGAGCGCCACCCCGGCATCGAGCCGCACGTGCTTACCACCACGCTGGCGCCGGACCGCGCGGCGGAAGGCTTCGACGTCGCCATCCGCCGCGGCGACGAAGGCTGGCCGTCCTCGGTGCAGTTGCGGCCCTTCCTGCACGACGAGGCCTGCATCGTGGCCGCGCCAGCCTTACTGGACGCGCACCCCGTGGCCGAGCCACGGGCACTGGCCTCGCTGGTGCTGCTGTCCTCCAGGACGCGCAAGCGCGATTGGGACGACTGGCTGCAGCATGCGCAGGCGGGGCCCATCGAACCGGCGGGCCACATGCAGTTCGACCACACGCATTTCGTGCTGCAGGCGGCCACGGACGGCCTGGGGTTCACGGTGGCGCCGATGTCGCTGGCGGCCCGCAGCGTGGCGTCGGGGCGGCTGCGCTGCCTGTTTCCCGAGCGGGCCATGCCGGTGGCGCGCTATTACTACGGCGTGGCGCACGACGCCGCGCCGCAGGCGCGCACCTTCATTGCCTGGCTGGAAGACGAAATGGCTGGATGGAACGCGGGCCGCAGGTAATGCGGATGCGCCGCGTAACGCCGCATCCGGGGGGCTGCAAAGATAGGTAAGCCGGATGGCCCCGGCCGGTGGCGTGCCGGCGGTTCAGGGCTTGGGTGGGCACTCGGCGATGGTGCCCCAGGCGCGGTTGGGCGCACAGTAGCGGTTGCGCGCATTCCACGAGCACGTGGGCCGTTCGAAGAAGCCCTTGTCGGCGCAGACGGCCAGCTCGCGGCGCAGCGCATCCTGCCAGTTGCCGGAGGCCGCGCCCTGTGCGGGCTGCCCGGCCGCCCGGCCGGGGGCCTGCGCCACCAGCGGTTGCGGGTTCAACCCGACGCCGGGTGCTGCCTGGATGGGGCCCTGCGGCGTGGACGGGCCGCCTGGAGGCTGGCCGCCCATGGTGGCGAGATCGAGCGTGGTGACGTCGGAGTTGCCGCTGGGCAGCGGCACGTCGGAATGGGCGGCGATCTGGCGGGCCTCGTCCATGGAGACGCTGCTGCGCGAGAGCTGCACGGCGGGGTCGGTGACGGTCTCGAACAGCGAGACCGTGGGGATGGCCCATTCATGGCTGGCGGGCCGGTCGGGCACGCCCAGCGTGCCGTCGACGCGCGGCTGCGGCGGCTGCGCCACATAGGGACGGCCGTTGGCATCGAGCACCGGCTGCTGCGACCACGCGTTCTCTTCCTGGCCGGGTGCCGGGCTGGCCTGCGGCGCATGCGCCACCAGCCAATCACCCAGTTGGATGCCTCCCCAGGCGGCCGCGCCGACCGCGACGAGGAGCGTTGCGAACAGTAAACGCCAAGACATTGCTACCCTCTAGTCCCTGCGGGTTGACAGGCCATCAGCTAGACCTTGTCCGCGAAGACCTTGCCGCCGTGCTCGCGCATGGCGTGGAATCTTACGTCCGGATACAGCTCTTCTGCCACGCGCAGCTGCGCGGGCGAGCCGATCAGGAAAGCCGCCGCATCCACCACATCATAGGCGATATGGGCGGCATTGGCATCCATGAACTTGCGCAGCGCCTTGGGGTCGTCCGACGTGATCCAGCGCGCCATGGTGTAGCGCGAAGGCATCATGCGGGCGTCCACGCCATACTCGGTCTTCAGGCGATGCGCCACCACCTCGAACTGCAGCTGGCCCACCGCGCCCAGCAGCAGCGCGCCGCCGGCGGCCTCGGGGCGGAACACCTGGATGGCGCCTTCCTCGCCCAACTGCGTAAGACCCGTGCGCAGCTGCTTGGTGCGCAGCGGGTCCTTCACTTCGACGGCCTGGAACAGTTCAGGGGCGAAGAACGGCAGGCCGGTGAAGCGCAGCGTCTCGCCTTCGGTCAGCACGTCGCCCAGCTGCAGCACGCCGTGGTTGGGAATGCCGATGATGTCGCCCGCGTAGGCGTCGTCCAGCAGCTCGCGCCGCTGCGACATGAACGTGACCACGTTGTTGGGCTTGATTTCCTTGCCGGTGCGGGCCACCTTCATGCGCATGCCGCGCTCGAAGCGGCCCGAGCACACGCGCAGGAACGCGACGCGGTCGCGGTGGGCCGGGTCCATGTTGGCCTGCACCTTGAACACCACGCCGGTGAACTTGGGCTCGTCGGGCTGCACCACGCGCTCCATGGCCTGGCGCGGGCCCGCCGAGGGCGCCTGCTCGACCAGCGTGTCCAGCACTTCCTGCACGCCGAAGTTGTTGATGGCCGAACCGAACAGGATGGGCGATTGCTTGCCGGCCAGGAAGGCGTCGCGGTCGAACGCGGGCGACGCCTCGGTCAGCAGGCTGATCTCTTCGCGGGCCTTGGCGAACGCATCGCCATACCGCGAGGCGATCTCGGGGTTGTCCAGTCCCTCGATGACGTCGTCGTCTTCGCCCAGGCGCTCCTGGCCCGGGCGGAACACGCGCATGCGGTCGCGCCGGATGTCGAACACGCCGCCGAAGCCCTTGCCCATGCCGACCGGCCATGAGAACGGCACGGCGTCCATGCCCAGGTGCGACTCGATTTCGGCCAGCAGGTCGAGCGGCTCGCGCACCTCGCGGTCCAGCTTGTTGATGAAGGTGATGATGGGCGTGTTGCGCGCGCGACAGACCTGCAGCAGGCGGATGGTCTGCGGCTCGACGCCGTTGGCGGCGTCGATCACCATCAGCGCGGCGTCCACCGCCGTCAGCACGCGATAGGTGTCTTCGGAGAAGTCCTGGTGGCCCGGGGTGTCCAGCAGATTGATGACGCAGTCGCGGTACTCCATCTGCATCACCGACGAGGCCACCGAGATGCCGCGCTGCTTCTCGATCTCCATCCAGTCGGACGAGGCGTGGCGCGAAGCCTTGCGGGCCTTCACGCTGCCGGCGATCTGGATGGCGCCCGCGAACAGCAGCAGCTTTTCCGTCAGCGTGGTCTTGCCCGCGTCGGGGTGGGAGATAATGGCGAAGGTGCGTCGCCGCGCGACTTCTTGCGGAATGTTCATGTTGCGAAGAATCAGGCGTGGCGGCGGAAGGTCGCCAGGAACACGCCGGCCACGATGAAGAGCGAGCCGAACACGCGGTTCATCCAGCGGATGTGGTGCGCGCTGCGCAGCAGGCGCAGCACCTTGGCGGCCAGCAGCGTGTAGACGCCCATGGCCACCGTGTCGGTAAGGGCCAGCGTGCCGGCCAGCGCCGCGTACTGCGGCGTCAGCGGCTGCGCGGGGTCGACGAACTGCGGCACCACGGCCAGCAGGAACACTGTGCCCTTCGGGTTCATCAGATTGATCAGGATGCCGCGTACGACCAGCTCGCGGATGGAGGCCCGCGCCGGGTTGCCGTTGTCGACCGCCACCGGTGCGGCGTCGGTGCGGATCTGGCGCACGCCGAGGTAGATCAGGTAGGCCACGCCCAGGTACTTGACGATGGAGAAGGCCGCCTCGGAGGTCGCCAGCACCGCGCCCAGGCCCACCGCCACGATCAGGAACTGCGCCATGATGCCCAGGATGAGCCCCACGGTGTTCCAGTAGCCGCGCGCGAAACCGTACTTCAGCCCGGACGACATGGCCGACACGGCGCCCGCGCCGGGCGAGAACGAGATGGCCCAGGCGGCCAGGAAGAACGTCAGCCAGGTCGAAAGCGTCATGTGGGAAGCCGGATAGGAAACGCGCGAGGCGCAGGCCGCAAGTTTACTTATTTGCCCAGCAGCACGCCGCTGCGCGGGGGTCGGGCCCCCTGCGAACGGGGCGCGCCCGCGTCGGGGCGTGCGCCCTGCGGACGGCCGCCGTCGCGGCGTTCGCCGGCCGTGGCGTGTCCCGCCGCGTTGGCCGGCTGGGCCGGACGGCCGCGGTGCTGGCCGCCGTTGCCATTGCCGTTGCCGCCGCCGCTGGCGCGGGGCCCGCCCGCCGGGGCGTTGCCACGGCCCGCGCCGGACGCGTTGCCGCGGCCGGGATTGCCGCCCGGTGCCCGGCCGGCCGGCGCGCCATCGCCGCGCCCGTTGCCGAAGCCGCGGCCCTGGGCCGGCCGGCGGCCGCCGCCGCCGCGCGGGCGGTCGTCGTCGTCATCGTCGCGCGCATCGCGCTCGTCGGACGCGCTGCGCGCCGGCGGCGTCCAGCCTGTCACGGGCTGGCGTTCCACCGTCTTGTTGATGAGGCGCTCGATGGCCTTCAGCAGCTTGATCTCGCTGTCGTCCACCAGCGAGATCGCCGAACCCGTGGCGCCGGCGCGGCCGGTGCGGCCGATGCGGTGCACGTAGTCCTCGGGCACGTTGGGCAGCTCGAAGTTGATGACCAGCGGCAGCTGGTCGATGTCCAGGCCGCGAGCAGCGATGTCGGTGGCCACCAGCACGGCGACGCTGCCGTCCTTGAAGCCCGACAGCGCGCGGGTGCGCGCCGACTGGCTCTTGTTGCCGTGGATCGCCGCGGCCGACAGGCCGTCCTTGACCAGCTTTTCGGCCAGCCGGTTGGCACCATGCTTGGTACGTGTGAACACCAGCACCTGATGCCAGCCGTTCTCGCTGACCAGGTGGCTGACGAGGTCGCGCTTGTGCGACTGCGCCACCATGTGCACGGTCTGCGTCACCAGCTCGGTGGCGGTGTTGCGCGGCGTGACGGAGACTTCGCCGGGATTGTTCAATACCCCGCGCGCCAGCGTGCGGATCTCGTCGGAGAAGGTGGCCGAGAACAGCAGGTTCTGGCGCTGCTTGGGCAGCAGGGCCAGCACCTTGCGGATGTCGCGGATGAAGCCCATGTCCAGCATGCGGTCGGCTTCGTCCAGCACCAGGATCTCGACGCCGGACAGGTCGACGGTCTTCTGGCCCGCGTGGTCCAGCAGGCGGCCGGGCGTGGCCACCAGGATGTCCAGCGGTTTCTTCAGCGCGCTGATCTGCGGGTTGATGTTGACGCCGCCGAACATGACCATCGAGGTCAGGCCGGTGTACTTGCCATAGGTCTGCACCGATTCGGCAACCTGGGCGGTAAGTTCGCGGGTGGGGGTGAGGATCAGGCAGCGCGGGCGGCCGGGCTTCTTCAGCGCGGGCTTGGTTTCCAGCAGGCGCTGCAGGATGGGTAGCGTGAATCCAGCGGTCTTGCCGGTGCCGGTCTGTGCGGCGGCCAGCAGGTCGCCGCCCTTGAGCACTTGCGGGATGGCCTGGGCCTGGATGGGAGTGGGTGAGGTATAGCCGGTTTCGGCGATCGCGCGCAGCAGCGGGTCGACCAGGCCGAGGTCGGTGAAACGGACAGCAGAGGTAGTCAAGACAACTCCAGCAGCAGCCTGTCGCTCGGGTTAGAGAGACACCAATCCAGGCGTGCGAATGAGGAGAAAGGGGCCGCCGTACACGTCGTCGATGACGGACGGGGCCGGCGCGAGGCGGCGAAAGCGCCTGCGGGGGCGTGCCGATTGGGGGAGCACGCGTTGCATTGTAGCCCACATCGGTGCAGGACCCTGCACGTCCGTCGCCGGGGGAAGGTTCACTGCGGCCAGCCGGGGCCTTCATCACGGGTTTTCACGCCGGGGCCCCGTTGCTCGATGCCTCTTCAAGTTTGACGTACAGGACGTTCAGCGTTATCGCTTCGCTGTAGCGAAGTACGAAATAATCACCGTCGATCGGATAAAAGCGCTCAGTGAGCTGCGTGGGATTTTGGGCCTCTTCCGCTGCCATGCCTCGGGTCTTGTCAAAACTTAAAGGACGTCGGTGCACGCGCTGGAGGACAAGGCGATCCAGGGTCCCATCGTCGGCGAAGAAGTAATCGTCCAGGACGCCGCGATACAGATAGGGTT